>Ga0209316_100028_pt1 | contig 58860 bp, 54 predicted proteins | sample 3C3metaG_FD_184150 | JGI IMG/M metagenome (GOLD analysis project Ga0209316, IMG submission 184150) | Freshwater bacterial and archeal communities from Indian Creek, Illinois, USA - 3C3 metaG (SPAdes) (version 3) | ecosystem: Environmental > Aquatic > Freshwater > Unclassified | place: USA: Indian... | reverse complement strand
TTAGGTTGTCACATAAATCAGTCATAATAATCTTGTCAGCTGCATAAGCATTCTTACCAATAAAATTGGCAATGTTCTCAGCTGTCATTTTAAACATGTAATCTGTATGCATTCCTTGGTCACCTTGCTTATAAACACATGCAAATCCAAGGTTGCCGTCTTCAATCAATTCATATCACCGCCATTTTCAGAAAACACTGTCATCTGTCTCGTCCAATTGATAAAACACTTCTCAAATTGTTTGGGATTTACTAACCTCAATATTCTTCTAAAGGTTGATACAGACGGAATACCATTCGCCAAATTTATGTACTGCTTTAGCCAAGTTAAATTTATATCCGATTTTGCCCATAGCGGTATCTCTTCTATTTCATCTATTTTTGCAAAAAAGGCAGAAACTATAATAAAGAGAATATCCGTCAGTGCATGTTTTATTTTACCCTCCTGTCTAATGTCCTGCAACATCCCGAAACATTCGAAGAATTTCGTTTCGTATCTTTTATCGCTCAATTCTTCATCCTCCATTAGTTCTTTGCGATTCTCGCATCCCTAATGAAGTTATTTCGACAAAAAAAGTAAAAATCCTTTTGGTATTATATGGTATTTATTGCTTTTCTTGCACTATATTCTCAGTAATGCAAAACGCACATACCATATTTTGTCTTCATGATTTTGCCGTGATGTTAACACAGTGATGCTGTCCATATCTATGGGATGGGCATGTAAGGATGCGTCTGACATTGAATTTTCGGAAGTTTTCAAGCAGGCGGAGAAATACATGTACCACCGCAAGCTCTTTGATAGTCAGAGCATGAGGGGAGCTACAGTTCATTCTATCATTCATACCCTGCATGAAAAAAATAAGCGGGAGGAACAACACTCTCGCAGAGTAAGCGTATTAAATTCGAAAATTGGTCAGGCTATGGGTCTTTTAGAAGAAAACGTCGAAGAACTACGAAATGTTGGGATGCTTCATGATATAGGGAAAATAGCTATCCCTGAAAATATCCTCAATAAATCGGAGAATTTGACGTTGGAGGAACGTTATGAAATAAATAGGCATCCGGAGATAGGATATCATATCTTAAGCTCAGTTACCGGTATGGCTGATATAGCGGAGTATGTCCTGGCGCACCATGAGCGGTGGGACGGAAACGGTTATCCTAAGGGTCTGTGCCGTAATGAGATTCCCTTGCAAGCCAGAATTACCGCTGTGGCTAATGTTTATGACTCTATGGTGACCGAAAGGTCATATCGTAAGACTTTTTCAAAAGAAGAAGCAGTGGAGGAACTTAAAAGGAATGCAGGCACACAGTTTGATCCGGAAATAGTAAAGATATTTGTTGAGATGGTCGCACCTCAGGAATGAGTTTGACAATAAGCGAGGGTTGTTCTAGTTTATATTAAAATTCAGCTGATTTAGGAGTGCGGGGGAAGGGGATCACATCCCTTATGTTACTCATACCGGTCAAATACATGATTGCACGCTCGAAGCCTAATCCGAAGCCTGCGTGACGTGTACCGCCGTACTTTCTAAGTTCGCGATACCACCAATAATTTTCAGAGGCAAGCCCCATTCCGGCCATTCGATTATCGAGTACCTCTAAGCGTTCTTCACGCTGGCTGCCTCCTATGATCTCTCCTACTCCCGGCACAAGCAAGTCCATGGCGGCTACTGTTTTTTCGTCGTCATTGAGCCTCATATAAAACGCCTTGATTTGCTTTGGATAATCAGTCACAAATACAGGTTTCTTGAACACAGTTTCAGTGAGATGACGTTCATGTTCGGTTTGAAGATCAAAACCCCATTTTACCGGGTATTCGAACTTTTCATTTACTTTTTCCAGTACCTTGATTGCATCGGTGTAGGTGATGCGCACAAATTCCGAAGTAAGGACATTTTCAATCCTTGACAAGACAGTTGTGTCTATAAGGCTGTTGAAAAACTGCATTTCCTCGGGAGCTTGCTCCAGCACATAGGCGAAAATATACTTAATCATAGCCTCAGCCAGCTGCATATCATCGTTTAGATCAGCAAAAGCCATCTCAGGCTCGATCATCCAGAATTCAGCTGCGTGACGGGCTGTATTGGAGTTTTCCGCTCTGAAGGTAGGACCGAAAGTGTAAACATTGCGGAAAGCCAACGCATAAGCTTCGGCTGCTAATTGTCCGCTTACCGTAAGGTTTGTTTCACAACCGAAGAAATCCTCGGAAAAATCGATTTTACCCTGATCATCTTTGGGGAGGGCAAGCATGTTTAAGGTCGACACACGAAACATCTCTCCTGCTCCTTCACAATCGCTGCCTGTTATGATCGGAGTGTGGACATAAACGAAGCCATACTGATGGAAAAAGCTGTGTATGGCATAAGAGAGTAAGGAACGCACCCTGAAAACAGCTGAAAAAGTATTTGTGCGAGGTCTAAGATGAGCAATGGTACGCAGGAATTCGAAGGAATGACGTTTTTTCTGCAAAGGATAATCCGGAGGACATAGTCCTTCCACAAGTATGCTGTTTGCTTTAATCTCAAAGGGCTGCTTGGCATGAGGCGTCTCAATCAGGACACCGCTGACTTTGATAGCGGTTCCTACGCCTAGCCTTGCAATTTCCTTAAAATTATCCAGACCCTCTTCCTCAAATACAATCTGTATGTTCTTAAAAAAAGAACCGTCATTTAGCTCGATGAATCCCAAAGTTTTGGAATCACGAATGGTGCGAATCCATCCGGTGAGCGTCAAATACTTATTAAGATAAGATTGTGGATTCTTATATACCTTATGAACTGTTAAATCATTCATGCTAAGACTCCTATTTCCCGGATATGGTCACACCGCTTGTTTGTATATAGGGATAGATGGATGTGCCAAAATTTATTCTCTCTTTTGAGATATCAACAATATTTTTAAATAGCTCCGCGAGATTGCCCGAAACCATGACTTCGGCAACAGGATACTTAATTTTCCCATCTTCAATTAAATAACTATTTTTGGCAACTCCGGAAAAATCACCGTTAGCGCTTGGCATTCCTCCTGAATATCGTGCGAATAATATGCCTTTTTTAACGTTTGACACCATTTCGTTAAAGTTTACATCGCCGGGTTCTATGATGAAATTTCCGCCTGAATTTTTAGCTCTTTGAAGTTTTGTTTTGTTAGCTCCGTATAAGCTTAGCATAAAACTCTTTAAAACGCCTTTGTCTATTATTGTGATGTTTTCAGCGGCAAAACCGTCAGAGGTGATAAAGTAACCGTCATCTACTTCAGATGATAATGGTTTTGAGTGCAACGAAAGCTTAGGATGAGCAATCATCTGACCTAATTTATCCTTAAAAAGGCTTAAGCCGGTTATGAGAGCTCGATCTCCGAGATATGTAGCGATATAAGAATATAATAAATCATCTAAGCAATCAGGTGTGATTATGACATCCCCTACGAATTTTCCTTGTATGGTTTGAGCATGCAGGTGTTCAACCGATTGGCTCAGCAGTTCATTTAATGATCCGCGATGTAAAAGTTCGTTTTGAAGATTTTTAAGTGAAAAGCCACTATAGTTGAAAGACGATGTTTTATCTGCGTCTTTTGATGAAAAGAGCGAATAGAAGCGATAAATACCCTTATTGGTCGTGAAGTCCACGGAATTTGAGTTTATAAAATGCGTTATCGAATGATTGTGCGAAAACACTGTCTCCGATAGCAGAATCTTAGGATATTTCATCGAGACTTCTTTAATAAACTCCTTGAGCAAATAGTACATACGATCTGTATCAGGCTTATCAGGTCCGCTTGTAAATTGTTGTGTTTCTTGCTTTGGAGAAATATCATAATCGGGATCTTGTTGGGAGGTATTGGATAATTCAATTACGGTTTCAATGGCTTCCTCTATAGAACGCTCATCGATTCGGTTTAAGGAAATATCAGCCTTCCGTTTATCCTTAATTACAGTGATATTAAGCTTATTATCAATTGTTGTGCGTATAAGTGAAAAATCATTTCCCTCCATGTTCATCTCATAAAGGGTACTTTGGGTCAAAGCGCATTGAAATTTATCAACATTGGCTTTCGCAAGGGAAGTGTTGCAGTAATTGAGAACGTCAGTCATATTACCTACCTCCTATATTGATCTTGCATTTAATGGCCGGACCGCCAAGCCCTACCGGTATAAGTTGTTTTTTTCCGCACATACCAGCATTTGACCATGACATGTCGTCTGAAATCATAGTTATGCTTTTTAAAACATCAAATGCAACTCCTGAAATAGTGAGATCTTTCAATGCTCTTCCAAGCTTTCCACCCTTTATCTCGTAACCTAAAACGACACCAAACATAAACTCGCTGGTAGTATCTGCCTGGCCGTTACTTGGTTTAATGAGATAATAACCATCGTCTATTGACTCTATCATTTCATTAAGCTTGCTTTCACCCGGTAGTATCGCAGTGTTTCTCATCCTGATTAAAGGTTCGTCAAAATATTCGTAAGCTCTGGCGTTGCCGGTAGGCTTGACGCCAAAGTGTTGAGCACTTTTTTTGTTGTGCATGTAACCTTTTAGTATGCCTTTATCAATTATGACCATATCTTCCGCTTTTGTGCCTTCATCATCTATGTAAATAGGTACCGGACAATCCTTACCATCGTAAGTATGAGCAAAGTCTACAAGAGAGACAAGCGGACTTGCCGATTCCTTACCAAGATAATCCGCAGCAACGGAACCGCCTAAAACGAGATCAGCCTCAGCGGTATGTCCTATGGCTTCGTGGGCAAGTATACCCGCCAATGCCGAATCAAGCGCACACTCTTTGAGTCCGGCTGAAGCATAAACACCTTCGTTCTTCTTTGCCAAATGTTCGTATAGGCTGTCTATCGTTCCGAAAAGTTTGTCGGGTGTTGAAAAATTGTCTTCAAATTGGCCAAGACCGCCTGCGGAATCAAATACTTCAACCGGATCGCTGCCTTTATCCATTGATAAAGAGAATCTGAAGTATGATCGCGGTATAAGCGAATAAAGAGAAGCACCGTCTGATGTTAGAAGTGATTTTCCCATGTCAAGGCAGTTTAAAACAACGGTACGACTATTCAAATCGGGATATTTGCGTTCGATATATGAATCAAGCTCCCGTATAAAGTTCATAATATCGTTTTGGGTAAATCTTGGCTTTTTTGTGCCGAAGTCTTTTTCCGTTTTGGGGTTATCGGCAGCAAACGCTGCAATCGACTTTCTTTCACGTATATCAAGAAACTTAGCGTTTTGTGTTGCCGCTTCGATGACATATTTGACATTGTCGGTATCGGGGGACGATGCGAATCCCCATGAGCCATTGCTATATACCCGCACTGAGACCCCTGTGGTCGAATTTTTGTGATTCTGCACAAGGTTTCCTTTTAGAAAAGCTATCGACATAGAGCGGTTTTCCTGAAATCTCAACTCGGTATATCGAGACAGAAAAGAAGAATACTGATTTAGGTTTTTTACTTTCATTAAGCTCTTCCCCCTATTATTCAACTTAAACGAACAAAGGCCGCTTTTTTATAATTATAGCATAAAAGCATTCCTGCAGGAATATTTTTCTCAATCATGTCAGAATTTAAACAAATATTATTTGTGCACAGCACACAAAAGCTGATAGTATTTGGATTAAAATATTGTACTTATAGTGTCGTATTATCTTGAGGTTGATTGCAGAAACCGAAAAGTGTAAACGAATACTATCCTCCGATGATAATCGGATACACTCTTATAATCTCTCCACGACTTAGAATATGGTCGTGTGCAACTTTTATATCGGACACAGTTACTAATCCAACCTCAGATTCAGGTATTCCTGTTGAAGTTATCGCTTGTATTGCTGTTGTGCCCGGCATGATGTCAATTTCAAGCCGGGTGTTGCCTGCGGTATATCTTTTAAACCATCCTGATAATTCCAGATAGACTAACATTACTTAACCATCATTTCTTCGACCTTGTTGTTATACATTTGCATAAGCTCGTATGCCGTATTTTCGTCAAGCAGGCCTGATGCGCTTTGGGTTTGAAAAAATCTTTTCGGTAATTTAACGTCCATTTGGTTAAATCCAAGAGATTTTTTTATTTTGATCTTTGTTTTGTATATTCTTTCAGCAATTGCTGTAAGCTCGTCATCCGTATAGTTTATACCTATTGAATTTAAGGCTGCTATTATTGTCTTCCTATCGTACACTTTTCTTGCAAAAAGACATATCACCAGCGAATTTAAAAGGCATCTTTCTTTTTCTTCCGCAAATATAGCATTTACAAGCTTATCTTTGTCAAGTTCTTTCATCGATTGGTCCACTGAGTATCCGCCGTTGCAAAGATGTGAGTGCCTTGCTCCGACCGCCGCACCAATAATGGCGCCATATCCTGTGTGATAGCCTGGCATCTCATTTTTACCCAATGTCATTGCGTAATCTTTGCCGCCGTATTTATTCGATGCGTAATCTGCACCATTTGCCAAAGCACCATAGAATTCATTTTTTCTTGATGCGATGTATTCAATCGCCTTGATATAATTTTCTGTTTTTCCGAAGGCCAACGGAACTATCGTTTCGTTTTCTGTCACAAGTTTTTTCATGAAGGCTTCGGTAGCCCATCCGAGCACAACTCCTGTGGACATGGCATCAAGCCCTAATTCTTCGACTGCTTCGATCATCATAAGAATTTCATCTGAAGTCTTTATTCCAAGAAATGATCCGAGAGCGAATATCAGTTCGAAGTCATATCCCACGCTTACGGCTTCATAATCGTGGCCTTTGTCAAACTCCCGACGAAATTGTCCTATGTGGATGCAACCAACGGGGCATCCAGTGCATGCCATTTTTCTGACTAAGTTTTTCTTAACAAAAGTCTCTCCGGAGATATTATCTCCATACTCAAATACTGATTGCTTCAGGTTCTTTGTCGGTAACCCACCTGCGGCATTCAGTGGCTCGACATTGATCGGTGTACCGGCATCATGATACTTTGCCATAATCTCCGTGTCGGTGACTCTTTTGTAAATCTCCTGGTAGACCTTAAAGTATTCTTTAAAATTGCCAACCGGCAGATCTCTGTCTCCCACAACAGTTATTGCTTTAAGGTTTTTGCTCCCCATGACGGCGCCGAGTCCAAGTCTTCCGAAATGCCTGTAAGTGTCAACACATACGCTTGCATATCGCACAAGGTTCTCTCCGGCGGGGCCTATACGGATAATGCTGCGTTTCCCGCCTCCGGGCTCTCTTTCCCTAATAACTCTGCCTACCTCTTCGGATGTCATACCCCATAAAGCTCTGGCATCTTTAATTTCTACATTATTTCTGGTTATTGTCAAATAACTCGGATACTCAGCTTTCCCCCGGATAACGACAGCGTCATAACCAGCTAGAAAGAGGGTCAAAGCAAGTCTTCCGCCTGCATAGCTCTCACCGAGTTCACCGGTTAATGGTGAGCGGAACATTGCGACGGTTTTGGTTATTACTGGGAACACGGTAGATGCAGCGCCTATTGCAAATATAACCGGTTGATTTTCATCAAAGACATCAAGTTCAGGTTTTAAATTTTCTTCAAGCAGCTTGGTAGCAACTCCTACACCACCTAGATAATCACATAGATCCGTACGTTTTTCAATCCTGATTTTTTTAGTTTCTAAATCTACATAGAGAAGTTTTATATATTTCTCATAAATCATTTGGTACATCCTCCATCATAAGGCACTCATGCGGGCAAAATCTTGCGCATACTCCACAGTGTTTGCAAATAATAGGTTGATTTTCAACTTCGTCAAAATGAGCCGCACTCATTATGCAGGCTGTTTCACATTTTCTACACCCGATACATTTATCTGCTTTAAGCACTACTCCGCCTCCGGGTCTATTTTCTAAAGCACCGGAAGGGCATGCTTCCGCACATGCTCTGCCATCATTGCAGGCTATACAAACCACTGCAATAAATTTGCCTTGCAATCCGCCGCTGGTTTTAACTCGTATCGCACTTTTCGATATGGAATGATTTTTATGATTCACACCGGAACAAACCAACATACATGTAAAACAACCGATGCATTTGTTCATTCCTTCTGTTTTTAATACTTTAGCCATAACGGATACCCCAAAATACTTTCTATTAAGTTGTTATAATTTTAACAACTTAATCGTTCATTGTAAAGCACAAATGTTGGATGTTTTTAAAAAGTTATTCCTATTGCGTAACCAATTCGTTTGCAGTAGAATATTGTTATAACTGAATAATCCACAAGGTGTCCGGACATATCCGGATGAAAAGGGAAAGCGGTTAAAATCCGCTGCAGCCCCCGCTACTGTGTGTGGGGATGCTAAGTGCGCTTTGTTGCCACTGGGAAACCGGGAAGGCATCGCTTAGCATACGAACCACCAGCCAGGAGACCTGCCTTATGGAGATTGCTTTTTGCCTTCGGAGGGAAGGTCAGCGTTTTCATTTAAAAATGTTAAACCTCTTTCCACTCGATGGGAAGAGGTTTTTAGTTGTAAAAATTTAAAACTCGGGAGGAATTTTAAATGGTTAAGAAATGTTTTGGTTTTGTATTGGTTGGGATACTTATCGTCTTGTTGATTGGATGTGCGTCTGCACCTGCTGAACAAAGAGATGAACCGGCAGCTTTTACGGCTGATTTTGCGATTGAAGATTTAGGAGACGGAATAAAAAAAGTCACCGATGCTGAAGGCAGAGTTTTTTTGGTGATTCCGGAAGGGCAAACACCACCGGCTGAATATGATAATATTCCTGTTATCAACACGCCTGTCGAGAGAGTTTTACTCACATCAACCACACAGGCAGGGCTTATAAGCCCACTTGATGTCTGGGACAGAATAGCAGGAGTAGCGGCTTCAGCGGATCAATGGCATATTGCTGAGATTACTGAAGGGCTGGACAATGGCTCAATTGCGTATGTCGGAGAAGCATGGTCACCTGATTATGAGAAGATAAGACAACTTAATCCCGGACTTGCTTTCGTATACACGGGTGAATTCGGTCTTCATGATATGATCGCAAAACTTGACGAGATGCAGATTCCTTATGTCGTAATCAATGATTATCTTGAAAACGATCCGCGTGCAGAAATTGAATGGGTAGCTTTCATGTCGACTTTTTTCAACAAATATGATGAAGCTTTGGATTATATAGAACAAGCAAAACTGAATATAGATGAGATAGAATCAAATGTGGGTAGCAAAGAAAAACCAAAGGTAGCCTGGGGCTTTATATTCGAAGGCACTGCTCACGTGCCAAATGCGGGCTCTCATTCGGCTGCAATGATTAGATTAGCAGGCGGAGAATATGTTTTCAATGATATTGGCGTTGATCAGGGAGGCTCTATTCAGATAAGCCTTGAGGAGTTTTACAGCAGAGCGAAAGATGCGGATGTTTTGATATATTCATCAATACTTGATTTTACTCCAAATATTGAAGCGGTTATTGAAGCCGCACCGATTCTTGAAGGCATTGCGCCTATCCAACAGGGTAATGTTTGGGCGTTTACTCCCCAGTATTTCCAGATGATCCATAAGCGTGACTCCATGATAGAAGATTTGGCAGCCATATTTCATCCGGGTGAATTTGAGGCTCAAGGGTTTTACGTGAATATGCCGAGAAACTGATGAACGGATTTATGTTTGGGAAAATGAGGCAAAGTGGGAAAATATCTAAAAATTTTATATTGATTCTAATGTTGTTACTCATTCTGGTTTCTGTGTTTTTTATGAGTGTTGGATTAGGTTCGGTCGAAATAGCTTGGCATGATGTTTTAAGTATACTTGTCAGAGAGACTGTAACTGAAATACTCGATATTTTTGTTGGAAGCGATGCTATGCCTGAAGTCCTCAAAACAATAGTCGGCAGCGATGTTATATCAGAAGTCTATAGATCTATTGTGCTTAATATAAGGCTTCCCCGTGCTTTGGCAACGATTGTCGGGGGAGCTTCTCTTGCTGTTGCAGGATTGCTGTTGCAAGTATTCTTCCGAAACGCAATAGTTGAGCCGTTTGTCTTAGGGGTATCATCTGGTTCTACGTTATTTGTGGGACTAATATTGTTATCCGGAGCCAACTTAGGCTTATCATATATAAGCCCGGCATATCTTTTTTTTGGAGCTTTCTTGGGGGCAGCGGCCGTTATGCTTCTCTCGGTTGCAATAGCGCATAAAGTTAGAAACGTAATCACACTACTCGTTGTCGGACTTATGATAGGCTATATCGCTTCGGCAGCTACGACGGTGCTTGTGACATTTGCAAGGCAGGAACAGGTGAGAATGTTCGTTTTATGGACTATGGGAAGTTTTTCAGGAGTTGTATGGGAACATGTGATTATTCTGATAGTGATAGCAGCAATTGCTCTTATGGCCTCATTTTTTATGTCAAAACCACTTAACGCTTTTTTGTTGGGTGAAGAGTATGCAAAGAGCATGGGAGTGTCCATTAAACTTTTCAGAATTAGTATCATTATTATATCAAGTGTGTTAAGCGGAATTGTGACTGCGATTGCAGGACCTGTCGCTTTTATCGGACTTGCAGTGCCGCATATAGCAAGAATGATTTTTGCGACATCTGACAATAGGGTGCTCATTCCGGCATCAGTGCTGATTGGTGCAGCATTGACGGGTTTATGTGATCTGGTTGCAAGGCTTGTGCTTGCTCCTGCGGAAGTTCCGATAAGCGCAGTGACATCATTTGTGGGAGCGCCTATAGTCATTTTTCTTTTGCTTAAAAAAAGGAATTTATTATGATTGCGTTAAAGACAGAAAAGTTGGCCGTCGGATATGGCAGAAAAAAAATTGTTGATTGTATAGATTTTGAAGTAGGCAAAGGTCAGATTGTGTGCCTGCTTGGTCCGAATGGTTCAGGCAAAACAACAATTCTTAAAACCATTGCGGGATTGCTTTCTCCCGTTACAGGTTCTGTTTTCATTGAAGGAAGAAATATCAATATTTTTGACAAAACAGTGTTTTCAAGAAAAGTAGGAGTTGTGCTGACAGAAAAGATTATGCCGGGGCTGATGACGGTATTTGACGTCGTTTCGCTAGGAAGATATCCTCATACAGGATTTTTAGGCGTACTCAAAAAAGAGGATGTTGATGCCATAAATGAGGCAATTAGTTTGGTGCAAGCCGAAAATATCGCAAAACGATATTTTCACGAGTTAAGCGACGGGGAAAGGCAAAAAACGCTTATAGCCCGAGCCTTAGCGCAAGAGCCCGATATACTCGTGCTAGATGAACCGATCGGGCATCTTGATGTGCATCACCGAATAGAAGTGCTTACGATACTTAAAAAGCTTAGTAAGAATAAACACATCACGATCATTATGTCACTTCATGAAGTTGACTTAGCCATTAAGATTTCAGATTTGGTGGTCCTTTTAAACAACGGGAAGTTAGCGGCCGTAGGTTCTCCCGAAGATATAATTGATAAAAACACTATAAAAAGTCTTTATGGTATAAAGCATGGTGACTATAATCATATATTAGGCAGCACAGAGATATTGCCTCATATCTTTATGCCGCAGATTTTTGTGCTTGCCGGCTCCGGTATGGGTGCACCGATTTATCGAATGCTTGCAAAATGTGGCTTTAGTATTTCTACAGGAGTACTCCATCAAAATGATATTGATTATTGCATTGCCGATTCAATCGGAGCAGAAACGATATGCGAACGTCCATTCGAATTGATTGGAGAAGAAGCTTTTTTGACTGCAAAAGAGAAAATGCTGCTTTCAAAGCACATAATTGACTCAGGATACCCGATTGGTCGCATGAACCGGCTTAATGGGGACTTGACAGCGGAAGCGCTAAAATTAGGAAGAAGCGTGCTTAGCATGAGAAGTCATGAGGAGAGTGTGAAACTATTCGGACAATCGACAGATCGCATTGAGTATTTTGATTCTGTTGTTCAACTGGTATCTAGATTAAACCGCCAAATATGATTGATGAATTTCGCCTGGTCTGCTATAATCAGGATGAAACCGAAGCTTAGCTTAGCTTAATTTGAGGTTTCAAAAGAGGATTGATCATATGTTCGGTGGTTTTTTTAATCGTATGTATTACGGGGATCCGCGAAAGCCGGATTTGAAGGAAGAAGACTTAAAGAAAAACAGATTTAAGCTATTCTTCTTGGTTTTGCAAATAAGATTCTGGAAAATCATGCAATTAAATTTCTTATACTCGGTATTTTTGCTGCCTGCATTTTTATTGGGATATTTGCAGCTTATGGTTACGGCAGAAACAGGGGAACCGTTAAGTATTTTATTCTTTGCTCTGCTTACTTTAGGAATGATGATAGCAGGGCCTGCAACTGCGGGTACGGTTTATGTTTTGCGTAACTGGGCAAGAGATGAGCATGCATGGTTATTTCTTGATTTTAAAGACGCATGGAAGCGCAATTGGAAGGAAGCAATCCTAATAATGTTTATAAACGGAACTGCGCTTACATTGCTCTATGTAAATTATACGTTTTATCGTGATTTGGCGGGACAAAACGTGTGGTTCCTTATAATAAATTACTTTATGATCGTATTGGCTATTATATACGCAATGATGAATATATATATTTTCCCACTGCTGGTGACTTATAAACTTACTGTAAAACAAATTTTTAAAAACGCATTTATTTTTACGATAGTCAAATTACCCCAGACATTTGCCATTTTTGTAGTTATCCTTGCTATCTTTGCGCTAAGTATATACTTCATGTTTCCGATATTTATAATAGGATTAGCTTTTCCGGCGCTTATAGGGGTTTCGCTTGCAAACGGGGTGTTTGACTTATATATGAATCGGAAATCGGACGATTTGGAATGAGAATGGGATAATCGACGGTTTAGGAGAGGAATATGAACAGAAAAATGTTTGCGAATGTAAGAAACAAGGTGCTCCCATTTGAGCAAAGCGGGCAGTTTTATTACAAAAAAGCTCAAAAATTTATAGACAGCAATAACTATGTGGATGCTTTGAGTTTCTATCGAAAAGCTGTTGATAAGGACCCCGAAAACATTAGTTATAAAATGGATCTGGCACAAGTGTTCAGCGAGATGAATTATTACGATGAGTCTAATCGTATGCTGTTTTTAGTTCTACAAAAAGAAATAAATAAGTCGGAATGCTATTTTGGCTTAGGCTGTAATTTTATGGCTTTACGCGAATACGAGAAAGCTGAAGAGTGCTTTGACAGATACCTTAAGATGGATTCTGAAGGGATATATGCGGAAGATGTGGACGATTTATTAGATCTGCTGAGAAGTTCAGAATACTTTACCGAGGAAGAGCTTTATATGGGAAATCTTAGCCCATCCAAAGAAAAATTATATAAATTAGCAAATAAAGGACGAGAACTTCTAGATGCGGGTGAGTATAAAAAGGCCATAAAATGTATGGAGAAGGTGGTAAAAAAAGACCCGGAACTCGTTTTTGTAAGGAATAATCTATCTTTGGCATACTATTGCGAAGGCGATACGAACGAAGCTATTGAAATGACAAGAGATATTTTGGCTGAATATCCGCAAAACATACATGCAAATTGCAATTTAGCGATTATGCTTAATGATAGTGGCAAGGATACTGAAGTTTCAGAGCTTAGTAGTATAATATTGGGCTTTCAGCCAACTGACCCTGATGAACTGCATAAAATTGCAGTAACTCTTTGCGAGCTTAAACTGCACAAAGAAGCAAACAGTGCTTTGAAAGAGCTTTTACAGTACAGACCTTATGATGTTAAGGTGCTTCACTACTATGCCGTATCATGGTTTAATATGAAAAATTTCAGAGAGTCTTTGTTGCTATGGAATAGAATCGAAAAGATTTTACCTGAAAACATGATAAGTAACTACTATAAGAAATTGACTCAGAACTATATAAAGGAAGACAAAGAATTCAAGGAATTAGGATATCATTTTCAGGTCCCTTACGAAGAGATAGTTTTTAGAGTCCGAAGAATAAACGATCTACTAAAACTTAGCCTTGAAGATCTAAAGCAAAAATGGGAAATGAACGATTGGATCAAGGGATTGTTTGTGTGGGGATTAAGTCTTAATGATAATTCGATGAAAAAAGAGATATTAAATGTAGTTGCATCAATGAAAGATGCGAAGGCTGAGTACTTTTTAAGAGATTTTAGTCTTCGGAGAAATGTTGACGACAATATAAAAAAAGATGCATTGTTGTTATTGAGCCGAATGGGAGCGAAAGAACCATACATGGCATATATGAACGACAATGTAGTTGAGATTCGTGTAAACTCAAAGGATTTGAAGGATTTAGAAATTCCTGAGGTTTTTCAAGAGGTGCTTGATATTGCTATCGACGGGATGAAGCTGAATTACAAACAAGGATACGAAATTGTCATCAAAAAGATTTGGAAACTTTTTATATCTTCGACACAACCGGATTCATTGCCTAAAATCAGGAAACCTGCGGCATGGGCAGCTGCGCTTGAGCTTTTTTACTGTTCAATCAAGGGTTTTACAGTTAATAGAGGTGAAATAGCTAAGCGTTACAATATTACTAATTCCACTTTGGTAAACAATTTTAATGTGCTTATGGAGGTATTGGGAGTTGCAGGGCATCAATTAAGATAGATAAGCAGTAATATCATCATCATATCTGCAAATCCCTAAGCTTTGCCAGCAGGATTTCTTTATTATTCCATTCAGGGTTATGATGGACAAAATCAAGAGCCTGATTTAGAGTTTTACCTAATTCTACGCCATTATTTGAGCCGATACCGGCGTTTAGCAGATCATGGCCATTAATGGCAAGATCGGACAGTTTAACCGGGTCATGCGACACTTCAGCTAGAGATATGCGGCATTTTTCAATACTCTCAAGAAATGTACCGTTTAGACTTTTATCTGTTTGCTTATCATATTCAGATGAGCAAGGGGAAGAACGAGAAATAGAGATGGCAAAGATCAGCTCTAATATCCTATGAGCATCCTCGACGCCGACAGAATAAAGAAGCTTTCTTAAGTGATATTTTAAGTTTTCCTGTTCGTTAAGCCAGGTCAAATTCGAGTTCGCAAGAATTTTCAAGGTGGTTTTTATTGTATAATTGTCATATTTCAAGCTTTTCAACGAATGTTCAATCGTGTATTGCGAGTGCCTTACATGATAAAAAAGTGCGGCAAGCCTTAATGTGAGATCAATTTTGCACACGGAAACCGCTTTACAGATTAAGGATGCGTAATTCTCGGAAGCAATAAACAAATCAGGAAGAATAACTTTTAATATACCGGTTTTAATTAGCATTGACAAGCCGTCCGAAACACGAGGCGCAAGCAGTATACGGCTAAATTCCTCTCGGATTCTCTCGCGTGGAATCTGTGCAAGAAGCGGAGAAAGCTGGTTTACTGCATCATATGTGAGCTCATCAACATCATACCCTAGTTCAGATAAAAACCGGACGCAGCGAATGAGCCTCAGAGGGTCTTCAGAAAATCTATCCTGAGCGTTTCCTACTGTTTTAATAGTGCCCTGCGCAATATCTTCGCATCCTCCAAACGGATCTACTAATGCTTCGCTTAAGTAAGGATTATAGGCTATTGCGTTTATGGTAAAATCGCGTCTTGACAGATCTTTGTGAATATCCGAAACATAAGTGATTTTATCGGGATGTCTTAGATCGGTGTAGTTTTCCTCAGTACGAAACGTTGTGATTTCAACCGGGATATTGTCCGATATTACTGTTATTGTGCCAAATTTTCTTCCTGTTGGAATGGTTGGCATATCGTTGAAAATTGATTCGATTGCTTCAGGGTGAAGTGAAGTTGCAAGATCCCAATCTTTTATCGGTAAGTTAAAAAGAATATGTCTTACTGCGCCCCCCACAATATAGACTTGTCCTCCGTTATTCATGATTCGTCCGATTATCCCTGTTATAGCATTTGGAATATGTCTTCTCAGTGCGGACAGGCAGAACGTACTATCAAAAATTTCGGACATGAAAAGCCTCCGTAAATTTAGTTATTTTACTTTATACTCTAACACATTATGCTAATTTGTCAAACATATGCACGATCCGCTAAAGCCGTTTTATAATTCCATTTAAAACCAGCATTATTTTAATCAAAAGGGAAAAAATAATTGCGGTGCTTAGTCATTATGAAAAAAGTGTTCTGAGCGTAAAATACTGTTTGAGGAGTTGACAAGATGTCTAATGACATGCATGAAGAACAAAGCAATGAGGGCGGGAAAAGTATGGTTAGTAAAAGCTGGATAGGAATTCTAATAAGATTTGTGATAGCAGCGGTAGTTTTAATGATCACTTCTTTTCTAACTCCCGGATTTGAAGGCATGGGATTTGGAACTGCGATTCTCGCGGCTCTCGTTATTGCCGGATTAAGTTACCTTTTGCAGAGTATTTTCAAACTTGAAGCTACGCCGTTTGGTCGAGGGATAACAGGCTTTTTACTGACAGCCCTTATTATCTATCTAGCCCAATTCGTTGTTCCGGGAATGCAGATTAATATGATAGGCGCACTTATTGCTGCGCTGATAATCGGAATAGCTGATGCGCTCATCCCGATTGAAGTTTTCTCATAAAGCGGTAGGAACAAAAGTGAAACCGAAAAAATTTCGGTTTCACTTTGTTTTTGGCTTAGTAAAGCAAAGATCGATATCGAAAGAGCTTCGGCAGGAAAGCCAAGTTTCTGTTTCTGTTGACAATACTTACTTCATATAATAGGATATGCATTAAAAGCGGTAGTAATAGTAAGTGGCATGGTGAGTATTTCAGATGGATTATAAAGTATGGTACAGGCAGTGGAGGCCTGAGACATTTGACAAAGTTATCGGTCAAGAACCTATAGTGCGTACTTTGAAGAATCAGGTGAAGTCCGGACGAATAGCTCACGCCTACCTTTTTTGCGGTCCTAAGGGTACCGGGAAGACAAGCGTCGCGAGAATTCTTGCCCACGCTGTCAACTGCTTATCGCAAACAGAAGGAAGCCCGTGCGGAAAGTGTGTTGTATGTGAGGGCTATTCAAAAGGAGATATGGACATTGTAGAGATCGATGCGGCTTCCAACAATGGCGTAGACGATATAAGGGAGCTTAAGGATCGGGTTAAGTATCCACCTTTAATCGGAAGATATAAGGTATACATAATTGACGAAGTCCACATGTTGTCGATCGGAGCTTTTAATGCGCTCCTTAAAACTCTGGAAGAGCCACCCGCACATATACTTTTTATTTTTGCAACAACCGAATCGCACAAGCTTCCTGCTACAATTCTGTCGCGCTGTCAAAGATTCAATTTTAGGCGAATACCTCACAGATTAATAGTAGCCGCACTAAAACAGATAGCCGATGATATCGGTATGAATTATGAAGCTTCTGCTCTTGAGACAATAGCCATATGGTCTGAAGGTAGCATGAGAGATGCTATAAGCCTACTTGATCAGAGCAATGGTTTTAAAGGTGAAGTCCTCACAAATGAAGATGTATTGTCAGTGCTGGGTACAATTGATATCAAAACTGTGTTTACGCTTGCTAATAATTTGCTTTTTGGCGATGTACCCGCATTGCTAAGACAAGTAGCGTCAATTGTTGATGCAGGCGGAGATATGACGGCAGTTTTGAGGGATTTGTTGAATCACCTAAGAAATGTCCTTATATTTAAAGTGTGCGAGAAACCGGAAACAATTCTTGAAGTTTATGAGAGTTTTAAGACAGATTATTTGAGTCAGGCTCAAACTGTCAGCCTTCAAAAATTGACTATGGCATTGGAGCAGTTATCATCAATTGAATCAGAAATGAGGTGGAGCACACAACCGAGAATTTTGTTCGAGATTGCTCTTATAAAAATCTGCAGGCAAGATACGGATGAATCGCTATCGTCAGTTGTTTTAAGAATTCAAAACATTGAAAACAAACTTGCCGGTATAAATTTAAGCGGCAGTCAAAAAATAACGACTACTGCCGTAATGTCAGGGATCGAAACGACTCTTGCAGCACATGCGGTTGAACCTTCGCTGAAAGGACAAACAGATTCTAAAAAAGCTAAATTAAGTAAGGATGACCAAAAACCTATTCTAGCACAATCAGCATCTAAGGATAGAGATCCATTGTCTGAGTGGCCTTTGATACTTAAAGCTGTAAAAGCTCAGAGGGAATCGTTGTACAGCCTGTTAACCGAAGTGAAGGTTCAACTTGGAGACAAAAACGATCTGATTTTGGCATTTCTTCCTGAAAGGGAATTTAATGCTGAACTTGTTGGCAGGGAAAATAATCGTAAGTTTCTGGAAGATCTGATATCAAAAAGTTGCGGCAGGCAATTTGTGTTAAAGCTAATAGTTAAGCAGATTCCAAAACCCGATCGGCAGTCGATGAGTGAGAATTCTTTAGTGCGGAAGGCTTATGATTTGTTTGGAAAAGAAAACGTTGAAATAATAGATGATTGAGGAGGATTGTATGATGAAGGGCGGATTCCCCGGTATGGGGAACATGAATCAATTAATGAAACAGGCAAAGAAAATGCAGGATCAGATTGCTAAAATGCAGGAGGAGCTTGAATCAAAAACAGTTGAAGCCTCGGCCGGAGGCGGCGCTGTTACAGTTGTCGCTAATGGTAAAAAAGAGGTGGTAAGTATAAAAATATCTCCTGCGGCGGTTGATCCGGATGATGTGGATATGCTCCAGGATTTGGTGATGGCTGCTGTTAACGAAGCGTTGCGCACCGCTGAGGACATGAAGGAGCGCGAAATGGCAAAAATTACAGGGGGGCTTGGGATGCCCGGAATGTTTTGATAGGCGGGTGCAGGTAAATGGATTATTATATTGAGCCCGTTGCCAGATTAATCGGCGAATTGTCAAAATTGCCGGGAGTAGGTAACAGAACGGCACAAAGGCTGGCATTTTTTATTATAAATATGCCTCAAAATCAGGCTGTCAGCCTCGCAAATGCTATTTCAAGCGTTAAGGATAAAATTAGGAATTGTTCGATATGCTGCAACATTACAGATTCAGATCCATGCAGAATTTGCCAAAGCCATTTAAGAGATAGGGATATTGTGTGTGTGCTTGAGGATCCAAAGGACGTGGCAGCAATGGAGAGAATGAAGGATTACAAGGGCGTATATCACGTTTTACACGGCACTATTTCTCCTATGGACGGGATTGGTCCCGATGATATAAAAATTAAAGAGCTTTTGACAAGAGTCGCCTACGGAAACATTAGCGAGGTTATTATGGCAACGGATCCTGATGTTGAAGGGGAGGCGACTGCTGTATATATATCCAGATTATTAAAGCCTATGGGTTTAAAAGTAACCCGGATAGCTCACGGTTTACCCGTTGGAGGCGATCTTGAGTATGCAGATGAAGTAACGCTATCTAAGGCTATGGAAGGTCGAAGGGAAATGGGTATATAAATTGATTGACAAGTTCTTGACTTGTTGGTACAATAGCGAGCAGAAAACTCAAGCAGTACTTTTAATTAGTCCTGTGAGGCTAAAAAGGAGGCTTATGGTATGGTTATGATTATGCGCTTTGGCTGAATTAGCGGACACTTTCCGCTTAATTTGGCTTTTTTTATGCTTACAAAACTTATAAAGGATGGATACGTAATATGAGTAAGGCAATACTGGCTTTGGCTGATGGAACGGTTTTTGAAGGGACAAGCTTCGGGGCTCAAAGTGAAACGATAGGTGAGTTGGTTTTTAATACATCGATGACCGGATATCAGGAAATTTTGACAGATCCGTCATATAAAGGGCAAATTGTAACCATGACATATCCGCAGATTGGGAATTACGGGATAAATGCGGAAGATATCGAATCCTCCGGGCCGCCTAAGGCAGAAGGTTTAATAGTAAAGGAATATGTTGATTTTCCGAGTAGCTGGCGTGCGGGAAGATCGAGCGAAATGAAGTTGTTAGGAGACTATTTAAAGCAAAATGGAATAGTAGGATTATCCGGCATAGATACAAGAGCTCTTACCGTTCATTTGAGAAACAATGGAGCTATGAGGGGAATAATTTCAACCGAGGATTTTAATGTTGGCAGCTTGTTAGAAAAGCTGCGCTCTTATCCGGATATTTCCTCGATGGATTTGGTGAGTAAAGTTACAACAACTAAACCGTATGAATGGACGCAAAACCTTTGGGAGAGGGGTTCTGAACAAGCGGAAGATGTAAAGCAATCGAAAGTGGTGGTATATGACTTTGGAATTAAATACAATATCTTGCGAAACTTGGTTTACGCAGGATTTTCTCCGATCGTAGTCCCGGCATCGACAACTGCCGAAGAAGTGCTTGAAATGGGCTGCGATGCGATTTTGCTCGGAAATGGCCCGGGCGATCCTCGAAACGTTGCGTTTGCATGTGAAAACATTAAGAAGCTTTTAGGGAAAAAACCTATATTGGGAATATGCCTCGGCCATCAATTGATAGGGCTTGCGTTAGGGGGCAGAACCTACAAACTTAAATTTGGACATCACGGAGGCAACCATCCGGTAATGGATTCGGAAACCGGAAAAGTTGAAATAACTTCACAAAATCACAATTATTGCGTCGATATCGAAAGCTTGAAAGGGCAGGTGCGTTTAACGCACAAGAATTTGTATGACGGTACCGAAGAAGGGATGATTCATACGGAGTTGCCTTTGTTCTCAGTGCAATTTCATCCTGAAGCCGGACCCGGACCTAACGATGCAGCCCATATTTTCATGAAGCTTAAAAAGATGACGGAGGGTAAAATATAATGCCAAAGCGTACAGATATTAAAAAAGTACTCGTTATAGGATCCGGCCCAATCATTATAGGTCAGGCTTGTGAATTTGATTATTCCGGTACGCAAGCCTGCAAGGCATTACGTGAGGAAGGATACCGGATAGTTTTAGTAAACTCTAATCCTGCCACGATAATGACCGATCCGGAAATTGCGGATGCAACGTATATAGAACCATTGAACACTGAAACGTTAGAAATGATTATCGCCAAAGAAAGGCCTGATGCGCTTCTTCCTACCATAGGAGGACAAACCGCTCTTAATCTGGCTGTTGAGCTATACGAAAATGGAATATTGGACAAATACGGAACAGAGCTTATAGGAGCCAGCGTTGATGCGATAAAAAAGGCCGAGGACAGAGAATTGTTCAAACAGGCGATGCAAAATATAGGGCTTGAGGTGCCAAAAAGCATTGCGGTCACAAGTGTCAAACAAGGATTGGACATTGTTGAAGACATAGGTTTTCCGGCCATATTGCGCCCGGCGTTTACATTAGGCGGAACAGGTGGGGGGATTGCTTATGATTTAGATCAATTCAAACGAATACTTGAACATGGGTTGGAACTTAGTCTTACAAAACAGGTACTCGTTGAGGAGTCGGTACTCGGCTGGAAAGAGTATGAGATGGAAGTCATAAGAGATAAAAACGATAATGTGGTGATAATTTGTTCGGTTGAAAACTTCGATCCGATGGGAATTCATACAGGCGACAGCATAACGGTCGCTCCTGTGCAGACCATGACCGATAAGGAGTATCACAGGATGAGAGATGCATCTATTCGAATCATAAGAGAAATCGGCGTTGATACCGGAGGTTCGAATATTCAGTTTGCTGTAGATCCTCATAACGGAAAAATTGTGGTAATCGAAATGAATCCGAGGGTATCGAGAAGTTCGGCTCTTGCGTCTAAAGCCACAGGTTTCCCTATAGCTAAAATTGCCGCTAAACTTGCTGCAGGCCTATCTTTAGACGAGATACCAAACGATATTACAAGGGAGACGCCCGCTTCGTTTGAACCGGTCATAGATTATGTAGTCTTGAAGTTTCCCAAATTTGCCTTCGAAAAATTTCCGGGATCCGATCCTACTCTTATGACACAGATGAAATCAGTAGGTGAAGTCATGGCTATAGGAAGAACTTTTAAGGAAGCGCTAAATAAGGCTATAAGAAGCCTTGAAATGAGTAGCTATGGATTTGAGCGACGCACCGGAACTATCGAAGAGATAACCGATAAATTGACAGTACCCAATAGCGAAAGAATATGGTATATAGGCGAAGCATTAAGAATAGGGATGTCTATTGCAGAAATTTCAAGTAAAACGGGCATTGACCCCTGGTTTGTATACAACATCAAACAGATAGTGGATATTGAAGATGAGATATCAGCATTTAAGGCAAATGAAGGCGGTAGAATGCCTGATATTCCATCAGAGCTTATTTGGAGGGCTAAGGAAAACGGTGTGTCGGACAGGAGAATCGCCGCATTGTTAAATACAGACGAACTTGAGGTTCGCACTCTAAGAAAGAGTAAAGGAATAACACCGGTATTTAAGATGGTTGATACCTGTGCGGCTGAATTTAAAGCTTATACTCCTTACTTTTACTCAACATACGAGAAACCGTTCTATAAACAGGGAGCGTCAATTCCGGCTGCCGAGTGTGAAGCGGCTCCGTCTGATAGGAAAAAGATAGTGATTTTAGGTTCCGGTCCAAACAGAATAGGACAAGGGATTGAATTTGATTATTGCTGTGTACACGCAGTAATGGCTTGTAAGGAAATGGGATTTGAGTCCATAATGATAAACTGCAATCCTGAAACCGTGAGCACAGACTATGACACGGCTGATAAGCTCTATTTCGAGCCGCTGACTGAGGAGGATGTGCTCAATATAATCGAGAGGGAAAAACCCGAAGGTGTTATTCTTCAATTTGGTGGTCAAACTCCGCTTAAATTAGCAAAAGTGTTAGAAAAGGCGGGGGTTAAGATATTTGGTACGACGCCCGATGCGATCGACATGGCCGAAGATAGAAAAAGATTTAAGGAATTGCTTCATAAACTTGATTTAAGGCAGCCTGAGAGCGCAACAGCCATAAATATCGAAGAGGCGACTGCCGCTGCCGAAACCATAGGCTATCCGGTATTGGTAAGACCTTCATATGTACTGGGTGGGCGCGCTATGGAAATAGTGTACGATGAGCAAAGCCTTGTGGGTTATATGCAAAGAGCGATTGACGTTTCGCCTGATCATCCGATTTTGATTGACAAATACCTTGAAGATGCGACCGAAGTAGATGTTGATTGCATATCCGACGGAAAAGATACGATTATTGCAGGCATTATGGAACATATTGAGGAAGCGGGTATACATTCGGGAGATTCAGCGTGCTCACTGCCGCCATATTCCTTAAGTTCCTCTATAATCGAAGAAATAAAACAAAAGACAAAAGCATTGTCTAAGGAACTTGGGGTACATGGTCTTATGAATGTCCAGTACGCAATAAGAAACGGCGATGTTTTCGTATTGGAAGCAAATCCCAGAGCTTCAAGAACTATACCGTTTGTGGGCAAGGTAACAGGGATTCCGTACGTAAAGCTTGCGACAAAAGCAATATTAGGGAAAAGTCTTAATGAACTCAATCTTACCGAAGAGATCGAGTTCTCGCATATCGCAGTTAAGGAAGCCGTATTTCCTTTCAACAAATTCCCTGGTGTAGACCTCTTGCTGGGTCCTGAGATGAAATCAACCGGAGAGGTTATGGGTATCGGGCAGGATTTCGGTGTGGCATATGCAAAGGCACAGATTGCGAGCTTTAACCGTATACCTTTATCAGGAAGATTTTTTATAAGCGTCAAAGATAAGGATAAACCACAAGCCGCTGAGATAGCAAAAAAACTCATAGACTTAGGTATAGAAATCATAGCTACTAAGGGAACGGCAAAATTCTTTAATGACAGAGGAATACCCGCCGAAACCGTAAACAAGGTCATCGAGGGAAGCCCGAATATAGTTGATATGATAAAGGAAAAGCAAATAGACTTTGTAATAAACACAGTTACGGGAAGACAGGCGCAAAGCGACTCATTCTCCATAAGGCGAAGCTCGCTTCAATACAAAGTCCCTTACACCACAACTATTTCAGGTGCAAAAGCAGCACTTTGCGCTATTGAAAGATTAAGAACTAATAAGATTGAAGTAAAGTCAATTCAGGAGTATCATGAAATGGTAAAACGGAGTTTATGATTGAGAACAAAGCAAAATCCAATATAGACAACCTGAGAGCCGAGTGCTAGAATATTGCAAACCACGTAAAGACACTAAACGTATCTTTATGCACTTGCCGGGGGCGGTTCGATTGATGTTTTTTCGCTGTAGTAAAAATAAAAGGAGAGAGCAATGAAAAAGATAGTTTTAGCATATTCCGGGGGATTGGATACATCAATTGCTATAAGTTGGCTTAAAGAGAAATATGATTGCGAAGTGGTGGCTATGGCGGCGGACGTCGGGCAAGGAGAAGAGCTTGAGCCATTGCATAAAAAAGCGCTTGATTCAGGCGCAAGCAAGCTTTATATAGAGGATGTAAAAGAAGAATTTTTAAGCGATTTTGTTTTTCCTATGATTAAATCAGGGGCGCTTTACGAGCAGAAGTATCTGCTTGGTACAGCTATTGCGCGACCTGCTATCGCTAAAGCTCTGGTTAAGGTAGCATTGGCGGAAGACGCAGATGCGATAGCGCACGGTGCGACCGGAAAAGGTAATGATCAGGTAAGGTTTGAACTGACAATCAAAGCTTTGGCTCCGCATTTGAAAATAATTGCTCCTTGGCGGGAATGGGATATTCGATCGAGGGAAGATGCCATAGATTATGCGCAGGTACGTAATATTCCGTTACCTGTGACAAAAGCAAAGCCTTATAGCATGGACAGGAACATATGGCATTTGAGCTATGAGGGGGGTATTCTTGAGGATCCTAACCATGAACCTGACGAAGATATGTTTCTTTTGACAGTCTCGGCAGATAAAGCTCCTGATGTGGCTGATTATGTTGAAATAGGATTTGAGAAAGGTATACCTGTGTCTGTGAATTCGAAAAATATGACGCCTGTTGAACTGCTTAATACTCTTAATGTTCTGGCGGGTAGGCACGGCATAGGCAGGGTTGATTTGGTGGAAAACCGCTTGGTCGGTATGAAATCGCGAGGAGTGTATGAGACTCCCGGAGGAACGTTGCTTTATGCTGCGCACAGGGAACTTGAGTCTCTGGTGCTTGACAGAGAGACGATGCACTTTAAAGAAATAATAGCATCAAAGTATGGTCAAATGGTATACTACGGGCAGTGGTTTACGCCATTAAGACGCGCGCTTGACGCGTTTGTAGATGAAACACAGCAAAAAGTCACAGGGAGTATCCGGTTGAAGCTTTTTAAGGGTAACTTGAGCATAGCGGGGCGTAAATCGCAATACTCGCTTTACAGAGAGGACCTGGCTACTTTCGGCGCAGACCAAGTTTACAATCAAAAAGATGCTGAAGGGTTCATAAATCTCTTCGGATTGCCTATGATGGTGCAAGGAATACTTGAAAAAAGCTGGAAGTAGGTGTGAACAGTGAAACCATGGGGTGGTCGATTTGAAAAAGATACAGACAAACTGGTGGAGGCGTTTACCGCCTCCATACCATTTGATAAAAGGCTTGCCGCTCAAGATATCTCAGGAAGCATAGCGCATTGCAGGATGCTTGCAAAATGCGGCATCATAACGGAGGAAGAGAGCGTATCCATTATAGAGGGGCTCAAAGAAATCCTTGAAGAGATACGCTTGGGAACACTTACGTTCCCGATTGAATCGGAAGACATACATATGCGCATTGAGAAACGGTTAATTGAGAAAATCGGAAGCACAGGCGGGAAACTTCATACCGCTCGATCGAGAAACGATCAGGTTGCTCTGGATATGCATATGTTCGTCAAACAGGAGATTCAAAATGCTTTAGGACTTCTAAGAAAGCTTCAACGGACTATAATTGATCTTTCAGAAACCTATATTGATGTGCTGATGCCTGGTTATACGCACTTACAGCGGGCTCAACCGGTACTTTTTTCACATCACATGCTTGCATATTTTTGGATGTTTCAAAGAGATGCGCAACGACTTGATGACACACTTAAACGAGTTGACAATATGCCTCTAGGTGCAGGGGCGCTTGCAGGCACTACTTTTCCTATAAACAGAAAGATGGTCGCCGATGAACTGGGATTCAAAGCTATTTACGCAAACAGCATGGATGCCGTGTCGGATCGCGATTTTGTTGTTGAATTCATGTTTTGCGCTTCTCTTATAATGATACATTTAAGCCGTTTGAGTGAGGATTTGATATTGTGGAGCACTTCTGAGTTTGGATTTATTGAAATGGATGATGCCTACACAACCGGATCAAGTATTATGCCGCAAAAGAAAAATCCGGACATAGCGGAACTTGTAAGAGGGAAAAGCGGTAGAACAATAGGGAATCTGGTTGGAATTCTGACTGTGCTAAAAGGCTTACCCATGACATATAACAGAGATATGCAAGAAGACAAAGAGCTTTTATTTGACACAACCGACACTCTTATGGCAAGCCTTGAAGTGTACTCTGATATGCTTGGAACTATAAAACCTAACCGCGAAAGGATGCGTAAAGCGGTTGAAGGAGATATGTGTACCGCCACTGATTTGGCGGATTATCTGGTTCGAAAAGGAATGCCTTTTCGGGATGCTCATGCTAAAGTAGGCTTACTTGTCCACAAATGCTTAAGTGAAGGTAAATCCCTGAATCATCTTACCGAGAATGAGTTGAAGGAAGTAAGCGCTCTTTTTGATAAAGACTGTCTGGGGGTATTATCCGCCGATGAGTGCATAGCATCGCGCCGAATCGAGGGTGGCACGGCCATAACAAAAGTACTTGAGCAATTAACGCAAGCAAAGGATAGCTTAAACAACCGAATCGGAGGAATGGAATTTGAATCAACAACTGGTTTTGATACTTGATTTTGGGGGTCAATACACACAGCTTATAGCGCGCCGAGTTCGCGAGGTAAATGTATATTGCGAAATATTGCCTTTTAATGTGACATGTGAGGAAGTAAAAGCGTTAAATCCCAAAGCTGTCATTTTGTCCGGAGGAGCCGCAAGTATATATGACGAAAAAGCGCCTAAGCTTAATAAAGATATTTACGATCTGGGAATCCCGGTGCTTGGCATCTGTTACGGAATGCAGTTAATGGCGGGGCAACTGGGCGGTGAGGTTTCGTCAAGTTGTGTGCGTGAATACGGAAGCACACGTCTTTTGGTAAAAAATGATCAAGATATCTTTTCGGGCTTGAGTGATGAGCTTATGGTTTGGATGAGTCATGGGGATCATGTTACAAAAATTCCCGATGGTTTTTTTGTGACGGCATCAACGGGAAATACAAAGATTGCGGCTATTGCGAATAATGAACGCAAATTGTACGGAGTGCAATTTCATCCGGAAGTGGTGCATACCCCGGACGGTATGAGCATATTGAGGAATTTTCTTTTTGATGTTTCGGGGTTAAAAGGCGATTGGACAATGAAATCTTTTATAGGCGAAAGTATTAGGCAAATACGCGATATGGTAAACAATGATGAGCAGGTGGTTTGCGGTCTTTCAGGAGGCGTGGATTCGTCGGTAGCGGCGGCTTTGGTACATAGAGCTATCGGTGATCGCTTAACCTGTATTTTTGTGGATCATGGATTGCTGCGACAGGATGAAGCAAAGCAGGTAATGGAGACATTTGCCGATACGCTTAATATGAGAGTCATAAAGGTTGATGCTTCAGAGAATTTTCTTGGTAAGCTTGCAAATGTGACAGACCCTGAGGAAAAACGAAAAATAATCGGTGACGAATTTATTCGCACATTTGAGCGCGAAGCCGCTAAACTTGGTCAAGTTGATTATCTTGTGCAGGGAACTGTTTATCCGGATGTGATAGAAAGCGGTACTGCAGCAGCGGCTGTAATAAAGTCCCACCACAATGTGGGGGGGCTTCCGAAAGATATGAAGTTTAAACTGATTGAACCTTTAAGACAGCTTTTTAAGGATGAAGTTCGTAAAGTCGGAGAGGAATTGGGCTTGCCTGAAAAAGTGGTATGGAGACACCCGTTTCCCGGACCGGGACTTGCTATAAGGGTATTAGGAGAGGTAACTGAAGAAAAATTATCGATTTTAAGACTGGCGGATGCTATAATAATAGATGAAATAAAAAAGGCAGGCCTTTATGGAGACATTTGGCAGGCTTTTGCCGTGTTGCCCGACATTCGCTCTGTAGGGGTAATGGGAGATAACCGTACTTATGCTTACACAATAGTGCTAAGAGCAGTGACTGGCTACGACGGAATGACGGCTGATTGGTTCAGATTCCCACATGATATATTGGCAAATATATCAAACAGAGTTGTGAACGAAGTTGCTCATGTAAACAGGATAGTTTACGACATAACCTCTAAGCCGCCTTCAACGATCGAGTGGGAGTAATGACATGAAAGGCGAGTCGCCCCTTACACAGGGTGCGGATTGCAATGTAATTAAATGAAACGAATAATAATCGCGGTACTATCACTTATTGTTTTGTTTTTAGCGGGCATAGGGGCATATATGTTTGTGATGCTTGAGCAAATTCCTCGTTCTGATGTCGAAAATATTATCCCAGTTGAAGACCCGCTGATCGTTCCCGAAGAAGAGCAGAAGAATACACAACAAAACGGGTCGGATACACCTGCTGGAATACAGGAAAATCCAAAGGCTACCGGTGTTATAAATATCTTGTTGCTTGGTTCAGACGAGCATCAAGACGCTGGTGGAGGACGCTCAGATTCAATAATGATTGCTACCGTTGACAAAAGTAGCGGCAAACTCAAATTGACCTCGCTAATGCGGGATATGTATTTGCCAATACCCGGGCGGCGTGATAATCGCCTGAATGCAGCTTATGCTTTTGGCGGAGCTTCACTTGTAATGCGAACTATAAACGATAATTTCGACATGGATTTGGAGCAGTATGTGGTTGTTGATTTTATTGCGTTTGAGCGGATCATTGACATTATCGGCGGAATACCGATTGAGATAAGCGCTTCTGAGTTTCGCGCCCTTAATGCAAGCGTTGGAATAGAAGGATATGGATTGCAGACTTTAAATGGTAGGCAGGCATTGGCATACGCCAGACTTCGAAGTGTAGGAAGAGATGATTTTGACCGGGTTGATCGACAGCAAAAAGTCATAACAAAGCTTTTTGAAAAAGTTCGTACAACCAGTTTCTTAAGGTTTCCTGGTATTTTAACGGCAATACTTCCCTATGTCAGTACTAACATTTCAACTTTTGAGATAATGAGCATTGGAACATCAGTTCTAAGGTTTGAAGATAAAAATGTACACAGGTTCAGATTGCCTGCTGAGGGTTCATATAGTCCGACGACCATTCGGGAGATGATGGTACTTGTGCCGGATATAGCTGAAAATACTAGGCTTTTACATGAGTTTCTGTATGAAGGACAGTAAGTTTGGGAAATTTGTAAAGAAGACGTGAGAAGATGGATACAATCGAGCGCAGGGAGAAGATTATAGACTTAATCAACATAAGCAACAAACCTCTCACCGGTACATGGTTGGCGAACGCTTTAGGAGTGAGCCGTCAGGCGATTGTACAGGATATAGCTGTACTTAGGGCTTCGGGACATCAACTGATTGCTACTTCACAGGGCTATATGCTTCAGAAAACTTCTGCCGATACTGTTTATAAACGTGCTTTAACGTGTAAGCATTCGGAACGGGATATGGAAGATGAACTAATGACAATTATCGATATGGGCGGACGGGTACTTGATGTGATGGTTGAGCATAGGATATACGGCGAGTTTAAAGGAAAGCTTATGATTAAGTCACCGAGCGATATTCGCAAATTTATTGCGAGCATGCAACAGGAAGATGCAGGTGCATTGTCAATGCTGACAGGTGGAGTACATATACATACTATAGAAGCTGACTCGGAATTAACGCTCGATGACATCGAGAAAAGCCTTAGAGAGAAGGGTTTTCTGATACAATAAACGATTTGAAAGAGAAACAATTTGGCCGACTGTCTCTCGATAGCCGGCCTATATATAATAAAAGGAGGTCAATTAGATTACTTACAATGTTATTATAAACACAAACCGGATTTTTTTCAACATGATTTTGCAAAATTCGTCAGAGTGCACATAATAATAACTTATTTTTGTGTTATTTATATAAGTATAATATTTTCTTGGAGGTATGAAATTTATGTTGGATGCAAAGCTCATCCGCAACAATCCCGACTATGTAAGATTAGGAATGTCAAAGCGCAAGGATGAGGTCGATTTGGATTCGTTTTTATCTTTGGACGAAAAGAGAAGAGAATATCTTACGCAAGTCGAAGCGCTCAAAAGCACAAAAAACAGCGTCAGTCAGGAAATAGCCTTGTTAAAAGTACAAAAAAAGGACACGTCCCTGCTTATTGCCAAAATGCGGGAAGTTTCCGATGTTATAAAGGATTATGATTCAAAAGTAGGTAATATTGAGCAAGAGCTTGAGGAAATGTTGCTAAAGATGCCAAATATTCCGGATGATGAAGTACCGGCAGGGGATACAGACGAATCAAATGTTGAAGTGCGCAGATGGGGTAATCCGGCACAATTTGACTTTACACCGAAGGCGCATTGGGAAATCGGTGAACAGTCAGGAATACTCGATTTTGCCACGGCTTCTAAGGTTACGGGTTCACGTTTTGTGTTTTATCGAGGCTTAGGCGCGCGCCTGGAACGAACCTTAATAAACTTCATGCTCGATTTACACACTACACAACATGGCTATACTGAAGTCTTCCCTCCGTTTATTGTTAACAGAAGGAGCATGGTAGGTACAGGGCAGCTCCCTAAGTTTGAAGAGGATGCTTTTAAACTTGTTTATAATGATTATTTTTTAGTTCCAACCGCAGAAGTACCTGTGACAAACATGTACAGGGATGTTATATTGGATGCTGAGCTTTTGCCAATAAAACATGCGGCATACAGTGCATGCTTTAGGGCTGAGGCAGGCTCCGCAGGAAGGGATACCAGAGGTCTGATTCGGAATCACCAATTTAACAAAGTGGAGATAGTCAAATTTACTCGCCCCGAAGACTCAGGCGAAGAATTAGAAAAACTTGTGAACGACGCAGAACAGGTACTAAAACTTTTAGAGCTTCCATATCGTGTTGTGCTTGTTTGTGTGGGTGATTTGGGTTTTGCGGCGGCAAAGAAATATGACCTGGAAGTTTGGATGCCAAGCTACAACCGTTATGTGGAGATCTCATCCTGCAGCAATTTCAGGGATTTTCAGGCAAGAAGAGCCAACATAAAATATAGGCCTTTCGCAAGAGAAAAAGCAGAGTTTGTGCATACTCTCAATGGTTCCGGGCTTGCAGTGGGACGCACTCTAGCTGCTATACTTGAGAATTATCAGCAAAAGGACGGAACGGTTGTTATTCCGGAAAGGCTGGTTGATTATATGGGCGGGGTTAGTAAGATTACAACAAGATAGCTCAGACAGAGGGACGGTTCTCTTGTCTTTGTCCACAGACAAAGACAAGAGAACCGTCCCTCTGTCTGAGCCGTCCCCTCAAAAGAACCGTCCCCATTATTGCGTAGAATTTGGGTCGTCCAAGGACATATTTAATACTGATCTCAAGATTTTTGTGAAATTTCTTAACTTGTTCGAGGTCATAATCAGTGAGATTATGATGGCCGAATTCGCTTTTTACCAGCAAACCCGCCATATCCATCATGGTTCCGGCATCATTTACAAGCCAAGAGTCCACTCTTTGCGCATAAGTATAAGGGGTTTCGCCTTTTTTTACAGGATATTCATAAAGAGTCAACAACCATAGGATTTCTTTGAAATAGGATTTCAGGCGAAGTCTATATGGCAGTTTATCCCGTTTTGCTTGCTTGTATTTTTGTAAGGCGAGAATTCCGATAAAAAGCAAGGCAACTGCAACAGCAATACCGCCTGATATAATTGCGGCAATCAGCATCGGACTTGGCAAAACTAAAGCGCCATTTTCTTGAGTTTCAAGGTTTGGGGGGGGAGTTGCAGGTACCCCGCCGGGTGCCGGGTCGCCGGTCATCCACATTTGTTGCATAAACTCCCAGTATGGATCCATATAGTCCATGTAAGGAAAATCTCCCGAAACACCGGGTATATAACCGCGTTCGGCAAAATAAACCTCAATTGGCGGCGTGGGATCAAACGTAATCCATCCTATCCCCGGGAAATACACTTCTACCCAAGCATGCGCGTTGCTTTGGCGTATTTCGTATAAATTGCCTTCAACAGCATTCGGCGGCATTAAGAATCCTTCGACATACCTGGTTGGAAGTCCCGCTATTCTACCCATAACAGCGAAAGCCGTAGCAAAATAAGTGCAATACCCTATCCTTAAATCAAACAGAAAGTGGTCAACGAAATCAACATTTTCGGGAGTATGAGGAGGTCTTAATGTGTATTCAAAATTATTTATGAGAAACGATTCGATGGCGGTTGCTTTTTCAAAAGGCGTTTGCGCCTCACTTATTATATCAAATGTCAGTTCTTTAACTCTTTCTGTTATGGTATCAGGCAGATCTGTATAGTATCTTTGTATCATCAGCAACTTACGATGGTTTAAACCCCAGTGTGATGATATTTCACGTGGAATCGGTTGTGTCCAGTCAATAACCGGCAACTCGTCAAGAAAGTGCCGAAAGACCTCTGACTCGATGTTAGGTAAAAGTATATCAAGCGTGTAGCCTTCATTCGGATTAATTTCCCTTGTGATAAATGTTTCTCCGGCCAAACTAAAGTAGACTCGTGAGGCGGTCTCGTCAAAAGTTATGTTATTTAGCTTATTGGCATTAAAAAGCACTGAAGTGACGATTCCGGTATGATGTATTGTTACATTAACCCGCTCGAACAACTCATCTTTATTTTCATCATCCGTTTGCACAAAAAAGGGTTCAAAACTATCAAAAGCAACATCTTTTATATGATCAATTTGTGTGTCATCAAATGAGTGTGCGCGATCGTCCATAGTATCGTTCCAGCCATAGCCTGTATATTGGTTTAGAATAGCCCCTCTTAATAAAACTCTTTTTGGTGAGTTTACTTGTAGCGCAATCTCGTGATTTAATGTGACAGGGCCTCCAAGCCTACCGGTTGTAGGTGCAAATCCTGTTTGCCAAAGTCTAAATCCGCTTCGTGGCGAGCTTACAGAAAACCAATCCCATAGGGTATCGTTAATCTCAAACGCAACATCTTCCATAAGGCTCCACCTAAATTCGCGTGTATCAGCAGGGAGTACGGCTGAGGCTGACAAAGTGACAGCCAAAGCAAGAGGCAGGGCGGAAAGCTGCCAACGTCCGTAATTGGGGGTATGATTCTCGCTTACAACTTTCTGTCGGTGTTTTTCTGAGAGCATTAGAATCATACCTAATACAAATGGCCACACAAAAGACAAAATATCATAATGACCCAAATACCACAGCGTTCCTATCAGAACCAGTCCGGTAATCAAAGTGGGTAAAAACCATTCGAGTAAAATTGCAAGTGCGTAGAAGATGAGTGATAAAAGCGATAAGAGTATAAATGCCAAATAAAGCATATTTTGCGGTTCAAGTAAGCCGTAACCTAATACATAATTGACCATAAGATCTATATTATGGAACATTTCATAATACCAATCATCTGGATAAACATAATGGGCATACGCAATGGCAGATAGTATGCTTGCCGGTAAAAACAGCACCGAAGTCCAAAAATTCCATAAATATAGTGATAAAACCACATACATTAAGGCGGTAACCGCAAAAGTAATCCAAACCGGGTATGGGAAAGCCAAAGAATCGAACAAAGAATGAGCGAGTCCGCCTACAATAAATGTAAACATGACACCTTTCATTGTATAATCGAGTAAAAGTCCTTTCTTCACAGTATCACCTCCATAACTTCATCCAGACGTTCATTTGTCCGTATAAGGAAGGACGGGATTCCTTTTTCATTGAGTTCTCTTAGCATTTTCATCGAGTCGATGTTATTTAGGTCGGGCGGTTGCACTAAAAAAAGAATCGGATGGACGGAGGATTGCTTCATTATGCATAAATGATTGAAAATTGAGCCTGTCATATGATGTATAACAAGAAGCAAACTGCCGGAGTGCGACAAAGATGCGGATTCCATTTCTAGCACATCGGATATAGTAAAAGAGCTGTCAAAGGGGATTGATGATAAAAATCCATAGAAACGTTCAAAATCTTGTGGCTCGCGCCCTGATAGATGCTGTCGATTCTGCTGATATATAACAAGGTTGAGTGGTAGGCTTTTTGATAATACATAGTGTGCTATTGCGGTGGTGCATTCCACTATTTGATCTTCTATCATAAAACGTGTCATAACATCGCCTGAAGACGGACAGGTTTCCATCAAGACGAATATCTGCGGCTGCGCATTGGTTTCGTAGTTTTTAACATATATTTCCTGTAATTTAGCCGAAACTTTCCAGTGTATCTTTTTAAGCGGGTCAGCAAATCGATAAAGTCTTAAATCGGCTATAGAAGCCGGTTCCTCAACTGATGAAAACTCTTTGTTTAGCACTCCTTCAAGATGAAGTTGGGGTAAAGGCAGCGCTGACAGCAAAAGAACTCTTGGATGCACGGTTAGTAAAAGCTGTTTGTGGTAGTATTGCTCAGTAAGGTTCATTGAAAATGTGAAAAAACCAAAAAGATCTTTTACCTCAACTTTTACTATTCCCAAAGCATACTGCCCTCTTAGCCCACATATAAACTCTTCTTCGATTTTGTGATTAGCAAACGGAAACACATATGTTACCCATTCCTTGAAAGAGCCTAAGATCACATTTTCCGGCGTTTGATAGTAAAGTTTAATGTACGGGAAGATAAACGGCTTATCGTTGTGGAGTTCTATTCTCAATGTTGCTTTGCTTCCCTTTGTGATAACCGATGGGATTAAGCTCTGAAGATAATTAAAGTCATAGAGCACCCAAAGGCTGGTTATGATCGAATATAGTATAAGGGATACGGTTATGGCAAAGCCCATAAAGAATACCCGCTCTCCCGAATAAAGCCCGATTATAAGAAATACAAGCGCTGAACCGATAATCCAGTACTTATTGTATCTCACAGGTCAAAAATTGGTATGTGAATCGAGTTTAATATTGATTTGAGAACCCTTTCGGCAGTCATATGCTTCAAACGCGCCTCCGGTTTTATAATCACGCGGTGGGAGAGCACTGGTATTACCATTTTTTGTACATCGTCTGGAATTACATAATCCCTGTCGTTTAAAAGGGCGCATGCCTGTGAGGCTCTCATTAGAAATAATGCGCCTCTGGGACTGGCTCCAAGGCTTAAATCCGAGTTCTCGCGAGTATATGCGACAATATCTGCTATATATTCTTTTATCGTGTCGGCAACCTTGACAAAACGAACTTTTTCCTGCAAATTGAGAATTTCTTGCGTATTTGCAACGCTTGCTATATCATTTATGGGATTATCGCTCTGAAAGCGGGTCAAAATGTTGATTTCTTCACGTTTGCCCGGATATCCAAGTGTCACTTTTATAAAAAAGCGGTCAAGCTGCGCTTCGGGCAAGGGGAATGTGCCGATATACTCGATTGGGTTTTGAGTGGCTAGCACCATGAATGGTTGAGGGACCGCATAAGTTTTCCCATCAACGGTAACCTGACTTTCCTCCATAACTTCAAGAAGACTGGATTGAGTTTTAGGGGATGTGCGGTTAATTTCATCCGCTAATATGATTTGACTCATAACTATACCCGGTTTAAACTCCATATCTCCTGATTTGAAGTTGTACATGGAAAACCCGGTGATATCGGACGGTAACACATCAGGGGTAAACTGTATTCGCCGAAACGACATATTAAGAGATCGGGCAAGGCAGGATATGAGTGTTGTCTTGCCTACTCCGGGAACATCCTCAATTAGAACGTGCCCTTTGCTCAAAAGGGCTGTCAATATAAGCTGTATAGCATCTTTTTTCCCGACAATTACTTTTTCTATATTTTCTTGAATGATTTGGGTGATTTTTTTTGTTCCAATCAAGTGTGTGCCCTCTTTCCATATTGACCAACCAGCGGGACGGACCAACCAGCGGGACGTTTTGTTTGGCAGGTCAATTAGTGACTTGTAAATATACATATATTAATATATATTTGGCTTTACTGCAACAAGTGATTTTGCTGCAAAAAGTATGTTTCCGTTTGGGAGGGCAAGATGCGTCAAAGAATTTTGGAAATGCTTATGGATGCTACCGGCGTTTATGTCTCAGGTGAACAAATGAGCGGTAAATTGGGTATAAGCCGTGCTGCCGTCTGGAAGCACATTAAAATTCTTGAGAGCGAGGGTTACGAAATAGATAGTATTTCCGGCTTAGGTTACAAATTGAGTTCTATTCCGGATATATTGGATTCTAAGACTATTCGTCACGGGCTTAAAACTCAAAGCTTCGGACATAGCCTTGAAATCTACGAAACGATTGATTCGACCAACAGTAGGGCAAAGAAATTGGCCTTGGACGGAGCACCGGAAGGAACGATTGTCGTTGCCGACACACAAAGCGCAGGAAGAGGAAGAATGGATCGCACGTGGATATCACCGGCAAAAAAAGGTCTATGGTTGTCAATTATATTAACCCCCCCCATAAAGCCTGAAAGAGCGCCGGAACTGACAGTGCTTGCAGCCATAGCGACAGTCAGGGCGCTTGAGGATTTTATAGGATTGAGTGCGTCAATCAAGTGGCCTAACGATATTGTGATAAACGGTAAAAAGTTATGTGGTATACTGGCGGAAATTCAGGCTGAGCCGGATGTAATCAATTCGGTAGTTATGGGAATTGGTATAAACGTTAATATGCAAAGAGAGGATTTTCCTGACGAACTGAAGGATTTAGCAACTTCATTGTTTATCGAAAAAGACAAGGTTTTCTCAAGAAGGGAGCTTTTGTCGGTATTGCTTGAAAATTTGGAAAAAATCTATTACGAATACTTAAAAAGCGATGACCTTGGGCCTTTCCTTGACTTTTATAAAAGCTGTTCTGTGACTTTAGGGAGGAATGTGAAAGTTGCAGAAAGGGCTTCCTCTTTTGAATGTTTCGCATTTGATATTCACAAAGACGGTGCCCTTCTTGTCAGATTAAACGATGGCAGCACAAGAAAAATACTTTCGGCCGATGTGTCGGTGAGAGGGGAATCGGGGTATGTATAGCGGATCTATTACGGATATTTCGGGTATCGATGTCGGCCATGCGGAAAATCATGACGCAGGTACCGGATGTACGGTGATTTTGTGCGAAAAGGGTGCAGTAGCCGGAGTTGATGTACGCGGCTCAGCTCCCGGTACGCGTGAAACGGATCTGATACGACCGGGAAATCTTGTTGATAAAATTCATGCTGTTATGCTTTCGGGAGGCAGTGCGTTCGGTCTTGCTGCTGCTGACGGAGCAATGGAATATCTTGAACAAAACGGTATCGGTTTTGATGTTGGCGTAACAAAAGTACCGGTAGTGGCTTCAGCTGTTCTTTTTGATCTTTATTATAAAAATTGGAAGATTAGGCCGGACAGGCAAATGGGCTATAAGGCTTGTCTTAACGTGCGCTCAGATTTTGTCGAGCAGGGAAGTGTAGGTGCGGGAACAGGCGCAACGATTGGGAAAATAATGGGAATTAAATATTCAATGAAAGGCGGAATAGGAACGGCAAGCTTAAGAATTTCAAATGAAGTGATAGTAGGAGCAATTGTTGCCGTCAACTCATTCGGAGATTGTCTTAATCCTGCGACAGGAGAGATTATAGCAGGAGCTAAGGATCCATATACCGGTGAGTTTTTGTGCACAAAATCCTATATGCTGTCAAATGGATCTAGTAAAACAGTAAGTTTTGAAAACACAACTATAGGCGTTGTTGCGACAAATGCGAGACTGACAAAAGAACAAGCCAACAAAATAGCCTCAATGGCTCATGATGGCTTGGCACGATCAATTAGCCCTGTTCATACAATGCTAGATGGCGACACGATTTTTGTAATGGCTACCGGTGACACTGACGCCGAGTTGAACACATTAGGAGTTGCGGCAGTGGAAGTAGTGGCCAGAGCGGTTGTCAACGCGGTGAAACACGCAAGCAATGCCCGGTAATTACGCCGCAAAGAAAATTGGATCGTCACCTCAGGCTCACTCCGGTAATGCTCGAACCGATCCGACATGTGTGCGAAAAGTTTTCACGAGGCTTTGATCCGGAGGAACCGTTCCCCGGGTTTAAATAAAAAGCGAGATCTGTCCCCTCGATAGAACCGTCCCCATGGTTGGTTTGTCCCTATGGTTGGTTTTTACTCTGTCATCATGGTTCCTATTCCCTTATCGGTAAATATTTCAAGCACTATCGGATGGATTATTGTCCCGTTGACAATATGGGCGCAATTGACTCCATTTTTGATCGCTTCTATGCAGCCGCTGACCTTTGGGATCATTCCTCCGTTTATAATACCCTGTTCTACGAGATTAACAGCATTCTTAGCAGTTAAAACAGAAATAAGAGTGCTCGGGTCGGCAGGATTTCTCCTAATACCATCTATATCCGTAAGGAAAATGAGTTTTTCCGCTTTGAGTGCCGATGCGATTCTGCCTGCTACCGTATCGGCGTTAATGTTGTAGCTTTGCCCGTCCGGGCCTATCCCTATTGGTGAAACTACCGGTATATACTCGTCTTTGGCTAAAAGCTCCAGTAAATTAGGATTTATTTTTTTGATTTCACCCACAAAACCAAGGTCGACTCCGTCTACGGGAGACATTTTCTCAACTTCGATGAGATTGCCGTCTTTACCGCATAATCCTACGGCTCTGCCTCCTAAAGAATTGAGAATTGATACGATTTCTTTGTTTATCTTACCGACAAGGACCATTTGTACGATATCCACAGCATCTTTATCGGTTATTCTTAGCCCTTTGTGGAAGGACGATTTTATTGCTAGTGCGTCAAGCATCTTGTTTATTTCAGGTCCTCCGCCATGAACAACTATTGGGTTCATCCCTACATATTTAAGCAAAATTATGTCCTGCATTATGCTTTGCGTCACCGAGTCGTTGCCCATAGCGTTGCCGCCGTATTTTATCACTATGGTTTTCCCGCTTAAACGCTGGATATAGGGAAGTGCTTCTATCAATATCGTAGCTTTGTTTATAATCGACTCCATGTTCTCTCTCCGTTCTTATAAATACCATCCGGGTTGGGTCAATGCGGTGGTTTCATCAAAATCAAACATTATGTTCATGTTTTGTATTGCTTGCCCTCCGGCTCCTTTAATGAGATTGTCAATGGCTGATATGATGACAATCCGATTTAAACGTTTGTCGATAGCAAAACCGATATGGCATCTGTTTGAGCCGTTTACAAACTTTACTTCCGGCAAAACGCCTTCTTTGCAAATATGAACAAAGGGTTCGTCACGGTAGAAATCACTATATATGTCATAAACAGATTCGAATGAAACAGAGTCTTTAAGATTTGCGTACATAGTACACAATATACCGCGCTTTATCGGTAAAAGATGCGGAGTAAACGATAAAGAAATATCATTGCCCGAAAGGATACTAAGTTCCTGTTCGATTTCTGAAGTATGCCTGTGATTTGTTACTCCATATGCTTTCATGTTTTCGTTTACTTCACAAAAATGCAGGTTTAGCGAAACGCTTCTTCCGGCTCCGCTTGCGCCTGACTTAGCGTCAATAATGATTGAATCGGGATCTATGAGTTTTCCGGAGACAATCGGGGCTAATCCCAATATGGAGCATGTGGTATAGCATCCGGGATTTGCTACGAGACTTGATGTTCTGATTTTTTGTCTGTAAAATTCCGGAAGTCCATATACGGACTCGTTTAGAATTTCGGGGCATGAATGTTTGATGTTATACCATTTCTCATATGTTGAAACCGATTTGTAACGAAAATCACCACTCAAATCTATAACTCTGCAATTTCCTTGCCTGAGTTTGCTTACGGTTTCCGCTGAAACTCCATGTGGTAATGAAACGAACACAATATCGCTTTGTTCCGAGATTTCAGCGAGGTCTCTTTCTACGCAGATATCATCGGATACACTAAGAAAATTCGGATATACTTCGCTTATGGCTTTTCCGTTGTAAGTTTGTGAGGTCATATGTAATATTTTTACTTTAGGATGAGCATGAAGGAGTCTAATCAGTTCTATACCTGCATACCCTGTGGCGCCCAGTATACTTGCCTTGATCAAAAAAAATCACCTCTTAATGCGGCAACAAGTGCACAAAAATAAGAATTCAGCAGGAACAAACCTTGTATCTGCCCCTGATACTGTTTTCTCTAATTATAATCATACATTATGATGAATATTAATACAAACAGTTTTTCTGCGTCCACTTACAAATGTTGCAGGAATATTGACATTAACGTAGAATTATAACATGTTATGCAAACTTTTTAGTTGGAGGGATTTTAATGCTCAATGAGCATCTTTATCATTTAAGCAAGGTTATCGGGAGCCGAGGTTCCGCAACTTCAAAAGAAAATCGGGCGGCGCTCTACGCTAAGGACGTGCTGTCCGGCTTGGGTTATACAACGGAAATATTGCCATTTAGAGCTCTGACGACGTTTTCGTGGTTATATATTGTATTTTATACAGTGCCGCTCATAGCTTGGATAATCAATGCTCCCATACTTTCGCTGTTATTTTCAGTGCTTTTTTTCCTCGATCTAAATACTTTTCCTGTGTTAAGCCGCATTTTTCCAAAGCGTGGGAGTCAAAACGTTTATGCTTCTTTTCCTGAACGTGCAGGTAAGAAAGTCGTAATTGTAGCACACCTTGACAGCAGCAAAGCGGGTCTCAATTTCAGCCCAAAATTGGTTAAGGGATTTCGTACTTCTTTTCTAATGATGGTAATTTCAATGATCCTGGCTCCGTTATTGCTATTTGTATCTTTTATCTGGGGTGGCACTTTTAGGATAATTGCAATTTTACCGTGCCTTTATCTAAGTTTCACTGCACTGATGCTTCTTCATAGAGAAGTTTGGAATAAATATACCGATGGCGCCAATGATAATGCTTCCGGGGTGGCTGCCGCTTTAGCACTTGCGACAAAATGCAAAACCGAAGCGCCAAATGGGGTTGAAGTTCGCATATTGCTAACCGGATGCGAAGAATCGGGCACATATGGCATGATAGATTTTTTGGGAAAATATGGCGATAAACACAACGAAACATTTTTCATCAATCTTGACAACATAGGTTCCGGGAATCTATACTATATGTCGGGTGAAGGGATGTTTCCCGTATACAAAGCAAGTGCGGAACTTATCGACGCTTGCGCGACGGTTGCGGGATTCAGGCCCGATCTAAATGTTAAACAAGGGGTATACAGTCTTTTATCAACGGATGCTACGCCGCTTCTGGCGAGAAAATACAAAGCGATAAGTTTCCTCGCATTAAACGACGAAGGTCTTTTGCCGAACTGGCATTGGCCGTCCGACACATACGAAAATGTCGATATTAAAACCGTCGAAACAGCTGTCGAATTTGTATATGAACTTTTAAAAGAGATAGGAAGAAAAAACTTGTATGAGACACGTCATATGCGAAACACGCGGTGAATTGGGATTAAAAGTTGCGACGGAGGTTGCGCGATTTATCAAAAGTAGAACGAACTGCGTATTAGGTTTACCAACGGGTGATACTCCGCTTTCAACATATAAAGAGCTTGTAGGAATGTATGAAAATAGAAATATTGACTTTTCAAATGTAGTAACTTTCAATCTGGATGAATACTTAGGGATTTCCAAATCTCACCCTTGCAGCTATCATAGTTTTATGCGATATAATTTGTTTGATCATATTAACATATCCGGAACTAATACTCATATCCCGGATGGTTTAACCGAATCCCCGATTGAAGAATGTAAAAGATACGAAAATCTTATCCGAGATTGCGGCGGTATTGATCTTCTGATATTAGGTATAGGTCATAACGGACATATAGGATTCAATGAACCGGGTACGTCTTTTGACACGCTAACTCATGTCGTGGATCTTGCTCCGAGCACCATACACGCGAATTCAAGATTTTTTGATTCCTCCGATGATGTGCCGAAACGAGCGATTACTATGGGTATTAAGACCATATTATCTGCAAGAAGAATAATCCTTATGGCTTCAGGGTATGACAAATCACAAATAGTTCACGACGCATTTAATAAAGAGGTGACAGAGGATATACCGGCATCGTTTTTGCAAACCCATAAGGATGTCTTGATTATTCTCGACAAAGATGCCGCATGCATGTTTGACAAATAAAAAAGGGCCATACAGGCCCTTTCTGAATTCATCAGTTAATTTCTCCTAAATCATAAGGAGTCTGCTGATATACGTGGTAGTTAAGCCAGTTAGAATATAAAAGATTTGCGTGTGAACGCCATCTCACCAAAGGCGGCTTTGACGTGTCGTCTCCCGGGAAATAGTTCTTAGGGGTCGCTATGTCAAAGCCTTTATTAGTGTCCCGGACGTATTCCGTCTTTAATGTAAGTGGGTCATATTCAGGGTGGCCTGTTACAAAAATCTGCCGGCAATCCTTTGTAGCAGCTATATAAAGACCTGCCTGTTCGGATTCTGATAAAATTTCAAGTTCCGGTATTTTTTCCACATCTTCACTTCTCGTCCATGTATGCCGTGAGTGGGGAACATAAAACACATCGTCAAACCCTTTCAAAAGCGATGTATTTTTCTTATTGACATAATGGGGAAAAATTCCGAACATCTTCGCATCGAGAGGATATTTTGGAATACCAAACTGATGGTAAAGCCCGGCCTGAGCCCCCCAGCATATGTGGAGGGTCGAGGTAACGTTATGCAATTTCCAATTGAGAATCTCTTTAAGCTCATCCCAGTAAGCCACTTCTTCAAACTCAAGATGCTCAACAGGAGCTCCGGTTATTATCATCCCGTCAAATTTTGCGCCGTTTATATCGTCAAAGGTCTTATAAAATGTGACAAGGTGATCTTCAGGCGTATTTTTGGACTTATAACTTTTAGGATGCAAAAGGGTAACCTCAACTTGCAGCGGCGAGTTGCTTAACAGTCTTAAAATCTGTATCTCAGTCAATATTTTTGTAGGCATGAGATTTAAAAGGACTATTTTAAGCGGTCTTATGTCCTGATGATAGGCGCGGGACTCGTTCATAACAAATATATTCTCGCCGGCGAGAACCGATGTGGCCGGTAGATTGTCCGGAATTTTTACAGGCATCAATTATGCCACCTTTCATCCAATAATGGGGCGGTTCTAGCAATGGGACAGATCTCTAACTTTAAACTTCTGTTTTCGTTAATGCCTGATCCAAATCCCATATAAGATCCTCCACGTCCTCTATTCCTATAGAAAGCCGTACCATATCAGGTGTAACACCTGAAGCACGCTGATCAGTCTCGTTAAGCTGGGAGTGAGTGGTGCTTGAAGGATGTATGACTAGAGATTTGGCGTCGGCAACATTTGCAAGATGGGAGAAAATTTTTAGATTCTCAATAAATTTGATTCCCGCCTTGCTTCCTCCCTTGATTCCAAATGTAAATATTGAGCCGGGACCTTTAGGCAGATATTTTTGAGCCAAGGTGTAATATTTATTGTTCTCAAGTCCCGGATAGTTAACCCATGCAACATTATTATGATTAAGCAAAAATTGCGCTACTTTCTTAGCATTCGAAACATGACGCTCGACTCTTAAAGATAGCGTTTCAAGTCCCTGCAAAAACAGAAAAGAGTTGAACGGGCTCAAGCATGCCCCTGTATCTCTTAATAGCTGTACCCTGATCTTTATGATATATGCAAGAGGCCCTAAACTTTCGGTGTATACAAGCCCGTGATAGCTAGGGTCAGGAGTCGTAAGCCCGGGGAATCTTCCGCTTGCTTTCCAGTCAAATTTGCCGGAATCAATTATAACTCCGCCGATCGACGTACCATGTCCGCCTATGAATTTCGTTGCCGAATGCACCACGACGTCTGCTCCGAACTCAATTGGGCGGCATAGATAGGGTGTTGCAAATGTGTTGTCCACAATTAATGGCAAACCGTTGTCATGGGCAATTTTTGCTACTTGTTCGATGTCTATTACATTTATGTCCGGATTACCTATTGTTTCTATAAATATCGCCTTTGTTTTGTCATTTATCGCATCGGCAAAATTCTTAAGATTGTTTGGGTCAACAAGAACGGTTTTTACTCCAAACTTAGGCAGAGTGTTTACAAAAAGATTGTATGTCCCGCCGTACAAAGTGCTTGACGCGACTATCTCATCACCTGCTTCAGCTATATTTAGTATAGAATAAGTAACTGCCGCCGATCCCGAAGAGACAGCAAGCGCCGCTATTCCGCCTTCTAATTCCGCAATCCTCTTTTCAAAAACATCTGTCGTAGGATTCATAATCCGTGTGTAAATGTTGCCGAATTCTTTCAGTGCAAAAAGATTGGCAGCGTGCTCGGCGTTGTTAAAAACATACGATGTGGTCTGATAAATCGGTACTGCGCGGGAATTTGTGGTTGGATCCGCTGTTTGTCCTGCATGAACTTGTAGGGTATCGAATTTAAATTTTCTTTCGTCCATTTTTTTCTTCCTTTCGTAGTAATCATATAGAATTAGTAGGATATAGCGGAAAAAAAATAACATTTCCGGTCTTGACAAATTTAAAGCCCCTCCAGTGACAGGAGAGGCTCGGCAAATACTGCTTCACTCTCTCATCTGCCAGGTATAACCTGCAGGAATTGGCACCGTTACGCATTACGTACCGGTTGCCGGGCTTCATAGGGCCAGACCCTCCGCCACTCTTGATAAAAGAGATCCTAGCGAAAATAATAGCATGTGAAAATTAGTGTGTCAAGATTTTTTTGCATTTTTTTGCTGCATAAGCACGGTCAATTATGTTAGTATTAAGTAGTAAAAAGCAAGGGATTGGAGATTTTCGTGATAAAGAAGATGACGCAATTTACATTCGTAACTTTGGCAGTATTGATGCTTACAGGGTGTGCGGTTCAGTCAGATGAAGCGTACACAAAAGATTTGTTTGCATTAAACACTTTTTTATCTTTAAGGGCATACGGCGATAGAGCGCAACAGGCGCTTGAAATGGCTTCCAACCGCATTCGGGAGATCGAGAACAATATGAGCATTACTATCAAAGACAGCGATGTTGCCCAAATCAATGCCAATGCAGGGATAAAACCTGTAAAAGTGCAAGAAGATACTTTTTATGTTATCAAAACTGCTCTTTATTTTTCCGAATTGACTGGCGGTAAGTTTGATATAACAATCTATCCTATAGCCAGACTCTGGGGGATTGGCACTGAATATGCCAGAGTTCCTGATGTGGCTGAGATACAAAAGATTTTACCACTTGTAAATTTTAGGAATGTGATATTGGATGAAGAAAATATGACAGTTTTTTTAACGAATATAGGAATGGGAATTGACTTAGGCGGGATCGCCAAAGGGTATGCCGCTGATGAGGTAGCAAGGATTTTTCAGGAGGCAAGGATTAAACATGCTATAATCAATATGGGGGGAAGTATAACCACTCTCGGAAGCAGGCCGGATGGTAGTTCATGGAGAATTGGCGTGCGAAACCCGAGGGTACAAAATGGTGACCTTGAATATATGGCTATAGTAAGTTCAAAAGACTATGGAGTCATCCCTCAATCCTCTCAAGGCAGCGGTGTGTCTCCTGCCATTAGTATTCTAAGCGCCGGTGATTATGAACGCTACATTGCGGATGTCTACGAAGAAACAGGAATTCGCTATCATCATATATTTGATCCATTTACGGGGTTTCCTGCCGATACAGGTATTATTGCAACTACGGTAATCTCCCATTCAGCTATCGAAGCCGATGCGCTCTCAACCGCAATGTTGATTATGGGGGTAGAGGAGGGCCTCTTAATGATTAATGGTATTGAAGGAATAGAAGGTTTGGCTATAACTTCTGACAAAAAAGTTTTTTTATCAGAAGGACTGGTAGATCACATCGAATTTACTGATCCTTCGTATTCTGTCGTTCCATGAAATATAAAATGACACTGGATTCCATAATTTCAAGCCTTAAACAGGCACAAACAATATTTAAGCCTTGGGATGCTCTCGTGTATGGATTGGTAATAGTGATCATGCTGGCCGGGTTTGTGAATATACGTATCATGATGAGAACCGGACGTGAACGTTTGGCAATCATTGAAATGAATGGCGAAATCATCGATACTATTTCGTTAGAGCAGAACATGACTGCTAAGGAAATTCGAATAGATGCGGGTGAAGGCAGCTACAATATTGTTTTCATAGGATATGATTTCGTTGAGGTTTTAGAGTCAAACTGTCCGGATCAAGTTTGCGTTGGATGGGGTAGAATAAGATATGCCGGGCAGACGATAGTATGTCTCCCTTTCAAAATAGTAGTAAGGATTGTTGGGCAAACCGATCAAGCCCCGGTCGACGATATCACATGGTAACAAATATGGGGCTTAAAAGTAGCGATAGGATAACATGGTAATGAGGAGTAAAATGAGTCCGAAAAAATTGATTGTTCTTGCTGTCATTATTTCAATGGCTTTGATAATACACTATTTTGAAAGCTTTATACCGGTGCCTGCACCAGGTGCAAAGCTTGGGCTTGCAAACATTATGCTGCTTATAACTCTCGTGCTTTTCGGACCAAGTGAAGCTGCGATCGTGCTTTTGGTTCGTTCGGTTTTAGGATCGCTACTTGCGGGTAACCCATGGTCTGTTATATATAGTTTGTCAGGGGGACTTTTAAGTTTGATCGTTATGGTTGTTTTACATAAAAAATTTGGGAAACAGGTAAGTCTGGCAGGTGTAAGCACGCTCGGTGCTGCGTTTCACAACATCGGACAGCTGATAGCAGCTTCGATTATTTTTGGGACGATAGGGATATTTTATACTTATTTGCCTGTTTTGATGGTTTTCTCGCTTTTTACCGGAACTTTTACCGGGATTGCGGCACATTTTACAGTAGGAAGATTAACATACGTTATCGGCAGATCTGACCTTCAACAGAACCGGCCGAAATAGAGGTTGGACGTTGGATGTTGGATGTTACAACATAGAAGTCGGTTTACGAACGGCAAAGATCAGAAACTAAAGGTCAGTTTGCCGATGACCGATGACAGACGTCCAACGATTGAGATACGTCCCCATGATTTGGGTTTGCGCAATAATTTTATTCGTGGTAAAATTCCACTAGTTGGGGACATACCGCAAAGATGTATGCTTACGGAGCGGTGGTGTGTCCCCTGATTACATGGGGACATACCGCAGGATGTACGCCTGCGGAGCGGCGATGTGTCCCCATACCTTGATATGTTTTATTTGAAAGGAAATCAGCAATGGCTAACAACAAACAGGAATTCGTTGCACATCTGACATCTAGGGAAGAAGACTTTTCGCAGTGGTATACGGACTGCATTTTAAAATCCGATTTGGTGGATTATTCGCCGGTAAAGGGTTGCATGGTGATCAAGCCATACGGCTATGGCATATGGGAAAATATCCAAAAAGAACTTGACGAACGCTTCAAAGCGACAGGTCATAAGAATGCATATTTCCCGCTCTTTATACCTGAGAGTTTTCTTAAAAAAGAGGCTGAACACGTTGAAGGCTTTGCTCCTGAAGTGGCGTGGGTTACAAGGGCAGGAGGCGAGGAACTTGCCGAACCGCTAGTTGTCCGACCTACTTCGGAAACTATAATATGCGCGATGTATTCCAAATGGATACAATCATATCGTGATCTTCCGCTTCTCTATAACCAGTGGTGTAATGTTGTGCGCTGGGAGAAATCGACAAGGCCTTTTTTAAGGACATCGGAGTTTTTGTGGCAGGAAGGTCATACGGCTCATGCGACTTTCGAAGAGGCGCAGGAAGAGACGTTAAAAATGCTTGAAGTTTACAGAGAATTTGCACAAAATGTGCTTGCTATACCAGTTCTGGCGGGACAAAAGACCGAAAAAGAGAAGTTTGCCGGGGCGTTGACGACTTATACGATAGAAGCGCTAATGCAGGATGGTAAAGCGCTTCAGGCGGGAACTTCGCATAATTTAGGGCAGCATTTTGCTAAAGTATTTGATATAACATATCTTGACAGGGATGGTCAGTTAAAATTCGTCTGGCAGTCATCATGGGGAGTATCGACACGTCTTATCGGTGCGATCATTATGGTGCACGGTGATGAGAGAGGGCTTGTTCTGCCGCCAAAAGTTGCATCGGTACAAGTTGTAATAGTACCGGTAGCGATGCATAAGGAGAAAGTTCTTGAAACAGCGGCAAAAGTAGCGGATGAGCTTAAAAGAGCCGGCATAAGGGTGGAATTTGACGATCGTGACAGCCATTCTCCCGGCTATAAATTCAATGAGTGGGAATTAAAAGGCGTACCGATAAGGCTTGAAATAGGACCTAAGGATGTAGCGCAAAACCAAGCGGTACTAGTAAGAAGGGATAATTTTACAAAGACTGCTGTGAAGTTAGATGAAATAGCTCAAACGGTAAACAGTGAACTTAATGCCATACAAAAAGACTTGTACGATAAAGCACTAAAAACAAGAGACGAACACACTTTTGACGCAAATAACATCGAGGAGTTCAAAAAAGCTCTCGATAACGGCAAAGGCTTCGTAAAAGCGGCTTGGTGCGGTGAGCGAGGGTGCGAGGATAAAGTGAAAGAAGAAACAGGCGCTACGGCTAGATGCATATCTTTTAATGATAGTGTTACTGATGAACACTGTTTCATGTGCGACCACAAGGGTAAGCACATCGTGTATTTCGCCAGGGCGTATTAGATTTCGGTCGTCAGTCGTCAGTCGTCAGGCAGTAGATTTCTGTTGCTCTGTTTTGAAAGTATTTATTAGATATATCAGGAGGACTTATGTACGGTTTCTTTGCGATTTTAGGAGCAATAACAGTCGGCTTGGCAATAGGCTTTCAGGCTCCCATGAATGCAGGCTTAGGAAAACTCACTGATCCGAGAATTGCCGCGCTTTTAAATTTTATGCTTGGCGGAGTTTTGATTCTGCTCGTTAATCTGATTTTCGGCAACATTAAGGATTTATCCATGCTCAAAGATGTTCCCTGGTATTATCTTTTGGGCGGAGTGCTTGGATTTATCGTTGTTAACGGTTCGATTCTCGTTGTGCCGGTATTGGGAACAGGACTTGCTCTATCATTAGTCGTTTCCGCACAGCTTTTAGCCGGTATGTTCATAGATCATTTCGGGCTTTTCGGAGTTCGCCAAATACCAATCGACTGGCAAAGAATACTGGGACTTGCGCTTTTAATAGCGGGAGTAAGGCTAATAACAAGATAAAATAGTATATTTTGGAGGATCTTTATATGTTTAGCAAGCTTAAACCACACCAGACAGAAGACTCAATTTGCGGCATCGATCTGACATGCCTTTATTCAAGAGGTTTTAGAAACATTATAATAGATCTCGACAATACCATCACTGCCTGGAACAGAAGCCAGATAGAACCTCAACTTTATGATTGGTTTCGGGCGGCAAAGAATCTTGGGTTTAATGTTTGTATACTCTCAAACGGCAGCTATAGAAGAGTTAGCGTTGTGGCTTCAAAACTTGGTATTAAGGCTGCGCCTAAAAAAGCTAAACCCATGACACGGGCTTTCAAAAATGCTATAGGAATGCTTGATGCGACTCCTGAAACAACTATAGTTATCGGAGATCAGATTTTTACGGATATACTAGGAGGAAATCGCGTTAATCTTTATACTATCCTTGTAAATCCCATATCCAAAAAAGAATTTATCGGAACAAAATTTACACGACTTATGGAAAAGCTTATTGCCGGGAGAAGGCTTTAGGATGAATATAAGTCCAATTACACGGCCGGTTGGATTGATAGGATGCCCTGTCGGACACAGCCTTTCGCCTAAGCTTCATAATGCAATTTATGAAAAATACGGGATAGATTGTGTTTATTTGGCTTTTGACCTAAAAAGCCAAGAATTGGGTAATGCGATAAACGGCTTTAAAGCTTTGTCCTTTATCGGATTTAATGTCACCATACCACATAAACAGGAAGTATTGCAATACATCGACGAGCTTGACAGGGAAGCGCAAGTGATAGGCGCTGTAAATACGGTCAAATTAGAGAACGGACGACTTAAAGGATATAACACTGATGGTTCCGGATTTATAGGTTCTCTTAAGAGCCGTGGGATTTCTGTTAAGGGAATGAATATTTTAGTTTTAGGCGCAGGTGGATCCGCTCGGGCTATTTGTGTCTATCTTGCCAAAGAAGAAGTCAAATCCATAAATATTTTTAACCGAACCGCATCAAAAGCCGAAGTTTTAGCAGACCATATCAGGCGATTCTACCCTTCGGTTAAAATTAATACAATCGATGAGCAAAATTTAAAGAGCATAAAACCACACATTATAATTAATACAACTTCCGTAGGAATGTGGCCGCATACAGAAAATTCCCCTTTGGATGGATACAATTTTGATTCAGATCAGATCGTGGTTGATATAATTTACAATCCCCTTGAGACGAAATTTTTAAAAAAAGCAAGTGATTCCGGCTGCTCTGTCGTTAACGGTCTGGATATGCTTGTCGGGCAGGCGATAAAGGCGATAGAAATTTGGACTGGGATTGACGTTGATTATAATTACGGACTTCAGATTTTATCGGATATTTAAACATAGCTAAGCGGTGTGTCCCCATACCTATATAGGTCAAAAGTCCTAATTTTTTTTTAATTTTGAAAGAAATATGTTGAATATTGCCTTATTTAACCCTATAATGATGTATACGAATTTTTACATTTATGTACTGTTTATGTAATGGATGAGGCTTTATGAAACTTCAAAGAAAAAAGCTCGGCGAGCTGTTAGTCGAACACAAGCTTATAACGCATCAGCAGCTTATGGATGCTCTTGTGCTCCAGAAAAATACCGGTAAAAAGCTTGGCGAAGTTTTGGCGTCACAAGGGCTTTTGAATGAAACTGACATGATGGGTTTTCTTCAACTTCAGCTTGGGATTAGGTTTGTCGATCTGTCAAGACGAAGAATAGACCCAAAGCTTGCTTCATCAGTACCTTTACCCATAGCCCAAAGATATACCCTTGTGCCTATTTCGCTCGAAAATGGAAAGCTTGAAGTCGCTATGGAGGATCCGCTTGACTTTGTGGCTTTGGAAGATTTGAAAAGAGCTTCAAAACACGAAATTATCCCGGCGCTCGCATTAAGGGAAACAATCAGAAATTCCATAAGACAGCTTTACGGTACCGATTATGCCGAAAAAGCTGTAAAGGAATATTCAGTAAGAGAAATTGGTTTGACGACCGTCACAGCTGTAGCGGCGGAAAGCCCGTTTGATGAGGTCAGTAACGCCCCTATAGTGAGGCTCATTGATTCTATTATAGAACAGGCAGTGCAGGTGCAGGCAAGCGACATACACATAGAACCTGGGGAGAAGGATGTCAGATTCCGTGTCAGAGTAGACGGGGTACTTAAGACGGAGATCAATATTCCGAAGGATTTGCATTCTGCTCTGGTTGCGAGGGTTAAAATTATCGGAGGCATGAACATTGCCGAGAAAAGGTTGCCTCAGGACGGCAGAATTGAAATAAACGTTTTGGGTAAGCAAATCGATTTGAGGATCTCGGTGATGCCCACTTGGCATGGTGAAAAGATTGTCCTAAGAATACTGGATCGCAGCAGATTTCTCGTTAACAAGGAAAAGCTCGGCTTTTCCGGTGAAAACCTTCTTAAGTTCAGCGAGCTTCTCAAAAATCCGCACGGGCTAATACTAGTGGTAGGTCCAACGGGTAGCGGTAAGACTACGACTTTATATTCAATGTTAAATGATTTAAACGTTATGCATCATAATATCATAACAATAGAAGATCCTGTGGAGTACTTGCTTGCCGGTATAAATCAGACTCAGGTCAATGTTAAGGCGGGACTTACTTTTGCCATAGGTTTACGAGCTCTTTTGAGGCAGGATCCCGATATAGTGATGGTTGGCGAGATCCGTGACAAAGAGACGGCGGAAATAGCGGTACGCGCAGCTATTACCGGACATTTGGTACTTAGTACTTTGCACACTAACGATGCTGTCGCGACTATCGCAAGACTAGCCGATATGGGAGTGGACAGCTATCTTCTTGCTGCGGCTATCGCCGGGGTGATATCGCAAAGGCTTTTGAGGAAAATCTGCGCAAACTGCAAGACTATCTACAACCCTCAGACTTATGAATGTGAAATGCTGGGAATACCTTTTGATCAAAACAGAGTTTTCTATAAGGGCGGAGGTTGCAGCATGTGCGATTACAGCGGATATAAGGGTCGTTTGCCCGTCTTTGAGATACTCGTTATAGATAAGAAACATAAGGATATGATAGGCCGTAGGACACCTATTGAGGAGATCAAACAATACTCGAAAGAAACAGGCATGATTACTTTGATGGATGAATGCGTTAAGCTTCTTGATTTGGGACTTACGACTGTTGATGAAGCGATCCGCGTATCATACTCAAAAGACGGCTGAGGGAAATAATGATGGGTTTGTATGAACTGCTTGAGATAGCCGGACGTGAAAAATGTTCCGATATACATATATCGGTGGGTTTGCCTCCCGTTATGAGAAAGAACGGAAGCTTTGTCCGCATGACTGATAAAGTCTTATCGGACGATGATACGGAAGCTTTGGCCAAAGAAGTCTTAAACTCTGAGCAATTGGACACTATCCGAAAAAACGGCGAAGTGGATCTCGCTATATCAGACAGTTACGGCAATCGCTTCCGAATAAATGTGTTCATGCAAAAAGGCAATTACAGCTTGGCTTTGAGGCTTTTAAACCCGACAATTCCATCGTTTGAAATGTTGGGACTTCCTCGTGTAGTTTCTGATCTCTCAGACAGAAGCAGAGGATTGGTACTTGTGACAGGTCCGACAGGAAGCGGAAAATCGACGACTTTGGCTTGCATGATCGATAAAATCAACCGTGAGCGCGACGATCACATTGTGACTTTAGAAGAACCGATCGAGTATCTGCACTCCCACGGGAAAAGTATCGTCAATCAGCGAGAGATCGGAAAAGATACGGCAAGCTTTGCTCAGGCTCTAAGAGCGGCATTACGACAGGACCCGGATGTAATCTTAATAGGTGAAATGCGCGATCTTGAAACCATATCCATTGCTTTAACCGCCGCGGAAACGGGACATCTGGTTCTTTCTACCCTGCATACGGTGGGCGCGGCAAAGACGATAGACAGAGTTATTGATGTATTTCCTCCACATCAGCAGCAGCAGATCCGAACGCAGCTGTCTACAGTGCTTCAAGGAGTTGTGTCGCAGCAGCTTATTCCCCGCAAAGACAGAAATGGCAGAATCGCGGCTGTTGAGGTAATGATTTCAACCCCGGCTATACGCAATCTCATACGGGAAGGAAAGACATTTCAGATACAAAATAATATGCAGACCGGCGCGGCCCAAGGTATGATATTGATGGATTCGGCTTTGATAAGTCTTTATCGCGATAACATAATATCGCGGGAGGATTGCCTTACATACTCGGTTGATACGGAACATGTCCGCAAGGAAATCGGATTGAAATGACGAGAGTTGGGTGAGATTTAGTGCCGGACTTTAAGTATACGGCTAAAAATATAGATGGCGATGTGGTTACGGGTACGTATGACGTCCCCGATAAAGCGCAAGTCGCAAGGATGCTTCGCCAAAGGGGATATTTTCCCATAACGGTTGAAAGAGCGGAAAAGGCAACGGATATAGCCGAATTCGGTTTTTTTGGCAAAGTCACCGTTAAAGATATCGCTCTTTTCTGTCGGCAATTTTCAACACTTTTGACTGCCGGACTTCCTCTTATACAGATAATGGAAGTGTTGGGGGAGCAAAATAAGAATCTTAAGTTAAAGAAAGATATACTTGTGATTGCGGAAAGTGTCCGTACAGGCAGAACGCTCTCAGACTCGATGAAGCAGCGAAAGCACTTTCCTCATCTTCTTGTCAATATGGTGGCAGCCGGCGAGATGGGGGGTACTCTTGACAAAGTGCTTGATACTATGTCTTTGCATTATGAAAAGGAGCATAAAATGAAGCAGAAGATCAAAACGGCTATGACATACCCGCTGATAGTGCTCACTGTTACGGTGGCTGTCGTATACTTTCTTCTGACAAACGTCGTGCCCTCATTTGCCGATATGTTCGAAGGAATGGGCATTGAGCTTCCTATAACGACGCGTATTCTTATGGGACTTAGTTCATTTGCGGCAACATACGGATTAATACTTCTGATAGTTTTGATACTTGCTTGCGTTCTGTTTCGATATATAATATCAAAAGGCGAAGGCAGATACATTTGGCACAAATTCATTCTTAAGCTGCCTATGGTCGGAAATCTGACCGTTCTGATAATGTCGTCAAGGTTTACTCGTACGATATCAACACTTTTAAACAGCGGCGCGCCGCTCATTGACGCTATTGAGATGACCAAAAAAGTAATGGGCAACTCAGTGGCGGAAAGGGGACTGACGGATGTGCAGGACAAAATAAGATTGGGCGGAGGTTTGTGGGGACCTCTTGATCAATTGAAGCTTTTTCCTGCAATGGTGGTCCATATGGTAAGAGTCGGCGAGGAATCCGGAACACTCGATGAAGTGCTAGCTAATATAGCGCGCTTCTACGAAGAAGAAACGGAAGGATACATGCTTAAGCTGACTACACTTATGGAACCGGCGCTTATATTGATATTAGGCGGGGTGGTGGTGTTTGTGGTATTATCGATAGCGCTGCCGATGTTCGACATGATGGGCATGGTGGGATAGTTGGGGACGTACCGCAAGAATCTATCCTGCGAAGCGGCGGTGTCCCCATACCTTGATTTACGAAAGGAGGTGAAAAATATGATGAAATTTTTCAAGAAAAACAAGAAGGGGTTCTCGCTGGTTGAACTGATTGTGGTAATTGCTATACTGGGTGTACTTGCGGCTATAGTGGTGCCGAGGGTTAGCGGGAATTTAGAGACAGCCAGAGTTAATGCCGATAATTCGAACCTAAGGTTAGTAAGAAGCGCCGTGGCGATGTTCCATGCGCAACATGGGAGATTTCCGGGACGAAGTGCTGCTGATACTCATTACGTTGCTACTTATGATACGGAGTCAAGTTTAGCTAATTTTAATAGACTAGCTACTGTTATTTTGGTAGATGGCGGTGTTACTCATAACCTGCGAGCTTTTTTGGATTTAGACCCGACAAACCCGACGATGCCGGTAGCACGATCAGGCTGGCAATTCCGTTACGATCCTACAACCGGATCCGTTACACTGTTTGCTGTTACCCCATAATAAGGCTGAGTATCGCTTAAACCGAGAAATACTGCTTTAAACGAAGATTTTATCTTTCAAATATCCCCACATCCCGGAAAGTCTATACTTTCCGGGAATAATTCTTTTTTTCGGAGGTTCTTTTGCTTGAATCTTTTGTTTTCCTGCTTGGTATATGCATAGGCAGCTTTCTTAATGTGTGTATTTACAGGATACCGCGCAATCAATCGATCGTCTTTCCCGGATCAAGATGTCCTTTATGCGGGATAAGTCTTAAAGCGCTCGATTTGATACCGCTTCTAAGTTTTTTGGTTCTCAAGGGCAGATGCCGTCATTGCGGAGCGCCTGTATCTAAAAGATATTTCTTCGTTGAGCTTTTGACAGGACTAATTTTCATAAGCGTATATATAAGATACGGCTTAACATGGCAGACTCCTATTTTTTGGATTTTGACAAGTATACTCATAGCGGCTTCTTTTATAGACTATGAGTTTCATATAATACCGAACGGTCTTGTTTTGACGGGACTTGTAACAGCGTTGTCGGTTAACCTGGCAGGATATAACATCTCCTTTCTTAATGGGGTGTACGGCTTAGTTGTCGGAGGCGGATTTTTGGGAGTAGTAGCTTTAGCATCTATTCTACTTCTAAAAAAAGAAGGTATGGGCGGGGGCGACATTAAACTTATGGCTATGGTGGGGCTTTTCATAGGATGGCAGGCTGCGGCGCTTGCGCTTATGCTGTCCGTATTGTTGGCGGCATTGGTTTCTTTGGTGCTGATGGCTTTGAAATTGCTCAAAAGAGGAGATCATATACCATTTGGACCATTTCTAGCTATAGGCTCATATGCCGCGATCCTTTATAGCGCTGAAATAATAACGTGGTATATATTGGTATTCTGGCCTTTATGAGAAATGAGCGCGGATTCACCCTCGCTGAATTGATGGTCACAATTGCATTACTCGGAATATTGGCTGCCGTCATTTCACCGAGGCTGGACACGCCTTTGAGCGAAGCTGTATTAAATGCGCGGGCGTTTGAAATTGCGCAAGACATACGCAGGGTACAGCAGTTGGCCGTAACGAGCGGAGAGAGTCACAGATTTGAGATCCACGCTGTTAACAGAAGGTACAATATAAGGCCACAGGACAACATGAAATCGTCAATTAAGACCGTTAATCTTGATCCTCAGATAACAAGTGTGACCAGTACATTTCAGGACATTGGCGGAGGATGGAGAGGAGTCACTTACACTCCTACCGGAATTCCAACTCAGACAGGTGAAGTAGTAATATTTGACAACAGAGGTCGGGGCAGAGCGATCATTGTAGCTGTCGGAACAGGCAGAGTAAGAATCGAAGCGAGGTGACAAGGGGACGGGGTTGCTGACACAAAGCAGAGTAAGAATTGAGGTGAGAACGCGTTGAAAAGAAAATGGATTGACAATGGGGCGACATTTCTCGAAATAGTTATAGCATTAGCAATACTTGCGCTTATTACTGCCCCGTTTATGTCGGCGTTTGTCTTTTCGGAACGCGGCACGGTTGAGGCAGGGGAGGTTCTTAATGCGACATTTATCGCTCAAAAGAGGCTTGAGCAACTGCAGAACCTTGATTTTAGATCAGCTGTCGACGCAGGCAACAGATTAAGAGAACCTTTTGAAGACGCATATACCGAGGTATCTGCAGCGCCATATCATCCGGCAAACACCCGTTTTTTCAATCTGGTGGTTCAGGATACGACGGAAAGAAACCTTTATATATCAACCCCTACGGGAGGGGAAATACGCTCAATTAATGCGCTGACAGGACATGTAATTATAAGCTTAAACCTTACCGCAACCGGTTATACATTGACAGTACCGGGAAGCGCATCGCTTTCAGGAACACTGACCTCAGGCGGCGCGCTGATACTGTTTAATACTGCCCGATATACAGGTACCCATAACATAACCCTTGCTGTTACACTTTCGGGAGGAAGAACTCTTGAAGCGCATGTTTACGACACTCATTCGAATTTCTCAAGGATTATTGTTTCAGGAGCTACGTCTGTCCGAAGGTTTACCGGCTTTACCAACCGCAACTTTTCGATGCTTCGAGCCAGAGTGTCCGTATTCGAATTCTTGGCTGATACTGAGCCTAAGGCAGTGATGGAAAGCATATTTGAGCTTGCGAACTAGAAAGAGATGTTATGAAGGAAACTATACTTTTTAAACAAAACAAGGGAATAACGCTCGTTGAGATGTTGATCGCGGTTGCGCTTATCTCAGTTGTCGTTTCGCTTGGGTATATGTTTTACTTTACCGGCTTTAAAGCGTTTGACCGCAATGTGGACAGAGTGGAACTGCAGCAGAACGTGCGCCATTCAATGTCATATATATCAAGAGAACTTCTAAATGCGGAAGTAAATCCTTCTGATGGAAATAGTATTGGCGGTATAATAAGACCAAGAACCGACACGCAAACCGACATAAATGAGCTTATTCTGTGGCATTTGGTATGGTGCGAACAGAGCAGAAGGTATTTATGGAGACAGAAGAAATTCGACCTGAGAGGTACGACACTTCAGGTTAATTATAATTTAGGTTTCTCGTCGCCTAACCCGCTTGCCGAAGGAATAACAGAATTTAGGGTAGCAAGAGCAGGCAGAATGATAACTTTGACGATATCCGCAGGCGCTCCGCAGCAAGACAACCATTTTTCGCTCTCAACACAGGTCTTGCTGAGAAGGTAGTAAGTCCCATGGATGGAGAAAATATGAAATGCATTAAAGACAAAAAAGGCTCAGCTTTTATAGTGGTCATAATATCGATGGCAGTGTTGCTAATATTGGCGACAACCATCGCTTCCATTGCCGCGAGCAATTTTGAGATGAGCCATGTTGAAAGAAGGTATCAGGCGGCATACTATGTGGCTGAAGCCGGCTTACGGCATCAGATTGAGCATATGCGCCTTAGGATGGAAGAACTTCACAGCAGACAAGTACCACCTGCAAATGCCGAGGCGTTTTTTACGGCATTAAACCAAGGATGGATTGTTACGCCACTAATAATGCAAAATCTTGGCGTTGATAGCGCTCGGGCTGATATAATAGTGCCTCCTTCAGAAATTCCTTCAATCACAGGTACAGGTAATAAGCGCATTTACACGTTTGATTCTCGCGCAACTGTAGGTAATGTAAGAAGGACAATTCGGGGCAGCGTAAAGATTGAATGGGCGCTGATGCAAGCTCCGCCGGTGTTTTTTGAGAGAGCGTTGTTTGCGGATAGTAGCATTCATATGAGCGGTGGAACACGGATAACCGGAGGTGCCGGGACGAATGCAAGCTCTCCGGGTAGTGTTGAACTTGAAGGCGGCGCACGAATTGAAGGAGGTATAATTCTGGGACCGAGCAGTACCCACTCAACAATAGTTTCGAAAGGCGGAAGTGAAATTACAGGTGGAACAACAATCAGTTCAGTCTTGATGCCAATACCGGACATTGTTTTCCCCGAGGGTTTAGCAACAAGAGGAAGTCTTGATCTAAGAAGCGATCAGGTAAGGACAATCAATGAAGATGGCAGATACTCAGAAATAAGAATGGAAGGATCAAGTCGGCTGATATTTGATTTAACAAATAGAGATCTTCGA
>Ga0209316_100027_pt1 | contig 62318 bp, 45 predicted proteins | sample 3C3metaG_FD_184150 | JGI IMG/M metagenome (GOLD analysis project Ga0209316, IMG submission 184150) | Freshwater bacterial and archeal communities from Indian Creek, Illinois, USA - 3C3 metaG (SPAdes) (version 3) | ecosystem: Environmental > Aquatic > Freshwater > Unclassified | place: USA: Indian... | reverse complement strand
TGTGAAGATAATAAAATATTAATGGCTAAATTGCTATTATACAAATATTTATCCATTTATTTATTAACAAACTTGTTAACAATTTTTGAGCGGAATTAATCCGCCGACTTTTCGGAGTGGGCTCATAATTAAAATTACAAAAAATCGTTGTTTTACTAAGGGAACTAAATGATAGCCGATTCATCCCTTATGGTTTATTTCTTGACGGACCAGCCACAATCTATAGTATCAGGAGCAAATTTTCCACTGATACAGGATTAGCTGCTGTAAGTTGCCCGCTCAGCAAAGGCAAAATTAACCTCTTCAAAGTAAGCCATGCAGTTGGTTAACATTATTTAACAATCTATTAACTTTTTTTGTGCGTAGGGGTATAAATGGCGGTGTATCTTTGTTTCGATAAAAGTAAATACCCAAAAAGGTTAGAGTTTTTGTGTATTAGTTTTGTGGTTATAAATTGTGGGGAAAAGGGGGTCGCAAGGCCCTCTTTTTTTTAGGACGGCCATGAAGGTGCTAAAAAGTCCGCCAATTAGGGGAAGGCACAATCCCATTGTTCTGGCTTCAATTGTAAATCCTAACCCATTACTGATTTTAGATTTACCCTTCTTTAGTTTTTTGCGTTTTCCGAAAATTCTTGACTCCCACTTTTTACTTGCCCCCACTTCTTCATTGATGAGCATCACCGTGATAGTGTTTTGGTAGAAAACAGACCTAAGCAAAAAAGTTGCTGGAAAGCATTGAAATGGAAAAACCTCCCGATAAGGAGGCTTTTTGTACCCGGGGCCGGGGTCGAACCGGCACGATATTGCTATCATTGGTGTTTGAGACCAACGCGTCTACCGATTCCGCCACCCGGGCGATAGGTTTGAATTGGGATTGCAAATGTAATCAAAACTTTTTGTTTGTTGCAAAATTAAAAAGACCGCAAAAAAAATCCAAGACCCTTCATTTTGATAATAATACTAATTTTGCTGCATCTTTTTGGTCAACAATATCATGCATGCCCCGGACGCATGTTACCAACCCTTAAATGTTTGTTATGGCTCAGACGGTAAAGATATTCACAGGCTCTGCATCCCGTTATTTGGCGCAGAAAATATGCGAAGAGTATGGAATCCCTTTGGGCAAGGAAGTTCTGTCGCGATTTGCCGACGGGGAGTTTCAACCCTCCTTCGAAGAAACGCTCAGGGGCCACGATGTTTACATTGTACAAAGCACCTTTCAGCCGGCTGAGAATATTCTGGAGTTGCTCCTGATGATTGATGCAAGCAAAAGAGCCTCCGCCAAGCAAATTGTTGCTGTTATTCCCTACTTCGGGTTTGGAAGGCAGGATCGCAAAGACAAACCCCGTGTGCCCATTGGCGCAAAACTTATGGCCAACCTTTTAATGGCTGCCGGAGTAAACAGGGTTATTACCATGGATCTCCATGCAGATCAGATACAGGGATTCTTTGATGTGCCGGTTGACCATTTATATGCATCCGCGATTTTTGTGCCCTATATCAAAAGCCTCAACTTTTCTAATCTGGTTATCGGCTCGCCAGATACCGGAGGAGCCCGCAGGGCGGCCACCTATGCCAAATTTGTAAACGGCGAGTTGGTGATATGCTACAAACAGAGGCTCAAAGCCAACAAGGTGGAAAGAATGATGCTGATTGGCGATGTGAAGGAAAAGGATGTAGTGTTGGTTGATGATATTATTGATACAGGAGGCTCTATCATCATGGCCGGCGAAATGATTATGGACCACGGCGCCAATAGTGTCAGGGCTGTCTGCACCCACCCGTTGTTTAGCAACAATGCCATTGACAGGCTCAATGAAAGTGTTTTTTCAGAAGTAATAGTTACCGACACCATCCCTCTGGCCAAAGAATCCCCGAAAATCACAGTGCTGAGCACTGCTAAACTTTTTGCAGATGTTATTCACAGGGTACATGCCCACCAATCAATCAGCACGCATTATGGATTTTCTACAATGACATAAAACACCTTCGTGGGGTGTTTTGGTAAACAGATTTGTATTATTTTTGCAAGCTATTTTCCGGCATGAAAAATGTCGGATATTTACTCACTTTTTTATTTTAAAAAATTAATGAAAACAGTATCTGTGAGCGGCTCTCTGAGAGAGGGCGTAGGGAAGAAAGATGCTAAGCGCTTGCGCCGACAGGGCTTTATCCCATGTGTGTTGTATGGAGGAAAGGAGCAGTTTCAGTTTTTTAGCCCCGTAGAAGATTTTAAGGATATCGTTTACACTCCGGAAGCCTGCCTGGTTTCTATTACCCTTGAGAGCAAGGTTTATAAAGCCAAAATGCAGGATATCCAATTTCATCCTGTTTCCGAAAATATTTTGCATGCCGACTTTCTGCAGGTGTTTCCTGACAAGCCGGTTGCAATTTCGGTTCCTGTGAAACTCACCGGCGTCAGCCCCGGGGTATTGCAAGGCGGAAAACTGCACCTGAAAATGCGCACACTCAAAATCAGGGGACTAGAGGCCAATCTGCCGGATTTTGTTGAAGCCACAATTTCTAATCTTGAAATAGCCCAATCGCTCAAAGTAGGTGATCTTTCGCTAAACAACATTGAGTTTCTCGATGATGAATCATCAGTAATTGTTACTGTGAAATCTACAAGAGCATCAGCAGCCGCAGGTGCTGAAAGTGCAAAGAAATAAGCCTGCCGCTTTATTCAATTCCACATAATATAGGCACAGAGACAAATTTCTGTGCCTATATTGCTTTCAAATCCGTTTGATAAATTTGTGGTAACTTGCAGGCAACAGTCAAAAACTATACAGTGCTCGAGGTCTTGGCGTTGAGACACGCACATCCTGAAAAATTTGCAAAAGTGCGCATCTTGCTTTTTTATGTCGGGCAATACAAACCTTCACAAATTTGGCCGGGATAGACTGTTGGGTGCTGCGTCTGCAAAGAAGGATCTGGGATATTTAGGTCGTGGTTTACAAATGAAAAATAAACAAATTAAACCTTCATGAAATATCTGGTTGCCGGTCTTGGCAATATTGGTCCTGAATATCACGAAACCCGCCACAATATAGGGTTTATGGTTTTGGATTTTCTTTCAGGCAAGATGGGGGCTTCCTTTTCGTCGTGTCGCTACGGAGATAAATCCGAATTTCGGCACAAAGGAAGGCATTTCATTCTGTTAAAACCATCTACATTCATGAACCGCAGTGGGCGGGCAGTGCATTACTGGATGACTCAGGAGAAAGTGGAGATGGAAAATTTGCTTGTGGTGGTTGACGACATTGCAATACCACTTGGCACATTGAGAATGAAAGCTTCTGGAGGTGCTGGAGGCCATAACGGACTTAGCCATATCGCCGAAATGCTGGGTTCTGATGCCTATGCGCGCCTTCGCTTCGGCATAGGTGGCAACTATCCCAAAGGGTTTCAATCCCAGTATGTATTAGGAAAGTGGTCGCCGGAAGAGCGCCTCATAATTGACCCTCGCATAGAAACTGCAGCTGAAATGATTCTAAGCTTTGGTTTGCAGGGAGCAGGACGCACCATGACCCTTTTCAACAATAAGTAATGGAGATTTTTCCATTGAATTGGTTCCATTTTTATGCACACCCGCAAATCTTCTTTACACCCTGAAAGAGCATATCGCTTCCGGTTGGTTTACCTCCAATGAGCTTGGGCTGCTTGATTGGGCTGATGCCGACCGCAAAATCCTTGAGTTGGTTAATGAAAAACTATTTTGAGGTATTGTGTCCTGAGGCGACCCGGTACAGCCTCTTCCATTCAAAAAAGCCCATTACAGCCAGAGCCAGAAACACCACAAACTGAAAGCTTGTGAAAACCAGTCCTTGCCCAAAGAAAAAGGGTATGGATATCAGGTTGCCAACAATCCAAAATATCCAGTTTTCAATTTTTTTCCTGGCCAAATACCACATTCCCAAAACAAATATTGCTGTGGTGAGCGCATCAATAACCTGCACATAAGACAAAATCGCATCCTTTCCGGCGTTGCCAAATAGCCACAACAATCCCAGAATCAGGCAAAATATTATCGGCAAAAGCACAATTCCTGTAATTTGTTCCTTTTTTGTGTTCCAGCTTATGGGAAGTTCCTGTCTGTTGTCGGTTTTGCGGGTCCAGTTGTACCACCCGTAAATGCTTACGATGGTGTAATACAGGTTGATGCCCATGTTGGCATACAATCCGGCCGTAAAAAAGATGAAAATATAAATGGAGGTACTGATAATACCTGCAGGAAAAACCAGAATGTTGGCCTTTCTGGCAAACCACACACTGATGATCCCAAAAGTTACGGCAATCAGCTCCCAGATGGAGGCGGCGGCGATATTTTGAAGCAGCAAGTCGAAAAAAGAGCTGAAGTCCATTTCGGGGAATTAAAAAATGCAGCCCCAAAGGTAACAAAAGGGCTGCATTTGACTGAGCAAGATTTTGTTGCATCTCCGGATATCCTATAAAGGTTTCCGGTTTGTGCATCAGGGAACTCTATGAAAACTTACTGCTACTCCTCCTCCCGGAGCAAGGCGAAATTCGAGGTTACTTTCAGAGTTTACATTTTTTTCAGAAATCACAAATGCTGTGGGGTTTGTGTCCCAATGAGCGTCGGGGGCATCGGCATAAATTGTCGCCCGGTAGGTAATGCCCGGTTGAAGAAAATCGGTTTTCACGCTTATGGTTCGTGCCTGCTCGTTGGTAATACTTCCCAGGAACCAGTTGCCGGTTTCGCGTTCTTCGCGGGCAATGGTTACAAATTGCCCGATTTGGCCATCGAGCACCTGGGTTTGCTCCCAGTCCACTCCCACATCCATTATAAATTGAAATGCCGGGTGCCCCTCATAATATCTTGGCAGGTCGGCGGCCATCTGCAGTGGGCTGTAAATCACGACATATAGGGCCAGTTGGTGAACCAGGGTTGTATTTATTTGATTTTCGATTCGATAAGGGTCAAGTTCAATGTTGAAAATCCCCGGTGTGAAATCAATTGGCCCGGCAAGCATACGGGTGAATGGAACAATGGTAAGGTGGTTGGGTGGATTGCCTCCATCGGTGGCCCAGGCATTAAACTCCTGCCCGCGCAGGTTTTCGCTGGTAATCCAGTTGGGGAATGTTCTTCGAAGGCCTGTTTCCATTATGGTCTCGTGGGAGTTGACAGCAACCCGGTGGCGGGCTGCCGTCTCCAACACCCGCTGATAGTGGTTTACCATAAACTGATTGTGATGGTATTCGCCTTCGGGGATAATGGTGCCTACATAACCGGTTTTCACATAATGCAAGCCCAGATACTCCATCAAAGCAAAGGCAGTGTCCATCTGCTTCTCGTAGGTAGTTACAGCCGAAGAGGTTTCGTGGTGCATTACAATGGCTACCCCCCTTTGCCTTGCATACGCCACCACTGCTTTCAGGTCGTAATTCGGATATGGCGTAACAAAATCAAAAATCCCCTCACGGTCGGCTACCCCAATCCAGTTCTCCCATCCGGTATTCCAGCCTTCAATCAATACAGCGCCTATACCGTGGCGGGCGGCAAAGTCAATGTAATATTTCGCATTCTCAGTGGATGCCCCATGCCTTCCCTGGCCATCGAAATAGGCCCAGGTTGACTTGCCCAGGTGCATTTCCCACCAAATGCCTATGTATTTTGTTGGCCGTATCCATGACACATCCCCAAGCTTGTTGGGTTCGTTGAGGTTGAGAATCAATTTGGATTCGATTAAGTCGCCTGCACGAGTAGCTATCTGAATGGTGCGCCAGGGTGTGTGAAAAGGCGTTTGCTGCTCTACCTTGAAGTCCCTCCACGAACCTACCAGATTGGTGGTCATTTTCAGGTTTATGGTATCCACCATCAAAGTCATTCCTGAGTAGTTTATTAATGCTGCTTCATGAAAAGCCAGATATACACCATCATCGGTTTTCATTGTTGCCGGGGTGTTTATGGCATTTACCGGGATGTATGTTTGCGCAAGATTGGGATGGTTGCGTTTTCGCAGTGCATCAATTTCACTAAATCTGGTGTGGCTGTAGAGGTGTTCTGAAATATCCCAGTCGCCGGGAGTCCACCATACCTGATGGTCGCCGGTAAGGTTTATCTGGGTGCGTTCCTCGGTGATATACACCTTCGACATGTTTTGCTGTTCGGGAAATTCATATCGAAATCCCAGTCCATCGTCGAATACTCTGAAGACCAGATAGAACTTCCTTTTCTGACCTTCCTGTTCGGCAATGGCCAAACGGAGTTCGTTGAAGTGGCTTTTCACATAGCGTTGCTCACCCCAGGGCATTTCCCAGATTTCGGAAAATTCCCGGGTTTCTGACGATTCAATTCGCAGGCCGGTTTTCAGAGCAGGAGCATCAAGAAACTCGAAAGCTACCGCAGAAGTATCAATGATCTGCCGGTCGTTGAAATATACTTTGTAACCCACTTGTCCATCTGCTAATGCGAGCGCTTCCACCCTGATGTTTCCCGAAGGGGAGGTTATCGTAGTTACTGTGACCCGTTTGCAGCCATTGGTTAGCAAGGCCATTGTAGTTGCCATTAGAATTAAAATCAGAAGTTTCATCGTATGAGTGTAATTAGAATTTGCGATTAAAATTAATGAAAATTCCCCCTTTCTGTCCATCAACCCAAGAGATTTATAAAACTGAGAATATCATAACTGGCAGCCTGTTGTGCTGTCCGGCAAACCCGGGTATTTGTTTTTCAGTTTCCTTACAAATCCAAAAACAGAATAGCGAATATGGTGTCCCGGTCTGGCCAACTGCATTACAGGAAGGCCTCCTCACCCGGTCAAGACAAAAAGTATGTATTTGATGCATTTTGCAAAGCGCTGTCATCAGCCTAAGGGTTTTGTTCAAGGTCTTCATCGTCGTCGGTGTTGGTGCTGCCTTGCAAAATCAGTGATGCTTCGTTGCTGCTGAGAGCTGGCCAAATTTTTCGCGCTGCAGTTGATTGAACGACTCAACATTCTTATCGAAAGTTGCCTGAAAATCTTTAAGACTTCTCTCAAAAGATTCCCGGAATTCCTTCATCCCCTGGCTGAGTTCCATTCGGTTTTCCTTTGCCAGAACTGCGTTTTCCTGGCGGTTGATGCGGAAATCCTCCTTAAGTCCGGATTCAACCCGAAATAATGTTTGAGACAATTCATCAATCCGCGACCCGAACTCTTTTTGGTTGTTGTTAGATTTGAGCCTAAAAAAGAGCAGCAGAAAGATTGCTATTGTTACAACCAAAATGACAGGTAAAAGCAATTCCATGTTTTATTTTTTTTAAAGGAAGGCAAGGTTTGGTTGCCGCTAAATACGGAATTCAAATGTTTCAACTTACTGTGCTTTGAAGATTTTGGCAATGATTTCTGCAAAATACTCATTACCAAATCAGGGGTTGCAAAAGTCACAGAATTGTGGGTCTTCATGAGTTTTACCGTAAGGGTGCATAAGCTTTTCAGAATGGCCGCATTTTGCGCATTTATACACATAGCTGAGGACTGATTGCGTTGGCATCCCGCACAGACTGCAAGGCAGGCCTCTTATGGCATCCGTAATGCCAAAACCCGGCATGGAGCAGGAGGGGCAAAGGGATTTTACTTTGGCAACCAATTTTATGGTAGCATTCTCAATGTTTAGCATCCGTGTAGGATTGTACATTGCCCGCATATCGGTTTCGGCAAATGCCTTGCCGGATGCATCCTTTATTCTGTTGTAGCTTGCAAGCAGCTCATCGTAGCTTGTTATTCCCTTTAAAACGACAGAATATTCGGTTTTTGCCTTTTTTAGAATGATACCATGTGAGGGGAATTTTACCTTTTCAGCAAACGATAGTAATTCCTGTTCGGTTGTAATGTCGGCTCCATCAAAATTAGTATCCATATTCAGTTCCCTTTCCACTATCTCAAGGTCGTTTTTCAGGTCGAGGAGCATGACCATTTCGTCGTTGGCATTTGCAAAAAACAGGGTTGGGTGTGGCCCAAAGGAACCTTCGTTTCCTGCAATCAGGTCGCAACCGGTTAGTTCTGCCGCCATGAGGCATTTTTTCCTGAGTGTGGTGAGCGGATCATCCACCCGTTCTATTTCGCCCGAGAAGGTTCCCAGTAAATCGGTATTAAAATTTTGCGGCACCATACTATAAACACCAAGCTCCCGATCCAGCAGTGGTGCCATAACCTTTTCCTTGCTATGCTTGGTTGCAATTATCAACTTTCGGCCTTTGAATAGTTCCAATTTTCAGGTTATTGGGTTATGTACTGAAGTTTCTGACGGCCTGTTTTGGGTGCCTAACAACACGCCAAAGTGAATTCGGGCAACTTGCGTCCATACGAAATTAATATGGTTTGTAAGAATTTCGGGAAATATTATTTCTAATCAAAAACGGGTTTTGACACCCGTTTCCTACCTCAATCTCGTAGCTTTATGTTAATTGGTTCTGGTTTTGTCCAATTCAAACTACATTCAAAGAAAATTCCTCTTAATTCCAAACCCCTGGAATAGGTCTGTTGCAGAACTTGCACCTACCATTCCGGATATTGTTTGAAAGCAGGGTGAGTCCGGATCGGTGCAGGAGTCGCTGTCCGCATCCTGGGCAAAAGGTGCTGTCGTAACGGTGACCGGGTACATTTCCGATGGTTACGAAGTTTATTCCGGCCTCGCGGGCAATTCGGTGTGCCATTTCGAGTGTCCTGACAGGGGTTGCAGGCAGATGGGTAAGCCTGTATGCAGGCATAAAGCGGTTGAAATGCAGTGGCACATCGGGACCGAGATTATCCAGAATCCACCGGCACATGGCCCTGATCATCTCCGGGTCGTCGTTGAGGGTGGGAATTACCAGATTGATGATTTCGAGCCAGACTCCTTCCTGCTGAATGATTTTTAAGGCTTCCAGAACTGGCTGGAGCGAGCCTCCGCTTATCTGACGGTAAAATGTTTCATCAAATGCTTTCAAATCCACCCGCACCGCATCAATATGCTTCAAAAGTGCCCTAAGTGGCTCCGGGCTGATGAAGCCATTGGTTACCAGTGTAGTTTTTATCCCCTCCTGCTGTGCCAGTTTTGCAATATCATAAACATACTCATAAAAAACTGTAGGCTCGGTGTAAGTGAATGATATTGAGTTGAAGCCTGCCCTTTTCACTCCATCAACAATTTGCCGGGGTGTGCGCACAAGACTTCTGACTTCCTCTACCGTGCGCTGCGAGATAGACCAATTCTGACAGTTCTGGCAATGGAAATTGCATCCTACGGTGGCGATCGTCTGTCGCCAATGGCCCGGGTGGAAATGGTGGAAGGGGGCTTTTTCAATCGGCCCCGAACTTACTGTAACCGGCCTGCCATAAACCAGGGTATAAAGTACGCCCCTGCGGTTTTCGCGCACCCTGCACTGTCCACGGCCACCTACGGGTATTACGCATTTATGCGGGCACAATTCACACAGGACCCTGTTGTTGGGCAATTCCTGCCAGTATTTTGCCGGTCGCGGCCCTGCCTGCATCCCGGCGCCTCTACTGTTTGCTGTTAATGCCATTTCACTTTGGGTTTCATCGTGCAAAAAAATCCTTGCCGTAAAATCGCGAAACTGGTGATAATGCACAAATGCTACCGTGATCACAATCGAGGCCATAATAAGAAAAAAAACGGTCTTTCTCATGGGGTTCTTTTCGATAAATGTATTGATCCGGTTTTTATTCCCAAACACCGGGTACCGGCCGTCCCGAAAATGGGGACCTGCCGTTTTCTATCCGGTTGTAAACTACATTGAAATGCACACGATGAATCAGCCTTTCGCCTGTATGCGGACAAAAGGTGGAGTTGTAGCGGTGCCCGGGTACATTGCCGATGAAAACAAAGTTTAGACCCGCCTCTCTTGCAATACGGTGCGCTGCTTCCAGAGTTCTTACCGGGGTGGCCGGAAGATGCGTCAACCTATAGGAGGGGTGAAAGCGGGTGAAGGAAAGGGGCACATCGCGTCCGAGATTTTCAACAATCCATTCGCACATCGCTCTAATCTGGTGCAAGCAGTCGTTCACTGTGGGGATAACCAGGTTGGTTATTTCGAGCCAGGCGCCTTCTTCCCTGATTACCTTCAGGGTTTGCAGTACTGCGTTGAGGTTTCCTCCATAATACCTTTGGTAAACATCAGGGCAAAAGCCCTTAAGGTCAACAACAGCCTGATCAATACGGCGAAGTAATGCCCTAAGCGGTTTTTCGGAAATGGCTCCGTTAGTGTGAAACTGCATACGCAAGCCCTCTTCCCGCGCCAAAATGGCAACATCGTAAAGAAATTCATAAAAAATAGTCGGCTCGTTTATGGATCCTGTAATAGTACTTGCGCCTTGCTGCACGGCATAATCTACCACCTGCCTTGGTGTAAGCCTTCTGGCCCTTACTTCCTCCGGTCTTCGTTGGGTAATATGCCAATTGTGGCATTGTTTGCACCGGAAATTACATCCGGCGGTGGCAAGGGCCAACACTCTGGTGCCCGGCAAAGCATGCTTCATTCCGTCTTTCTCAATAGGGGCTATAGTGGTTGATGCCAGATGGCCGTAAACCAGCGTATAAAGCCTTCCGTTGCGGTTTTCCCTTACCCTGCAGATACCGCGCCTTCCCGGTGCTACGATGCAATATTGGGTGCAGAGGGTGCATTTTACCCGGTTCCCATCAAGGGGTTCCCAAAAGCGGGCCTCCACCGGACGGTTGGGCAAAAACCCTGGCGAAGGAAGGTTGCTCAGCAATACGGGTGTAATATTTTGTGTAACCCGCAAAAAACCTGGAAGGTATGCTGCCAGGAAGGCTGCCAGCACAACTCCTGCAATTATTATGCGTATGGTTCCGGTTTTCATGGTGGATACTTATGGGCTTTACAATGTATAGAATTTTGGAGTTTTCTGCAACCCGCTTTCCCTTTGATTCCGCCATACCAAATGTTTGGGCTACATTTGCAAACCACCTGATAAATTTACGAAAAAATTCAGGATTAAAATATTCTCGCCTTTTAGTTGGTAACCATAAAAAACACCACTCCTTCATCATGAAACCTGAACATCTGTGCAAAGAAAATGCCGTTGCTCCCTCCGTTGCTTATTACCGTAGTGTTTCGCCTGCTTCTGGAAACATTGCATTCATTTAAACCTTCAGTACAGGGTTTTTCCTGACTCTGAAATACAACAGCAACAAAAGGCTCGACAACTTAAGCAGCACGATTACCAGGCCTGTTTGTGCGAGGCCCAGCACAGGCAACAAGGCTACACCTCCCAAGAGGCCACCAATCCAGCCGCCGAGCAAATCGGCGCCGAAGAGTGTACCTGCAGTTTTGCTCACCCCGGAGCCTTCTGAAATGTTCATCTTGCTTGCCAGGGGGAATTGCGCTCCTATAAGGGATCCTGCCAGCAAGGATAGCAAAAAGAAAATCAGATACATAAAAAACGAACCCGCATGATGATGCATCGCAGGAGTTAATTTCAGGAAAATTAGCGGAATCATGATGGCAAGCAGAAGCATGGAGACTTCCAGTATCATGAAAATCTTGCGGCTATTTTGAATTTTATGCAGCACCCGGGTAATGGCCTTTCCGCCAATTGCCACACCCGTCATGAAAGCAGCAACCAGCAAGCCGAGATGATGAAATATATATCCGTGAATCGTTTGGAATGTATAGATCAGCGAAAGTTCGAAAATCATTCCGGCAAAGCCCGATGTGGCAATAGCAAATGTTACCGCTGCCTTTCCTCCGCCTGCCCGGTTTCTGAAGTTGAGCAGAAAAAAGACCAATGCTACCACAACAATGGGGATGGCAAGATGTTTCAGCGAGATATGTTCAATCCATGCAAAAAGCCATGCTGCTCCCGGCGAAAACAGTTCGTTCCAGTGGGCAATGCTGTAAACCATGGTGCGGGGCGAAAAGTCCCTGTTGGGTAGGTTGTTTGCTCCTGCCAATGATTCAAAAAACCAGTCAGACCATCGTGCATCGAGCTTAAAATCAATATAATATGAATTAATAAGTCCGGCCTGAATATTCCTTTCGGTTAATCTCTTGCTGAGGGCTTCAGTAGTTACCAAATAGCTGAGATTTGCCGACGAAGCAATAAATATATTTACATATCCGGGAATTACCCTTACATTATCGAACACGCTGTTGAGGCTTGCATAAACCGAGGCGTTTATGTTTTTCATTTCTCTGCTGAGGTAGGCCAACGAGCCCGGAAGAGACAACACAAGAAAGCCCTCATTATCAAGCCTTCTTTGAGCCATAGCAAAAAACTCTTTTGTAAAAAACCTGTTTGTCCGCAGATTTACGGGGTTCGTAGCCCCGACCAAAATCAGGTCGAACTTTTCGGATGTCTGATTAATGTGGGTTCTTCCGTCGAGAAATTCGATAGTAACGCGGGGATCGTTAAGCTCATAATCTGTAATTGGCGTGGGAAATTTTTTCACCACCTTCAGCAGCATTGGGTCTAACTCGGTGTAAACAACCCTCTTGACAGGGTGTTTTAATATTTCGAAAATTTTACCTCCTGCACCTCCTCCAAGTACCAGCACCTTTTCAGGGTTTGGGTGCGACAGCATAGGCAGATGTACAAACTCCTCAATAAATACCAGGTTGGGATCGGGCAAAGTAATGTGGGGTATCCCGTCTGACAAAAATGTGTATTGCCCGTTGTTTTGGATAACCGTAATGTTGCCGTAAAGCGAGTTTTGGTAGTGGACCACGGTTTGGCCTTGCCATTGTTTCTCGATGGACTGTCTGTGCAAATTGTTGGCCCCGGGCCCTACCAACAGAAAACCTGCCGCAATCAAAATCGCAGATGAAGCCGAGATATGCCATTTAGCCAGAGAAAAGCGTTTGTTTGATTTCCAAATCAAAACATGCCCCAAAAGCAGGTTCATCACTACAACAATAAGGGAGATATGAATAGAATGGAAAAAGGGGATAAGGAGGTATGTAAAAAGCACCGCTCCTGCTATTGTGCCTAGCGTTTCATAAATATATGCATTGCCTATAGGCGAAGCTTTTTCGTTGGAAGGAGAATTGGCGGCATTCAGCTTGCACGAAACGGTAAACAACGCTCCGTGCAGGAAGCTTATGGGCGCAAAAAGCACAAGTGTGGAAACGAACACAGGTGTAAGCCCCAGCCCTTCGCCCGGCAGCACACCCCAAATATCTTTCAGCAACCGGGTAGCATAAACCGCTGCCGGGAGCATCAACGAGAACAGGATGTTCAGTCCGGTAAAAACTTTTATGGTATTTGGGAAACGGTCTATCCACCTTCCGGCCAGAAAAGCGCCAAGTGCTTCCAAAATGAGCCAGTTGGCCAGGATGATTGCAATGACCAACTCGGTTCCGGCGAATACAATAAGAAACTCCCTGAGCAAAAGAATCTGAACAACTATTCCGCTAAAGCCTACCACCAATATTGCCAACACTACCAGCTTCTTCATTTAGCTCCAGATTCCGGGTATCACATGCCTGCAGTTATTGCACCTTCCGTTTACAATATTATTGGCCATTACCCTGAAATGTACTCTGTGGATGAGTCTTGTGTTGCAAGATGGGCAGTAAGTGGAATTAAAGCGGTGCCCCGGAACATTTCCAATGGTAACAAAATCCAGCCCAGCATCCTTTGCGATGCGGTGCGCCCTTTCCAAGAGATTTACCGGGGTTGGTGGCAGATGAGTGAGGCGATAGGTAGGGGTAAAACGCGAAAAATGCAGAGGAGTTGTTTTTCCCAGGTTGTCCCGGATCCAAATGCACATGCGTTTTACATCCTCCGGATTGTCGTTCAGGGTGGGTATTTTCAGGTTAACTATCTCAAGCCATCTTCCCGCAGCCCTTATTTCTCTAAGAGTCTGCAATACCGGTGCTAAACGGGCCGTGAGTATGGTGCGGTAAAATTCTTCAGTAAAACCTTTCAAGTCAATTGTAACCGCATCTGTATATTTGAGCAATGCTCTGGCCGGTTCGGGATTCATTGCTCCATTGGAATGCCACAAAATATGCAATCCCCTCTGTTTGGCAATTACTGCTGTATCATAGGCATACTCGAAAAAGCTGGTGGGTTCGTTGTAAGTAAATGAAATGGTTGACAAACGGCGGCTTTGGGCCAGATCTACCAAGGCTGCAGGTGGAAGGTCGTACACCCTACTCATATCTTCGATACCTCTTTGAGACAGGTGCCAATTATGGCAAAATCTGCAACGGAAATTACATCCGGCAGTTCCCACGCACAGTATCTCGGAGCCGGGAAACATATGCAGTGCCGGCTCTTTCTCGATAGGCTCAACATGCACGGCCGATGGCCGCCCGTGTACCAGCAAAAACAACCTGCCTCCCTGATTTTCTTTGTTGAAGCAGCGCCCCCTGGCTCCTTCGTTAATTCGGCAATTGAGAAAGCATAAATCGCATTGTACAATATTGTTGGGCATCCTTCGATAGAACATGGCTTCGCGCAACGGGGCCCGGGGTCGTCTGGCAATTGCTTGTTCTGAAAGCATCAATGGCAGGCTGCTTAGTGCACCCAAACCTGCCAAATATTTGCAGCCTGTGCCTATAAATTCGCGCCTGGAGGTGGGTTTCAATAGTGGTGAGTCCATTTTATTAAACATTATGATGTGTTAATACAGTTATTTGAGTGCCCCCTCCCTCTCCTAAATCTTCTCGCATGGGTAATATTTTTTCATGCTGATCGGATTGATTAAATCTCCAACAGGTAAGCCTTGCAGTATTGAGGGTTGAATGCCCGATACATTTGCCGGTCGGAATGGAGTTGCGCATCCCACCGGGAGAGATCCACCCTTTCTGCATTCTTCCCCAACCGAAAGATATTGCAATCGCTTGTAATCAACCAAACCTTAGTTCAGCGCAAATATAAAAAATAAAGCTTTAAGGTTTTGGGGCGCATTTGCCCTTCAATGTCAATCTGGATTGGGGAGTCTTTAATTTGGCTAGCATATGGCTGTAAATCAGCAATAAAATCAACGAGGGAGGATGTTTTCGAATATACGATTTAACATTATTTGGGGGCTTGGAGACATTGCTTCCATTCACATGTCTGCAGCAAATCTGCCTTCACCTGTAATTTTGGCTCAATTTTTATTGTGCAAGTCAAGGAACTGCCTAAGCCAAATTCCTGCTGAGTCGTATTGCAAAAAAAAAGCCGCTCAGCGTATCTGAGGGCTTTTTTTGATTGTAAGTGTTTCTGATTAGCGTCGTGATCTTTCGCGGGTCCATGTTGAGTTGCGTCCGAGCAGGCGCATTCCCATCACAAAACCCCTAAGTACCAGCGTGTTGTTGCCATCAAGGCGCATTACTGCATCGTAGGTTTTACCCTCTTTGGGGTCGTAGATGGTTCCCCCCGACCATTCCCTGCGATTGGCATTGTAGGTAAACCCCTGAAGGATCGTAAGATTTTGCAAGGGCCTGTTCCGCAATGCAGCGTTGGGGTTTTCTTTGTCAACTTTTGGTTTTCCTTGTTCGTCTAAGGGTTCCTCCATCCAAACGATTCTTCCTGCAAACTGCCCGTTGGGGGTCTTCGTAATTTCAATCTGAGAGTTACCCTCTTCGGTTAGCCAAATACCAATAATCTGATCAGCCTGTCCAAAAACATTTACCATCAGCAACATAGCGATTGCGACGAAAAGCAGCTTTTTTTTCATTCTTAAGGCTTTTTAAAATTGATGGAGCGATTCGCATGATGAATCCACATTCCTGAATAAATTCAACAGATCATGCCCGTTCCTTATTCCGAGTTTGCTGAGTATAAAAATACTATAATCCGGAAAAGGAGCAAATATAAAGAAATGTTTTAAACGACTGTTAAAATGTTCTCCCGACTTCAACCCCTTTTAAAGGTTCCGAGTTTTGAAAGACCTGCAAACAGGGTGTTTTTTTTTTAAATCCACATGTTCGTCAGAGTTAAAACAACACCGAACTCTCCCAAGAAGACGGTTCAGATTCTATAGTCCCGCAGGTCGGGCGGTACTGTAAGCCAACGGATAGTACGAAATGTTGGCACTGCATTAAAGTTTTGAATACAATATGTGATTAGTTTAATTCCTAAGTTTAACCGGATTTTTTTACCCAGGGCAGGTTATCCAGGTCAATATTGCCCCCCGATAGTATAAGTCCGATTGTTTTTTCTGCAAACCGTCCGGGATTTTCTAACAAAACTGCCAGGGGCAGGGCACCACTTGGCTCTACAATTATTTTCATTCTTTCCCAGATTAGCCGCATTGCCCTAATAATAGATTCTTCTGAAGCAGTCAGAACATCATGCACTCCATTCAGAATAATTGGATATGTAAGACTCCCAAGCGATGTACGCAATCCATCGGCAATGGTGTTTGGTTTAACCGAAGGAACAAATTTCTTTTGAGTGAAGGATTGCCATGTATCATTGGCATTAAGTGGTTCGGCTCCAATAACTTTGGTGTTTGGAGAAAAGTACTTTGCCGCAAGGATAGTGCCACTTAAAAGGCCTCCTCCTCCAACTGGAGCAATTACATAATTCAGGCCGGGCACTGTTTCGGTCAGTTCGGCGCAGGCAGAGGCCTGTCCTGCAATGATCCGGTAATCGTTGTACGAATGAATTTCTACTGCTCCTGTTTTTTCTTGTACCAGCTTAAGAGTACTCTCCCTATCCTGCAGAGTAGGATAACAAAAAGTAATACTACCTCCGTATGCCTCAACCGCAGCAATTTTAATCCTGCTTGAGTTATCGGGCATTACCACATATGCTTTTATACCTTGTAAACTTGCAGCCAGTGATAATGCCTGTGCATGATTGCCCGATGAATGGGTGCAAACACCCCATTGGGCTTCTGCCTGGTTTAATGTGGAAACGGCGTGACTTGCGCCCCGGATTTTAAAAGCTCCGCTTTTTTGAAAATTTTCACATTTAAAAAATAGCGATGCCCCCAACAATGCGTTAATGGCCCTACAGGTAAGTACAGGCGTATTGTGGGTAAATGGTCTTATAATTTCTCTTGCACGCAGCAGATTCTGTGCTGAAGGCTCTCTTTCCATTTTGATAAAATTGAATTTATTGCTTGAGACCACTCAGAAAAGTCGGCGGATTAATTCCTCTCAAAAGTTGTTAACAAATTTAGTAGTGGGCTCTAATACTATATTCCGGAAAAGGAGCAAATATAAAGAAATGTTTTAAGCGACTGTTAAAATATTCCGACAAACAGAAAATTGCGAAAATGGCCCGAAGCAGACAATCAGATTTAGGTCGCGCGTCATTTCCATAGCTCCTGGGTGCAATTTTGGGAAACATTGGTAAAGGGAACAACCCTCACAGCTCCTTTGTACAATGGGGTGAAGGTACTTTATCATCAGCTGCTTTAACCTGGAGTTGCGGCATTGGGTTTCATATTTTGATAATTTCAGGGCTAAAGCCAGATGGTTTTTTTGAGGTTTGGTTTCTCCGCCCTAAAGGACGGAGTTAGGAGAGGCTTTGGATATGCCCTAACGGTCTGAGTTCCTTGGGTTGCAAGGTTTATACGCCATGAAGGAAGGAGCTGTGGGTAGCTTGGAGGATACAGGCTGAATGGCCGATTTGTCAGATTCAGATTCTTTCTTCTGTCGAAAACTCCGCCATTTATGGCGGAGATGGGGGTGCTACTCCTCATCACTGGCTTTAGCCATGGATTCAGGTCTTGGGTGCTCTAATCTGATGATGCCAGGGCTAAAGCCCGAGGATTTTCTGAAGGTTCGATTCTCCGCCCTGAAGGACGGAGTTAGGAGAGGCTTTGGATATGCCCTAACGGTCTGAGTTCCTTGGGTTGCAAGGTTTATACGCCATGAAGGAAGGAGCTGTGGGTAGCTTGGAGGATACAGGCTGAATGGCCGATTTGTCAGATTCAGATTCTTTCTTCTGTCGAAAACTCCGCCATTTATGGCGGAGATGGGGGTGCTACTCCTCATCACTGGCTTTAGCCATGGATTCAGGTCTTGGGTGCTCTAATCTGATGATGCCAGGGCTAAAGCCCGAGGATTTTCTGAAGGTTCGATTCTCCGCCCTGAAGGACGGAGTTAGGAGAGGCTTTGGATATGCCCTAACGGTCTGAGCTCCTTGGTTATCAGGTTTCTCTGCCCTGGCTGGCGGAGAATATTGGTCAGGATATCTCTTCTGACGATAACTCCGCCAGGTATATGGTGGTGAAGGAGAATATCCCTGATCATCTGAGGCTTTAGCCATGGATTCAAAAGTGCCTCCCACCCTGAGCCTTCTGAATAACTTGAACCGATAATCTTCCGCTGATATTTCGGGTATTCATGAGCTTCTTGCTTTTTTTGGGGTACCCAAGTTCAATTGGTTCTTAATATTATCATGATTTGCAAAAGTGAGGTAGTGTTTGCGACATAAAAAATCTTATCCCCACGCCCAAAAGCTATTGAAAAATCATTGTGTAAAAGCGGGAATGAAAAAAATCAAAAAAAAACCTAATACCCTTTCCAACCTGCCCACCCATTTTGCCGTCTTTATTACAGAAAAGCACAATTGCTAATTTAGTTTTTTTATAAATTTTTTAAAATCACACTTCATGAAATCGAAAATTTTGCTGATGACATTTGTAGGTATTCTGCTGACAGGCCTTTTAGGCTCATGCGCCAAAGAGGAGGAAGGGAATGCAAAGGTAAGTTTTCAGGCAGTTAATTCCGGTACCCGGATGAAAACTACGCCTGTAACAGGGGTGGTTGTCAATAGCTTCAAAGTGAATATTGACGAGATTGAATTTGAATTCTATGATTCACCAAACGACCAGTTTCCCGATGGGGAGTCTTATTCTGAACTAGAGCTTGAAGGTCCGTTTGAGGTAGATCTGGTAAGCAATGGCAACACCCAACTTACCAATCTGGTAACAGGGGTGCAATTACCGCAAGCCTCCTTTGATGAACTGGAATTTGAGTTTGAGCGCAGCGAAAATCGTACTTCACCTTTGTTTGGCAGGTCAATTCTTGTACAAGGTACAATCAATGGTGTTCCTTTTGAGTACTTCTCCACCATGGATGAATTTGAAGTTGAATTAGAATTTGAGCCTCCGGTTGACCTTACAGTAGCAGGCGGAGTGAGTGTAGTTGTATCTATAGACCTTGCAGCCATATTTGACCCTTTGCGGGGCGGAGTGGATATCAGCGGTGCCAAGGATGGCAATGGCAATGGAACAATCGAAATACACCTGCTGGATAACGATGGAAACAGGACTTTGGCCGATCGCCTTGATGATGCAATCTGGAATGCCATTGATACCATTGAGGAAAGATGGGATGATTAGCAAAGTCATTGATGATAAATTAAAATAGGTGTTTGTGGAGTTTTCAAGTGAGGGGGGCGAAAGCCCCTCTTGCTTTGCTGTTTTTGCACAACTTACACTTTTTATTAATTCAGAAGGCATCGGATGCCGGGATTTACCGGTGTCTTCCACTGCAATTGAAAAGAGTTATTTTAGTTTTAATGGATATGCATCGGCTGATAGACAGCGAATTAGAATTGAACTTTGTTTCGGTTGGCCTCAGGTCATATCACTTGTAGCGGTTATGAGGGATAGCTCATCTGAAATCAAAAATTCAATTTTGCGGTACTGAGTTTCAGCCAGAGTCTTAATTTTGAGGTATGCTACTTTGGGGCAAATTGTGCATAGAACGGAATTGTCAAAATGAGATGTTAAAAATTTCAATCCGCAACCCTCAATCGGATTATTTTGTTCTTTTGCACTTTTCAGCCATGAGTCTTTGGTAATAATCAGTTCAAAATAAATGAAACAGCAATGAATAAAGCCATTATCCTAACAGGCGGCCTGTTTGATACCAGTTATGCCAAAACTGCCCATGGCCTGGTTCGTGGTACTGAACGATTTGACATTGTTGGTATTGTGGATGAAAATAACGGTGGCAAACTGGCAAACGAAATAGTACCTCATGGCAGGCCTGTGCCTGTTTACTCAACTCTGAGCGATTTCTTCAGCCATATGCCGGGTTTAGCCAGCCATTGTATATTAGGTGTTGCCACCAAAGGAGGAACCTTGCCGCCATCTATAAGGCCACAGATAATTGAATGCATTAGGCTTGGCCTGCATGTTGTAAATGGGTTGCACCAGCTTCTTTCCGATGATCCTGAACTTAATGAACTGGCCGGCAGGAATGGGGTTGAAATTCTTGATATCAGAAAGCCTAAACCATTCCATTCATTAAGATTTTGGGATGGATCGATAGAGCGTGTTTCCAGCTATAAAATTGCCGTTCTTGGAACTGATTGCTCGGTGGGAAAGCGCACTACGGCGAGATTTTTGACCCTTGGACTTCGCGAAGCAGGCATCAATACCGAAATGATTTATACGGGGCAAACAGGTTGGATGCAAGGAGCCGGCTACGGATTCATTTTTGATGCCACCCTCAACGATTTTATTTCAGGCGAATTGGAAGGTGCCTTGCTGAAGTGTTTCAACGAAAAACAACCTCGTGTAATACTAATAGAAGGTCAATCGGGACTTCGCAACCCCAGCGGGCCGTGCGGAGCTGAATTTATTCTGTCGGCTGCCTCAAATGCCGTGATATTACAAATTGTTCCAAACCGGACATATTTCACAGGACTTGAGTATTACCCGGCGAAGATTCCTTCTGCCGGAGATGAAATAAAACTTATCGAATGTTACGGTGTGCCCGTTATTGCCCTAACTGTCAATACAGAAGGAATGTCGCCAGACGAAGCATTACTATTTGCAACAAACCTTGAAAATGAGGTAAACATTCCGGTGGTCTTGCCGATCGGGCAAGGGGTAGGGAGGTTGGTGAATCTTATTACTAAAAATTTGGAAAAACATGAAAATTAAAGAAATTCACATTGAAATTGCAGATCTGGGCACTACCAGACCTTATTCCATAGCCTACCAAACTATTGAAAAAGTTGAAAATGTTTTTGTAAGGCTGGAACTCGATAATGGCACTGTTGGATATGGGGCTGCAAATCCAAGCAGGTTGGTTGTGGGCGAAGATGTGCAGGATTGTTATATGAATTTGCGAAATGAGGCGGAGGCTTGCCTGCTTGGTCAGGACATAAGGCCGTTTGGAACGCTTTTGGACAAATTGGAAGAGGACTTTTTCGATAAACCCGGGAGCAGGGCTGCACTCGACATAGCTTTGCACGATGCGTATGCAAAACAATTGGAAGTGCCGCTTGCAGGCTTGTTTGGGCAAAAAATTTCCAGTATGCCCACTTCCATTACCATTGGTATCAAGTCAGCGGAAGAAACGCTAAGGGAAGCAGATGAGTATTTTGCAATGGGTTTCCGGTATCTCAAGGTAAAGCTGGGCAAGGATGTGGCGGAAGATTTGGAAAAACTTTTCAAATTGCGCGAGCGGTTTAAAAATTCCATACATATCCGGGTAGATGCAAACCAGGGTTATACCGGAAATGAATTTCTTGATTTTTTTGAAAAGGCACGACCTCTCAACCTTGAGTTGGTAGAGCAACCTTTAATGGCAAAGGATCTTGACCCAATAGCTTGTTTGCCTGAGGAAGTGCGCAAGGTCATTGCTGCAGACGAAAGTCTTATCAGTTGCGCTGACGCAACACACCTGGTTTCCAAAAAAGCCTGCGGTATTTTTAACCTAAAGCTGATGAAGAACGGAGGCATTGCCGAGGCCAGAAAAATTGCCACAATAGCTCAAGGGTTTGGTATTGAACTGATGTGGGGCTGCAACGACGAGAGCGTCATAAGCATAGCAGCCGCCCTGCACACAGCATTCAGTTGCAGGAACACCCGTTACCTCGATCTCGACGGCAGTTTTGATCTGGCTCGGGATGTAGCCCGTGGAGGTTTTTTTGTAGAGAATGGCATAATGCGGTTGGCAGCGGGTCCGGGTCTGGGCATTGAACCCCTGTGAGAGATTGCCTGACTTAATGTTTGCCTTGCCTGCCAAGGCGTCTCGCTAACCTTTCATTTTCACGAAACACCCGCAAAAAATTCCCCGACCATATCTTTTCTATTTCCCTTTCGCTATATCCTCTCCGAAGCATTTCCAGGGTGATATTTCCCAACTCTGAGGCATCAAAGCAGTCCTTCAGGGCGCCGCCTCCGTCAAAATCTGTCCCTATACCCACATAGTCAATCCCCACAAGGTTAACCACATGGTCAATATGATCAACAAGATCCGATACCATTGCAAGAGGTCTGGGGTACCGAATGTTTATGGCAAACCGTTCGCGCCTTGCTTCGGCCAGTTGCACATCGGTGAGGCCCTGAAAGTTGTTGAAGCGCACCCTGAGGGCGGCCATAGCCGAATCGCGTTGAGGGTTAGAGGGCATTTCCTTTACAAAGTCGCTGAGGATTGACAGCTGCAGCACGCCGCCGTTTGCTGCCAGAGCCCTGATCATGTCATCGTCAATATTTCGCGGATGATTGGCCAAAGCCCTTGCATTGGAATGCGAGGCAATTACCGGAGCCTGGCTCACCGCCAGAACATCATAAAACGCTTCGTCTGACATGTGGCTTACATCTATAATCATTCCCAAACGGTTCATTTCCCGTACCACCTTCTTGCCAAAATCCGAAAGTCCGTTATGTTTCGGACCTGCTTCGTCTGTTGAGGCATCTGCAACCTGGTTGTTCAAAGTGTGGGTAAGGCCAATATAGCGGGCGCCAAGATCGTAAAAGGTTTGCACCATGCTAATATCATAAGCAATAGGGTAAGCATTTTCTACTCCGATATAAATTGCCAGCCTTCCCTGCCTTTTGAGCCTCCTGGCATCGGCCGATGTTAGCGCAAGACCGGCCTGTGTTTGATTTGCATGAATTGCGCTGCGTATTATGGAAAATTTCTCGAATGCTCGCCTTTGGGCAGCCTGGTAGCCTTCTTCGGTTAGGGGGCCCTGCCAGAGAAACACTGCGAAAAATGCCGCATCAAGTCCGCCCTCGCGCATCCGGGGAAAATCCAGCTTGACACCTCGTTCTCTTGGGTCGTGTCGTTGGCTTACATCAAAATCACGGTCAAGCATGTGCAGAGGGGTGTCAACATGGGTGTCAATGGTGAGAATTCTTTGATGAATCTTAGCTGCCCTTTGCTGCAAATCTTCATCCGATCGGGCAAAAGCGGCAAACATAAATCCGAACAACAGCAGAAAGCTCAAAAGGTTGATTTTAAAGGAATTCATTTTTTTGGGTGTTTTTTATGATGCAAATAAATTACTTTTCTTCTTTTCTTCTGATTGCTGCCCATTAACGAGTGTTCTTTTGATTGGCAACATAGGGGCAAGCAAACTTAAAAAAATAATTTCAATAGAAATCACAATAAGGATGATAAGCGCCAGCATGAAGCCGTATATCAGCGGATAAACAGAATCAATCCATATTTGGGTTGTGAGATAGGCCATTCGACCATCTTCGCCCAAATGGGAGAGGAAAGCATAGGCTTGCTCAATAAATTAAATTGGAGTGTTTTGTAATGCTTCTAACAGGTTCAAAACCCTTTCCCGGTTTTCTTCTGATACTTTGAGAAGGGGTTTTCGGGTTATTCCTCCATACAATCCGAGGTGATCAAGTGCTGCCTTGAGCGCCGGCACACCCCATTGGCGGGTTACCGCTGCATTCAGTTCCACGATCTTTCGCTGAAGTGCCGTGGCTTCATCCTGTTTGTTTTCAAGAAACAGCTCAACGATTTTCAGGCATACTGCCGGAGCAATGTTGGCCAGAGCCAAAACCCCGCCAATTGCCCCGAGTTGCAATGCTGGCAGCAAAAAGCCTGCCGAGCCGGCAAGCACCTGAAAATCCGGATTGCAATGGGCAATGATATTCCGCATCTTCTCCAAATCGCCTCCCGAATCTTTCAACCCGATGATGTTAGCATGCCCGGACATCGCAATTATGACCTCGGCCGACATGTCAATGCCTGTGTTTTGCGGCATGTTGTATATGATAACGGGTATGGTAGATGCATCTGCAACTGCAAAAAAATGCGCCTTCAGCGTTTCCTGATCCATCTGTGCTTTGTAGAACGACGGATTGAGCACCACAGCAGCGTCTGCCCCTGCCCGTGCTGCTTCTTTTGTGAGGGTTATGGTTTCGCGTGTGGATTCGCATCCCGTGCCGGCAAGCAGCAATTTTTCGGGCGCTACGGCCTCACGGGCCGTGTGCATCACGGCAAACTTTTCTTTTTGCGACAACATTGCCGACTCTCCATTAGAACCCAAAACAAGAAAGCCTGAAAGAGGGTATCTCGAAAGTTGATGCAAATTGTAAAGAAGGGCATCGGGCTTAAATTCTTCCGATTTGTCGAAAGGAGTGGTTACCGGAGGGAAAATACCGTTGAGTTTCAGCATTGAGGTGTTCAAAATAATTGCAGAATGAAAATCATTTGTACAGTTATTACAGTCTCAGTACTCTAATGAGCGGTTTGCCAGATTAATCAGAGGTTGGTTGTTGATAGTCCGGTAATAATTTTCCACAATCTGCTGAGCCACCGAATCGGGATGGGTGAGGCTGGCAATATGCGGAGTGATGAATACATCCGGATGACTCCAAAACGGATGGTCTGTGGGAAGCGGCTCCTGGTGAAAAACATCCAGGCAGGCTCTGTCCAAATGCCCTTCATCGAGAAGTTGGATTAAGTGCTCATCAACGATAAGGCCACCCCTTCCGATATTGATTACCATGGCTCCCTGTGGCAGTAGCTTTAGGGTTTTATAATTCAGGATGCCTCGGGTTTCGCTCGTAAGAGGCAATAGGGCAACCAAAACATTGCAGGAATTCAGAAATTCTCCCAATTGCTCATTTCCGCAATATTTTTTTATCCCATCGGGAGTTTTTTCGGCCGATCGCCCCCATCCCGTTGCCGAAAAACCGGCATCCATTAACTTGCGTGCAACATGTGCCCCAATGATTCCGGTACCCATTATCCCCACCCTTATATCTGAGATGCGCCTGTAGAGTTTTTTCTCCCATATAGTTTGAAGTTGATTCTCCCTGTAGAATGGAAGTATTCTCAAGTGGGTCAGGATGGTTGCCAGCACGAATTCAAACATATCCTGCGACAGCAAAGGGTCAATAATCCGCACAATATTAACCTGTGGGCCGATTGACTTATCCTTTATCAGGTGATCTATCCCCGCCCCCATTGACGAGACGGTTTTCAGGTTGGGAAGCCTTCCAAGAATCCCTTCGGGTTGATTCCAGGCAAGCACAAATTCAACTGAAGCAGGGTCGGAAACCTCCTCGAAGGCCAACACCGATATTGACTTATCAACCTTTTGAATGGCTCTTGCCCAAACCGAAACATTCTGGAGCTGACTTGCGATTACGATAGCCATTATAGTATGTTATGAAACGAGTATGATTTTTAAAACACAAATACGTATGAAACGATAAATATCGGTATTTTCGGTTAAAAATTTCCGGGAAATTCCCACTTTCTGCTTTCATCTGGAACGGTTTGCGTGTATGCAAAGTAGCGGATTAGAAGCGCGTTCGTGTCCGCTTATCACAAAGTTTTTTAGAAGCACTGACCTTCGATTTACCACTTCACCCGCTATTGCCACATACACGCTGTTGAACTAAATCCCGCCTGCGCGGGATAGTTGTTTCAAATTTACCCGATTCTCCATATAATTAGGAATTTATTCACCTTAAAATGTCATATTATGAGGAAGAAATCGGGTTTTACCATTGTAGCGCAGGCCTTGGAGCTTGCTTCGGAATTTTAAAAAGTTGTCAGTGAACTGGAACAACAGGTTGCTTTGCGCGGACAGAGTAAGAGCACGCTTCAAAATTATATCCGGCGCATTAGGCTGTTTTTCTCCCACTTCGGGAAGCTGCCGGAGCAGATTGAATGGACATCAATAGACGATAACCCATCACTTCACGGCAAGCCCATCAAAAAATGGCATTAAGTGCATAGCCCGGTGGGGGATTTAGTTCAACACAGACTCCTCGCTGGGTCTTGCAGACCGCTTAGAGGGCTATTTATTGCCATCAGTAATTATTTCTTATCAAAGTGAAAAGCCATTATTTCAACCTGAACTTTTTTCTCGTTATCCTGAGGTAGATGAAAGATATAGGTGAATGAAGACTCTCCTCTTTCTCCTTTAGCAGATACAAAATATGGATGATTTGGAGTTTCAGTTTTTATTGCCTCTAAAACTAGTGAAAAATAAGAATTTTCAACGAACAGTATTACTGCAACTTTAGAATCACGCCATGTGAGGTATCTGTCAAAAAGCTGCGAAATTGCCTTTAAATATTCACCTTGTCCATGCCAAAATTTACATTCCGCAATAAACAAATTAGACCCATCTTCTGCAAATTTAAGAATAATATCAGCTTTACCACTTCTGTTAAATGTTTCTCCAGTTGCAGTTGTCCCTTCATATCTTGTTTCAAGGATAAATAGAAACTGGTCTCTAATTCCTTCTTCATCCTTGCCTATATACAAAGCTGGTTTCTTTTCCATGCTTTTACCAGAATCATATATAACCTTTAATACATCATTGTACATTTCTTGACTCATGGTCGGAACAGAACTAAATTCTTTTCCTTTCTTAACCTCTGGATGAGATATAATTTTCTTTTTCAATGTTGGAGCTGTGAAAATTGATTGAGTGTTCGTGTTTGTCTTTACATTTATTGCAGCAAAAAAATTATTCTCACTTTTATATTTGTTTTTCTCCTGCAAAAACATTGACCGAATTGTTTGTTCAAAAGACGAAATAAATCCTTTTACATTCTCATTTAGGTTATATATATTAGCAAAAGCATTTGAATAACATTGGGATTTTGTTTGTCTAAATTCATTTGGGTCTTGGTTATAAATTTTAAATCGAAATGATACAATATTGCTCCTTGAATTTACATCAATTTCATATGATGACCATATATAAGGATTCGGTTGAACTCTAAATAGTCCTGAGTGACCTGTAAATTGATATGAAACGGCAAATATATATATATCGCTCATATAATCTCGGCCAAACATGTCTCTACGATGTTCTTTATCTACAACTGGTTCGGAAACCGTTTCTGAATCATATATTATATTGATTGGTTCAATTTTATACTTTTCTGTTAAATATTCAATATATTCATTTTCATCAACTTTCAATATATATTCTTTCCCGCTCGACAAAATTTCCTGTTTTATTGTCTGATAATAATTTTGTTGAAATTCCAACCAAGATATTTCTCCAAATGATTTCATTTTCTTTCTGTTATAGTTCGATTTTTATTATTGCTGGCAATGTTTTGCGTGTATGCAAAGTAGCGGATTATAAGCGCGTTCGTGTCCGTTTACCACAAAGTTTTTTAGAAGCACTGACCTTCGATTTACCACATCACCGCTATTGCCACATACACGCTGTTGGTAGCTGGTGTTCTGTCGTCTGTCCTTGTAAACCATTGTCAGTGTTGGGTTTGAGTGTCATTGTCCGTTTGCCTTTTTTGTCTGTGAGTGTCGGGTTGTGCGTTGCGTTTTTTATTTTTTTGCAGGGATGGAAATTTTTTAAAACCAGTTTTTCTTGGGTCGCATTTTACTTTTTTTTGGTTTTATTCTCTAAAGTTTTCAGACTTTCTAAATAATTTTTTTCTGCTTCGCTCAATTTTTTTTGTTGATATTTTTTATGCTCTGTGGTAGCCTTTTTCAATAGCGATTTCATGGCTGATAGAGCCAGCTGCACCCTGCAATAATTTTTCACCACTCATTGTCAGGATTTTATCCAAATGTTCAGCCCAATCTTTCATTGTCATAGTCTGTTCTCTTTCGGCTTGACGCTCTGCAAAATCCAAATACCCCGATACAATCTGTCCGAGCGAACGAAGCTCCTTTTCGGCCAAATAATTTTTTGCTACTACAACATCTTTCAAGTATGGACGATTACCTGGGAAAGTCATCAATCCCATAAATTCTTTTTCGGCATCGGCACGGGTATAAATAACTTCGGCTGCTGTTTGTCCGTGTACTGCATAATGAATTTTGTTTTGCACCTTTTTAAAAAACGCAATGGAAATATCAGCTCTGGGGTCGTAATCAATACTGGTTGCGTAAATATCAAGCACCTGACGATAAAATACTTTTTCGGATGCACGAATATCTCGAATACGGTGCAATAGTTCTTTCCAATAGCCACCTCCTCCCAAATTCTTAAGGCGTTCATCGTCCATCGTAAAACCTTTGCGGATATATTCATTTAGGCGTTTAGTTGCCCATTGACGAAATTGTGTGCCTCGTATTGATTTTACACGGTAACCCACAGAAATTATAACATCTAAATTATAGTAAAATGGTGCTTTTTGTTGAAATTCGGAAATTCCGAATTTCTGTGTACATTGAGATTCTTCAAGCTCACCTTCTTTAAAAATATTCTGAATATGCTCGTTTATTGTAGATTTTGCTTTGCCAAAAAGGATTGCCATTTGGTCTTGTGTTAGCCAAACTGTTTCATTTTCAAAACGAACATCTACTGAAATCTTATCGTCTTCTGTTTTGAATAAAATAAAATCGGAATGCTTTTTATCCATATTATTTTTCCCTTTCCCAATGTTGTTTAACCTTAAGGTGGGCTCTAAAAATTCATTTTCCCTCCACAATTTTTACTTCTTCCTCCGTCAATCCGTAAAGCCGATAAACCAATTGGTCTATTTGGGTTTCAAGGGCGGTGGTATCGGCAGATGGGTTTTGTTTTTTGTGAACCAAAACTTCTTTTACTTTTTCAGCAATTGCATTTTCCGTTTCAGATGAAACAACTTCAGGCAGGGAAAAAGGGTTTAAATAATTCGTTTTAAATCTTCTTGCATCTCCCTGTAATGTGTCTCCTGTAGTTTTCAAAAACCACCACAGGAGTTTCGAATTGGCAATAGCCAAAAGATATTCGTAACTCTCTTTTGTGGCTTCTGTTTTATACCAGCTGTAAACAGTTGTGGGATGATAAAAATTATCCTGATTAAAAATTACATTTGGATGATTGGCACAAATTTCCATTGAAGATAGCTTTGGTAATTCAACATAATCAACACCTTGATTTCTTGCATATCTATACCAAAATTCATCATTGGTGCTTTTGTTATCTTTCTTTCTATGCACAACTTCTGTTTCTTTAAGCCAAGCATAGGCATTAGGAAATTTTTCTTTTATTTCCGACTCTGCCATAATAGATGCTTTCCCTGAATCTGATAAATTGTAAGGAAACAAAATATAAAGTGTTTGTTCGGATGTTGAATACCTCTGAACATCTTTGCCTTTTAAGAATGGTTTCATTATACCCTTTTCAATCATTCTTTGCCTGCTGTCTTTAACAAAGCTTCCTATAATGTATTCTTCTCTTTCAACACCTTCAAACAGATAAATTTCATCTTTTCCTGTTGCAATACCTTGAGAAACTCTTGAAAATTTTGTTGATATTCTTGCTGTTTGACTATAAATCTTCTCAAAAACATTAAAACCAACCTTGTCATCGAACAGAATCCATTGATTGCCTCCGTATAGGCCGGATGCCTTTTCTATCATTTCATATGTGATAAAGGTGTATTTACTTTTTTCCAGCATCAGTGTTTTAAAGTCGGATTTGAAGGGGAAGCGTTGGAAAAAGAAACCTTGACTTGGATTTTTGCTGAATTGTGCCACACAAGTATAAGTATCAGCATCTTCAAAAATCATATTAGCTCCGAAGTGAGCAATTTCATCAATGTATTGTCCTTGCTTTAGATAATTTCTAAATACTTCAGAAGATGCTGCATTGAAAAATTTGTGCGGGAATATATAAGCGTTCTTACTATTTTTGCCTGAAATATTTACAGCTAACTCAAAGAAGATATTTGCCAAATCATAAGATGCTTTTGCGTTTTGATATTGACTTTCATAATAAAGTTTTTGGGTGGGTTGCGAAGCCTGAATTTCCTGCACACGCATATAAGGCGGATTCCCAATCACCACATCAAAGCCCACAAAATCGCCATCATCATTGAGCACTTCGGGAAATTCGAAACGCCATTCAAAAGCGTTTTCAAAAATCTTGTTGGACTTTATCTCTTCAATTTCGGCTTCCCATTTGTTGATTTCCTGAGTGAGTTGCTGCACCCGTTTGTTCCACTCCGCTTTTTCTTTTTGGCTCATTTCAAAGAGCTGCCCCTGGTTGGTCATTTGATACAAGTCGCCTGAAAGTTTGCGAAGCTTCTTTATTTTCGGGTCGTTGGCCGAAATTTCACTTCTGAAATCCGATTTTATGCCGGCAATCAGCCGTTCCATCTCTCTTTTCTGCTCCTTGCTTTCAGCGTTTCGGTAAGTGGCAACTGCTATCCGGTAGCTGTCAATCGTCCACTTGCTTTTTTTCAGGGCTTGTTTCAGGTCGGCATCAATAGCAAAACGGCTCACCAAAGAGTTTCCGCATTTGATGTTGATGTCAATGTTGGGAAGTGTTTCTAACACACCCCCCGCCCCCCTCTCAAGAGGGGGAGTATTCCCTCCTTGAGGAGGGTCAGGGAGGTGTTTGTAGTATGCGTTTTTCAACAGCTCAATCCACAAACGCAAACGGCAAATTTTTACCGAATTGGAGTTGATGTCCACACCAAAAAGGCAGTTTTCAATAATGGTTTGCTTTTCGTGGAAAAGCGTTTCTTGTATTCGCTGGCTCTCTGACACACCCCCGGCATTCCCTCCTTGAGGAGGGTTAGGGAGGTGTTTTGACACACCCCTTTCTCCCCTCTTGAGAGGGGACGGGGGTGTGTATTCAAAAAGGGCACCTTCTTCGTCTGTTACAATCAGTTCATCATTTACCACTTCCACCTGATATTCTTTCAAGCGTTTTCCGTCTCGGTCCTGCAGAATTTTCAAGTCGTTTTTAACGGCAATCATTTCATTGAGAGCGGAAACCAAAAAGTGCCCCGAACCCACAGCCGGGTCACAAATTTTGATGGAATTGACTATATCATTAGCCTGCTGGCGAGTAAAAAGTCTTCCTTCTCCAATTTGCTCGTAAACATCCTCAAGGGATTTGAACACCTCCCGCCCTTCGGGCACCCTCCTCAAGGAGGGATTTACTAAGTCCCCTCTTGAGAGGGGATTTAGGGGTGTGTCATTCTCCCCTCTTGAGAGGGGCAGGGGGTGTGTTTCTCTTGAGAGGGGATTTAGGGGTGTGTCATTCTCCTCTCTTGAGAGGGGCAGGGGGTGTGTTTCTATCGAGAGGGGATTTAGGACGACCACATTTCCTGTAAGCGGATTTAACGGAGAATCTTCGTATTGCAGTTCCGATAGATCGCCTTTTTCAAAACCAATGATGTATTGCTTTATGGTTTCTAATGTTGATTCAAGATGGTTGAAAATATCTGAGTCTGGAAATCGCAAAACATTCAATCCCAATTCATTTAACCTGGTTTCCTTTTGAAAGTCTTTACGCTGTGTTTCTTCCCAATTATGGGTCTCTCCATCAATTTCAATCACTAGCATTAGCTCATGACAAAAGAAATCGGCAATGTAATTATCAAGGGGTTTTTGCCTGTGAAAGTCATACTTACCTTCGAACTTCCCTTTTAGTTCCTTCCAAAGTAAAATTTCGGATTTGGTACTATTGTTTCTTAGTTCTCGTGCAAGCTCTTTTAATGCGGGGTTGTAGGGGATGATTTCTCTTCTCGACACACCCCCAACCCCTCTCGAGAGGGGAGCAGACACACCCCCAACATTCCCTCCTTGAGGAGGGTTATCCTCAAAGTTCCCTCCTTGAGGAGGGTAAGGGAGGTGTTTTGACACACCCCTAAATCCCCTCTCAAGAGGGGACTTAGTGGCTGCTTCATTGAACTTCTGCACAACGGCTTTACGAATGGTTTCACGGCACATATACATTGTGATGAAACCGGGCGTGAAAAATGAGCCGTCTTTGTAGCCGTTTATCTTCTCGAAAATCAATCCGAGAACCGAAGCATTGATAAGCGTTTTGTTGTCTTCCTGAATTTCTTCTCCGCCTTCTGCTCCAAAGTCGTAAGCATCTAAAAACTCAAGCAGATATTGAAGCGTGGAAATATTGCCTGTCCGTTTTTTGCCTTGCTGGTCTTTGAGCACGGTTTGCGAAAAAATCGGAATGGTTTTGTCGTCTTTCAGGTTGCTGATAAACAAAGTGTCCTGCTCAATGTCGGTCGGCTCAAAAAGCGATGAATTGAGATAAGGCACTTTCTGAAAAATCTGCTTTACATCTTCACTTCGCTCGTCATGCTTGCGTGCCAACACCTGAAAAAACAAGCTGTTCAGATCGTCATAGTTCCGGATTTTTTCAAGATTGAGAAATTTGTATTCGGACACACCCTTGGCATTCCCTCCTTGAGGAGGGTAAGGGAGGTGTTTTGACACACCCCCGGCCCCTCTCGAGAGGGGAGTTTTATGGTAGGTGATGAGTTGGGCTTCCAACAGCTTCAGAAACAAAATGCGGTTTATCCAGGTAATGGAAAGCTCGAGAGCAACATTAAAAAGTCTTTCTTGTTGTGTGTTGCCAAATTGGCTTGGTTTTTCAAGTCGGCTGAGTTTGTCTAAGCTCTCAAGCTGAATAATTGCACTTTCAAGGATTGTTCCTGTGTTGCGTTCACCAGCTTTGTTTCGTCCAATCAGTTTTTTGCTTCCTTCTTTGGTTTCGGTAAGTCCGATAATGTGCAACAGCTCGCTGTAAAATCGTTTGTCAAGGCTGTTGCTGTCGTTGGTGAATGGAAGTTTTAAAAGATGCTCGGGCGAAAGGAGTTTGAATAAAGCAATCAGCGAATTATCGTTCCCTCCTTGAGGTGGATTGTCCTCAAAGTTCCCTCCTTGAGGAGGGTAAGGGAGGTGTTTTGACACACCCCCGGCCCCTCTCAAGAGGGGAGGAGAAGACACACCCCCGGCCCCTCTCAAGAGGGGAGGAGAAGACACACCCCCGGCCCCTCTCAAGAGGGGAGGAGAAGACACACCCCCGGCCCCTCTTAAGAGGGGAGGAGAAGACACACCCCCGGCCCCTCTCAAGAGGGGAGGAGAAGACACACCCCCGGCCCCTCTCAAGAGGGGAAGAGAAGACACACCCCCGGCCCCTCTCAAGAGGGGAGGAGAAGACACACCCCCGGCCCCTCTCAAGAGGGGAGTGTAGTCCTGAATGTTGAAATAGGTAAATTCAATTTCAGAAGTAATGCTGTCAATAAACGGTTCGACAATCTGTTTGTAGAAAAAATCGGTTTTGGTGTCTGCCAATCGTCCGGCTTCAAAATCGTTGAATTGCTTTACAAGATTTTTGTTTTGGGCAAAAAGTCTTTCGAACAGGGTGGCGTCAAAAATGAACCACTCGTTAATGTTGGTCGCAACCAGATGTTTTACTTCAAGATTTTTGTGTGTAATTCTCTCTCGTAAGTAATACAAGACCAATTCCTGAAACGCCTTTGCGTTCAGTCTTTTGGTGGTAATCATTTCCGTTTTGTTGGTCGGCTTTTTCGCTTCGAGAATTACGCCAACTGTCGAGTTTGCATTTTGCCCGTTGTGAATAACAAGGTCGTTTCGACCTTTGGTATTTATAAAATGGTTCGGGTCGTAATAGGTTTTCTTTAGAAAGTCAATGACAAGGTTTTTATGAAACTCTTCGCTTTCCGTGTCATTTGTCCTGTCGAGTAAAGTAATGAGATTGGTCTTGAAACCTTCAATTTCAGTCCTGTTCGGCTTTACTTTTAAAAAGGCTTTGTTCAGTGCCTTTCTTGGTTTCAATTCTTTTAACATCACCTACAAATTATATTTTCCTTTTCAGGCGGTTAAGATAAGATTTTCAGTCGAAACAGTGTCAAAGCATTGGCAAAAAAATGGCTCAATTCGACAAGCTCATTGCAACGCTTTTGCAAGCTTGGGGTTGTGGGTTGGCTTCCTTCGGCAAGCTCAGGACAGGTTTGAGGTTTTGGCAATGTGGGTCGGCAATTGTTTTAAAAAATGCGTGATAAAAAAATAAAAAACATAGGGTAGGCAGTGAGTGTCGGCTTACTCGTTGTCCGTTTGTAATATCGTTTCTATGTCTTTGGTCACCTGTCAAAATGGTTTACTTTTTTTATAATTATAGCCGTCTGTTTGTTGTTGTGGTGTCGTCCATTACATATGCTGCCAACTACTGCCTTTTATGACAATCAAAAATCAGGTTGTTGCATGTGTTAGTCCTACAGTTTTCCGGCGAAGCTCCCGCCTCCGTTACTCGCCAAAAACCGTAAGTGCAGGCAACGCCCTGTTGTTGAAATCCCAAAGGGCCTGATTTTCCCATGTTGAGCCATCGGTAGCCTGGGGTCCCCGGTAGCTGATCCACTCGGCTCCCCAATACACAAATCCGATACCGTTGGGTACTTCGGTGACAATTCTCCGGATTTCCCTCAGGAAATCCCGCTGACCTTCCGGCGTTGCAGCAAATCCAGGCACCAGATGCCCAGCTTCGCCCACTACATTGTTTGTCCAGTCGTTCCAGCCCATAGTGAAAGGGTAGGAGGTTTCGGCAATAAAAATGGGTTTCTGGTGGATATTAGCCAATTGGGTGAGGGTTTGCCGTAAGTTGGAAAGGTCGGAGCCATGCCATTTGGGATAGTACGAAATTCCCATAATATCGTAATCGAGCGTTGATACCCGTGTAAAAAAGTGGTTGGCACCATTGAGGCCTGCAAAATGCAATATGATCTTAGTGTTCGGGCTGCCGTTTCGTGTAGCAGCAATGGCTGTCTGAAGAATGGAACGCATTTGCTCCGGTTGGTTGTAGTGGCCGTGGGGCCATAGAAGCCCGGAGTTTATCTCGTTGCCTATTTGAATGTATTCCGGTCTGATGGCCGAAACCACCCTATGGGTAAAACGGTGCACGCTATCGAGCAGCACGGTGAATGGCAACCCTTGCCAGAGTGCAGGCAGGGTTTGTTTGCCCGGGTCGGCCCAACTGTCAGAATAATGCAGGCTGAGCATCACCTTCATGCCGCGGTTTTTAATCTCGGTCGAAAGAGCTCTCACTGTCTCGAACCCGGAGGTAGGTGTAGCCGGATTGTTCCACAATCGCAGCCGTACTACATTTGCCCCAGAGTTCTGCAATGTAGCCAGCATATCCTCGGGCAGATTGGCATTGTTTCTGATTACCAGTCCGCTTTGCCGCACTTCGGGAAGGAACGACATATCGGCACCCCTAATCTCGAGTAAGGGTTCTGGTTGCGGCTCGGGCTGTTCTTTCTCCCGGCAACCCAACAGGATTGCAGAGCTCATCAATAAGACAAGGATTTTAAAAATCATTGCTATCGTAGTTTGGGTTTCTCCAAGTAAATGTAACGAATTCAAGAAATCGTTTTATGCGACTTAAGCGAATATGCTGTAGTTGTGTAGGCCTTTTGCGGAGAGCGCCGGTAAGAATGCATTTATAAGAAAAAAACCACCCCGGATTGTCCGAAGGTGGTTTTGGAGGTGGGCCCAGCTGGGCTCGAACCAGCGACCAACTGATTATGAGTCAGCTACTCTAACCTACTGAGCTATGGGCCCATGCAATTATTTTGCTTTCGATTTGGGTCTGCAAATTTACGCAATATGACAAAAGATTTGCAACTTTGGCAAAAAATTATTGCATGGACAACATTCGCAACATTATTTTCGACTTAGGAGGAGTGCTGTATAACATAAGTTATCAAACAACTTTAGATGCTTTTGCCCGTTTAGGAATGAAGGATTTTGAAAGTTTTTTCACTCAGGCAGGTCAGGTTCAATTGTTTGACAGGCTTGACCGCGGCGAGGTTTCGGGAATAGATTTTTGCAGGGAGCTTAGGCAACTTTCAGGCCTCAATGTATCCGACAATCAGATTTATCAAGCCTGGAATGCAATGCTGCTGGATTTCCCCATGTATCATCTGGACTTATTGGCTGGTGTGGGTGCCCGTTATCGTATTTTCCTGTTGAGCAATACCAACGAAATCCATTACCCCGTATATCAGCAATACATGTTGCAGAATACTGGTTATGCTGGTCTCGATCATTTGTTTGAAAAATCTTATCTGTCTTATAAAATCAGAAGGCGTAAGCCCGAAGCAGAAGTTTACCGGATGATTTTGGCTGAGAACGCATTGGTGGCCGAAGAAACCTTGTTTATTGACGATACCCTTCAGCATGTAGTGGGAGCTCGTAATACCGGACTAAAGGCAGTGTGGCTCGATCTTACTCAGTTAAAGGTTGACAGCCTTTTCAATCACAAGTATCTTCTACGCTCCGAGGTGAAGGATCTTTGCTGAAATCTGCGGATAGTATTCGGTCGAGAATTTCGTAAAGTCCTGCAATAGAGTTTGCCGCCACCAATTGCATCCTAAATGCCTTGAACCGGGGTATTCCAGTGAAATAAAGGCTGTAATGCCTGCGCATCTCGAATATGGCAACTCTCTCACCTTTCCAGGCAACTGAGGCCTCCAGGTGCCTTCTGCAAACTGCAATTCGTTCTGTAAGATCAGGCGGGGATGCTGCTTCGCCATCGTCAAAAAACCGGGCTACTTCTCTGAACACCCATGGATTTCCAATCGCGGCACGACCAATCATTATCCCATCAACGCCGTATCTGTCCAGCGCGTTCAATGCTTCCTGAGGGTTTGTAATATCGCCATTGCCGATTATGGGAATCTGCATTCTGGGATTGTTTTTCACGGCACCAATCAACGACCAGTCGGCTTGTCCGGTGTAGAGCTGGCAGCGTGTGCGTCCATGAATTGCCAAGGCTGCAATGCCGCAATCTTGAAGCCGTTCGGCTATGTCCACAATATTTTTCGATTGCTTGTCGTACCCCAGCCGGGTTTTGACCGTTACGGGCAGATTCACAGCATCTACTATTTGGCGGGTAATCTCAACCATTTTCGGTACATCGTTCATTATACCCGAGCCGGCACCCTTAGATGCAACCTTGCGCACCGGGCACCCGAAATTGATGTCCACAAAATCTGGGTTGCTGTTGGCTGCTACCCGCGCTGCTTCAACCATAGAAGCAATGTCCGATCCGAAAATCTGAATGCTCACCGGGCGCTCCCCAATGTTTATATCCAGTTTCTGCAAGCTTTTGTGGGCATCACGGATCAGACCATCGGCAGAGATAAACTCGGTATAAACCCAGTCTGCACCCATTTCGCGGCACAACGATCGGAATGGAGGATCAGTAACATCCTCCATGGGTGCCAAAATTACCGGCTGCCTGTGGAAGGTTGTGTTGCCTATGCGGATTTTTCTGAAAAGTGTTGATGAGCTATTATGACCAGCCAAGCTATGGTAAGATTTAGTATTTTTGACTTGAATATGCCACAAAGGTAATCTAAACCTCTCTTATGGAAAACAAAGGAATTCTCGGTGCGCTGCATCCTTCTGCGCAATTGGTGTTGCTGGTAGCACTTGCACTTGCCGGTCTTGCCGTTATCACCACATTGGGTTTTATGGCATGGGCAGTCATATTTGGTGTCAACTCGCTGGAGTTGCTTGCCCAAGGCGGCAATGTTGCAGAAATGGGCAACCTGAATTTTATCCGCTATAGTCAGGTTATCAGTCATCTGGGGTTGTTCATCATCCCGTCTGTGGTTTTTGCAACCCTTGTGGGACGACAGCCCTTGCAATATCTCAACGGTAATCAAAAACCATTGCTTACCACGGTTTTGCTTGCGGCTTTGGCCATAGTAGCTGCGCTTCCGGTAGTCAACTATCTGATAGCTTTAAATGCCGGTTTGCAATTGCCCGAAGTCATGGCCGGCATTGAGGAATGGATGAGAGCGGCTGAGGATCGTGCTAAAATAATTACACATGCGTTTCTTGAGGTTAGTACATGGCAAGGGCTTGCTTTCAATGTTTTTATGATTGCTGTAATTCCGTCCATTGGCGAAGAGTTTGTTTTCAGAGGGATTCTCCAGAAGATTTTCAGGCAATGGACAGGAAATGCCCATCTTGCTGTGTGGATCTCAGCTGTTCTGTTTAGTGCAATGCATATGCAGTTTTACGGATTCCTTCCCCGGTTGTTTTTGGGGGCTGTTTTAGGATATATGCTGGTTTCAACCGGAAACATCTGGGTGCCGGTGCTGGCGCATTTTTTCAACAATACTGCAGCAGTAACGGTTTTTTATTTGAAACACAACAATTACATTACAGTGGATATTGAGCAGATTGGACTTGGTTCTGGCGCATTTCTTTTCGCAATTTTCAGTCTTATTGCTACTGTGATGCTGTTGCTGGTGATGAGAAAAATTCAACTCAGACAGAATTTATTCGGAGCGCACAGCGGTTAGGTCTTTCAGCAGATGATTCTTTTCTGACAACAGAATTTTGCTTCTGAAGTCTTCAAGTGAGCTTTTCATCATTTGTAATGCAGGACTGTTTTTGGATGTCCTGAAGTCCAGTCCCTTTTTGTCGAGTCTTTCCATTACCAGGTGCATGGTTATTTGGTTTATGTCGAGTGCGGGCTGATAGGCCGAGGCCTTTGCTTTGGTTGTATGTATTTCACTTATAAGGTTTACTTCCAACAAGTCGTTCAATATAGTCCTTACGAGCTTGTTGGGAATTTCCAGCTCTGAAGCGATTTTCTCAGAGTCTGGGGCGGGAAATCCCTTTAGAAAATTTTGCACTATCATAAACATCACATATACCGAAAGGAGCTTTTTATTCATAGGGCAAATGTTCAGGGATTCCTTTTCAAACTCATAATTGTCCACATTTTGGTTTGCAAAGGATAGTTCTGCCCCAAAGAGCACAACCAGCCAACTCACCTGTAGCCACACCAGCAGGAGTGGCAATGCTGCAAAACTTCCATAGATGGCATTGTAGGCCGACACGCCTATCTGAAAGTGGATATATCCCCATTGCACAATCTGAAACAAGGTGCCTGCTGTTATTCCTGCAAGCAGTGCCGAAGAGAATCGCACATTGGTATTGGGGAAGGCCATATATACTATTGTCAGCATTGCCCAAATCAGCGAGTAAGGAATGAGGTTTACCAAAAAAAGAAGCGCGGGGCTCCAAAGCCCAAAAAATTCAAACTGATGGCTAAGGATATGTACCTGGGTATTGAGAAAAACGGTTGCTGCACTCGAAAGAATCAGGAAAATCGGGGCAATAAACATTATGGCAAAATAATCGCTAAACATGCGTGTCCAATGCCTGGGCTTTTTTACCTGCCAAATTTCATTGAATGCCTCTTCTATATTGCGCATTACCATGAAGACCGTGAAAAGCAGTACCAAAAGGCCAAAGCCGGCTATCATCCCACCACTGGCTCTATTGAGCACTGACTGCGACAGATTGAGAACCCACATGTGCACCTCTTCGTGCCCCGCTAAGGCCAAAGCCAATTGTTGTTCCAGGTACATCTCAAGCCCAAACCCTTTGGCAATTCCAAAACCCAGACCCACCACCGGCACTAAACTCAGCAAAGTAAAGAAGGTAAGTGCTGAAGCCCGAAGGGCGACATTGCCTTCATAAACACCTCTTATGGCAATGAGAAACACCCTGAGTTTTTTTAAAAACCAGGATTTCTGGCGGGGCATATCCCTGAGGGAAATTTGCCAAATGCCCATTTTAAGAAAATGAAACAGTTGACGGATGCCTTGTGATATTTTATTAATTTTTTGTACCATGACGGCAAATGTTACAAGATTGTGCAAATTTGCGACAAACGAGATTGAAAAATCAAAGGTAAATATTAAATGAACCGGATAATAAATCTTGAGTGTTTCCGCCAGGCTGGCAGGGACAAAAAAAGCGCCCCATTAGAGCGCTTTTTTTGGTAATGGCTGTGGTTTTTAATCCACCTTAAATTGCTCAATTGTTAACCCTGTATTGAATTCAATAGAGTTTACTTTCATGTCAATCATTTGTGGACCCAATTGTTGTTTTACCGAGTGGGGGAAATATACATTGTTCACTTTACGGTAATCGGCAAACTGCGTAATTATAACCATTGGCCCCATGGGTGTATCCTGGCTTACATGTGTACTCAGGCGAAATCCGGTTTCCTTGCAGAAAAATTCATTCCTGACCCTTCCTGTTGGGCTTGTAATCTTTACATTGTAAGCATCTTTCCCATCTACTTGCTCCATTCCGGTTACTTCCATCTGAAATCCAAGAGTTTGCAATTGCAGTTCGGGGAAGAGGATGGCTTGTAATTTCAAATCTTCTAATGCGACACCGCTCAATTCCTGCGATTGACCCATAGCGGTGATTCTGCCCCTTGTTCCGTCAAACACCTGTTTTTGGAGTACATTGCCTCCCATACTCATGGTCGCTAAAAGCAGGTTGGGTGACTTTTGCTTAGTAACAGAGTTGATAGTCATGCCCTGAATGGTTGCAGTCATGGTAGTAGTTACATCCTGTATTTTTCGCAGGTTTTGTTCCCCTCCAATGGCAGTGATGTACCTGTTTAAAATATCCTGGGCCGTAATCTCAGCTGCAACTTCCCTAGGGGCTTCAACAGGCCTGCCGAAGGCATCGAATAAATACACATAACCTGAAGCGCTAAAAGGTTTCAGGGTTGGCAGCACCTCATCGCGGTTTCCTACCACTACAATAAAAGCATTATCGGGTTTTAGATATTTTGCAGCCATGGCCTGCACATCCTGGGCCGTAACCCGGCTGAGATTTTCCAGATAATTCTCATAATAATCTTCAGGCAGGTCAAATCGCTTGATGTTGAGGGCGAAATTGGCTATTGTGCGTGGGCTTTCAAGCGAACGGGCGAAGCTGCCGCTCATAAAATTCTTTACCAATTGCAGGGTCTCTTCGTCAACGGGTTCGTATATCAGGCGACGCATTTCGTTGAGGATTTCCACTACTGTGCTGTCGGTAACGCTGTTGCGCACCTCTGTGCTGGCGGTGAATCGGCCAATGAGGGGGTCGGATATAAATCTCGACCTGGCTCCATAGGTCCAGCCTTTGTCTTCACGAAGGTTTTGCATAAGCCTGCCCGAGAAAACACCTCCTCCTAAGATGTTGTTGAGCACAGATACCTTTATGGCATCGGGATTGGCGGGGGTGAAAACAATGGGGTAAGCGATATTCACATCCGATTGGATAGCTCCCGGGCGATTTACAAATGCCACTCTTTTGCCTGCCGGCAGCGTGGGTGTGGGATGGTTAATCTCCGGTACCGGTGCACTTCTCCATCTGCCAAAATATCTGCGGGCCAGCCTGCGTGCCTCTCGCACATCTATGTCTCCTACTATCACCAGATACGCCACATTGGGCCTGAAAAAGGTCTTGTGGTAGTTGCGCATCATTTCGGTGTTGATAAGCTCCAGCGATTGTGGGGTGGTTACTTCACTGTAAGGATGCCCTGGGCCATATACCACAGTCTGCAGAACATTATTGGCCATAAAATTGGCATCGTTGCGGCTTGCCTCAAGCGCAGAGCGCATTTGGGTAAGGTTGCGTTGCAATTCTTCCTCCGGAAATGTAGGGTTGAGCAGCACATCCGACATCACAGCAAGCAGGGCTTCTTTGTGGCGGGTGAGTGCCGACCCAAACATACCGGATGAGAAAGTGCCCAAAGTTGCCCCAATGAAATCCAATTCCTCGTCAATCTGGGCTTTGGTTCGATTTTTGGTACCTTCGCGCATCATGGAGCCTGCAAGGTCTACAAATCCCTTTGCCTCCCCTTCCAAAATCGGATCTACCTCCAGGGTTAGCTGGAATGAAACTATGGGCACCTGGCGGTTTTCTACAACTATTACCTGTAGTCCGTTGCGAAGCCTGAATGATTCAAATTCACCCAGCTGAATTTTAGGAGCAGGGCCGGGGAGTGGGCGAATGCTGCGATCAATTTGTGCGCTTGCAAAAAACACAAAGCATAAATTGATTAGCAATATGGATATTATTTGTTTCATAATTGAATCGTTTCTAAAATTTAAACATTATTGTTGCTTTGGCAAATAATACAACACAACGCGATATTCCTTCCTGAGGTATTCCTGCGCAACCCTGCGAATATCTTCGCGCGTTACTGCCATATACCTTTCCAGTGCGGTATTAATTCTTCCTGCATCGCCGTGCAGCAAATGGTTGTTGGCAAGGGTTGTTGCCCGGCTGGCAATGGTATTGTTGCTGTTTACCAGAGTACTTTCTACCTGGTTGCGAAGTTTTTGAAACTCCCTTTCGGAAATCAGGTCTGTCCTTACTTTTGCCAATTGCTCTTCCAGGCCTTGCTCCAGAGCCTTCATTTCCACACCCATGTTAGGCAGGCCAAAAATAATTTTCAGACCCGGATCTTCCAATCCCAGCGGGATTGACTGAATGGCCATTGCAAGCTTGTCCTGGTCAACCAGTTGGCGATGCAGCCTGCTGCTCTGGCCGCCGGTGAGCAGAATGCTCAGCATATCCATGGCATAAAAGTCCTTTGTGCCTAAGGCCGGTAGCGGATAGGCATGGATAAGGGCAGGAAGCTGAATGTTGTCATAAACCGTATCGCGCACCTCGGCAGTGCGTCTCGGTTCTACTACAGTTGGGCGGGGTATCTCACGGGTTCCTCTCGGAATATCAGCAAAATACTTTTCCACCAACCTGCGGGCATTTGCCTTGTCAATGTCGCCCGATACTACCAATACTGCATTGTTGGGAACATAAAAAGTCCGGTGAAAATTTCTGATGTCTTCGTAAGTCGCATTTCGTATATGCTCTTCTCTGCCAAGCACATCAGTACGATAGGGATGCACCAGAAATGCCCTTTTTAAGGTTTCCGACAAAATTCTGCCGTAAGGGCGGTTATCCCGCATCTGCTTCATTTCTTCCGTAACAACATTTTTCTGCGTGGCAATGCCAATAGAGTCAATCACCGGGTGCAGCAGTCTCTCCGATTCCAGCCACAATCCCAGTTCAAGCTGGTTGGAGGGCATCATCACGAAGTAGTTGGTCAGGTCGAAGCTTATCCACGCATTAAGCGTGCCTCCGGCCCTTTCTACTATTTGGGAAAACTCCCCACGGCTGATGTTTTTTGAACCCTCAAACATCAGGTGCTCAAATAAATGTGCAAAGCCGGTTAGATGCGGCTCCTCATTTTTTGATCCTACATGATACATAATGTTTACCACCACATTGGGGGTAAAATTGTCCTGGTGCAATATCACATGCAGGCCATTGTCCAGGGTAAATTCGGTAAAATCAATGCGCAATCCTTGCCCAAATGCACTTTGGTGTAGGAACGCCATTAATCCAAGCGCAACCAGAACTAATTTTCGAACTTTTTTCATCCGTAAAATTATTTTAAGATTAAGGTTGGATGCAAATCGCATGATGAATCTGCACCCGAGGTTGTATGTAACGAATCATGCCCGTTGTAAGTAAAATTTGGTGGAAGAAATAGTATTGATTTTGTTCTGCAAATGCCATTACAAATATATTAAAATACCAATAACTATGTATTAATAATTGAAATCCAGGTCCAAATTTTTGCATAGATCCAAAACTGCCGGATTTTTCCGGATCATCTGTTGCAACTTATCTTGTGGGTGGTAAGCTTTTTGTTGCATTGTACTCTCGGCAATAGTAAGCTCCAGTGTCAGAAAATAATTATTTAGCCTCTTCCATAGCAGGTTCAGTATTTTTGTTTTACGATCATTAATGAGGGTTTCCTGCACTTTGTTGTCAATCGTATGCAAAATTGTACCCGCAGAGGTTAATCTTGGCTCGTTGCTTGTAAGGGCTGCAAACAGGCTCTGGCTGTCTTCGGCAAAAGTATTGGCCATGGCAGCCCACTCTGTTATAAATGCCCCTATCGAAACCTTATCCCTTGGCAAGACCTGTGCTTCATCCTCGCCTTTTTCTTTAGCTGGGGTTGCGGTTTTCGGGGGGTTGATCTTCAGGGTGTTGAAAGTAACATTGGTCGCAGGTTTCGTTGGAGTGATAACAGGTATTGTGGTTTCCTGAGTGTCCTCGTCCTGAGTATCGGGCTCGTAAAATGATTTTCGCGAGTACTCTGGTTTGGGTTCTCTTGCAGAGGTGTTTTCTTGAGATATTTCGGGCGTTTTGGTGGGAGTAGGCTCCTCTGTAACTTTTATGAGCGGCTCAGGTTCTGGAAGTCCGGGATCCAGATCAATCAGCTCAGGGCTTTTTTTTTTAATGCTGCAATCTGCAGCAGGGCCAACTCAACAGTGAGTCGTTTATTGCTGCTCTCTTTGTAATTCAGATCGGCCTGGGTGTTTACTTCCAGTGCCTTGATCAAAAAATCGGGCTGACAGGCTTTGGCCTGCTCCAGATACCGGGAGTGCAAATCGCTGCTTACCTGCATCAGTTTTACGGTTGCCGGAACCTGACAAACCAGCAAATTACGCAAATGCTCGCCAAATCCTGTAATAAATTCTGCAGGGTCGAAGCCTTTGTAAATGATCTCATTGATCAGCAGCAGCAGATCGCTGGTGTTGCCTTGTATGATGTTGTCGGTGATACGAAAATAAAATTCGTAATCCAGAACATTGAGATTTTCAATTACCTGTTGATAGGTGATGGTGTTACCGGAGAAGCTCACCATCTGATCGAAAATAGAGAGGCTGTCGCGCAGTGCTCCATCCGCTTTTTGGGCAATGATGTGCAAGGCGTTGCGCTCGGCTGCAACTCCCTGGCTGGCGGCTACAAACTGCAAGTGATTCACTATATCTTCTACTGTGATGCGCGCAAAATCAAATATCTGGCAGCGCGACAGAATAGTGGGAATGATCTTGTGCTTTTCGGTGGTGGCCAGAATAAACTTGGCATACCTGGGAGGCTCTTCCAATGTTTTCAGAAACGCATTGAAAGCCTGTGTGGTGAGCATGTGCACCTCATCAATGATATATACTTTGTATTTTCCGATCTGAGGCGGTATCCTCACTTGATCTACCAGGGTGCGGATGCCTTCGACCGAATTGTTGGAGGCGGCATCCAACTCGTGCACATTGAAGGCATTGGATGCGTTGAACTCCTTGCAAGGCAGGCATTGGTTGCATGCTTCCACATTTTCGCCAAGATTTTCGCAATTGATGGTTTTTGCCAAAATCCGTGCACAGGTGGTCTTGCCAACACCCCGAGGACCTGTGAAAAGAAAGGCCTGGGCTACATGGTTGGTGCGAATGGCGTTCTTTAGCGTATTGGTTATTGACTTCTGGCCCACCACCGTATCAAAGGTGGCAGGACGGTATTTTCTTGCTGATACAACAAAGTTTTCCATCAAAACTGGTATAGGCTTCTTACAAGCAAAAGTAACCAAATTGCCTTGCTGCGCAACATGAATTTTCTAAACTATTTATTCAGGACATCTGCAAATTGTTTGCATGCCGTAAGTGCTGTGTGTTGCGGCAAGTGCTTTTGGCGCTTCAATCCGATGTGTGTCCTTACAAAAAAAATTTGCAGGCTTTGTCGTATTAGGGTTTAATGATATTGGAAAATAGCCGTCCAAATCTTTCGGTTTTTTTTGATACAATACTCTGTTTTCCTACCTTTGGGCAAAATTATCAATCATATATATTATCAACCATTATACATAAAAAAATCATGGAAAAAATTCTTGTAATCGGATGTGCTGGTCAGATAGGCTCTGAGCTGACCCTCGAGCTCAGAAGGATTTACGGAGCTTCGAATGTGGTAGCCACCGATATTAAGCCTGCAGAAAGAGAAATAACCGAAGGCGGTCCTTTTGAGATTTTGGATGTGTTAGAAACTCACCGGCTTTTTGGAACTGTGAGCCGAAACAAAATTACCCAGATCTACCATCTAGCTGCAATCCTTTCGGGCAACGCCGAAAAGAAGCCTTTGGCCAGTTGGCAAATTAATATGGAGAGCCTGATGAATGTGCTGGAACTCTCTCGGGAATTGAGTCTCCACAAAGTTTTCTGGCCCAGCTCCATTGCCGTTTTTGGCCCCACGACCCCCCGGCAGAAAACGCCCCAGTTTACGATTATGGAGCCCAACACTGTGTATGGCATAAGTAAGCTGGCCGGCGAACGATGGTTGGAATATTATTTCAAAAAATACGGAGTGGATGGTCGCTCCTTGCGTTATCCCGGATTAATTAGTTATAAAACTGAAGCCGGTGGGGGCACTACTGATTATGCAGTTGAGATTTATTACGAGGCATTGCGCAATGGTTCTTACGAATGCTTCCTTTCAGAAAATACTTATTTACCCATGATGTTTATGGAGGATGCCATAAAGGCTACCATTGACATTATGGAAACTGATGCTGCAAATGTGAAGGTGCGATCCAGCTACAATGTGGCCGGCATAAGCTTCAGCCCTAAGGAGATAGCTGAATCTATCAAATCCCAAGTGCCCGGCTTCGAAATTTCGTACAAACCTGATTTTCGTCAGGCCATTGCCGACAGTTGGCCTCAAAGTATTGACGACAGCGTGGCTGTTGCAGACTGGGGTCTCACATGTACCTACGACCTGCCCCGTATGACGGAGGTAATGCTTCAAGGGGTGAAGGAAAAGTTTTCTGCAGGTCGGGAATAAAGCAGTACGAGGCATTCGGTTCATAAAAGAATTTATGGCGAATTGCCTACCGGCTCTCGCCCCAAATTCTTTCTCCGGTGTCAGATCGCTTTAGATGTCTGGCACAACAATACCATGTGTTGTAAAAGGAGCGTGGTTAATAACCTACAAGGGTGCCCTTTTTCATAAACAAGCGTCCGTCGAAATACACATCGGGCGATTTCACTAATCCGTCAATATGTAGCTCTACAGCAATATTTCCTCCCATAGATAGGTTGTTGCCAAAGGCGATGTGTATGGTTCCCAGCACTTTTTCGTCTTCCAGTATCAGTCCGGTTAGTATCGCCTTGTAGTTGGTGCCTATCCCAAACTCTGCCACCGCTCGTGCTTCGGGGCCGGCCTTATCGAGTATGGCTGCAAGCTTTTGTGCCTCTTCGCCGCCTGATATTTCCGTTGCGTAACCGTCAACCACTGTAATGCTGATGGGTGTCTGCACCATGCCGATTCCGGCCATCGAGCCGTCAATAACTACCTTCCCGTTGGAGGTTCCCTCTATGGGTGCAATGTAAACTTCGCCCGAGGGCATGTTGCCACTCTGGCCTTTTTCGCGCAATACACCCGTGCTGGGCAATACCGGCCTGCCTTCGATGCGCATAGTAAAATCTGTGCCTGCCTCGCTGGTTACCCTTACTTCTTTCACTCCTGCCATACGATCGGAAACAAAATGCGTAAGCTCGATGATTTTGTTAAAATCCGCATTCAGGCAGCGTTCCATTATTTCGGCTGTGATACCTGGCATGGTACCTACGCGCACTCCCAGCTTCACCGCCTCGCGGCGGGCGTTGGTGTGTGTGAGCGATTTTGCTGTGGGGCATACTACTACATCCACCATTTTCATCAGTTCGGCAATCGCTTTGGGAGGTTCCTGACCGTTGATTTCGCGCGATTTCATTTCCACAAAAATACTCTCCCGGCAAAGGGTTTTCCCGGCTTCGTGTAATGCCAATCCTATGGGGCGCTTTATTTCATCTGTTATAACCAATAGGGTTTCGTCGGGGGTCAACCCCATGGCATCGCGCAAACCGATTAGCGAAGCCTGCATCAGGGCATCATGGCTTATTGAGCTCATTACAATAAAATAAATGGGTTAAATAATTTTTCTGCAAAGCAATATTACGAAAATTTGTGGTCAGAAATCATTTTCTATCCGGAAGGCAATATACCCCACCCGGGAGCAGGGTTCTTTGGAAATTATTCTAAATTTGCCCCATGCAATGGATAGATACCCACATACATATATATTCGGCCGAATTTGATGTCGATCGCCCTCTTGTGATCTCCAGGGCAATTAACTCCGGAGTGAGACATTTGCTCATGCCCAATGTAGATGCCTCTACCACAAAATCTATGATGGATTTGGCCAAGCAATACCCCGGGATTTGCCTTCCCATGGCAGCATTGCATCCGACCTCAGTAAACCTTGACTACAAAAACGAAATAGAAATCGTTGAACAAAATCTGGACTCAGGAAAATTCATTGCCATAGGCGAAACGGGATTGGATCTGTATTGGGACGATTCGTTTTTTGCACAGCAGACAGATGCATTCAGGCGCCATATAGAATTTGCAATACATTACAGGCTTCCATTGGTAATTCATTCCCGAAATGCCTTGCAACCCATATTCGATGTAATGGCTGATTATCGTTCGAGCGGTTTGAGCGGTGTGTTTCATTGTTTTCCGGGAGATATAGAGCAGGCAAAGAAAGTTATGGATATGGGCTTTTATATTGGAGCAGGAGGTGTGGTAACCTACAAAAACGGCCTGCTGGCTAAAGTGGTGGAGTATGTGGGATTGCAGCACATTATACTGGAAACGGATGCGCCGTACTTAGCACCCGTACCATTCAGGGGCAAACGCAACGAGCCTTCATATATAGAAATAATCGGGAAAAGGGTTGCTGAGGTAACCGGTACAACCCTTGCTCAAACGGCTATGATTACCACCCGCAATGCTGCAAAACTCTTTCATTTATGAGTGTTAAGTCATCTTTACTGGTTATTTATACCGGTGGTACCATCGGCATGGTCGCCGATGAAGTTTCCGGGTCGCTGCATCCATTCAATTTTGAGCATCTTGCAGAGCAGATTCCCGAAATCAAAAAACTTGGTTGCAGAATAGAGAGCATCTCTTTTGACCCTTTGATTGATTCGAGCAATATGAAACCGCAGGTATGGGTTGAGCTTGCGCAGATTATAGAAAGCCGTTATAAGGATTTTGACGGATTTGTGATACTGCATGGAACCGACACAATGGCATTTACTGCATCTGCACTGAGTTTTATGCTTGAAAATCTCAGCAAGCCTGTAATCCTTACCGGATCGCAACTGCCCTTGGGAGTACTTCGCACCGATGGAAAGGAAAACTTCATTACTGCTCTTGAAATAGCAACTTCAAAAAAGGACGGCAAGGCACTTGTGCCCGAAGTGTGTATTTATTTTGAGTATCAGCTTTATAGAGGCAATCGCACCCATAAGTTCAATGCTGAGCATTTCGAAGCATTCAGGTCGGTCAACTATCCGGTTCTTGCAAGGGCAGGTATTGAGATAAAGTATGATTTTCAGGCAATACACCATGCCAGTGATCGGGAGTTTAAAATAGGGACTCGATTGGATACAAACATCGCAGTACTCAGGATTTTTCCGGGAATAAGTTGGCAAACAGTAGAAGCCACCTTGAAAATTCCCGGGCTGAAGGCATTGATTATCGAAACCTACGGTTCGGGCAATGCTCCTTCTGATGAGTGGTTTTTGTCGTTGCTCAAAGAAGCTGTTTCTAATGGTTTAATAGTGTGCAATATAACACAATGCCGCGGTGGATCGGTGCAGATGGGTATTTATGAAACAGGGCAGGGACTCGAAAAGGCCGGGGTAATCAGCGGCCACGATATGACTATTGAGGCAGCCATTACCAAACTTATGTATCTCTTAGGCAGCAACTATCCTGCCGAAACCGTCAAAAAGCAATTTCAATCTCCACTCAGAGGCGAAATGACAGTGCGCAGCTAAGCGAACGCCGAATGAAAAAGACTGGGCAGGCTACCAAAAGAATCTATATCAGCAAGGTAATATGCCCAGTTGCGTGAGCCTTATGAGCAGATGCATTTTTTTTCAAACATATTAGGATATCGAAAATCCGTAGGAGGCAGGAAGTTCTCTTTAATTGTTCGGGGGTTAATCCAGCGCAGAAGGTTCAGGTGGCTTCCTGCTTTGTCGTTTGTGCCCGATTGCCTTGAGCCTCCGAAAGGTTGCTGACCCACTACGGCGCCGCTTGGCTTGTCGTTATAGTACAAGTTTCCTGCTGCAAATCTTAAAGTAGAGCATGCCTCCACCAGGGCGTAACGGTCCTTGGAGAAGATTGCCCCTGTGAGCGCGTAAGGCGATGTGTTGTCGCATATTGCCAAAATTTCTCTGAACTCCTGGTCGGGATATACATAAATGGTGAGTACCGGGCCAAAGATTTCTTCTTGCATGGTTACAAAGTAGGGGTCTGTGGTTTGGATAATGGTGGGTTCTATAAAATATCCCTTGGTCTTGTCACCGGTTCCTCCACTGATAATATTGGCTTGTGGCGAATCTTTTGCTTGTTGTATGTAACCCATGATGCGGTCGAAGGCCTTTTCGTCAATTACAGCATTTATGAAATTGCAAAAGTCTTCCGGGCGTCCTATTCCGGCCAGTTTGAGGTTTTCTTTTATGAGTTGCCAGATGGGAACCCATAAACTTTCGGGAATATACGCCCTTGATGCTGCCGAGCACTTCTGCCCCTGATATTCAAAGGCCCCCCTCACCAAAGCTGTTGCCACCTCCGCAGCATCGGCCGAGGGATGCACCACAACAAAGTCTTTTCCTCCGGTTTCTCCTACAATTCTGGGGTAGGAGCGAAAGTTTTCGATATTTTGTGCTATGGTTTTCCAGATGTGATTAAAGGTTGGGTTGCCACCTGTGAAGTGTACTCCTGCAAGGTTTCTGTGGTTCAGCACCACATTTCCTACTGTTGGCCCATTGCCGGGCACAAAATTGATGACGCCATCAGGAATGCCGGCTTCCTGAAATGTTTTCATCAGGTAGTAGTTGGACAGAATGGATGTGGTTGCAGGTTTCCATACTATGGTATTGCCCACTACTGCCGGCGCCAATACCAGGTTGGAGGCAATGGCCGTAAAGTTAAAAGGACTAATGGCAAACACAAATCCTTCCAATGGTCGGTATTCGAGTCTGTTCAGAATGCCTGGTTCGGAATGTGGTTGGTCATTGTAAATTTCCGAAACAAAGTGAGCGTTGAATTTAATAAAATCTACCGTTTCGCATACCGAATCAATCTCTGCCTGAAAGGCATTCTTTCCCTGCCCCAGCATTGTAGAGGCATTAATCAGGTATCTGTATTTCTTTGCAATCAATTCGGCCGCTTTCAGTGTTATAGAAACCCGCTCAACCCACGACACTACAGCCCATTGCTTCTGTGCTGCAAGTGCGGCGTCAATTGCCATCTGAACCTCCTTTTCGCCGGCAAGATGGCATGTAGCCAGAACATGGCTATGGTTGTGGGGCATCACCACTTTGGTTGTTTTGCCGGTACGGATTTCCTTGCCTCCGATAATCAGAGGTATTTCTATTTCAGTGGCCGATTGTCGTGCCAATTCATCCTCTAATGCTTTGCGCTCGGGCGTGTTCTCCATATAATAAAGCACAGGCTCGTTTTGTGGCCGGCTGTATTGAAAAATTGCATTGTTCATAGAGCGATTGTATTTATTGGTTATTGAATGACGAAATATATTTTAGCCACCACTACAATCTGATTGTTTGTACGAGTAAACAGACGAGTTGCAGGGCGTGTGGTTTTTAATCATGATGCCATCCCAATTTGGGATTTCAGATGGTTTTTTGGTTTTTCTCCACCCGTAACGAAACTTTAATGCTAATCTCGTAGAGGATGTACAAGGGAATACTTACCAAAATCTGGCTTATAACATCGGGAGGAGTAATAATTGCCGAAATGGTAACCAGAATAATTATTGCAATTTTTCTGTTTTTTCTAAGGGTTGCAGGTGTGAGAATGCCTGCCCTGGTAAGAAAATACACAAAAACGGGCAGCTCAAATACCAACCCCGTAGCGAGGGTCAAGGTTGCAACCAGCGAAATATAGGAACGAAGCGCAATATGGTTTTCGACCATTGCGCTCACCTGATAACCACCTAAAAAATTGATGGAAAGAGGCACTATGAAGAAATATGCAAACAACACTCCGGAAAGGAACAACCCGCTGATAACTAACACAGCACCTCGTGAGGCGGCAAGCTCCTTTGCCGTTAGGCCGGGCTTGATGAATCTCCAGATTTCCCAGATCAGGTAAGGTATAGCCAATATGATACCGGCCACCACGGAAACAAGCACATGGGTAGTAAACTGCCCTGCTATATCAATATTGATGATTTCTAACGGCACTGCATTGATGCAAAGGGCAGGGATAGATAGTCTTTCGGCAATGGAGCAGAACAACCTATTAGTGAAAAAGAATGGCTCCTTTGGCGCCAGAATAATCTGAGAAAATACGAAATCCTTGTGCACAAATGCAAGCAAACCGAAACCTAAAACAGCCAAACCCGACCGGAGCAAATGCGACCGGAGCTCTTCAAGGTGTTTCCAGAAGGTCATTACACCTACTGTATCGTTTGATTTGTCCATCTAAAATGTAAATGACTGGATAAGTCCAGCACAAAATTAACCAAGAAACAATAAAAAAGAGGCCGTCTCAAAAGAAATTTTGGGGCGGTTTTTTGTATGTCGGGCATGATATTAAGCTAACAGGATCAGATGGGTCAGTAAGTTAGTTCTCTTTTTTTATTTTAGATGCTGTCTTTTTTGGACAAATTATTAATCGTCTGTGCCATAGCATGGGGATTGGCAAAGCATATCCTGTGTCGGGTATTTCAGGGTTAGGTAGCGGTTCAAATGCCTCAAATGGCGACAGGGTACCCTCTTGGGAAAAATACGAAAACTAAAAGCCGCCGCACTTAATTGTATCAATGGCGGCAAGCACGAAATGCCTAAAACAATTTTACTCGTAGCGGAGCGATTCTATAGGATCCAGTTTGGAAGCCCGTGCTGCAGGGTAATATCCTGCAATGAGTCCTACAAGGGCGCAGAGCGCCACGCCGCCCAACACCCAGAGCCATGGCACCACAAATGGGTTCTGAATGAGCATCGAAATCAGGTTGCCGGCTGCTACCCCAAGTACAATCCCAAGTAAGCCTCCAATTTGGCAAATCACTATGGCTTCAGCAAGAAACTGCTGTTTAATAATAGTGTTGGTTGCACCCAAAGCTTTTCGGATGCCTATTTCCTGGGTGCGTTCCGTAACAGATACCAACATGATGTTCATAAGCCCGATGCCTGCACCCAAAAGTGTGATCAATCCGATCAAAGTGGCAGCAATGGTAACATAGCGGAGGTTTTCGATGAGAGCCTGGGCAATATTGTCGCTACGGGCCACATCAAAGTTGTTTTCCTCACCCGACCTCACGCCTCTTATTACACGAAACAAACCGGTAGCCTCGCCCATAGCCGACTCCATATCGGTGATGGTGCGCGAACTTACTGAAATGGTATAATTCATTTGTGGACGGGCAAAGTTGGATCGTGCTGTGCGTAGCGGAATCACACAGCGCAAGTCATCACCGAACCCCAAACCGGCTCCCCGCTCAGAAAGCACACCGATAACCCTGTATGAACCGGTTCCGATTGAAACGCTTTGACCCAGCGGACTTTGGTGGGTTGGGAAAAGCGTTTCAGCCACCCGGTGCCCCAAAATAATCACATTCTCCCCATTTTCAAGTTCGTTTGCCGAAAAATTTCTTCCTTCGGCCAAGTCATTTCCTGATGCAATTAAAAAGTTATCGTCGCTACCGGTAACGGAAACATTAGGGTTGGTTTCTTCTGTGGCGCTGCGTACCACAACTGCCCCTGCAGCCATTACAGAAACCGACACAAACGAAGGAAAATCAAAAGATTCCTTGAATCTCAATGCTTCATCATAGGAGATGTATCTGAAAACTTCGGGCCTATTGTTCTGCCCACCGGTTTGAATAAGCATCTGCCTGTTTCGGATCGAAAAACTGTTGGCACCCAGCCGCATGAAATTATCGGTTATGGAAGCCTCAATGGAGTCAATAGCCGTAAGTATCCCAACAAGAGCCATTATGCCAATTGAGATGATCAAAACCGTAAGAGTTGTACGCAGCAAATGGCTTCTGATGGAGGCAAGAGCTACCTTAATATTTTCGAATAAGACCGAGCCGGCATATTTCATGGTCTCTCTATCTAAAGTTTGGCGCCAAAAGCCAGATCTCCGGCATCGCCAAGGCCTGGCACAATGTAGGCTTTTGCAGTAAGTTCGTCGTCAATCTCGCCTACCCACAGGGTGTATTCGCCCATGGGCAGGTGCCGCTTCATATATTCAATGCCCTGGGCGCTGGCAAGCACCGACACAAAGTGTGTATGTGAGGGCTTGCCCCGTCGCATCAACTCTTTGTATCCCAACACCATAGATGCTCCGGTAGCCAGCATGGGATCGCTGATGATAAGCTCTTTCCCATCGAGATTTGGGCATGAAATGTACTCAATCTGTATATCGAACCTTCCTGTTTTGTGGTGTTTGCGATAGGCCGAAACAAATGCATTCTCTGCCTTGTCAAAATAATTCAACAAGCCAAGATGCATGGGCAATCCTGCCCTCATAATGGTCGCAATTACAGGTTGGCTTACAAGTGTTTGACAATGAGCAATACCAAGAGGAGTTACAGTGTCCGTCTCTTTCCATTGAAGAGTCTTGCTAATTTCGTAGGCAAAAATTTCCCCAAGTCTTTCCATATTTCTTCTGAACCTCATGCTGTCAAGCTGGATTTCAGCATCTCGTACCTCTAAAATGAATTGCTTTAGCAAGGAACTGCTTTTCCCTAGAATATGAATCATGATGTAAATTTTAGAAACATTTTGACAAGAACCTTCTTATGACACGCGCAACCTGTAGCAAAGCTTCAGTACCAAAAGGAAGACGACTATATTTAACGCGTAAAAATACGCATTCTTTTGAACCAAAACCTTTATAAAATCTTGCCAGATTTGCATCCGACGAACCCTCGAAATCCAGCACCATTACTTTGCAAGCATTTTGCCGTATGTAATCATCAATCAATGCAAACATAGCACCGTTCTCAAGGGCTTCGTCTGTACTTCCCGTAAACAGCAAAATAGCTTTGTGATGGCTTTGCATCATTACCATTCCTGCACAAAAAGAGTTGCGGGCATCGTATGCCGAACAAATTTGGGCCAAGCCGAGTTGGAGAGCACGGTAAATCAAATGCTTAAGCGTACTGTAGTCCTTTTGGGCAAATACGCCCAATGATTTCCCTTTATTGACGCGAAAAGCCTCAATGATTTCCTGAGGATTTGCATTTTTCAGTATAAAAACTCCTTTGCGTGCTGCTTTGGCCAGATTCCTGCGGGTATTCTGGGAGTATCCGGCCCGCAACTGTTCATAAGGCTCCACAAGATCCAGCAAATGGGTTACCCCTCTCTGTGGCCAGCAGATATGGCTTGTGCGCGTGAGCATATTATGGGAATTCAGATGATAATCCACCCACGCAAATTTTTTCAAAACCGCTTCCATAAACCTGTCACATACTTCTTCCAAGTGGCTGTTCTTTCCAAAAACGCCTAATTGCTGCACGAAGTGCGGCTGGTACACATATTGAATACCGGCCTTTTTTCTTAGGGGCAGAGGCATTACGGTGTCATAACTTCCTTCAACCAATGCTCCCCAACCGGGAGCAACCCTATTGAGATACCAGGAATAGGCATAGGGCAGCCCATTGGGCGATTTTTCAATACAAGCATCCCATTGGTGCAAATCTATCTCGTTGTTGTGCAAGAATCTGATCATGGGTTTGGTCTTCCAGGGTTTGCCAAGTCCAACAGTTGCTCATATACTTCGCGCCAGCCGGCCCATCGCCCCCTTTCGCTTAGCGAATCATTATGCCACAAACTTATGAAGGTTCCTTGTACCATTCTCACTTGCTTAATAAGCCTTTTTATCAAATCCACAGCCTCGCCCGGACTTAGCCCCAGGTAATCGCGCAAAGTGCCGTCCATTACCGTAAGTGGATACACCCTGAGGGAGGTTTCGCGTTCCTGCCCAAGATCGTAAAACCGGAACGGGGTTGCAATGGAGGCCATAAACCCCGCACGGGAGGCGTAACCCATTGAAAAATCATGGAGAATGTTCTCCCTAATCAGCATTCTGTATGTCTGCGGCAATTCGACCTTCAAATAATGCTGACGGGAGTATTGAACCCTCCCTGATAGATGTTTGGAGAGTTGCAAAATTTCAGTTGTTAATGTTTTGGGGTTGCCCAGACTGTTGTATGACGGATGAATACCCACATGACCATGAATATCGGCCCATTTCACAAGCTTGCTGAATGCCGTTGAGCGGATATTGATGTTATGGTCGTAGGCACCTGGATTGGCACACAGGAAAAAATAAAAAGGAACAAGTCCGTATTTTTTATGATATTGCTCCAGAAGCAGGTAGGTGTCGAACGGATCGGAGCAGGCTCCGGCCAATACCTTTGCCCTTTCTATAATGTTGCCCGGATAAGGATGAACCAATGAATGTAATGCAGCGCCTGCTGTTCGCAACAAACCTCGCCCTTTATAAGCATAGGCCACATCAATGTCATAAGTGGGAATAAAACTATACTCCCTCCTGGAAAAAATCATCTCAGGATAGTGCGTTGCGAGAATTTCCTGCAAGCGTATCCCATAGATGTCCACTAAGGGCACTTCCAGAAATCCGTTTACATCTGCAAAACTACCTTCGGGAGCAAACCTCCCATGGGCGTCTTTTTGATGGGGCAGATACTCTTCGTACCGGCTCACTAAGTAAAATACAGCGGCAAACACATCGAAGCCCATCAGGCAGTCTTTGTGTGCAGAGGGAAACAGCGCAGGAAGCCCGCCTATGGTTTTACAATCAGGAACGAATTTGCGTATTCCGAACTCACTGAGAAATTCGCTGCTTTGCACAAAAACGCCACCGGGCAGATGCGGTTCGCGGGAATAAAGCACTTTTGGCCCGCTATAATGAATAAACTCAGAGGAGTCGGAAGCAAATCGGAATTTCTGGCCAAGCAATTCGTCAAAAACAAGCCGAACCGAATAACCAACCCTGGGCGTTGCGTCGTCAACATAAACCAAAATCATGCAGCAATAGATGATATGTACTCAATAGATAAAAGTAAGCTGTTTTTAGAAAGGCAATAACAAAACAATGTGCAAAACAGTGAATGAACCATTAAACGGCACAGAAACCCCGGAGAACACATCGGAGGATGTCCAACCCCGGATGTGATTACATCATGCCATTATCAGCAAAGCTGTAAAAGCCCGCCTGGGATATGATGAGGTGGTCTATCACATTCAAATCAAGAAATGTTCCTGCCTCCTTGCATTTGCGGGTAAGCTTGATGTCGCTATCGCTGGGCTTTAGATTACCGCTGGGATGATTGTGGCACAAAATGAGGTTCGAAGCATAATCGTCGAGGGCTATTCGAAAGATCTTTTTGGGATCGGCAATGGTCCCTTCTACTCCACCTTCGCTGATGCAATGCAGCCGCTTCACTTTATTTGCTCTGCTGAGGGTAATAATCCAAAATTCCTCGTAAGGCAGATACCCTATTACAGGAAGCATAATATCGAAAGCATGCTTGCTGTGGGTAATAACTTTTTGCTTCAGCCCGTCGCTTTTTTGCCTACGCTTACCCAGCTCGATGGCAGCAACAATGTTTATGGCTTTGGCCTCGCCTACTCCTTTGAATTTCATCAAGTCGGCAGGTGAAAGTTTTGAAAGCTCTGCCACATCGTTCGACACACTGGCCAGGATTCTTTTTGCCAGGTCAACGGCCGATTCTGATTGGGAGCCTGTACCTATAACTATCGCCAAAAGCTCTGCCTCTGACAATGAACCCGATCCTTTCAAAAGCATCCGCTCTCTCGGACGGTCTTCCTCTGCCCAATTTTTGATGCTTCGGGGTTTGAATGCCGGCTCGTCGGCTTTGGTGCGTGGTTTTACTGACATAACTACCTGTATTTAGTGGTTCAAGAACTCTAATGATAACGCATTTTGCAAACCAGGCAAGGGAATGCACCCATACAGCAAATTCGGTGGGAAACACCATTCTTGCACAAAGAAATTAGCAAAAGCGCCGGCCTGATGAAACGGTACTAAATCACACCTTTGGATTCAGAACATTCTTGTAAGTGCCAAAAGGAATTCAATCTACAATTGGAGCATAGCAAACTTCAAAAGGCAGGGGACTAAAACTCCTCAACCTCAATATTCTGAAACAAAAATGGAATAGGCTAATATAGGAAGTTATGGGAAATAAAAAAAGGAATTGCTCTGATTTGCAGAATAATTCCTGTTTTAAGTAGCCCGTAGGGGAATCGAACCCCTGTTACAAGAATGAAAATCTTGCGTCCTAACCCCTAGACGAACGGGCCGTTGTGTGGGGGCAAAGCGTTGCAGCAAAACACTTAAATTGTGCTTTGCGACTATTGAAGCGCGTTGATGTGCTTCATCAAACCCGACTTTAGGTTCGCAGCTTTGTTTTTGTGTATCACTCTGCGCTTAGCAAGCTTATCTACCAAGGCTACCACTTTGGGAAGTTTTTCAATAGCTTCCAATTTGCTGGTGGTTGCGCGCAACATCCTTACTGCGTTGCGGGTAGTCTTTGCGTAATACCTGTTTCTAAGCCTTTTGGCATTGTTTGACCTGATGCGCTTTAGTGCTGATTTATGGTTGGCCATGATCGCTGAAAAATTATACTGAAACTCGTTGTTTGTAGCCCGTAGGGGAATCGAACCCCTGTTACAAGAATGAAAATCTTGCGTCCTAACCCCTAGACGAACGGGCCTTATGTGCCTTAAAAAGGAGTGCAAATGTAATACATTTTTTAAACTCTGCAAAAACTCTTACATTTTTTTCAATTCATTTCCGCTTGGCGACCTGCGTCGGGTGCTTGGGTTGCTTGAGAAGTGTCTTAGCTCTAGTGGCCCATTAATAACATCAAAATGCAGCTCTCAGTTGTACTGCGCCTGTATGGATAACCCTCACTGCCGGAGATTTTCGTGCGTGGTAAGAAAATTCAAGGTGCATCCATGCACTTAACCGGTGTTGCCAGGTAAGGGAGAGTTGGGTGTTGGTTCCCGGTGCCAGTCCCTGCAATATTTGAAATGCCGCCGGATTGTTGGTGGCAAAAGGAAAATTAATATCAGAAACCTGAAAACGGGCATTGAGCGAACCTACAGTAGCAAAGCTCAGCCGGATTTCGCTGCCCCATTCTGTAATCGTAGCATGTTTTTTCTCAAAAGCCACATGTTGCTCATGCAAGGCATATCTATGAAACACCGTAATTCGCCAAAAGTCGTCCGACTGGAAACTCAGCATGGGGTTCAGGCTTGTTTCGGTAACCGTGAAATTGCGAGAATCAAAAAACTCTGAGGCGTTTTGCGATTCTCTCAATGCAGCCTGAAGAGAAAATGACCAATGGGGATTCAGCAAAAACCTTGGACTTACAGTAAGACCCCTATTGGTGCGGGTTTCAAACCCATTGCTCAACAGAGCTTTGGTGCTGCTACTGGTGAATGTTCCATCGGCCGAAAACACCCTTCCTCTTCTGTTGAAGGTCAGTGTGTTGCGAAAATGATGATTCAGGGCTACCAACAATGTGTCGGCGATGTGATAACTCCAGGGATTGAGGTTTTGCAAGGAAAGGCCACCTTGTTTCTGCTTGTCAATTCTAAGGTTTGCCCTGTTTTCGAATCTGCTCAGAAATCGTCGAATTCCGGTACTTTTACTCCAGACCAACTCCGGAATCAACGCCAAGGAGCCGGTGAATCCGGTGGAAAATACCCTGACAAACTCTTCGGTAGGAATAAAAACCCTGATAAAACGCGCCTGATCGGGAAACCGGGCAATCTCAAATTCATCAAGTTCCATCACCCCGTTGCCGTTGTAGTCAACCCAGGCAAATACTCCCTGGCTTGCAGGCACTTCCATATATACATATTCTCTTTTTCGTTGCATTCCCGTGCCTGCATCGTAAAACAATCCGGAGGCAACTGCCCCTCCGAACCATCTCGAAGAAAGCTCCAACCTGCCTGCCAATGATGCATCCGGAGCCATATTAGGAAATCTAATAGTTCTGTGGGTGAGATTGAAAAGCATATTGTGATTTGTGTGGCCTGCCCATCTGTAATTGAATCCATACTCTTTCGCCGATGACTCTTGTGTCAGGTAATCGCCTCTTGGGGCCTGCTGATTGCGAAACCTATGAAAAACCTCGAATTGATGCGCCTTGCCTGCCTGGCTTCGAAGGAAAAGCAACCAATCGTCGAAAGCCCGGCTCGATGCAAATAAGCTGTCAGAGCCTCCGGCCCAAACCCGATTGTACTCTTTGTTGTGTTCAAATCCTGCATCAAAGGCCAGCAATGGGAAAGTGAGTCCTGTCCTGTGCCTGTAAAACCGGCTTTGCTGAAATCCGGAAGAAGAGAGCAGACTCCCGTCAAAAAAAGCCGTTGCTTTTCCCATCTGCAGTCGCATATTGGCATGGTTCCTAAAACCGCTATAATCCGGGCCTTTTTGCAGGGAGTAAAACTTGTAACCTGCCGTGAGGTTTCTAAGTCCGTTGACCTGAACTGCCACATGGGAAAGATGGCTAAAAGTCCCTCCGACAGGGGCGCGCAGATTCCAATCCCTTTCAAACTCCACAGGCCTTATTCGGTCAATCTCCCTAAAATCGGAAGAAATAAGCTCATGTGATGCATCTATACCTATATTCCATGTCACATTATTTTCGGGCTCGAAAGGAATTATGTGCGAAAACCTTGCTAATAACCCGTATCCCACATCGTTGTCATGGTCTAATGCTGAAAACATGTTCAGGTCATTGTTGCTTAGGGATAGCTCAATGCTACCTCTGGTTTGGGCACTAAACCGATGCTCGTGCCCAATGGAAACCATTTGATTTTGCTTTGGTGTAACCAATTGCGAAATAGGCTCGTGGGTTCCCTGGGGCTTGCCATCAACAGGAGCCACCCATTCAAAAACTCTGCCGTTGGCTGCAGTCATTAGCGGTCTGTAATTGCCAAGGCCCTGACCCACAAAAGTGAATCCTAATTGATACACAGCTCTTTGGGGATCGGTTGATACCACAAAAACCGAATCCACCCCAAGAGAGTCAGTCATTCGATACATTACCCTGTCAGGATGAAATCCAATGTTTTGCACATTCCAACTGAAAGCGCCACCAATATTATCGCCTACACCTGCCATTATTTGCTGTTGCTCGACAGACAGCTCTCTAAAAAGGCTCTGGAACTTATGATCCTGCTCCGAAAACACTTGCAAACGAAAGGTATTGTTTTGATTTTCCAGATTTGCAGCTGCAAACATCATAGAGCGGGCGTAATTTCTGTTTGCATATTCAAACTCAACAACAATGCGTCTTTGTGCAGAAATGAGAATTCGTGAAGTAAAGGTTATTTCGGCCATGTTGTAATCAATCACATAATCCTGATCTCTGCCCCGAGTGAGCAGTTGGCCGTCAATAAACACTCTTTCGGTTCCGGATAGCACCATAATAAAACTTTCATTGTTGGCACCCATCAAACGGTAAGGGCCCTGATTCCCTTCAATGGCCTGCAAATGATTGCGGGCAAAATTGCCCTTCGATAAAGCCCCGGCAGCAGTAATGGTCAATTCTGCCCCGGGCATTACCGAACCCACATGTGTAGTGGCATTATAAACGCCTTTGGCACCTTGCGCCCTTCTGCTGAGCCGCAAAAAATGGCTTTCAGCCTGCTGCAATTCAAAATCACCCGCAATAAGCTGAGATTCGGCACTTTCTATCTGTATAAACACTCTGTCAAATTCATTGAGTTGCCGCGTAGTGCCATCTGGCTGAAACGGAATATCCTGGTCAGATATTACCGCAGTGATATTTATGTCGTCGGCCAGGGCACCACTAAGCTGCAAGTTCATTTCTGATCTCACCGACAAATCCTGCCTATTGCCCATTGCAATACCCCGAGAGATGCTTCCGCTGCTCTGAATACCCGGAAAATCTAACAGACCGCCTTGCTGTGGTCTGTGGGCCGGTCTTTGCAGGATGCGGTTGTCAAGCCAGCCACCACCATAAATTTGTTGAGGTGTTCTGAGGTAAACAGGATTGGAAAGCAATAAAGGCAATACCCGATACACCACCCGAAGGCTGTCTCCATACATGGTCTGGGGGACGGTGAGAAAAAGTGTGGCACTCAGGGGGTGCAACTGATAAAAGGCAGAATCCAGAGGCTGACCATCGGGTCCGGTAATTTGAAAAAACCTTTCATCAATGCTCAGGGTGTCGAGTTGGTGCCTATGCACACCTGCAATAATACTTTTTCGCCGAAATCCATCTCCGGGTTGGGATATAGCTGTCCCAAGACAGAATGTCCATAGAAAAAAGAGAAGAAGGCTCTTCGGCTTAGACATGGAAGAATAGCGAGTTGGCAATGTTACAACTGACTTATCAGTGGTAAAATTACTTTTCAAACGACGGAAATGCAATTTATAACCGAAAGGTAAAGCAAAAAAACGAAGGCCTGCCTTAATGCACCTTTCTGTATCCTATTTATAAACACGCTTTGCAGATGTTTTTGAAACATTGCGCCGTTATAGTGGTCTAAAAAAACTGGACAGGAATTTTGTAACTTTAAAATTTCTGTCATATGAAAAGATCGAGAAGAACATTTAGCGCAGACTTCAAGGCAAAAGTTGCCATAGAAGCGATTAAAGAAGAG
>Ga0209316_100026_pt1 | contig 64016 bp, 55 predicted proteins | sample 3C3metaG_FD_184150 | JGI IMG/M metagenome (GOLD analysis project Ga0209316, IMG submission 184150) | Freshwater bacterial and archeal communities from Indian Creek, Illinois, USA - 3C3 metaG (SPAdes) (version 3) | ecosystem: Environmental > Aquatic > Freshwater > Unclassified | place: USA: Indian... | reverse complement strand
ACCTTTTTCTCGACAAAAACCTGGCGCAAAGCAAAACTATTAGTTTTCATCCCTGCATTAACACGGCCTCATTGGTCTTAAGGTATAGAGACTTTTTGAAGTTTCTCAACCATTGCGGAAATTCTTACGAATATGTGGAAATGTATGATTCATAAAGTGGATTGAGTATTTTGAATCTCAGAAAACCATCTGAGAATCTTTATGAATAAGATTGGGCACTACCGTTTTAAGCTGAAAAACGAAGTTCGATTAGAAAAAATACTTTTTTTTGAAAATTACTTTTTCTCTTGTGAATTGTGTGGATTCCCAGTCGATTTGAGCAATTTTTTGGAATAGGACATTTCGTATTGCTTGATATTAAATTTCGAAGCGGATTCGTTTCTTGTCAATCAAATAAACAATGCAACGCTATGAAACAAAATGACAAACATCAGGTTGAAAGTTTTCTTGCCCAGAAGCATATTGCGGTGGTTGGTTATTCGCGCAACCCGCAAAAATTCGGATACCAGGTATTCGATATGCTGAAAACTAAGGGATATCAGGTGTACCCCGTAAATCCTACAGGCGGGTTAACCCACACAGGTGAGCAATTATTTTCATCGGTTTCCTCTTTGCCTGAGTGGGTCAAAGCAGCTTTAATCGTACTGAAACCGGATATTACCAATACGGTAATAAAGGAGGCTTCCGAAAAAAAACTTACCCATATCTGGGTTCAGCAAATGTCAGAAAATCTGGCAACTATGGAGATTCTGAAACAAAGTCAAATGGTTTATGTAGTTAATCGTTGCATTTTTATGCATGCCAATCCCAGTGGATTTCATAAGTTTCATCGCTGGTTGGTAGGGCTGTTTGGCAGGCTGCCACAGTAAAACAGGTTACTGCTTCTGGTAAATGAACCCAATCTGGATGAAGCTTACAATCAGGCTTTTCAATTGGCGATGTTCACACTGTATTTTTTGTAATCTGATTCAGTTGGGATTAAAAAAACTGACCTCAAAAGAATTTAATTCTCGGTTCAATTTTTCAAACCTTAAGCATAATCAATTATGCAACGATGTCCCTGGTGCGGTAGCGATCCGCTGTATGTGAAATATCACGATGAAGAATGGGGTGTACCTGTATTCGACGACAGAAAGCAGTTCGAGTTTTTGGTTCTCGAATCCATGCAGGCCGGTCTGAGTTGGTACATTGTGCTGAAAAAACGGGAAAACTTCCGGAAGGCATTTGCTGGCTTTGACCCTGAAAAAGTGGCTGCCTTTGACCATGCAAAAGTGGAAGAATTGATACAGGATGCGGGTATCATCCGCAACAGGGCAAAAATTCTGGCGGCAGTAAACAATGCTGCAAGGTTTCTCGAAATTCAAGAAGAATTTGGCAGTTTCAGCGATTTTCTATGGGGTTTTGTAAATCATAAACCTGTAGTGAATCAATTCGAAAATCTTTCCCAGATTCCTGCCAGCACCCCTTTGTCTGACGCCATAAGCCGCGATCTAAAAAAACGCGGATTCAAATTTCTTGGAACTACCGTAGTTTATGCCCATCTGCAGGCTACCGGATTAGTCAACGACCACCTTACAGGGTGTTTCAGGTGGACTGAGCTAACAGGATGAAACCTGAATACATTGCGGATTTTATCTGCGCACCTGATAATTCCAGCAAAGCGAATTCCGCTACCTAACCATTCGATTTATCCAATTTTGTCCAGGTATCTTTAAGCGGCACGGTGCGGTTGAAAACCAATTTCCCTGCCTTGCTGTCGGGGTCGGCCACATAATAACCATTGCGTTCAAATTGCACATTTTGGCCAATTTGGGTCTCCTTAACAAAGGGTTCGGCAAAAGCGCTGACAATTTTCAGAGAATTGGTGTTCAAGTGCATTTTAAAATCCTGACCTTCTTCCACATTTTCAGGCTCAGTCACGCTAAACAATCTATCGTATAAGCGCACTTCAACTTCTATTGCACTTTCAGGATGTACCCAATGGAGGGTTCCTTTCACTTTCTTTTCGCTGCCCGAGCCGCTTTTTGTTTCAGGAAAATATGTGCAATGAATCTCAGAAATTTCTCCGGTACTGTCTTTCACAACATAATTGCATTGAATTATGTATGCATATTTCAGCCTTACCTCTGTTCCCGGAGCCAGCCTGTGAAACTTTTTAGGAGGATTTTCCATAAAATCATCCCGCTCTATTAGCAGTGTTTTACCAAAGGGAATTTCCCTTGTGGTGCTCAAAGGATCTTCAGGGTTAATGACAGCCGGAAGAAATTCCGTCTGGTTTTCAGGGTAATTGTCAATTACCAGTTTTACAGGATTGAAGACTGCCATAACGCGCGGCGCCGTTTTGTTGAGGTCTTCGCGCACGCAATGCTCCAGTAGCTCCACCCCAATGATATTTTCGCGTCTTGCAACTCCCACCTTTTCGGCAAACATCCTGAGACTGGCAGGAGTATATCCCCGGCGGCGAAGCCCGCTGATGGTGGGCATCCGCGGATCGTTCCAGCCATTGACAAGTCCTTCCTGAACCAAAGTCAGGAGCTTCCGTTTGCTCATTACCGTATAGGTAAGGTTGAGCCGTGCAAACTCAATCTGGCGGGGATGCAGGTTGGGCAGGTCCAGGTTTTCCAGAAACCATTCGTACAATGGCCTGTGCACCTCAAATTCGAGGGTGCAGATGCTGTGGGTAATGCCTTCGAGGTAGTCGCTCTGTCCGTGTGCCCAGTCGTACATGGGGTAAATGCACCAGGCATCGCCCGTGCGGTGGTGGTGGGCATGCATAATGCGGTACATCACCGGGTCGCGCATATGCATATTGGGCGAGGCCATGTCAATTTTTGCCCTCAGCGTATATCTGCCTTCAGGAAACTCGCCCATGCGCATCCGTTCAAACAATCCGAGGCTTTCCTCCACAGGTCTGTTGCGCCACGGACTTTCCTTGCCGGCGATAGCCGGAGTGCCACGGTTGGCACTTATCTCCTCGGCAGTCATCTCGCAAATGTAGGCCTTGCCCTTTTTTATAAGATACACTGCATATTCATACAATTGCTCAAAATAATCGGATGCATAGTATTCGCGGTCGTCCCAGTCGAATCCCAGCCAACGCACATCCTCTTTAATGCTGTCAACATACTCCTGCTCTTCCTTTGTTGGGTTGGTGTCATCGAAGCGCAGGTTGCATTTTCCATTGAATTTTTGAGCAAGACCAAAGTTCAGGCAAATGCTTTTGGCATGGCCTATATGCAGATATCCGTTGGGCTCCGGCGGAAAACGGGTATGAACCCGTCCACCGGTAGTATTGTTGGCCAAATCGTTCGTAATGATTTGTTCGATAAAATTCAAGGATGGCTTTTCTTCTGGCTGGTTGTTCTGCATCGGCGCAATAGTTTTGTAAAAGAATGCAAATTTAAGAATTAGCTGCAAGATAGGAGCAGGATTTATATTTTTGCACCTATCAACGCAAAATCAAAATTTTCTAAAACATGGCAAAAATAATCCTGGAAGAAATGGAATTTTACGCGCATCACGGCTGCTTCCTGGAGGAGCAGTTGGTTGGTGCGCGATTTATTGTAAATCTTGAGTTTGAATACGACTCTTCTATTGCCGAAGTATCCGACAAGATTGAAGATGCAGTGAACTATCAGCAGTTGTACAAGATTGTTAAAGGCGAGATGAAGAAAAACAGCAAATTGATCGAAGCGGTGGCAAACCGCATAGCCAGTGAGATACAATACGCATTTCCGGAAATTCAATATCTGTTAGTACGCGTTTCCAAGCTGAATCCACCGGTGGGCGGAAAGGTGAAATCGGTAGGGGTCGTTATTGAGCGGCGCCGCAGTTCATTAGACAAATTGTGAATTGTGGCGGGGTTTATGAATAGACATTCTAATGTTTAGAAAAACAAAATGTATTCTCAATTGTTAACATGGTTGTAAACATTTTAAAACTAGAATATCATGGAACAAATCTTTAAAGACAAAGTAATCATTGTAACCGGAAGCACTTTCGGTATCGGTAAATCCACGGCAATAGCTTTTGCACACCGTGGTGCTAAAGTCGTTCTTTCTGACTGGATGGAAGACGAAGAAACCGAAAAAATTATCAAAGAAAATGGAGGTGACGCTATTTTTGTTAAGTGTGATGTATCTAATGAAGACGAAGTGAAAAACTTAGTAGCCAAAACCATATCCCATTATGGCAGACTGGATTTTGCTTTCAATAATGCCGGTATTGAAGGGACACACGCTCCGGCAACAGATTGCAGCAACGACAACTGGGATAAAACCATTAATATTAATTTGAAAGGGGTTTGGTATTGCATAAAATATCAAATTCCTGAAATGCTGAAAGTTGGTGGTGGCTCAATAGTGAGTACAGCGTCTATTGCAGGGCTTGTTGGTATGCGTAACATTCCTGCTTATGTAGCTTCAAAATTCGGTATTGTAGGTCTTACCAAAAATGTCGCATTGGACTATGCGAAACAAAACATTAGGGTAAATGCTGTTTGTCCGGGTGTCATACTCACACCATTGGTTGATCGATTTACGAGGGAAGATCCCAAAGTATTAGAACAATTCGTCGCTTTGATACCAATGGGGAGAGCTGGACAACCGGAAGAAATTGCAGAGACAGTTGTTTTTTTGTGCTCAAGTGCTGCATCTTTTATTACAGGACAGGCTATTGCAGTAGATGGTGGATGGACAATACATTAGAAACATATCGAACAAATTAAGTCCTGTTAAGGAAAAAACATTTAGTTCAACACATAGAGTGATAGCCGAAAAGCCCTGAAACAAAAGCCCGATATTTCTTACACAGTATCGGGCTTTTCGGTTTATTACCTGTTCAACAGCATATACGCTGCGGGCTTACACCCTCGCCCTTCGGGACATTGCCTTCGGCAATGTCGCTTGAGCTTGGCTCTATCTAGATAAAATCACGATAAAAGTTTTGTATATCGTGATTTTTTTTGTACTAATGACACTAGTTAAACGACTAGATATAAATTTTAATTTTCACACCATGGGCTATCCAACTAAAATTCAATTGATTAAAAGAGCGAAAAGCGAGCAGTGGTATATTAATTTCCCTTCTGCAGTTGCACAGAATTACAAGCAGAACATAAAATGCAACCAGTAGAATGAGTGAGATAATTCAAAATATTGCAACTATTCAGAATTGGCAAAGAAGTTACAAAATTTTGCTGACAGTGTTAGGTGCATTTGCAAAAATTCAGCATTGGGAATATTCTCAAATTTTGCTGACAATTGGTCTTATGCTCTTTTTTTCAACTTGGATAATAATCCTAAGCGATATGGTCAAAAACAAAATATATAACAAGACATTTTGGATTATGACTATGTTTATTATGCCATCAATCTCACCAATATTTTATATAATACAGCGTAACAAATTGATACGACTTGGAGAGAAATTAACATCATAAAGAAGAACAACGAAAGCACAACAGCACCTACACGCAAGCAGGGTTTTAGCTTCGCTGATTTTCAATTTGTGCTTCGTAGGACAGGAAAGTGCTAAATTTAAAGTTCGGTTCCTCGTAGGAAATTCAGTGCTAAAAATCCCTGCCTGCGTGTAGAATAGAATAATTCACGGTTATGATACGGTTTCCGAAGACATAATCTGGGCGATTGTATCTAATGACTTGAAGAAATTAAGACAAGAAATTATAAATCTGCTCGACGAATAAAAAGCACTTGCTACAATAAATAGGACTCTGAGCGGTCTGCAAGACCCAGCGAGGAGTCTGTGTTGAACTACATCCCCTACACCGGGCTATGTACTTAATGATGTTTTTTGATGGGATTGCAGTGAAGTAATGGATTATCGTTCATTGATGTAATGCAGGTTTTTTGTGCTTTTCCAAGTTTTTTTCATGGTTGAAGCTATGATGCTGCATTGTTTCTTCACTGCCGGGCATAGCATACCCGTTTGCGCCGTATGCGCAGGTCGGAATTTTTCCGCTACGCAATTCGATTATTTTTTTCACATCATATAAAATCGTATTTTTGCACTGATTTTGGTCTCGTGGCCGAGTGGCTAGGCAGAGGTCTGCAAAACCTTCCACAGCGGTTCGACTCCGCTCGAGACCTCATCAAACTCAAAATTAGGCAGCTTATTTACAAGCGGCCTTTTTTTTTTTACTTTCAATTTTTTCACTTTTCTGCAATTAGATTTATCTTTTCTAATGGATTCCCTATTTATGAAGAAGTTTCGAAAAAAATATGCACACCACAATATCGCTTACTTTATTGGCTTTGTTCTGAACCTGCAAACAGGATTGTCTTTTTTGAATCTGTCATTTCTTTTTGTCAAAACGACTTAAATTGATACTACATCATTAAAAAATCATCCAAACAGTAAGCATTTTTAAGATTTTGGAAATAATTTTTAATTGAACCCGAATTTCGTTAGTTTTGCGAGAAATTCATCAATATATATTTAGCTCATATTTGATGCAATCAGTGGGTTGAACCGCAAGTCAAATTTGAAAGCATGACAATCTACATGTATAACCTAAATAACGGAAATGATTTGTAAAGCGTGAACACAAAATGAACAAGCTAAAAAGAGGATTATTCCATACCGCAGAAACGAACATATCATAAGCAAATAGAAAACAAACAAATCGCCTGCCTTGCAGCAGGTATTAAGAAAAATGAACATTGAATATATTTTTAAACATGAAAAAAATCACTGTAATTGCCTTTGGAGGCAACGCTCTGTTGAGAGGAGATCAAATGGGTACGATTGATGAGCAGGAGCAAAATGTTTATGAAACCTGCAAGCATCTAATTCCGCTGATACAATCGGGTTGCGACCTTGTAATCGGACACGGTAATGGCCCTCAGGTGGGCAATGTGCTGTTGCAGCACGAAGCCGGCAATCGCATATATGGTTTGCCCAAGCAACCCATTGACTTTTGTGTGGCCGAAACCCAAGGTTCTATCGGATTTATGATTGAGCAGCAATTGCGTAATGTATTGCTTGAGAATGGGTTAAACAAAAATGTGGTAACTCTTGTAACGCAAGTCATTGTGGATAAGAATGATACCGCGTTTCAAAACCCCAACAAGCCTGTAGGGCCATTTTACACTGTGAAAGAAAAAGACGAATTGCTGAAGGTGCACACTGATTGGGTTTTTCATGATGATCCTCGCAAAAGAGGCTGGCGCAGAGTGGTGGCATCTCCACGACCGATAGCCATTCCAAACTGGGAAGCAATAGAAAAGCTTGCCCGAAGTGGGACTATTGTAATTACAGTTGGTGGGGGAGGCATTCCGGCATATATTGAGCCCAATGGCAAAATGGTTGGTATTGATGCAGTTATTGACAAAGATCTTGCATCGTCTATGCTTGCAAGACAAATAAGAGCCGATGAATTTTACATTTTAACGGATGTTCCTAATGTTTTTGTAAATTTCAGAAAGCCTGATGAGAAAAAACTCGAGCGGGTGAGCATACCCGAAATCCGCAAGCACCTCGCCGATGGTCAGTTTACGGAAGGCAGCATGGCCCCCAAGGTGCGTGCTTGTATTGAGTTTGTGGAGCATGGCGGCAAAGAAGCGGTTATAACTGAAGCATCGCAGCTACACAGCCCCGGCACAGGAACAGTAATATTTTCTTAAATCAATAATCCTAAATTTCATTACAATGGCTTTCAATCTTCGAAACAGAAATTTTTTGAAATTGCTCGATTTTACTCCAGAGGAAATCAAATTCTTGCTCGAATTATCAAAAGACCTTAAAAAGGCCAAATATGGCGGCTACGAGCAGCAACGCCTGAAAGGCAAGAACATTGCCCTGATCTTTGAAAAAGACAGTACCCGCACCCGGTGTGCATTCGAAGTTGCTGCCTATGACCAGGGCGCACATGTAACCTACCTGGGTCCTACGGGCAGCCAGATAGGCAAAAAGGAATCCATGAAAGATACTGCCAGGGTATTGGGCCGTATGTACGATGGAATTCAATACCGTGGTTTTGCCCAAACTATTGTGGAGGAATTAGGCAAATATGCAGGCGTTCCTGTTTGGAATGGTCTCACCAATGAGTTTCACCCTACGCAGATTCTTGCAGATTTTCTTACCATGATGGAACATTGCGATAAGCCGCTGAATAAAATTTCGTTCTGCTATCTGGGTGATGCCCGCAACAATATGGGCAATTCCTTAATGGTGGGTGCATCGAAAATGGGAATGGATTTCAGGGCTGCCGCCCCAAAATCGGTACAGCCTGATGAGGCATTGGTTGCAAAGTGTAAGGAAATTGCAAAACAAACCGGCGCCAAAATCACTATTACCGAAAATGTGGAAGAGGCGGTCAAAGGGGTTGATTTTCTTTATACCGATGTGTGGGTATCTATGGGCGAACCAGCACATGTGTGGGAAGAACGCATCAGCCTGCTCAAGCCCTATCAGGTAAATCTTGATGTGGTGAAAAAAACAGGCAACCCAAAGGTGAAGTTTCTTCATTGCCTGCCCGCATTTCACAACCGTGAGACCACAATTGGCGAAGAAATCTTTCAGAAATACGGTCTTAATGGAATGGAAGTAGTGGATGATGTATTTGAGTCGGAGTATTCAATCGTGTTTGACCAATCCGAAAACCGCATGCATACCATTAAGGCTGTAATGGTTGCAACTTTGGGAAGCTGATTGTTAAAATGAAGGCCGTAATTAGCGTTGACCTATGCAATATCCTGCAGGTCGTATTGTTTATAATGTTTAGCTTAATTGGCCGGCTTTGGAGCGCCAGCGGAAAAGCCTGTCCATGTTGAAGCTGTTGTTAGGCGGCCCTTTGAAGTTCTGCATGCGCTGATGACAGTACCCGGCTGGCTGACCGCAGGAGGAATACAACAAGGAAAGAAGCAACCAACAGGTCTGGCCAATTCGATCCTGTTGCCCAGACTCCTGCTGCTGCGACGAAAACAGAAATGTTTGCAAAAATGTCATTGCGGGAACATTCCCATACGGAGGACATGTTTATGTCTTCGGTCTTGTGGCGCCATAGCAGAGCAAGGCTTACGCCATTTGCTGCCAGTGCGAGCAGACTGAAAATGCCCATTACCTCGAACGACGGGACGGTGGGGTTTATGAGCTTGTACCCGATTTGCGCTAGCACGGCGAGCGCCGCCAGGAGAATCAGAAGCCCTTTGAAGAAGGCAACACGAGCCTTTATGCGAAGGCCAAGATGGACTGCCCAAAGGCTGAGTCCGTATGTCAAGGCGTCCCCGAGATTATCCAGACTGTCAGCCAGAAGCGCCGAAGAACCGGCGTAAAGGGCTGCTGCCACAATGACGAGGAACATCACCGCATTGATTGCGAGCACGATCTTCAGTGTGCCGCTCTGCCGCTCTCGCAGCATCTCAAGCTCGGAACTTTGATCGCAGCAATTTTTTTGTGTCAGCATTTTGGGCACATTATTTCGGATTGTATTACAATTTTGCAGTCTGCTTTTGTCGAGTCGTTAGAACAATAGGGTAGCTTAATGCTGATGCCCCTGAACTGGCCTTGGTTCTGTTTTTTCATTCATTGTGATTTTCTTCTTTACCTCTCCACACTCAAGCATAGCAGCTCCAAAATAGGGATTCCTGATTTCCTGAAATTCACTTAGCCAATAGGCTCCTTTGTCGTTCAAAGCCATTGGACAATATACAACATAAACGGCTTCTATTTCCAGTTCGAAAATCTCAACTGTTTCAATGATTTTGTTTGATAGTGGAGAAAATATTTCTCGCTGACTTTCGATGTCATTTGCTTTTAGGAATAATTCTGTTTGGTTTTTCAATGCTTGATAATTTTCCATCCAAGTTCTATGAGCATTGCCATCCAAAAGGTTCATATCAATTTGGATTAATGCAGTTTCAAGGTTTTTTGCATTCGATTTAGAAAGTTGAAAATCACTCTTTATCAAACTGTTTTTCAGTTCAAAGTAATGGTTCGCAAAAACCGTTAATTGTTCAGTAAACTTATCAGGAACAGGAATCGTGTTGTCAGCCGGCCTGTTCATCATGCTATAATTGCCCCTTAACTGTGCTGCTGCATCTATGGCAAACACGCCATTTGTAACAATTTCTTCACCCTCGGTTAAACCGTTTTCTACAATAAAATAATCACCTAAAGAAGCGCCTAGCGTTATTTCTCTCATTTCAAATGCAGGAAATTCCGTATTGGGAACTTTCACATATACTACGGAGCGTTTGCCTGTCCAAAGAAGTGATGACCTGGGAATTACGATAGATTTATCCCTGACCGACAAACTCGCTTTGATTTTACCATTTACAAACATTCCGGGCTTGAGTGTTTGTTGGAGGTTGCTTATTTCAGCCCTTACCGATGCAGTTCTTGTTTGCGGATTAATGAATGGGTCTATGAAAGAAATATTAGAGGTAAATTCTCTTCCGGGAATAGCTGCAACCGTGAAAGTAATCTTCTGTCCGACCCTGAGAAATGGTAGGTCGCTTTCGTAAGCATCCAATAAAACCCAAACACTACTTAGATCGACAATTTCAAAAAGAACTGTGCCTCTGTTAACAAAATTGCCTTTTGAAATATCCCTTCTGATAACGATGCCGGACTGGTCGGCATACACATCAAATTCCGTTAAAACAATTCCGCTATTCTCAATCTGATTGATTTGTGTTTCAGTAATTTTCCACAAGCGGAGTTTTTCCTTTGAGGCATAGTATAGGGCCGGATTAATTTCTCTGAATTTTGATGCTTCGATGAGTTCTTTTTGTGCGGTTACTAATTCAGGGGAATAGATGCTTGCTAATTTTTGACCTTTTCTTACTCTTTGACCAGTGAAATTAACAAACAACTTTTCAATCCTTCCTGAATAGTTTGCAGTGATTACAGCTATTTTTTGTTCATTAACAGCAATTTTTCCTGTAAGGTAAACTTCGTGTTCTGGCCAAACGGATTTTACCTTTTGGGTTTGAATATTCGCCAATGCAATTGCTTCAGGCGACATAGTATGCACAAAAGGACTAATTTCACCCGACCCTGCTTCCGTAGTCAAGGGGATTAAATCCATTCCGCAAATCGGGCATTGGCCCGGTTCGTTTTGGCGGATTTGCGGATGCATAGAACAGATGTAGGTTGTTTCTTCACCCTGTTCGTGAGAATGTTCTTGTTTTAAGGTTGTTGCAGGTCTGAAAATCAACCAGCCTAAAATCAATCCAACAATAAGCACAATACTTAGATGGAAGAATCTATTGTTTATTATTTTTTCCATTTTTCTTCAATTTTAAAGTTATCGCCCCATCAACCTCTGGAACATTGACATAGCAATATTTCCGTCAATGAGAGCATCCAAATATTTTAAGCGGTAATCAAAAAGTTGTTGATGCATTCTCAGCACTTCCTCAAAGTTGATGCCTTCTGTGGTGTATTGCACAATCAGAATGTTCAACGCCTGATTCGCTAATGATGTTTGGGCTTGATAAAGTTTCACTCTTCGGTTAGCATCTTTATAATCTTCCAAAGCATCTTCATAATTCACCATCAATTGACTACTTACATCTTGTTTCTGTGCAACGACCGACTGACGCATAAAATCCGACTCCTTAACAGATGCCGTATATTTTCTTCGCCAAAGCGGAATGGTAACAGAAACCATAGGCATCAGCATATTTCTTCCGTTCATCATACTTTCGCTGTGGGCTCTCGGCCTGAAAATATCATATTGCAAGCCTACGCCAATCATAGGTAAACCCATTTTCTGATTCATTTTACCCTGTGCAATGTAAGCCGCTTCTTTCTGTTCCAACATTTTCAACATTGGGTTGTTGTTTTTAATGCTGTCGGGAATTTCAGTAAGTGAAATGGCCATTGATGCAGCGAGAATAGTGTCCGATACTATTACAGGTTCATTTCTATCTCGATTGAGCAACTGATTAAATCGGGCAATGATTGGAATTTTACTGTCTTCTAAAAGTGAAAGGTTGTTTTGAAGTTCATTCATTTCCATTTGCACCCGCAAAACATCAATCATACCGCCTCTTTGGTCGCCACTTTTGAATTTCGTAATGGCGACTTGTTCCATTATTTTGAGCAACTCAATATTTTCTTTGGTTATGGCAATTTCATTTTCCAATAACTGCAAAGCATACCAATTTACCCGTACTTCATAAAACAGCATTGATTTGGCTTCATTAAATGCTTCAAACTTCGCCCTTGCCATATAGGTCATTTCATTTTGAGCAGCATCAAGAGTTCCGAACCATGGAAACATCTGCATCAGAGAAATTGTGGCAACCTGATCACCCATATAGCGTTCCATTGGCTCAATGAAAAAACTAAAACCAAGTTGCGGGTCGGGGAGTGACCCCACTTGCGGCACTCGTTCCAATGCTGCCAGATACTGTAAGTATTTTGCTTTTAAATTCGGGTTGTTCTTAGCTGCAATAAGTAAGTAATCGTCTATCGATTGCCCAATGGCAGTACCCGATATAACAAACAGAAGCAATATGTTTATTATCCTAATTTTCATTTTGTTTCTTTTTTATTGAATATTCTTCCCGAGCGGCATACAACACAGGAACAACAAACAAGGTAATCAATGCAACCGCCATACCGCCAAAAATGGGAATAGCCATTGGTATCATAACATCTGCTCCACGACCTGTAGATGTTAAAATGGGCAATAATGCTAACAATGTGGTTGCTGAGGTCATTAAACATGGCCTTACCCTTTTTAGCCCGGCATCTAAAACAGCTTTTCTAACTTCCTTAATATTCCCGGGTTTGTGCTTTTTGAAACTTTGCATCAAGTAGGTAGAAATAACCACACCATCATCCGTTGCAATTCCGAACAAGGCAATGAAACCAACCCATACTGCTACACTCAGGTTATAGGTTTTCATTTGGAACAGTTCACGCATATTGGTTCCAAATAGTGAAAAATCCATAAACCAACTTTCGCTATATAACCAAAGCATTACAAAACCACCGGCAAATGCCAAAGCAATAGCGGAGAAAATCATTAACGATGTAGTTGTAGAGCGAAACTGAAAATACAGGATGAGAAATATGACTACAAGCACCAAAGGCACTACAATTGCCAATCGTTTTGTTGCTCTTACATGATTTTCGAAATTTCCTGAAAATTGATAACTCACTCCGGGTGGCACTTTCAATTCTCCCGAAGCGATTTTGTCCTTCAGGAAATTGTCGGCATCTTCCACTACGGTTACTTCCGAAAAACCATCTTTTTTGTCAAAGAGAACATAGCCTACCAGAAAGGCGTTTTCACTCCTAATCATCATCGGTCCTGACCGATATTCAATTGTTGCAAGTTCGCCTAATGGTATCTGATGCCCGGTGGGAGTAGAAATTAATACACGCTTCATCACTTCGGGATTGTCTCGCCATTCCCTTGCATATCTTGCACGAATATTAAAGCGTTCTCGTCCTTCAACGGTGGTTGTTAAAGGCATTCCGCCCAAAGCCACTTCCAGATACATCTGCACATCGGCTATATTCAAGCCATAGCGAGCAATGGCGATTCGGTCTATATCAATTTCCAAATAGGGTTTGCCCAAACTCCGGTCGGCAAACACCGCTTCGGGATTAACAGAAGGAACTTCTTTTAGCAGTTGTTCAATTTTCAGACTGAACTCTTCAATACTTTTCAAATCAGGTCCAAAAACTTTTAATCCCATCGGAGCCCGCATTCCTGTTTGAAGCATTACCAAACGGGTTTCAATGGGCTGCAATTTGGGAGCGGATGTTACTCCCGGTATGTCTTTGGTGGCATTGACAATCTCGTTCCAAATATCATCAGGGGTTTTTATGTGGTCACGCCATTGACGGAAGTATTGACCTCTCTTGTCGGGAATGAGTTCGCCTTTCTCATCTTTTAGAAAATTACCTTCATTATCAACTTTAAACCGTATCGGATGACCGTTTTCATCATTGATGTATTCGGTTTTGTAGTGGATGATATTTTCAAACATTGATACAGGTGCAGGGTCTAAAGCACTTTCCACCCGACCTGCTTTTCCGACAACCATTTCTACTTCCGGAATAGCTTGCACACGCATATTCAGCTGCTGCAAATATTTCATATTAGCTTCAACACCCGAATGCGGCATTGATGTGGGCATTAACAGGAAAGAACCTTCATCCAAAGCAGGCATAAATTCTTTTTCCAACCCCGGAAAAGTATGTGATAAGGAACTCCAAACAGAAGTAGTGCGGATATTCCAGCCCACTTTGTCAGTCATATTAGAAATGAGTCCGAAAACCTTGTCGAAACCCAGCCAAATATTTACCCCAAGTAGGATAATCATAACGGGTAAGAGCAGGAACGCCTTTTTATGTTCAAGACACCAGTTCAAAATTTTTGGATAAAAATGAATAAACAGTTTGAATCCGCCTAAAACCACACCGATGCTAAAAGCAATAAAAAGAAAATTAATCAGAAGACTATTGGCAACACCTAATGGCATCCATTCCTGAGCCAGTAACCACGAAACCGCAATAGTTACAATGGCAATGGTTATAGTATTTTGATGACGATGGAAAAACTCATTGACTTTCGCTGAGGGAAGTTTTTGCTGTTCTGCAAGTTTGCCAACGATGTTGTTTACTCCTAAAAGAATTAATACTACACCTGCCCAAACAGACAACCATAAAACGACAATACCTGAAACTATTAAAAGAATATTCAACACTACACGGTAAAACTTACGGGTAGTTTTTAGTGAAAACAACCAATGAGCGAAAGCGGGCATCATAAATAGGGTAATGATTAATGCCGCTACCAGTATAAAAGTTTTAGTGTAAGCCAATGGGCCAAACAACTTCCCTTCGGCTGCTTGTAAAGTAAATACAGGGAGAAAACCCACAATTGTGGTAGCACCGGCCGTAAGAATGGCAGATGAAACTTCTGTGGAAGCATTGTAAACTGTGGTAAGCGTTGATTGCTCCGGTGGCGCTTCGTCATTATGTCGCAAAATGTTTTCACTGAGAATGATGCCAAAATCTACCATTGTGCCAATAGCAATGGCAATTCCTGAAAGCGCCATAATATTAGCGTCCACATTCAGGTATCTCATCATTATGAAACTCATCAATACGGCAAGAGGCAACAACGCCGAAATCATTAGTGAAGCCCGCAAATGAAACACCATAATAATGATAACAATTATGGTTATCAGAATTTGCAGGCTAATGGCTTCATTGAGCGTACCAAGCGTTTCATAAATCAACTCGGTTCGGTCGTAAAAAGGCACAATAGTAACTTTTGAAACAGTGCCATCTTCCAATGTTTTTGAAGGTAGTCCCGGGCTTATTTCCTGGATTTTGTCTTTAACATTTTGTATAACTTTCAAAGGGTTTTCGCCATATCGTGCAACTACAACACCGCCCACAGCTTCCACACCGCCTTTGTCCAGAAAACCACCATGTCCGCGAGGGGCAGGGCCTATATTCACTTTAGCAATATCACGAATACGAATAGGAATATTATCTGTAACCTTTACTACTGCTTGTTCTATGTCTTGTATGCTTTTCACATAACCCAAGCTACGAACATAGTATTGCACCAGATTTATTTCAACGGTGTTTGCCCCAATGTCAAGGTTGCTGTTTCTGATGGCTTCCATTACCATCATTATACTCACATCGTGGGCTTTCATAGCTGCCGGATCAAGGTCAACCTGATATTCTTTTACAAAGCCGCCAATAGATGCGACTTCCGAAACGCCTTGAGCCGATGTAAGGGCAAAACGCACATAGAAATCCTGAATTGTCCTTAATTCGTGCAGGTCCCAGCCACCGGAAGGGTTCCCGTTTTCATCCCTGCCCTCTAAGGTGTACCAAAAAACCTGCCCCAATGCCGTAGCGTCTGGGCCCAAAGTGGGGGAGACGCCATTAGGCAACATATCCGGTGAAAGGGAATTTAGTCTCTCCAATACCCTTGTCCTGCTCCAATAAAACTCTACATTTTCGTTAAAAATGATGGCAATGAAAGAAAGCCCGAACATTGAAGTGCTTCGCACTGATGTAACACCTGGCAACCCCAATAATGCAGTAGTAAGAGGATAAGTAATTTGGTCTTCTACATCCTCCGGACTTCTTCCCATCCATTCCGTGAAAACAATTTGCTGGTTTTCGCCAATATCGGGAATGGCATCAACCGGAACAGGGTCTCTGGGCAGAAAATCTATGTTCCAATTAAACGGAGCCGTTACAATGCCCCAGCCCACAAAAAGCGTGAACAAAAGCACTGTAACGAGCTTGTTTTCAAGGAAGAATTTAATTAGTTTATTCAGCATAATTCTTTTGAAGAACAATTTAAAAACTTTATTGTTTTTCAAAACTACTGCTTACCACTCCTATGCCTGTTATGTAATTTCTTGTTTTAATTATAAGATTTACAGGTTATCAAGTTCTTTCCTTCCCTTCTCAATTACTTTTTTATAATTTGAAGGAGTAAGCCCAGTAACCTTTTTAAACTGACTACTTAAATACGCTGTACTGCTGTAGCCAAGTTCATAAGCTATTTCATTTAGGTTTAATTCATCGTAAAACAACAGTTCCTTTGCCTTTTCTATCTTTTGTCTAATAATAAACTGTTCAATGGTCATCCCTTCAACTGATGAGAAAAGATTGCTTAAATAATTGTAATCTAGCTTTAACTCGTTTGAAATTAGTTCTGACCAATTTGATTTTATGCTTGTATTTGATTGATGAATATTTCTGATCACAAAAGTTTTAATTTTTTCTATTGTTCTACTCGTCTTGTCATTAATTCGTTGAAATCCTAGCTCTTGCAACCTTTTGTCTAATTGGTTTAATTTCTCATCAGAAACTGTTTCATTTCCAATTTCAACAACGCCTAATGAAATGGTGTTTACTTTAAAACCAAGCTTTTCCATTTCTGCTTTTATTACCATTTTACAGCGGTCGCAAACCATATTTTTGATGTAGAGTTTCATATTGACGATGTCTTTAATTCAGTCGGTCGTTACATTTCTTACACTTGGCGGCACCTGGGATATTTAACAAGCGTTTAAAAAAATTGTTTTAAAATATTGTATGAATTGCTTAATCCGCTAATTTAGCATCTTGTTTTATGAACCAAAACAAATAAAAATGAAAAAAATTTATGCAATTCTTTTGGCCATGCTTTCAATAAGCCCGGCTATAGCAGGCGGTTTGGTTACTAACACCAACCAAAGTGCCTCTTTTATCCGCAATCCTTCCAGAGGGGCTTCGCTCGAAATAGACGCGGCCTATTTCAATCCTGCCGGATTGGTATTTTTGCAGGATGGGTTTCATATCTCTGTAAACAACCAGACAATTACACAGGAACGCTCTATCCAAACAGATCTGGCAACCCTTAACCGGAGAAATTTCACCGGAAATGTTGCAGCTCCATTGTTTCCCTCAGTGTATGCGGTATTTAAAAGAGACAACCTGGCATTTTCATTGGGAGTTATGCCGATAGGTGGGGGAGGAAGTGCATTTTATGAGGATGGGCTGCCGTCGTTCGAGATGCAGGTAGCCCAGATTCCTGCAGGTTTAACTGCTGCCGGAATTCCCACTACCCGATACGGTTACGATGTGGAGTTTGACGGACGCTCTGTTTTTTGGGGATTTCAGGGTGTTGCTGCCTACAAGGTGAATGAAAGATTGGCGGTAAGCGCCGGAGTGCGAATTATCACAGCAAACAATACCTTTAACGGACATTTGCAGCACATTGGGATCAACCCCAACCAGCCTGCCTTTGGAGCATTATTCAATGGCATTAATATGGTTTCGGCTCCGTTCTTTTTCACAACCGCAGCTACCGTTCTTTCCGGATGGAGTACCGGCGCCACAGCATTTGCTACTGCTTTACACCCCATTATCATAGGTGGCGGGGGTGGAGTTTTGCTGGCCCATGGAACAACAGTTGGTCTTACTGCTGTGCAGGTAGCTCAAATTCAGGGACTGATAACTGCAGCCGGCCAGAGCCATGCAGGAATGACTATTTCTACAGCTCAAGGGACCTTGACCACAGCCGCTCCCATGTTTAGCACGAGGGCAGCTCTTATGACTGCACAAGCTGCTGCCACTGCCGACCGCAAGGTTGATGCATCACAACGAGGAATGGGCTTTGCACCTATTGTGGGATTTACATTTAAGCCGACTGAGCAGTGGGTAATTGGTTTTAAATACGAGCACAGGGCCGCAATGACCCTCACCAACAGCACAGTTATTGACGGAACAGGAATGTTTCCCGACGGAGCAGAAACCCCATCCGATATGCCTTCAAAGTTTTCACTGGGTGCTTCTTTTGAAGCTACACCCAGATTGCGGTTGTCCGGCACAGCACACTATTATCTCGACAGAAGCGCAAATTACGGAAGAAGAGTAGCTGGCACCTTAGTTGAAAATTCGGTTGTGATTGACCGCAACCTATGGGAGGCTGCATTTGGAGTGGAATATTACCTCAGCGAGCGCCTTCTCATAAGTGCCGGCTACCTGAGAACCAAATCAGGCGTTAATGACCTGTATCAGACCGACTTCACCCATAGCCTTTCTACCCATAGCCTTGGAGGAGGTGTCAGATATAAAATTGGAGAAAACATGGGACTCAACTTGGGTATGTTGAATACCTGGTACGATGCTGCAACACGAAACTTCGGCGCCTTCACGGAAACTTATGACAGAACAGCGTTTGTTATTGCTGTCGGGGTCGATTTTTCTTTTTAACATTCATTTTATCGTTTTGACGGTTGCGCCCGTTCCGGTTGTTTCGGGACGGGTGTTCCGTTTTTTTGATTTTCCTTCTTTTTTCGGATATTTGTATGCATCACAGCAAAACTCCATTTTGGCTCACAAATGGGACCTTCATACACATGCAAGGGTTTGCTGCTGCGACACAGTTGTGATTACACATTATGTAAAAACCGCTCCCAAATGATTATTCAGAAAGAAATCATCCTGCCAGCTTATCCCAGAGGCTTTCACCTGATTACTGGTACGATTCTCAAATCTCTCGACAAATTGCCTGAGACCGGCCTCATGCATGTGTTTCTGCATCACACATCTGCAGGGCTATGTATCAACGAAAACGCCGATCCCAGTGTACTGAAAGATATGGAAACCAGCCTCAACCGGATAGTGCCCGAAAGGTTGTCATCCTACACCCACACGATGGAGGGTGACGACGATATGCCTGCCCATGTGAAATCTGCACTTACAGGCGTTTCCTTAACCATCCCCATAAGGCACAGCAGATTGAAGCTGGGAACCTGGCAGGGAATATATCTTTGTGAGTTTAGAAACCACGGAGGAGCTAGAAAACTTACGGTCACAGTGTATGGTGGATCATAGGCTGTTTAGAATATTGTCAAACAAACCGGATTTCCGGTTGTTTAAGTTATATTACTAAGAAAAAGACGATGGAAGGTGTATCCGAAAAAACAGTGGAGCTGAAAGTAACCGGTATGACATGCAGCAACTGTGCCCTGGGTATTCAGAAAGCTTTGGAAAAAGATGGAATAAAAAACATCTTTGTTGATTTTGCTTCTGGCACGGTACGGTATGGTGGTGATGATGCTGCCGGGCAGGCAGAAAATGTCATAAAACGCATAGAATCTCTGGGTTTTGCTGTGAGTGATGGTCCTTCAGGCGAAATAAAGGCACAAAAAGGATTGAGTCCATTGGAATGGAAATTCTATATATCGGCTTTCTTAGCCATACCCTTGATGCTGGCTATGTTCTTGCCCATACCCTTGTTGCATAATGGGTACTTTCAACTTGCCATTACGCTTCCGGTTTTTATCATCGGCCTGAATCATTTTGGGAAAAGTGCTTTTAATAGCATCAGGGCGGGTGTTGCTAATATGGATGTACTGGTTTTTTTGGGTACATCTGCTGCTTTCATCTACAGCATGATTGGCACCATCTTTGAGAAGGGGCACGATTATATGTTTTATGAAATTGCTGCTGCTATAATTGCTATCATTCTTCTGGGCAATTTGTTGGAGCAAAGGGCTGTGAAAAAAACTACCAGTGCTGTAAACGATTTGGTGCGTCTCCAGAGAAGCACGGCAAAACGCATTCAAAAAAGGGGACTCATTGAGCAAATTGATGAGGTGGATGCATCTGCAATACAGAAAGGAGATTTGGTCCTTATCAATTCGGGGGATATAGTGCCGGTTGACGGGGAGATTTACTGGGGCAGCGGAACAGTTGATGAAAGCATGATTACAGGCGAAAGCATGCCCGTAGAAAAAGGCTTGAAAGACCATGTGGTGGGTGGCACCATACTGCTTTCCGGCACCATAAAAGTGCTAACCACTGCAATTGGAGAAGAGACGGTATTGTCGCAAATTATAGAAATGGTTAAAATAGCAAGGCAGGATAAACCTAAACTGCAAAATATGGCCGACCGTATTAGTGCAATTTTTGTTCCGGTGGTGGTGGTCATATCGTTTCTCACTGTTGCAGGCTGGGCATTGGTCGGTCAGATACCCTTTGGCGATGCGCTCATGAAGGGAATTGCGGTACTGGTGATAGCCTGTCCCTGTGCATTGGGCTTGGCCATTCCCACTGCTGTGGTAGTCGGGCTGGGGCGGATGGCCCGTAACGGAATTTTGGTTAAGGGAGCCACAACACTCGACCGTTTTGCAGGCATCAACACCGTCATTTTTGATAAAACGGGCACACTCACCACCGGAAAATTCAAAGTAAAAGCAATGCATTGTATTTCCATGCCCGAATCTGAGGTGCAAGGAATTATAAGTGCTATGGAAAAACATTCCCAGCACCCTATAGCAAAAGCCTTGGTGGCTCATTTGGGTAAAATAGCAGGACCTGAACTTGCTGAGGTTTTCGAGAACAAAGGTGTGGGGCTGCAAGCAACCGGAGTAGATGGCCAAAGATATCAATTGGGTTCATACGCAGTTGCATCGCACCTTACTGATGACCACAATCATAATGTTTATCTGGTAGTGGATGGAAATTTGGCAGCATGGATTGATGTTGAAGACGACATTAAGTCCGAAGCTTATCAGGCTGTGAAGCATTTGAAAAACAAAGGACTGCACACTGTTTTGCTAAGTGGAGATTTCGAAAAACGCTGTGGCGAGGTCTCAATGGCATTAGGAATAGAAGAAGTCTATTCAAAAGTTTTACCCAAACAAAAACTTGAATTGGTGAAGGTGCTCTCAGACAAGGGTAGGGTAGCCATGGTGGGCGATGGCATAAACGATGCTCCTGCATTAGCCAGAGCAGATGTGGGAATAAGTATGACCGATGCAACGCAAATTGCAGTGAAATCGGCCGATGTGGTTATCCTGCGTGGCAATCTAAATCTGATAACTACCGCACTGGAGTTATCCAAATTAACCCTCCGAACCATGCGTGAGAACCTTTTCTGGGCATTTTTTTACAATGTGGCCGCAATACCGCTTGCTATCGCAGGATTGCTCACACCCATGGTAGCAGCAGGGGCAATGGCAGCATCGAGCTTGATTGTGGTATTGAACTCTGCCCGATTGAAACACAGAAAATTATCCTGAGAGGTTGAGCTATTCAGGCTTCGGCTTTACAAACAGGGGCATAAAAAAAGTCCCGGGCAATCCGGAACTTTTTGATGATACCAACCGGTATGAATTTTTTCATTCACTACCAAAGAACTTCACATTTTGGATTTAGCCGTTCATGGAGGTAAGGAATTCCTCATTATTGCGGGTGTGCCTTATACGATCCAGCAAAAACTCCATCGCCTCGAGCGGCGTCATATCATTAATAAATTTGCGCAGCACCCAGATTCGGTTCATGATATCTTTCTCCAGCAGCAAGTCTTCACGACGGGTGCCCGATGATACAATATCAATTGAAGGAAATACCCGTTTGTTGGAAAGGCGGCGGTCGAGTTGCAATTCCATATTTCCGGTGCCTTTAAACTCTTCGAAGATTACCTCATCCATTTTTGAACCTGTGTCGATAAGAGCTGTGGCAATTATCGAAAGCGAACCACCATTCTCAATGTTGCGTGCAGCACCAAAAAACCTTTTGGGCTTATGTAGCGCATTGGCATCTACTCCACCCGAAAGTACTTTACCGGAGGCCGGAGCCACAGTGTTGAAAGCCCTTGCCAAACGGGTAATACTATCGAGCAGGATTACCACATCATGGCCGCACTCCACAAGCCGTTTTGCTTTTTCCAAAACTATGCTCGCTACTTTCACATGACGCTCTGCAGGCTCGTCGAAGGTTGAAGAAATTACTTCTGCCTTAACATTTCGCGCCATTTCGGTTACTTCTTCCGGTCTTTCGTCAACCAGAAGCACAATGAGGTACACCTCTGGGTGGTTTGCTGCTATGGCATTGGCAATGTCCTGCAGCAGAATGGTTTTACCGGTCTTGGGTTGGGCAACTATCAAACCTCTTTGGCCTTTCCCAATAGGTGAGAACATATCTATAACCCTGCATGAAAGTGTTTCGCTTGAATGACCCGTCAGCCGGAATTTCTCATCTGGAAACAGAGGAGTCAAAAAATCAAATGGCACCCTGTCGCGCACTTCTGCCGGATCTTTGCCATTGATTTTCTCTACCTTCACAAGCGGAAAATACTTCTCACTCTCTTTGGGTGGCCTTATACCTCCTCTTACAGTGTCTCCTGTCTTGAGACCAAATAGTTTAATCTGACTTTGCGATACATATATGTCATCAGGCGAGTTGAGGTAGTTGTAATCTGATGATCTCATAAACCCGTAACCGTCAGGCATGATTTCCAATACTCCTTCTGCCACAATGATACCCTCAAACTCATAAACCGGTTCGCCGGTGCGCCTGTCAAAACCCTTCTGACGGTATTGCTCCTTGCCTTGCAATTGTGGCTCAGATGATTCCTGCTTCTGATCCGGGTTTTCGTTGGTTGAAATAGTTGTTGCAGCCACATTTTGCTCAGCCTGAAATACTTCAGTACCTGGCAGATCCGAAATAACAATATGGTCGTCTTCTATTGGGGTGGCTTCGCCACTGAGGCCGGTAAGGGCATCATCCAGCAGTACTTTCTTCTGTATCTGGTTTCTTTCAAAAGGCAGCCTTTCCCTTCTTCTATCCTGATGAAAAGGTTTTTGATCTTTATGAAAAGGCTTTTGGTCTTGTGGATTGGGCCTTGGCTCAAATTGAAAAGGCTTTTGGTCAGGATTATTCTGCCGTGGGCGATTGAATTCTCTTTTATCCCATCGGGGCTTTTGAGGGATTAATGGAGGCGGTGTAGGCGCAATTGCTTCTGTCTTTTCTGGTTTTTGCTCTGTATAACCCGGTCCGGACAAATCAGGATTGGTGTTTGGAGCAATAGCAGGCTGATGGAATGGTTCTTTTTTGACGAACTCTTTCTTTTTCTCACTTGGGCGGTTGCCTCTGGGTTCTGAATTTTCCGGCCCGGAACTTCCTGCAAGATACTTTTTACGAGGCCTATGCCGCAGCTTTTCCTGCTGCTGTTCCTTTTGAATAACCTCTTCAGGTGGATTGATAGCCTGGGCATCTAATATCTGGTAAATCAATTCCTGTTTTTTGAATGATTCCACGCGTTTTATTTTTAACTCTTTTGCAATGTCGCGTAGTTCATTCAGGAGTTTTTCGTTTAGCGATGCTATGTCGTACATAGTATAGGTTGAGATTAAATATTAATCAGATAGGGGTTTGTCAAAATCGAATGCCATTCGGCAGGGTTTGGAGATTCCGAAAACAGACTTGAAAAGCCGCACAATTGAACTGGCTCAGGCAATTGTTGGAGAAAATAATAGTAAGATGTTTGTTTTGAGAAAAAACTGAGATGATGCGGAAAAATGTCGCACAAATATAATGAAAAATTATTTACAAAAAAAAATCCTTTTGTCCGTTTTATTTTTCGTGCTTCTTGTTTGTTTGCTTTGAAGTCTGATGGCAACCCCTAACAAATGTAAGAAATTTGCAGTAGTTTTTTTATTGTGTTTTGCATTGCAACATGTTCATTTTAAGGGAATAGGCAACCTTAAACTTCTGTAACTTTCGATAAAATCAGTTTCAGGTGAATTGGTTTGACTCATGAGGCCTACCTTCCCATTATTGCACGAATATTTTTGCCTAAATTTGCGCTTGTTACCAAATATAATTTATTATGATTCAGCGCATACAGTCGGTCTATCTGGTACTGGTTTTTGTCTTCTCCCTGTTGGGTATATTTCTGACAGTGGGCACACTCCGGGTTGTAGATCCTCAAATTGCTACAGGAATTCCTGCCGGAGAAATAGTAATAAAACTTACCGGTGTGCTATTTCCTGAAGGCCTTTCGGAATTGCCAGAAAACAGCATTTTGGGAGTTGTAGCCTTAATATTAGCTTTTGTGGCAATGGGCATTTCAGGATTCGCTATCATGCAGTTCAAAAAGAGGTCGTTTCAGATGCAACTCGCCAAACTTTTAGTACTTTTTTTGGTGGGTCAAGTTTTGACTGTCTTCTATTTTGTAGAGCATTTTAAGAATTTTTTCGTAGGATACGAGCTCACCTACGGATTAGGCGTATTCCTTCCCCTAATTTCCATGATTCTCACCCTGCTTGCCATCAAGGCAATCAGAAGGGACATATTGTTGGTAAAATCTGCCGAACGCATCCGTTAAAAAAGGGAAGACAATGGGAATAATGTTTTCTACCTGACCGTAAGTACTTTAGATTTCTTTTGCTGCCAGGAAAACCACTATGGTTTAGGACATCCTCCATAGCCCCGATAGGCTCGGCTTAGTTATTAATACAGTTTGGATCACTAATTTTTCAGGTTTGATGTTTCCCTGGGGCAATACCCGACGATTCAACAGTTGGGCCGATAAGTGTAAGGTTTTTTACGGAAGCCGGCTTCAGCGGGTTTCCATAAATGCTGGCTTTACCTGCCCCAACCGCGATGGCTCAATTGGTGTGGGCGGATGCACATACTGCAACAATTTGGGCTTTAGCCCAACATATTGTCATACGGGGCTGACGGTGCTTCAGCAGATTGATGAGGGCTTGGTTTTTCTCAAAAAACGCTATCCCCGTGCAAAAAAGTTTGTTGCTTATTTTCAGGCGTATAGCAATACCTATTCTGATCTTGATTCGATAAAGAAACTTTACGAAGAGGCGCTTTCGCACCCTGAAATAATGGGACTTGCCGTTGGTACCCGACCCGATTGTGTTGACACAGAAAAACTGGAATATTTTGCCCACCTGGCCTCTCAGCATTTTTTTAGCATCGAATACGGTGTGGAATCGTGCTACAACGATACCTTGCGCAGAGTAAACCGTGGTCACACCTTCGAGGATTCTTGCAGGGCTATTGAGCAATCAGCAGCGTTGGGCTTGCACACCGGAGCACACATTATTTTGGGGTTGCCAGGCGAAGCCCGGGAGCAAATGTTGGAACAAGCCGCTATTCTCTCAAAATTGCCCATCAGTTCGCTTAAAGTGCATCAGTTGCAAATTGTAAAGGATACCCCAATGGCATTGGAGTATGCACAGCAATCTGAAAATTTCCATTTGTTCACTCCAGACGAATACCGGCAGTTTATCATCTCCTTTTTGGAAAGATTGAATCCCAACATTTCCATAGAAAGGCTTGCGGGTTCTGTGCCTCCGGATTTTAACGCCGCACCTGTATGGGGAGGAATCAGAAGTGAGCAGTTTGTAAATACTGTTGAAAAAGAAATGGAACGATTAAATACCTGGCAAGGAAGGCGTTGGATTCAAAATTCATAAGTTTTCAAAAATACAACCATTCCTGACTTAGTGATTTACACTGAAACAACTTGGATTGCATCAGAAAGCGGTGGTGCTCATAAGCACATTATTATGCATCTGTTATCCCTTGCATATTTAATAGCACTTCCCGGTTCTCATTTGTGGGATAAGGCGTGATTGATTTAGCCTGAATGGCTCTGCACACAGGTCTGAGTTTCTCAGGGCTGCTTGATTGAAAAATGGTATCCAACGCCTTTGATGGTTACAATCTCCACTGTGGCATCGGCAGAAAAATACTCCCTCATACGCGAAACATATACATCTAAACTTCGGCTGTTGTAAAAGGAGTCGTCGCCCCATAGGTCGAGTAGTATATTTTTTCTCAAAACCGGTTTGCCGGGGTTATTTATGAGCAATTGCAAAAGTCGTGCTTCGCGATGCGAGATTTTCTTAACTACCCCAGCTCCATGCAACTCACATAATGATGGGAAGAAAGAAAACGATCCGATTGAAATTTTTTCTGAATCCCCGTGGGAGAGCATGCTTTGATTGTTGTTTTGTGCCATTCTGAGCAGGTTGTGAATTCGGGCAATCAGTTCTTCCATGCTGAAAGGCTTACGCAGATAGTCGTTGCCTCCCGACCCAAAGCCTTGCAGAAGGTCTTCAGTCTGGGTTTTTGCAGTAAGGAAAATCACAGGCATATCGGGTTTCAAAGCCTTTATTTCCTTCGAAATTGTGAAGCCATCTTTATGCGGCAACATTACATCCAGAACACAAATGTCAGGAAGGAAACTTTTAAATGCTTCCACGGCATCGGCTCCATTTCGAACCAACGATACCCGAAAATTCCTGCTTTCGAGGCTTTCCTGAACAATTTGAGCCAAAAACGGCTCATCTTCCACATAAAGAATTTTAGTTTTTTCCATGTGCCTCAATTGCAGGTAACGATACCGTAAATACAGAACCCTTTTCCGGTTGGCTTTCAAGACTTACTTTCCCGCCATGGCTTTTAGCAATACCTTCTACATAACACAATCCTAAGCCATATCCTTTCACAGTGTGCACATTTCCGGAAGGAACCCGGTAAAATTTTTCGAATATTTTGCGATGGTGCTCCGATGCTATACCTGGACCTGTGTCGCTTACTTTCAACTCTGCTATGCCATTGCTGAGGGCTACACTCATAACGATGTTTGTATTATTTCCCGAATATTTGAAAGCGTTGTCCACCAAGTTGTAAATCATTTGCAGAAGATGATCGAAATGGCCTGATACCCACACACTTTCGGTAACCTTAAGCTCAAATTGGATTCTGTTTTTCTCGGCAATGAGCCTGAATGAGTTATAGACTCTTTCTGCCAAAATGCTTAGGTCTATTGGGGTCTTATTTCTTTCTATTTCGGTTTTATAATCGTAAATGGATGTTTTCAGGATTTTGTCGGTCATGAGGCTCAACCGTTCCAGCTCATGCATTGCCATATCAATGTATTCCTCGGCCTTCAGGGGATTTTTCAATACATCAAAGTTTTTCATTGCTTCAAGGGCTACACCAACCGTCGCTACAGGTGTTTTCAGCTCATGGGTCATATTGCCGATAAAGTCATTTTTTTGGTTTATGAGTCTTTGCTGGGCTTTCAGATACCTGACCGTGAGCAGGAAGAGTCCGATAATCAGGCCGGTAGTGATAAGAGAAAAGCCCATTTGGGGCAGTAGCTCTATAAACAATAGTCTTCTGACATTCTCAAAATTTGCAGCATAAACAAACTTCGGACCTATAGGATAAAACCCTGTAGCAAATCGCAGCGTATCGCTTACTGGGCGATTGCTACGGCTCCAGTCCATTTCCATCCAATTCACCTGTTTTTGAATAATCTGAATAGGCAGATTTCGAAAGCGGTAATGAAGGGCCTGTCGATAAAGCATCCCGATGGTGTCGGTGGAAATGCTTCGTATCGCAGCATTAGAAAAAAATCTGAAATGCCGCGACGGCCTTCTTCCTTCTCTTTCAGAACGACCCGTTTGAGGTGTTGAAGTGTGGCTCTTAACAATCCGCACCTGATAGTTGGATGTATCCACAGGATGCGTTACTCTATTATCCTTATCCCGCATCAGAGTGTCGCCGAAACCGTTGCCTTGAACCCTGCGTTCTTTCCTTTGCATGCCTCGCACCTCAAGCCGGTCAAGGCGGTCGCCATCCCTTCTGATGATAAGGGTGTCGGCATCCGGGTTGTTCGCAAAATGTGCAAAAAAAAGCGAATCGGCAATCTGTATGATAGTGTTGCGAAAAACCATATTTGTTTCCCTTCTGAAGGCGTTGGCAGCACTGCGGTACTCCGACCGGAGCCAGGCTGCCTGCAAAATAATCAGGAAAGTCAGACTCAATACCATAAGTGGCACAATATATTTATGCCGGGATGGGCTTTCCTGAAAATTATTTCCGTTCATAAAACTTTTTTTACTACTAATTGTCAAAAACAATGTTGTCTATCCAAAGGCTAATTTGAGATTTGCAGTCAAAATTAAAGTATTATAAACTACTGAAAATGCCCATTAACCTTTTTTTAACCTTGTTTAGGCTTGGTTTAACCTTGGTCAGTGGAATTACCAAGTAGTTTTGCCCTACACAAGCATAAAGTTTAATTCTATTTCGAATTTGCGTAATGAATCTTTTTGAAACTCAAATTATCTCGACTATGATAAAAAAAATGACATGCAATGCATCTGCCTATATCCAATTTAAGAAGTATAATTTGCTTAATTTTTCTCAATCGGTGGGTCAATTTCGGATGGTTTGGGCAATGGCACTTGCAATTACCATGATTATTGCAAGTGCCCAGCAAGTATCAGCCCAGGTGGTTCAAGGGGTAATCCATTATGAACTTACCATTGATATGCACAGAACCCTACCCGCTAATCGCCCCGAGTTGCGAAATTTCATCCCTCAATACAGAACCGACCATTTTTCGTTATATTTCAATTCTGAGGCCACTTCCTACAAGCCCCGTCAGGTGCAAACACAGGAAGTAACCGGTGGTGGTGGCATGCGAGTTGTAATGCGTGCTCCACGAGTGGAAACACATATTGACAGAAGAAGTCGCGCAAGGACAGTTTCTCTCGATTTTATGGGAAGAAATATGCTGATTGTTGATACGGTGGGTATTGAACCCTGGAGATTTGGCCGGGAGACTATGCAAATAGCCGGCTACACAGTGATGATGGCCTGGACAAAAGATACTGTGAATAATATGGAGATTACGGCGTGGTTTTCGCCCCAACTGCCACCATTGCAGGGTCCTGACCGTTTTGTTACCCTTCCCGGAACGGTGCTGGCTGTTGATATCAACAATGGGGAAAGGGTTTGGGTGGCTCGTAGTATTGAAGGCAGGGAAGTAACACCCGAAGAGCTTACTATTAGCAGGCCCAATAGGGCAGAGGTAATGACGCGTGAGCAGTTTAGCACATTCCTTGAGGCTCAGATACAGCGCATGAATCAAAACAATCCCGGCTCTGGTGCTATGCTCCGTTCATTTATCTTCTAAATTTTAATACATAAAGAATGAAAACGCTTTTTGCAATACTTTTCCTGTTGACTTCAACAATTATTGCCAGTGCCCAATCATTTACTCTAAAAGGCATTATTTCTGATACCGAAAATACAGGTCTTCCGGGTGCCACATTATTGTTGCTCAACCCCAAGGATTCTACCATGGTGGGATTTGGCACTACCGATGCAAATGGTACTTTCGAGCTGAATAATCTGCAACGCAGAAATTATCTGCTGCGGATTACCTTTATTGGCTTTCTTACGCGCTATTTGCCAGTAAGCGCACCCGAAGGCACAATGCTCGACCTTGGGGTGTTGCGTATTGAAAACGAAAAAACTATGCTGGGAGAAGTGGTAGTAGCCCAGGAACGAGTGCAAATGCGCCTCAGGGGCGACACCATCGAATACAATGTACTTGCATTTAATCCCAGGCCCAACGAGGTTGTTGAGGATATACTGAAGCGCATGCCTGGCATGGAGGTTCAATCGGATGGAAATGTTGTGGCTCAGGGAGAGACCGTTAGAAGGGTTTTGGTTGATGGCCGGGAATTTTTCGGGCGCGACCCTCGCATGGCTACCCAAAACCTCCCCGCAGATGCTGTCGAAAGAGTTCAAGTATTCGATCGCCGCTCCGAGCAGGCCCAATTTACCGGAATTGATGATGGGGAAAGGGAACGAACCATAAATCTCGAGCTTAGGGAAAACCGACGCATTGGCACATTTGGCAATTCGAGCCTTGCCTATGGAACCGAAAACAGGTTTCAGGGCCGTACCAACATCAACCATTTCGACGCCAAGGGCCAGATATCCATATTGGGAATGGGCAATAATGTGAATCAGACCGGTTTTTCAATAGGCGAATACCTAAATTTTAGTGGTGGTCCACAAGGTTTTGGAGGAGGTGGTGGTGGTGGAATGCAAATGTCGGTTACCCGAGGTGGTGGCGGCAGCGATATTCCGGTTTCGTTCGACGGACGACCATCCACCAACGGTCTTATGACCTCATGGGCCGGTGGAATCAACTTCAACAGAAGATTGGGCACCAAAACTGAAATTACAGCCAGCTATTTTTATAACCAATTGGGGCACGACCTGAACCAAGACCTAGAAAGAGAAAACTTTATGCCTGCAGGTAATTTTTACTTTAACCAAAACAGTGCACAAGATAACCAAAACTTTAATCATAGATTGAATTTGAGGCTCTTGCATCAATTCAGCGAACAAAGCAGTTTGCTGTTTACCGCAAATTCCACCCTGAACAGCACCGAATCCGAAACCCATAATTTCAGTCAAACGCTAAATCCCCAGAGGTTTACCCAGAATCAGAGTTTGCAGACTAATGTGGCTGAAGGTAACCGCAACAATGCGGATGCAAGTCTTTTGTGGCGACAAAGGCTGAATAGGCCCGGAAGAACTTTCACTTCTCAGCTCAATTTTTCATTGAATGACAATACGACCCTGAGCAACCTTGAAGCTCTGAATGAATTCTTCGCACCCAGTACGGTAGTTCAAGAGCTATTGCAATCCCATACCCGAAACAGCTTCAATAGAACTGTGGGCGGCAATCTGTCTTATACCGAGCCAATAGCTCCAAATATGTTCCTCGAGGCTAATTATCGTATGTCGTTCAATATGAATGAAGTGGATCAGACAGTTTACGATATTCAGGGGTTGAACCAAATAATCAACCCACTGTTGACCAACATTTTTTACAGCACCTATCTATTCCAACGCGGCGGTATTAATTACAGGCTTGTGGGCGATCAGTTCAACCTTACTGTTGGAAGCAATGTGCAGTTTTCGACTCTCGAAGGAACTATTGTAACTACCAATCAGGAAATTTTAAGACATTATACCCATGTGCTTCCTGTGGTGCGGTTCAATTATGAGTTTAACAGTATGCGGCGCCTTATGTTTGACTATACAACAAGCGTGCAGGAGCCGTCGCTGCTTCAGCTGCAACCATTGGTAGATAACCGCGATCCCCTTAACCTCTATCAGGGTAATCCCTCTTTGAAGCCATCGTTTCGCCATAGGGCAACAGTGCGTTTCAACTCATTCAATCCTATCAACAACTTTGGATTCTTTGCATTTGTTTCTGCCGATTATGTGAACAATGCAATCACAAACGCCGTAACGGTCGATCCTCAACTGATAAGAACTATCAGTCCGGTAAATGTGGACCGAAACCTGAATCTCCGCTCAAATGTCAACCTAAATCTGAGCCTTACGCCCATAAGAAGCCGATTATCAGGAGGCATTTCCTATAATCATATACAAAGTGTGAATATCCTGAACAACCAGGAACAGCAAATTGCAAACAACATTTTGGGATTCAATACAAGATTTAGCTTCAGGCCTTCGGATAATTTTGAAGCAAGCCTTACTGCCAATCTGAATCAGCAACTTACACGCTACGAATTTCGCACCCTCGAACAGGCATTTCTCAACCAGGCCTTCGGAACAGATTTTTCCTGGAGTTTCCTGCAGCATTACCGTTTGGGTGCCAATTTCAACTATCAGATTTTTCAGGGACGCACAGATGCATTCGACCGCAATATTCCCATGCTCAACTTCTTTTTTTCCCGTAGCTTCCTGAGAGGAAATGCCGGAGAGATCCGACTATCGGGTTTCAACCTGCTGAATCAGAATTTAGGTGTGATGCAAAATGTGGATGCCAATTTTATCCAAAGGCAAGTTACAAACAGTCTTGGCCAATACTTTTTACTAACATTCACCTACTCACTCAATCAGGCAATGAACATGTTTGATGGCGCCAATCGTCCGGGTCAGGGCAGAGGTATGCGGATTATGATGCATTAATTCTTTGTGAATTTTGCTATTTGGGTTGATTTGAACAAGGGTAATATGAGGATAATCTTTCAGTAGAAAGTGATGCTTTCAATTTTAATGCAGGCTATCAAAGGCTAAGTATTTCGCATCAAGCAATTTTTCCAAATGAAAAACTGGTTACTCTGCAAAAACCATGGAAATAGCAATTGAAAACTGAGCCAAATAATAAGTTGCATGGTTGCTGATTATCCACATTCTTTTATGCTCATGCTGCTTCGGGCCAAAATACTGTAATGAAAGTATCAGGTCTGATACCAGAAACAAAAAAGCGCCAATAAACAGCAGCCCCCATCTCCAGGAGTATTGTGTTTGGATAAAGAGTTTTCCTGTAATAAGCACAAAAAAGGAAAGTAGGAATGCATATGTGAGCGATGGAATGAGAAATTTACCATATTGAAGTTGCAGCTTGGGTGCCACAACCCACACACCTGCAGTGAAGCCGGCTGCCAAAAGAACCGGTATTGCGAGCCAGTACAACGGTTTTGTCAGAAGCGAACCTGCCTCAATAAATGCCCCTGTGAGGTACAAAACATGCCCGATGGCGAATGCCGCCATCCCGGCCGATAGCCATTTCGGGCTGTCAGCAGAATAAGCAATCTTCAAATCGAGAAAAACATCACCTGTTAGTCCAAATACAAGACCCAACAAAATGAAAGTGCCCCAGAAGCCTGCTCCCCCGGCATACCAGGCAAAAGACCCGGTGGCCACAAACAATATGCTTGCAAAGGTTTTGAAAATCGTTGCTTCCACATACCTTCGTGAAACCCTTAACCAAAGGAATACTGCAACGGAGAGTATCCCAAATCCGGTGAGAATAAAAATAATAGTAAGGTTGTCCATTTTGCTTAAGTTTTTAGGTTTATCTTGCCTGGCGAAGTTCTAATCTAAGCGGATTACTTTTCAATTATCTAAGCCGGTTGTAAACTTAAACCGTTTTTTGCTGTTAATAAATGATTTTTCAACACAACGACAAAAGTTATCTATTTTTACTCCTGCAACCGCAATTTTGAGTTTTTTGTCATTTCGATTCATAAAGGTATATAATTTTGTTGATTGCGATTCGAGATAAATATTTGTGGCTTAGAAATAAATGGGTTGGATTTTGGAAGTAACAAGTGTTGAATTGACAGTTTTCCTATACTGAGTTCGTCAGATTAAAATGTTCGCAATCAAATATGTGGGTGCTTAGATTTCAGCTCAACGCAGCAAAAAAATGCGTGTAATAGTAGGTTTAAAATTATTCAAGTCATGCAAGAAACTACTCCATTAATTGTGGCCATAGCATATGATTTTGATGGCACTCTTGCACCCGGCAACATGCAGGAGCACTCGTTTTTGCCCGAATTGGGTATTGAGAAAGAACTATTCTGGGCAGAAGCCAACCAGAATGCTACTAAAAATGATATGGACGGAATTTTGGCATATATGCAACTCATGCTGATCAAGGCACGGGAAAGGGGAGTTAAAGTGCGAAGGAAGGATTTCGAGCTCTATGGAAGGGGTATATCCCTGTTTCCCGGAGTGGAGGATTATTTCGAACGCATAAATGCCTTTGGGCTATCCTTGGGAGTAAAGATAGAACATCATATAATCTCGTCGGGATTGCGCGAGTTTATTGCAGGTACAAGTATTGCAAAGTATTTTCGCAATATTTTTGCTTCCGGTTTTTGGTATAATGCAGAAGGCCTGGCTGAATGGCCTGCACTGGCTATTAATTACACCAACAAAACCCAGTATTTGTTTCGAATCAATAAGGGTATTGATAATGCCTATGATAATCAACTTATCAACAAGTTTATGCCCGAGAATTTAAAACCCGTTCCGTTCGCGCGGCTCATATACATTGGTGATGGCGAAACCGATGTGCCGGCAATGAAAATGGTGAAATATCAAGGTGGATTTACGGTTGCAGTGTACAATCCGGCTGCAGGTGCCAACCACGAAGGAATATTGCCTAAAGATGGGTGTGAGGAGCTTATTTTGCGAAACAGGGTAGATTTTATTGCCCCGGCCGATTATCAGGAAGGGAGCATTCTTGAAACCTTGGTCAGAATGCTGATTAACCGGATTCGCCTGAATTACGACCTGGAAATATTGCGCACGAGGCTATGAAACCAATTATTAATGGATTTTCGGTACCTTCAATTTTTTTCGTGTTGTTTTACATTGCCGAATTTTTTTCGGCTTTACGAAGTTTGCCGGCAAAAATGACCTGATTTTGGGTACATTTAATCAAATTATGAGTATATTTGGAGTAACATGTTGGGGGAAGTAAATTGTGAAAAAAAAATTCAAAAAAATACAAACCTCTTCCAACCTTTGATGCAAAATTATCGTCATATAGTTAAACTGCGCAGCAATGTATCCATTAGCCAGAAAGTTTCTTTTAAGGCTTTTAATATTTCTTTCCATCGCACTGAAATCGTCATGCGGGCTAGGTGGTGAAAATGAGCCGGTTAGGGTTAACTTGGATGTGCGATTTGAATTGAGTTCCCCTCAGCCTGCTCACTTCTCCTTTTCAAGAGTGGTTTTTCATATCAATTCTATTCGGTTTTTAGGAACCCGGCAGGCAGGCAACGATGTAGCATTCAATACCCGACCCGGGCAACCTGTAGCATTTGTTGATGCAAATCCCTCGCGTTTCCTTATCCCGGTTACCTGGTTCGATATTCCGGAAGGTGTTTTCAACTCAATTCGGTGGGAAATTGTAACTCAGTCGGTGGGTAATGTGTTTTTTGACGATGACCACATTTTATCCGATGACGATTATGGTTTTGTATTGGAAGGTACTTACACAAGGATTGACGGAACTCCAGTAAAATTATTCGTGGCAATGGAAACCGATGATATTATTCGAATAGAATCGGTAAATGCTCAAGGACAACTTCCTGTTTCGTTGATCGTAAACAATGAATACACGGCAGAATGGGTCATAAATCCTTTTACAATTTTAGGAGCCATTCCCCGGGCGATGTTCGAACAAGCTGAAATTTCGGAACATGATGGATTTTTTTATATGGTAATCTCGTCTGATGAAAACGAAGATTTGTATAGTTTGTTGTTATTAAGTTTCAGTCGTAATATGAGGGTTGTGATCCGGTAACGCAAATATTTCAGAATGCAGGTACAAACAAGGGATTTGGCTGAAGAAACAATCATTAGAGGTTGTATTGCAAACGACCGTAGGGAGCAGGAACGGCTTTACCGGTCGTATGCTGATGAGATGTACAATGTATGCCTAATATATGAATCCGACAGGGATTCCGTAAAGGATATTTTACAGGATGCCTTTATCAAGGTGTTTAAAAATATTGAGCAATACAATCGCAATGGGTCATTGCGAGGCTGGATCAGGCGCATTGTTGTAAATACCGCACTGGATCATTTGCGCAGAAAAAATCAGGCAGGATTTGCAGTTGATATTGATACCATAAACGACGACCAACTGCAAAGTCATCAAAATGCCTCCAACCTGATAACTAAAGACATTGTTGCGGCAGTAAACAGGCTTCCACAGGGAGCCAGACTGGTATTCAACCTTTTTGGACTGGAAGGTTATTCGCACAAAGAAATTGCACAGATGCTCGAAATTACCGAGGGAACCTCAAAATCGCAATACAGCAGAGCAAGGCTTTTACTGCAAAAATGGGTGGAGATTTAACTGAAATATGATGAACGAAGACGATCTCATAAAACGCTACAAAGAACTATCGGAAAATAGTTCTGAAAAGGCTCCTGATGGTCTTTGGGATACTATTGCCCGGAATCTCGATAACGAACTGATTACTCAATATCAAAAGCAGCTCGATTCTTCTCAGGCTACCGCTCCCGAAGGTATCTGGGAAAATATTGAAAGAGAGCTCGACAGCGGCATTCTGGCAGCTTATAACTCCCAGTTTTCAGCGAATCCTGAGCCTATTTCGGCTGATTATTGGGATGGAATTGAAATGGGCCTTGATGCAGAACTGATTGAGAACTACAAACAACAACTGGCCCTTAGGCAGGAGAAAGCTCCGGAAGAAGCATGGATTTCCATAACTCAGAAGCTTGATATTGATGAGGTTTGGAGGAGAATTGCATCAAGGCTCACCGTAATGGATAAGCGCTCGCTCTGGTTGTCATACGCATCTATGGCGGCTGCAGTGGCCGGCCTGATTGTTACTGTGGGATTAGCTACCTGGATTTTTTTCGGCTGGAATCAGCAGCCTCAAATTGCCATAACCGATGTGGAAAATGTCCGCGAAACTCCTCGTTCAACAACGGAGGAGACAATAACCCCAGTTCCTGGACCTGAATTTAAAGTGCCGGAAGCTATCGATGAAGAACATGCTCCAGAATTGGCTTTTATACAAGTGGTGCCACAAGCATTACCGGAAGAACAGAACTTTCTGATGGAGCTGACCGATGGCCGCCACATGTATGCTCCTTTGGCTTCATTATCGCCTGGCTTGCTGATGTTGCAAAACAGCAATATTTTTAGTGGAATGGCGGCAGCTTTACCCAAGGAGTTTATTCAAGGGTATGACGATGATCCGGTTGCACTGTTTCCTGTGCCCACTGACGGAGAAATTTTCACATTGGCATCAGGTGTATTAGGTGTGGGTTTCTCAGCAGGGATAAAAAATACATGGCTGTTTAACAACCAGACTTTTTTGGCCATTGCCGGCTACAATGGCCACAGGACGCGGGTAAGCATCATCCCGGATTTGGCCCTCAATCTAAGATATCAGGCTACCCCACGATTAGAATTCGAGGCAGGCGTCTCCTTCTCTTCTGATGTGGCTCAATCCTACAAGCAATTTATTTACGGGCGTTTTAGCCGAAAGGATATCTCCCTCAATTATTTTCATGGTGAGGTATTAGCAAATATCATTAGCCGAAGAAGTTGGATGCTGGGGCAGAACACAATCAGGTTAAACACGACCTTAGGAATGTATATCGCTACCCTTAACAATGCCACGGAAGTCATTGCAGGTGAGAATTTTGATGTTTCGAATTACTACAAAAATCTGGATTACGGTATTATCCTTGGTCAAAATGTGGATATTGAGCTGCCTGGAAACATCACCTTCTCTCCCGGTTTACGCGTTACCTGGGGAATACCCAATATTCATAAACAACTGCCCGACAGCCCGGAATTTATGTGGCGAAGCCTAAACAGAAGTATTGAATTGCGCTTTGCAGTATTTTACAACATTCCTTTGGTAAGGCAATAGTGTTGCGATCGGCCGATTCCTTTTGAAATAATCAAAATGGGTCTGATCCAAAAATCACATATTATTGCCAAAAAACACTGAAAATCGAAAATCATCGTGTACAGGCGCGAATGAAAAAAAATCAAAAAAAAACTTGTTATCCTTTCCAACCTGCCCACCAATTTTACCGTCTTTATAGAAAAGCACAATTGCTAATTCAGTTTTTTTTATAAATTTTTTAAAATCCCACTATCATGAAATCGAAAATTTTGCTAATGACATTTGTAGGTATTCTACTGACAGGCTTTTTGGGCTCCTGCGCCAAAGAAGAGGAAGGGAATGCAAAGGTAAGTTTCCAGGCAGTTAATTCCGGTGCCAGGATGAAAACTACCCCTGTTGCCGGAGTGGTTATCAATAGCTTCAAAGTGAATATTGATGAGATTGAATTTGAATTCTGGGATTCACCGGACGACCAGTTTCCCGATGGGGAGTCATATTCTGAACTTGAACTTCAAGGTCCGTTTGAGGTAGATCTGGTGAGCAACGGCAACACACAACTTACCAATCTGGTAACAGGAGTGCAATTACCGCAAGCCACTTTTGATGAGCTGGAATTTGAGTTTGAGCGCAGCGAAAATCGTGCTTCACCCTTGTTTGGCAGGTCTATTCTTGTGCAAGGTACAATCAATGGAGTCCCTTTTGAGTACTTCTCCACCATTGATGAATTTGCAGTTGAATTAGAATTTGAGCCTCCGGTTGACCTTACAGTAGCAGGCGGAGTAAGTGTTATTGTATCAATAGACCTTGCAGCCATATTTGACCCTTTGCGGGGCGGAGTGAACATCAGCGGTGCCACAGATCTTAATGGCAATGGAACAATCGAAATACATCTGAATGATAACGATGGAAACAGGGCTTTGGCCGATCTCCTTGATGATGCAATCTGGAAGGCCATTGATACCATTGAGGAAAGATGGGATGATTAGCAAAACCATTGAAGGTAAATTAAAACAGGTGTTTGTGGAGTTTTCAAGTGAGGGGGGCGAAAGCCCCTCTTCCTGTTTTGCATAGAAAGTTCAACCCATTTTAATTTTGCACCTGCAAATAAACCATCCAAATTCTTGCAAGTCAAAGGTAAAATCAGTAACTTTAACAAACAAATTTCCTCTATTATATGAAACCTTTCTGGTTGCGAATAGCATTTCTTTTTACAGCGTTGATTTTTGTGGAAGTCCGGGCATTTTCTCAGGAGTTTCATACTATCAGCGGTGTGGTGCGCGATGTCCGCACACGAAGACCTTTGCCCTTTGCCAATGTATTTATTTCTGGCACATCTATTGGTACAGTTACCAATCTCAATGGCCTTTTCACACTGAAGGTACAAAAAGAGGTTGAAAGCAAGCAGTTCGGTATATCGCATATGGGCTACCATACTGCGCTTTATAATATCCTCGACCATTTAGGAACCGGGAAAGTGTTTTTTCTTGAGCCCCATACCATCACTCTTCCCGAATTTGTACTGCGGCCTCAAAACCCCCGTGAGTTGGTACGCCTTGCTATAAGACGAATTTCAGACAATTTTCCCCAGCATCCGCAGCGCTTGATTGCTTTTTATCGCGAGGCAATAAAACAGCGACGGGACTATGTGCATATTGCTGAAGCAGTTGTTGAGATTGACCAAACGGGATATGGCCCACAAAGCGCGCGCGATCGCACACGCATTCTTCAGGCAAGAAAAAGCGGTGGGGTAAAGCCTATGGATACCCTTGTAGTAAAGCTGCAAGGCGGGCCGCATGTGGCAATGTTGCTTGATGTGGTGAAAAACCCCAATGTAATTCTGGATCCTGAACTTCTGGATAGCTACCACTACGAACTTACAGACCTTGTAAGTCTTGAAGGCGAACCACACTATGTAATAGATTTTAGGCCCAGATTGCGCATGGAATTTCCATTGTTTTACGGTAGGATTTTTATTAATATGCGTAGTATGGGCATCAGTAAGCTGGAGTTTAGCCTCGACCTGAGCAACAGGGAAAAGGCTGCAAGTAATTTTATCGTCAGAAGGCCACCACGATTAAGGTTTACTCCAACTCGAACCAACTACATGGTAACCTACAAATATGTTGATGGATACTATCAGCTCAATTATGTGCGTGCCGAAGTAGAATTCTTTGCTGATTGGCGCGGGAGGCTATTCAGAACGGGATATACTCTGATGTCGGAAATGGCCATAACCGAAAGAATGCCAGCCGATTCAGACAGGATGGCAATTAGGGAAACATTCAGACCCACAGCCATCTTATCTGAATTGGTCCCAATTTATTTTGATGAAGAATTTTGGGGAGCATATAATGTGATCGAGCCTGAGGAAAGTATTGACCTAGCAATTCAACGATTTAACAGACGGTTTGAGGAGTAATGTGAAGCCTTTCTGTCATTTTATACCTCGAATCGTTTTTAAGAAAAGAGCATGAACATTTGCTGTAAAACCTGGGGAAATATAAAAATGGTTTTGGTATGTATTTATATCAAATAGTTGTCTGACATTAATCCGGATAAGCTTTTAAGCAATAAAGTATGTTTTGAGTAGGTTGCATAAACGCTGGGAACCGAACACCATTACTCAGTGAACTATTTGCCTTACGCCATGTTTATTTTTTTAACGAAATCAAATTAAACAACAGTAAAAAGATAAGATTATGGCAACAACAAAATGGATTTTGGATCCAACCCACAGCGAAATTCAATTCAAAGTAAAACACCTGATGATTACCACAGTTACCGGCAATTTTCGTGATTTTTCGGCATTAGTCGAAACAGATACCGATGATTTCCATAACGCAAAAATTACATTCGAGGCCAAAACAGCCTCTATTGATACTAATCAGATCGACCGCGACAACCATTTGAGAAGTGCAGACTTTTTTGATTCCGACAATTTTCCTGTTCTCAAGTTTGAGTCTCAGAAAATGGAAAAAACTTCTGACAACGCCTTTGAGCTTACCGGAATTCTTACCATCAAAGATGTTTCAAAACCAGTAAAACTCGCAGTCGAATATGGTGGAATAACAAAGGACCCATGGGGTAATACCAAAGCAGGATTAAGCCTTTCGGGAAAAATCAACCGTAAGGAGTGGAATCTCAATTGGAATGCAGCTCTGGAAACCGGCGGGGTGTTGGTAAGTGACGAAGTAAGAATTTTGTGCGAAGTGCAGTTGAGCAAAAAAGCATAATTCGGATGCTTCTCACAAAGGGTTGCTACTTTTGGGAATGATTTCAGGTTTGATTCATGTTTCCATTGCCACAGTAATATCACCACGGGAAAGTTTTGTTTATTTCAAACAGATACAGACCTGGCAGTTGTGTGCAGCGCGGCCTATGCTATTGTTACATCTTCACAAATAGACAGCAATTTAAGAAATTGGCTCGAAGTGTTTTTTCTGAATATGCACCAAACCGCATTTATTAAGGCCACATTACACCTGTCAGATATTTTTAAGGTTGATTAATGTTTTGGAAATCCAAAAAAACAATATGAGAAGTATCAGAATTCCTTTAGTAATCAAATTTGCAATGGGCATCAGTGCCATTGTTTTGATTTATGGTGCGTTTAATGCACTCTTTTTAAGGTATTCTGTTACCAAAATACTTGAAGGTGAGTTTAAAAAAAGGGGATTTTTTGTTGCTCAAATGGTGGCGGAAAAATCATTGTTTTTTGTTTTGTCTGACGACCCAGCAGGTTTGAACTCTTTGGTAAATGAAATAAAGGAAATTGATTCAGCCATCCATTATGTTTTTGTAACAGATCACAACGGCAGGGTTTTGGCGCATACTTTTGCGGGTGGAGTGCCTGCATATCTCAAAAATGTTTATAATAATACTCAGGTAGAGTCAAATAGTGTTTCAGTGATATGTGCAAGCGATCCCAACCTGATTATCCGTGATTTTAAGGTGGCTGTTCTCAATCCGCGACTTGCCCATGTAAGGGTAGGGATGATTGAGAATGAAATTATTCGCAGTGTAGAACAAACAGTGAATTATGCATGGGTTATGGTGGGCTTTTTCCTTTTAGGTGGTTTACTTGCTGCACTATTCTTTTCATACACCATAGCCACCCCATTGAAGGTATTGAGCAATCATTCACAACACATTGACATTGAGACGATTCAGGAAGGATTAAAAACCATCCGTAGCTCTTCGAAGAGTTATGCATTCAGGATCAGGCGAATTTTCAACAGCAATGACGAGATAGACCTGCTATTTTCCAACATACTATCAATGTTGGAGCGCCTCAAACAAACCCACCAAACGATGAACCAGATGCAGCAGTCTTTGTTGCAGGCCGAAAAAATGGCATCAATCGGAACACTCACAGCAGGTGTGGCCCACGAAGTGAATAATCCATTGGCAGGTCTGAGAATCGGATTAAATCGAATTGCCAAATATCCCGACAATAGAAAGCAATTGGAAGACTATTTGCCATTGATGCAGGACTCATTGCTCAGGATGGAGCATGTGATACAGGATTTGCTCACATTCAGCAGGATAAGCCCCAAAGAGCGCGAGGAGGTTTGCGCATGTTTACTGATCAATAAATCCGTAAAACTTGCCCAGTATCGTATCAGGTCATCAAAGATACAAATCCACTTTGACCCTGCCAATTGCCCGAACAAATTACAAGTAAATGCCAATCAAATGGAGCAGGTGTTTCTGAATTTGTTGGTAAACGGCATTGATGCCATAATGGACAGGATGCAAAGTCAGCCAGACTGGGAAGGAAAAATTTCCATAACAATTGAAAAAGCAGGTGATTTTTCGAATTTTTGTTTTTCTGACAATGGCACAGGTATCGATCCGCAAATAATTGGGAAAATTTTCGACCCCTTTTTCACTACAAAAAAAACTGGGGAGGGCACCGGATTGGGACTTTCGGTGTCTTACCAGATTGTGGAGGATCATGGTGGTAAATTAATGGTAGAAAGCCACCCGGGGATAGGCTCAAAATTCACGGTTGCGATCCCTCTGTTACAATCGTCTGTTCAAACAACTTAACAGAATTAATATCGCCTAACAACTCACAATATTATGTTAAAAATCTTTGTAATTGATGACGAAAGACTAATACGGGTAACCACAGCCGACGAATTGCGCGAACATGGCTACATAGTGAGGGAGTTCGCTTCAGCAGAGGCAGCATTAGTAGAATTGCGTGAAAACAATAGCGAAGTAGATATTATACTCTCCGACTTGAAGATGCCTGGAATAGATGGGTTGCAGTTTATTTCGAAAGTGAAAAGCATAAATCCGAATATTTTCTTTTTGCTCATTACAGCCCATGCCACAGTGAATAATGCTGTAGAGGCCATGAAGCTCGGAGCCTACGACTATCTTACCAAACCCTTCAATATGGAAGAATTGCTGCTTAGCATTGAAAGAATAAAGGAGCTTAAAGCTGTTAAGGAGGAGAATTTTCAGCTTCGAAGCCATGTGAAAAGGAAGTATGATATGTCGGCTTTTGTTGGCTCGGGGGTAGAAACGCAGAAGGTTTTTGAAATGATAAAAATCATTGCCGACAAAAGTACTACCGTACTGATTACGGGCGAAACCGGCACAGGAAAAGAATTGCTGACCAATATAATACACTACAACGGAAATCGCAGCCATAAATCTTTAGTAAAGGTTAGCTGCGCCATTTTGTCGCGTGAGCTTTTTGAAAGCGAATTGTTTGGTCATGTGAAAGGGGCTTTCACGGGAGCAGATAGCAACAAAACCGGTCGTTTCGAATTGGCAAACAAAGGAACCTTATACCTCGATGACATTGATGATATACCATTGGAGTTGCAAGTGAAATTGCTCAGGGCGCTTGAAGAAAGCGAAATCGAAAGAGTTGGAAGCACCGAAACAATTAAGGTTGATGTTAGAGTAATTGCAAGTACAAAGAAAGACCTGAAACAACTTGTTGACGAAGGAAAGTTTCGTGAAGACTTGTATTATAGATTAAATGTCTTTCCCATACAGCTTCCGCCACTGCGTGAAAGGCCAAAAGATATCGTTCTGCTGATAAAGCATTTTGTTGGCAAATTTGCAGGTCCGGAAAGTATTCACATAGACGAGGATGTTTTCGAGATAGTGAAGCAATATGATTTTCCCGGCAATGTGCGGGAGTTGCGCAATCTGATGGAGCGTATGGTGCTCCTGGCGCAAAACGGGGTTATTAACAAAAACATCCTGCCTATGGAGGTGCGTTTTCCCGGAAAACCTCATACCTGCTTTTATTTTGAAAGCAAACCTCTTGAGGAAATACTGCGTGAGGTGGAAACAAATGCCATTAGAGATGCTCTTTTGCGGTCAGGCGGCAATAAAGCCAAAGCTGCACAAATCCTTAAGGTACCCGCATCCACACTGAAGTCCCGTATCGAAAAATTGAAATTGGCTTATTCGAACTGACGAAATTACGGCGAAAAACGACGAATTTTCGTCGCTTTTTCGGTTAAGCAATTTTTAGGGAAAAACAAAATCACCTATTAAAAAATCTGATAATCAGCAGTCTGCCTGTTGTTGCTATATAAGCCGTAAGTTTTGGTGCAAATATTGCTAGTTTCTAAGCAAAAAATTTAACAAATCGGTACCGGAATAGGCAAAATACCGCTACCAAAAAATAAACTTTAATCTCGAACGCACATCATGATTAGAAAAAACATCTTCTTTTTCATTTTTCTCACGGTTTCTTTGAGTCTTCAAGCCGTAAGTCCGGTAACCTATTCGGCCTCCAGCCATCAGATCAGGATCAATGGTAACTCAAATGTTCAAAGATGGTCGGCCGAAGTGCCCAGGGTTACAGCAGTGGGTGATTTTGTGGTAAACAACGGTCGTCTGGAAGCAATATCGAGGCTCATAGTGGAGGTAGATGCTGCTGCCATTAGAGGTTCTGAAGGCAATATCATGACTGAGAAAATTCGTGAATCACTAAAAGTCCAGCAACATCCTCGTATTATTTTTCGTCTGACCAGGTTGGAGAATATTTCGCAATCCGGTAATGATTTCACGGTCGAAGCATCCGGCAATCTCACTGTGGCTGGGGTTTCGCGTCCGGTTGAACTCTTGGCTACAGGTCGCGTAATGCCCAACGGCGATATCCAGATCAATGGCGTTGAAGAAATGAGAATGACAACCTGGAATGTTCAGCCTCCTCGCGCCATGCTGGGAGCACTCAGGACAGCCGACGATATATCTGTTAATTTTTCTCTTACTCTCAAAAAGTGAGACTTTTTTTAAATCTTTCATTAAACTATTAATTTTCTTATGACAACACGATTTAGAAGCTTTTTTGTAATGCTATTTGCCATAATAATGGCAGTTCCGGCTTTTGCTGGAAATCCACAGATTAATTTTGACCGTCCAGCCGACCAAAGGGGAGTCAGTATGTTTGAAGCATCGAAAGTGGATACCATTCCATTCACAGGGCTTCAGGTGCGTTTAGGTGGTAGCTTTACCCAGTCTTTTCAGGCAATTAACCACAGCACAATGGCTCAGCCAGTAATGGCAACATTTGGCGGAAACCAGGTAAACCTTAATGAATTATTCCCATTGGGTACAGGTTTCAACCTGGCCAATGCCAATCTGAATATAGATGTACAGTTGGCAGATGGTATTTCTGTCAAGTTGGAAAACTATATGTCATCGCGCCACCACCCGAATTTCTGGGTAAAAGGCGGATACATTCAAATTGATAAGCTTCCCTTCTTTGGCAATCCTCAGTGGTTTTCTGACCATTTTCGCTTAAGGCTCGGCCATTTTGGAGTAAACTACGGCGATCAGCATTTTCGTCGCAGCGACAATGGAAACACCATGTTCAATCCATTTTCCGAAAACCTCATTATGGATGCTTTCGCAACCGAAATCGGTGGTGAACTGTATTTCTTCCCCAATGAGGATTTGTTTGTGATGGCCGGTATCACAAGCGGTTTTATTCAGGGCGATGTACAAGAGTATCCCGGAATTCGCAAAAATCCTGCCCTTTTGGGTAAAGTGGGTTACGACAACCAACTGAACGAAGACCTTCGATTGAGGCTTAGCGCCAGCGTATATCACAACTCCAGCGCTATCCGCAGCACTTTGTATGCTGGCGATCGTGCCGGTTCGCGCTATCTTTTCGTTGGTGAGCCTGTGTTTTTCCGCGATATGCGTGCAGGTGGAGCAATCACAAGGTCGTCTGCTACCAACAGGTTTACAAGCGGCAGGCTGAATCCCGATTTCACCCATCACATTACTGCGATCATGATCAACCCCTTTGTGAAATTCAGAGGACTTGAGGTAATGGGTACTATTGAAATATCCAGGGGTAAACTTCGTGCTGAGACAGAATTCCGCAATGCTACCCAATTGGCCGGTGAAGTAATTTATCGCTTTCTGCCCAACGAAAGCGCATTTGTTGCTGCACGCTACAATGTGGTTGACGCTAATATCGGTGGCGCAAACGCTGATGTTTCGATTGACCGCATGCAGTTTTCTGCCGGTTGGTTCCCAACACGCAACCTTCTTGTAAAATTGGAATATGTAACACAAAACCACGATGGCTTTATTGAAACAGATATCCGTCATGGTATGAAATTCAATGGCTTTATGCTCGAAGCCGCCCTTGCTTTCTAATTTGGATTAGGTCAGAGTGGCAGGCTCTCGTATTTTGGGACCTGCCACTCTTTTTTTTAGTTTACAAGTTATGCATTGGATTGCTTTTCTTTTTCTGGTTCTCCTTTTTAATGTCGCCCACGCAGATCATCATAAGATATTTGGCTATTCTGTGATGCCGGAAAGCCGGATTACCATATCAGGTACTACCAATATCAGCCAATTTGCCTGTTTGAGTCTTAACGAATCTCCTGCAGGATCTTTCTTGCTGGAGGAAACCGGACCCATGGGCCGCTCCCTGCGCTTTTATGATGCGTATCTGCAAATTAGGGTTTCTTCATTCGACTGTGGCCACAGAGTAATGAACCGCAACATGCATCAATCTTTAGGTGGTGAAAAGTTTCCGTATATCACAATAAAAATTCACGAGGCCACCAATATTCAATACAACCCCAGAACCTCAAGCGGCACCGCACGCGTTGCGGTTGCAATTACTTTAAACGGAAAAACCCAAAAATCCACTATGCTCATTAGTTTTCAGGCGCAAGAAATGGGTAATATTGTAGTGGATGCTTCGAAAAAAATGCGAATGTCTGATTTTGGGGTTAATCCACCGTCGCCTGCTTTGGGATTGGTAAAGGTAAATGACGAAGTTACCATCAAAATAAATCTTCATGTTGAAACCGGCTTGTTGGGAGTAAGGTAATTTCTGCAATATCCCCCTTCTGGCCTCTTTTCCCTACTGCCTCTCAATCGTCCGCTGAATGGTGGTTCCACCTCATCTCAATTCAAAATCGGATATCCATATGTTCACGAAAAATAAATCTTATTTGCATCGGGCGAATCAGTCATTGGCTAAACGCGACAGCATCATGATGGCCCTGAAGCCCAACGCGAAAGCTATTGCAGATGCAATTAAGGTGCCTGCCCACCATCCCCATGGAGCTGCGTGAGGAATGGCCTGCAGCACCAGATCCTGAAAAATTGCCGAAACACTTCCTACAACAAAGCCGATTATAGCACAATAGGTCTGGTGAGGAAAATTTTTCAAAGTCCACTCAATGGGTTTTGTAATTAAAAATATGCCCACAGTGGTTGCAATGGATATAATTGCAAGAAAAATAATATTGAATTCGGTAATTGCCAGCAATAGGTCGTCGTACATCCCAAGAACAAGCAGCATATGCGAAGTGCTGATACCCGGCAAAATAAGTGCAATGGCAATAATTATTCCTGTTAAAAGGATGATAAACATACCGACGATACCTTCACTTTGCACGATGTTTAAGTTGCTTTCGGGAATAAACCCTGTAGCAATTACCACGAAAAGCCCAAAAAGAAAATATAGAACTGACGATATTCGGAATTTTTCGATCCGTGCTTTCTGGTACAGTGCAGGGATGCCGCCAAAAACTGCCCCAATGAAAAGTGATGAAACCGGGAGGGTAAAATTGTCAAGAAGCCATTTCAGTACAAAAGCCAGTGAGCCAATTCCTAAGCCTACAGCCGCAACAAATTTTCCCAGATACAAGGCATTAGCCCGTATATCCTTGTGGAAGTTACTAATGGCACCAATCAGTTTGTCGTAAATTCCCAGAAGAATTGCCATAGTACCACCACTTACACCGGGAACGCTCATTGATGATCCGATGATGTATCCTTTTAAAAGAAACACAGCGTTTTTTCGCAAATGTATTTTCACGATTAATGTTGATTTTGCTATTTGTAGAACAATTTTTTAGAGAATCGAATGATGTTTTGACATCCGAGGTATGCTACATTGCGGCTTACAAAATTGAGGGCAAAAATACAGAAGTATTGCCAAATAATACTAAAGCTGCAGCATGAGAATGACAAATTGTGAATTAAATGTGCTTTTCGCAAATTGTCAAAAAATCAATGCAAACAGACTTACTGTGCAGAATACTATTGCAATGTTTTGAGATACTATCCCGGCATCCATAGCACCAAACTGAAGCCGCTGCGCTTCGTCGCCAGATGGAAATCGCGAAATATCAGATACAAGGACGATCATAACGGGTGCGCTCAAAAGTATTTTGTTGTAATTTTGAGTAGGCTAAAAATAAGGCTGTAGGTTATGAAACACGATGTAATAAAAAAGTCGCATCTGCGCAGCCTGGAAAAGGGAATAGCAAAAGATCTGCTTTTTCCGCAAAAGATGCTTTACGGCAATGATTTACAAACGCTGTTTCATCGTAAATCGCTTTTGATAAAATACTTCCACACCTTTTATGCGCAATCTTCGCCAGCTGGTCGAAGGCTCTGGTTTTGTAATAATACTTACTGATGAGCAAGGTTGCATTCTGCAGATAGATGGTGATTCAGATATTTTGCATAATGCTCAATTGTTTGATATGGTACCCGGTGCATATATGGCAGAAGACAGCGTGGGCACTAATGCCATGATTCTGGCAATAAAGGAAGACCGCCCAATACAACTTACCGCACAAGAACATTTTATCAATGCCTACCATCGCTATACCTGTTCTTCTGCTCCTATACATGCCCCGGATGGCACTGTTGTTGGCACCCTGAATTTAATGGGACAGAAACAAAAAGTACATTCCCATACCTTGGCTCTGATAGTTGCAACAATCAATTCTATTGAGCAGGAGTTTAGAAATTTTCAGCTCAATTCAGATTTAAGCAAAACAACTGCATATTTGGATGCGGTAATTAACAATCTTTCCTTTGCTACACTCACTGTAAATATTGCAGGGATTATTTCGAAAGTTAACCGTAGCGCGGAGACATTTTTGGGTTTACACTCAAGTAAGCTAAGTGGGCAGCCCATTAGAACATATATTACCAGATGGAAGGAAATCTGGCAGGTTGTGCAAACCGGCGGGCAAATCTTAGATGAAGAAGTGACCCTTGAAAATATTCCGTTTGCAGGCAGGTTTGTAATGAGTGCCATGCCCATCATTGCTGAGATAGACCAAATGTCGGATCAAATTACGCAAGCGTCATCCCAGAACGAATTTCTCATACTGCCATCAACTGACAAGAACCCAGCAGCATCTCAACCAACGCAATTGCTTTTAGGCGTAGTGCTGACTATTCGCGATATGAAAAGGGTTTACAACATGGTGAATAAGTTTACCGGTATGAAAGCTTATTACACATTTGATGACATCATCGGACAAAGTTGGAGTATGAAGCAAGTCATTGATTTTGCCAAAGGTGTTTCAGACAGTCCCACCACAATTCTTATAACCGGAGAAAGTGGCACGGGAAAAGAAGTGTTTGCACAAGCGATACACAATGCGAGCAGCAGGCAAAATTTCGGATTTGTTGCCGTAAACTGTGGTGCAATTCCAGAAAATCTTTTCGAAAGTGAACTATTTGGCTATGATGAAGGAGCCTTTACCGGTGCTCGTAAAGGGGGTAAGCCCGGAAAATTTGAGATGGCTAGCGGTGGAACCCTTTTTCTGGATGAAGTGGGCGAAATGCCTTTGGATATGCAAGTGAAACTTTTACGAGTTCTGCAAGAAGGTGAAGTAACAAGAGTTGGCGGCAATAAGGCAATTGCAGTAGATGTGCGTGTTATCGCAGCCACCAACAAAAACCTGAAAACTTTAGTTGAAGAGAATAAATTCAGGATAGACCTTTACTATCGCTTGAGTGTTATTCCCATCAAAATTCCTCCACTGCGCGAAAGGCAAGAAGATATTCAGGCACTTATAAATATATTTCTACAAAGCAAATCGATGAAGCTGAATAAGGTTCCACCGATTTTAAATGAGGAAATAACCACTATTTTGCTGCGATATGAATGGCCGGGCAATGTTAGGGAGTTGGAGAACTTTATTGAAAAAACCGTTAACCTTGATGGGCGCATCATGCTGGATGTTGAAAATGAGCAGGCTTTTCGCAATAAGTATCTATACAATATAATTGATGCTCCCGAAAAAAATTCCGAAAAATCTGAAGGCCTCTGCACTTTTCAGGCTAAACAATTGGAAGAAATTGAAAAAGAAGCTATTATCAAAACCCTCCAACATTGCAATGGCAATAAATCCCATGCTGCCAAAATTCTCAATATCAGCAGAAATACCTTGTATTTGAAGACAAAGCAGTATGGAATAACTTAAAAATACATGCGGACAGAAATCCTGTGGTTTTATGGCAACATACATCCATTGAGAATTTCATAAGAATTGCAAAATATTTTGATTTATCCGCTAGCAATCCATAGAATCCCCCCTCCAAGTTAAAAGCCTTCCGACTTTATTGTACTAATTTATTACTCTGTCCTATTTTTGAGCATTAGTTTCACCGCTTTGCTGTCCTATAATTGCACAAAGCGCAATTAGATTCAAATTCAAACCCTTATTAATATATTGTTATACAGCCATTAAGCATAATTGGCACGCTATGTGTTGGGAAGATTTGAGTTGTTAATTGATTAACATTAGAATAAAAAATTCGCATTAAAGGTTTCGGACATGAAAAAAGCTAAAATGGAAATTGTTATATGTTTAGGAAGTTCATGTTTTTCGAGAGGAAATAGAGACACCCTCGAGGTAATCAAAAATTACCTGAAAAATAACGAACTGTGCGATGAAATACTATTCAAGGGGCAGCTTTGCTCACAATCGTGCAACAAAGGTCCGGTAATCTGGATAAATGAAGTAAAATACGAAGCCATGACGACAGCAAATGTAGTTCCTCTGCTGGAGCAAATTATCAATCCGTCCTAACCAATATCCAATGAGGAATTTTGAAATCAAAATGACATCTATAAAGGAAAGTTGCATGCAAAATAGGCAGCCTTCGGCACTCAGTTGGCCTGTGCGAGTTTCAGATAATACAATTTGGAAAACTATAAAAACAATCTTTTACTGCGAGAATTACACAAGGTTAAACAATCCGCAATCATGAATTCGTACCAAGCCATTTACACTGAAACTAACAACTGCTTAGATTGCTACAAGTGCATCAGGCAATGTCCGGTGAAAGCCATCAAGATTTCCAACAATTGTGCTTCTGTGGTTGATGATCTGTGCATAGTTTGCGGAAAATGCGTGGAAATATGCCCTATGGGAGTAAAAAAAGTGCGTTCGGATTTGCAAGCGGTGAAAATGATGATAAGAAAGGGCAAAAAGCTAATTCTTTCTTTAGCCCCATCATGGGTAAGTTGTTTTCCGCAGTATGATTCATCCACAATGGTGCATACACTTCAGCAGTTGGGTTTTGAAAATGTATCGGAGACGGCGCTTGGGGCAGAGCTTGTAAACAGATCTATCAGGCAGGAACTGCGGGTAAATAATTCCGGTGTTTTAATCTCCTCCGCCTGCCCTGTTGTGGTCGAATACATAAGGAGATATAAGCCGGCATTAACTGACTTGATTATTCCCTTGGTTTCGCCCATGCTGGCGCATGCGAGCTATTTAAAGAATTACTATGGCCCTGATGCACATGTTGTATTTGCCGGCCCATGTATTGCAAAAAAGCGCGAAGCTGACTCCTGGAGGCAATTGGTTTCTGCTTCAATTACATTTAATGAGTTGGAATCATGGATTCAAGAATCCATTGTTAGCACCGAAGCTCCGCCTGAAGAGCCATGTTTGTTTGAGCCAGTAGAGGCGGTATCAGGGTCTTTATATCCCATTGACGGGGGTCTGATTGCCAGCTTGAGCACCCCTGAAACTCAGAAAACACATTTTATGTCATTTTCAGGAATGGATGCCGTAGAAAACATCCTGGAAGGAGTTTTAGAGTGGAAGCCAACAGAAAATGTGTTCATTGAGCTTCTTAGTTGTACTGGCGGATGCATCAATGGACCTGCCATACCCAAAAAAGGCAGTTCGTTGGGCGAAAGATACTACAGGGTAATGAGCCATTGCAATCAAAAGGCAAAATTAATCGGCCCTAAAAAGGAACTCAAGTTCCCTGTGTACTTGCAGACTAAATACACTCCTTACAATACTTCTAAAACCGTAACCAAATACTCGGCTGAGGATATAATGGAATCCCTGAGAGCCGTAGGCAAACAGGCGACCCAGGATGAGATTAATTGCAGCGGCTGTGGGTACGATAGTTGTCAGAAATTTGCCATTGCAATGCTGGAGGGAAAGGCAGAACGCAATATGTGTGTATCCTATATGAGACGGGTGGCTCAAAATAAGGCCACCGTACTTCTGCAGCGAATTCCCAGTGGAGTAATCATTGTGGATGAAAACCTAAAGGTGATTGAGTGTAACCACAATTTTGCCAATATACTCGGCGAAGAAGTGAAAAATATCTTTGAGGCCAAACCGGGCCTGCAGGGTGCAGATGTTCGCAAACTTCTTACATTTCACAAGCTCTTCCAAATGGTGCTGGATTCGGGCAAAGATATCATTGATAAGGAAATTCGTCTCAACGGTAGTTTCCTGAAAGTTTCCATCTTCACCATACAAGCCCACAAAATTGTATGCTCAATAATGCGAGACTTATACAATCCGGAAGTACGCAACGATGAAATTGTAAAACGCACTCGGTTGCTTATCACTGAAAATCTTGAAACGGTACAAAAAATTGCGTACCTGTTGGGCGAAAATGCTTCTCGTACGGAGACTGGACTGACCTCCATACTCGAAATACTTCAAAATCAGCAAGATGATCCGGAAATCTTATCATATTGATGTTGATTGCATTCAAGCGCCAAAGGCAGAGTATTTGGTCTGTGGCGATGCTTTTCAGAGCAGAAAAATTAAAGGTGAGGATCGAGCAATAGTGACTTTGTCAGATGGTCTCGGGAGTGGCATAAAGGCTAATGTGCTAGCTACTCTCACTGCTTCAATGGCTGTGAATTTTACTATGCAGAAGCAATCCATAGAACGAACGGCTAAGATCATTATGAGCACATTGCCGGTAGATAAGCAACGCCAAATCAGTTATGCCACATTTACGATAGCTGATATAGAGTCTGGTGGAGAGGCCCGTATCATCGAATTTGATAATCCTCCTTACTTGTTGTTTCGTAAGGGGAAGCGTATCGAAATAGAAAAAAGCAAATTTTCGGTAAAATGGAATGGCAAACAAGACCGCCATATGTTGTTATCCCAATTTCCCTTGGAGTTGGATGACAGAATAATTATCAGTTCAGATGGGGTTACCCAAAGTGGAATTGGTAGTGCAAGCATGCCTTTTGGTTATGGTGAAGATGGCCTCACCGCTTTTATCGAGAAAATTTTGGAAAGTAATCCCGATGTATCTGCCAACAAACTGGCTGAAAAGATTGTGAAAAAATCGTGTGCCAATGATGTGTACAAACCCAAGGATGATATTTCATGTGCGGTAGTGCATTTCAGGAAGCCTCGCAAAATGTTGATATGCTCAGGGCCGCCATATGATGATGCCAAAGACAAGGTTTTGGCGCAAATAGCATCCACATTTCAGGGGAAAAAAGTGATTTGTGGGGGCACAACATCAAATATCGTAGCCAGAGAGTTGAATCTCGAAATAGATGTGGGACTTGAACTTGATGATACGGGATTGCCTCCGGCATCAAAAATGCCAGGATTCGATTTAGTTACCGAAGGTATCCTAACTATTGGAAGGTTGGCTGAAATGCTTGAAAAACAAAGCTATACTGACTCTATCGGCACGGGTCCGGCAGCCGATATTTTCAAAATGCTCATTGCATCGGATGATATTCTTCTGCTGGTGGGAACTAAAATAAATATAGCACACCAAGATCCATCATTACCTGTGGAGCTGGAAATAAGACGAAATGTAATGAGAAAAATTGCAAAGTTGCTTGAGGAAAAATATTTAAAGGAAGTTGAAATTCAATTTATTTAAGATAATGGAAGCGAAATCGGTTTTAGTAAAAATTTGTGCCGGAACACATTGCTATCTGATGGGAGGTTCAGAGCTGCAACTCTTTAGCGAGTATTTGCCAGATAATTTGAAAAACAATATTCGGGTTGTTGGATCGGCATGTCTGGGTTTTTGCGATGCCCAGGACGGTTGCAAGCCTCCATTTGTAATGGTGAATGATCACATTTTGCATCAGGCCACTGTTCAGTGCCTGCTCGATTTGGTAAAAAAAGAGTTAAACCTTTAACCTGATTCACAATGTCAATGACCAACAATGCGATGATAATCCGTAGAGGTTTACTAACAAAGATTATCAAACTTCTTGAAAAAAACGAATTAGAATCCGGAATTGACAGAATACCGGTTGACTTTAATCCTCGCAACCAAACTTCGGTCAGATGCTGTGTACATAAGGACAGGGCAGTTACGAAATACATTTTAATGGCCATTCTGGGTTTTAATATTCAGGATGAAACCGACGAATTAAGCCCTTTGTCAGAATATGCCCGCATGGCCATAAACAGGACTGAACATTCTGATGTATTTCATACCGTGGTTGACGAAGCTTGTTCATCGTGCAGGCAAAACAGTTATGAGGTTTCCAACCTTTGCAGGGGCTGTGTGGCCAGAACCTGCATCAGCAGTTGCCCTAAAGATGCGATAGATTTTAATGGCGGCAAAGCTCAAATCAACCATAAGCAGTGTATAAACTGTGGCAAATGTTTAAAAATGTGTCCTTTTCATGCTATTGTATATATGCCTGTACCCTGCGAAGAGGTATGTCCGGTAAATGCAATCAGCAAAAACAAGAAGGGAGTGGAAGAAATCAACCCGGAGAAGTGCATCAATTGTGGGAAATGTATAGTTGCATGTCCGTTTGGAGCAATATTGCAGAAATCTAACCTGGTAGAAATTTTTAAAGCAAGAAACGAAAATCGCGACCTGGTAGCAATGGTTGCGCCCGCAATAGCCGGCCAATTTGGAGCTGAAATAGGCAAGATTATAAACAGCTTAAGGCTTCTTGGTTTTAGCCATGTGTATGAAGTGGCACAAGGTGCTGAGCAAACCATCATTAACGAGGCTCAAGAATGGAAAGAAAAGATGGAGCAAGGTGTACCTTTTACAACTTCTTCATGCTGTTCAGCCTTTACCTCATGGGTGAATAAACACAATCCAGAGCTTAAGCCGTTTGTGTCGCATACAAAGACTCCTCTTTATTACACAGCACAAATGGTAAGAAAAAACCATCCTGATGCTTGTCTGGTGTTTGTGAGTCCCTGTATGTCCAAACGCTCGGAAGTATATCATAATCCTCTTATAGACTACACCCTTAGCTTCGAGGAGTTTGGCTCATGGTTAGTGGCGAAAGGTATAGACCTCATGGCTATTGACGAAAGAAAAAATGAGTTTGTGCCTTCTCCACACGCTCTGGGATTTGCTGCTTCAGGTGGAGTAGCTGCTGCTCTTAAGAATAAGATGCCGGAAATCAAGGAAGTCATTATTAATGGTTTGGATAAAAACAATATCCGGTTGCTAAAATCTTTGCCAAAGTCGTGCGAGGGAAATTTCGTGGAGGTAATGTCGTGCGAAAACGGATGTATCGGTGGTTGCAATGTGGTGAGCAACCCCAGGATTGCTGCCCGTCAACTCAAAGAGTATATGAATGTAGCCAGTCTAAACCATAAGTTTAGTGAAAACGGAACGGGGGTCCCTGTTGCATTAGAATCTCACAAGCAGAAGCATCACTCTTCAGAAGAGCTATAATGCAAGGAAGCATCAAGTGCTTTATTTTCAGTACTGACCTGCAGGAGTAGCTTCGATCCATAGCAGTTTGTACTTTGGAGTAAGCCAATTTTCTTACTTTTATTGCAGTTAAAGATTTTGTAAATTTTTAATTGCCTTTCAAACTGTTTTAGCACATTTACAAAAAAGTAATCAGGAGTGGTTCTCCGTATATGTGTTTTTTTTACTTTAGCGCATGAATTAAACAAAGCGGGACATGTGTTGTTTAGAATTTGTGATTTTCCTGCTTAGAATGAAAAAAATAAGCTATGTTGCCAAAACTAATATTTACCAAGCTGGATAATACGCAGTATGCGCCTGCAAAGCCCCTTGTGGCATGGGATGGAGATTGCGGTTTTTGTCATTACTGGGTTCTGCGTTGGAAAATGATCACCGGAGATGCAGTGGATTATAAGCCTCTGATGAGCGTTTACCAGAATTTCCCGGACATTGATTTGAAATATTTCCAACAGGCAATTCGGTTAATTGATACCGATGGCAGGATTTACACCGGGCCGGCTGCAGTATTTATAGCATTCAGATATGGCACGCGCTACCGTTGGCTTATGCCTCTGTATGAAAAATTTAAACTTGTGGAATTTATCTCCGACCATGTTTATTCGATGGTTTCTCGCAACAGAAATTTTATGTACAAGGCTACGATAAGGCTTTGGGGGCGAAATCCTGTAAGGCAAAAGCCCTATTGGGTGTATTATTTGGGCGGTTTAGTGGGCTTGCTTCTGGTAATTCTGCATCTGGTCTAAATCGAAACCCAAACTTGCGAGGTAGCGTCTATAGAATGGTTTGAAAAACGATTATATCTCTGTATTCTTTCAAATCATTGAGTAGTGTGGGAATCATCCTGTTCCATTCTTCCTGCACCTTTATATTATTAGAATGATTTGTTTCCCTATCGTATCGTTTTTGCATTGCCTCATGAGATTGTTGAATAATTCGATACGCTTCGTCAACCCTGGCTTTCAAATTTCTAAATGTCAATCCTCGCATTCCGCTCAATTTTCTGCGCAACTTTCGGGCATGCAGTTCAGCAATGTCGAAATGTAATTGCTCATGCTGAAGTATGTGTTCTGAAGTGTGGTTTATAGTCCAGGAGCCACTTTTGTCAAAAAAACTTGACACTTGAAATACAATTTTGTTTCCTTCTGCTGAAGTTTTTACCTCCAACACTACCATAGCTATGGCCTGCGTATTGGGATCACGGTTGGGGTCGGCCGTTCCTTGAAAATCATTCCAACTGAGGCGGCGTTCCGGCGACCAACGAATGAAATTGCTGGCATGCAAAGGCATGGCAGCAAATAGGCTAAGCAAGAACACAAAAATCCATGTCCTGCGGACAAAAAAGAACTGGAAAATCACCTTTGAGGTTACATCTTTCATGGCAAACACAAAAACTCAGGCATTACGCCAAATCTTCGATTCTTACATGCAGAAGGCAGCAAAAACATTCATTCGAAATTGTCAGCAAGCATTTTGGGAAAAGTGATTTTCCAAAAGAATATGTTGCGATTGGGGCTTTATATTGCCAAGTGCTAACTAATCAACAGGAATTTTAAAAAATTGTTTAGCAAACGGCAATCGGTAGCACTACTGCCCATTACAATGCAAGAAACAAGAGGCTGAACGCCATAAATGCCATGCCTGTCATAAGCCCGTAAATTGCAAGGTGTGGTTCACCGTATTCGCGGGCAGTGGGCAACAGGTTATCAAGCGAGATAAAAACCATAATTCCTGCTACCGATGCAAAGAGGAATCCGAATAGGGTAGGGGTAACAATGGGGGCAATCAATAAAAAGCCAATCAGGGCACCGAGAGGCTCCGCTAACCCTGAAAGAAAGGACCAAATAAATGCCTTTCGTTTGCTTCCTGTAGCCTGATAAATGGGCACCGAGATAGCTACACCTTCGGGAATATTGTGCAAGGCTATGGCGATTGCAATAGGGATTCCCAACGACACATCGTGCAGTGCTGCCAGAAATGTTGCAAGTCCTTCGGGAAAATTGTGAATAGCAATTGCAATAGCCGAAAAAATTCCTAACCGGTATAGTTTGCTATTGCGTTCTAAGGCGCTGATCTGCTCCGAAATAGCCTCCACTTTCCGGATTTCGTGTGGGTTTTGGAAGGTTGGGACGAATTTGTCAATTGTTGCTATAACAATCATGCCGGTAAAGAAAGCAACGATGGTGATCAGGTAACCGCTTGCATCGCCATGTTCGACAGTAAGAATTTCCCGGGCTTTGAAAAATATTTCCACAAAGGAGACATAAATCATCACCCCGGCCGAAAATCCAAGGGCAAGTGAAAGAAATTTGGTGTTGGTGCGTTTTGCAAAAAACGCCAAAGCACTGCCAATTCCGGTCGAAAGTCCTGCCATGATGGTAAGACCGAAGGCTAACAATATAGATTGGTGGTCGTAGAAAAAATCAGTAATGTTTTCCATCTTCTACATAATTTTTACTTCACTGATGCTTTGGTGCAATTCCTGCAAAATAGCCTTGCGTATAGCTATGGCATCGAATCCGCACTCGGCATGGAGTTCTTCAATGGAGCCCTGCTCTATAAACCTGTCGGGAATTCCCAGCCTTACAATGCTTGCGTTGTATCTGTGGTCTGACATAAACTCAAGGATGGAAGCGCCCATTCCGCCGGCAACGGAATTGTCTTCAACGGTTATGATTGATTTGAATTTTCCAAAAATACCGTGCAGCATTTTTGCATCCAGAGGCTTTAGAAACCGAAGGTCGTAAAGTGCTATACTTACCTGCTTTTCGCTTTCCAGTTCTTCGATTGTCTTTAGGGCGGTATTTCCAATTGGTCCGATAGTAATCACAGCCAAATCCCGGCCTTCTTTTATGCACCTGCCTTTACCAACAGGAATCTCTTCAAAAGGCAGCTTCCAGTTCTTCAGCACTCCATTGCCTCGCGGATACCTGACCACAAACGGCCCGTGAGGTTTCAATTGTGCAGTATAAAGCAGGTTGCGAAGTTCCAATTCATTCATGGGCGAACAGATGATAAGTCCCGGAATGCACCGCAAAAACGACAGATCGAATGCCCCATGGTGTGTGGCTCCATCTTCACCCACCAGCCCACCCCGGTCGAGACAGAATACTACCGAAAGGTTTTGCAGGGCAACATCATGCACTGCCTGGTCGAATGCCCGCTGAAAAAACGAAGAATAAATATTGCAATAGGGTAAAAATCCCTGAACAGCCAATCCGGCTGCAAAGGTTACGGCATGTTGCTCGGCAATGCCCACATCAAATGTCCTATGGGGCATAGCCTCCATCATGATATTGAGTGAGCAGCCGGAAGTCATTGCGGGGGTAATACCAACAATGCGTGGGTTGAGTCTGGCCAATTCCAGTATGGTTTCGCCAAAAACCTCCTGATATTTTTGCGGGTAATCCACGCCGTTCAGATTTGAAATGCTTTGGCCTGTTTCCTTGTCGAAACATCCAGGAGCGTGAAAACGGGTTTGCTCTTTTTCGGCATAAGGGATGCCTTTGCCCTTAACCGTAACTACATGCAGCAATTTGGGGCCGCGAATATGCTTCAGGTCGTTGAGCAAAAGGGATAAGTGCTGCACATCGTGACCGTCAACAGGCCCAAAATATCTGAAATTGAATGATTCGAACACATTGCTTTGTTTGAAAAGGGAAGTTTTGATTGCTGCTTCCAACTTCTGCACCACACCCCGTGCATCTGGCCCATACTTACCAATCGCCCCCAGAATATTCCAAACATCATCCTTTAGTTTGTTATAGGTTTTTGAGGTGGTGATATCAGTAAGATAATCGCTGAGGGCGCCTACATTTTTATCTATTGCAATGCCATTGTCGTTGAGAATCACAAGCAGGTTGCTTCCCGATACTCCTGCATGGTTTAAGGCTTCAAATGCCATTCCGGCGGTCATGCTCCCATCGCCTATCACAGCAATATGCTGGCGGTTGTGATCGTTTTGCAGGCCGGAGGCGATGGCCATACCCAATGCGACCGAAATACTAGTTGAGGAATGCCCCGTGCCGAATGCATCATAAACGCTTTCTGCCATTTTTGGAAATCCACTGATGCCCTTGTATTTGCGATTTTTATGAAAATGTTGCCTGCGACCTGTAAGTATTTTGTGGGGATATGCCTGATGCCCCACATCCCAAATGATTTTATCGTAGGGTGCATTGAACACAAAGTGCAAGGCTACGGTAAGTTCCACCACCCCCAAGCTTGCCCCGAAATGCCCGGGATTGGTGCACAAGGCTTCCAGAAGAAATTGCCTGATTTCTGTGCATAATTGCACGAGCTCTTCAGGGGAAAATCCCTTAAGATCAGACGGCGAATTTACCCGGCTCAACAATTTATACTCAGACATAGGACGATAATAACAAGGGCCAAACTATGGGCAAAAATAGAAAAGAAAATGGTTTGAAGGCGTCGGAGAATCTTCTTTTTGAACCGGATTGGAAAAAAAGAAACGGATAAGCCGGTAGGATTATGCCATCTGCATATTTTACTAGCTACATAATTTTGTAATATGTTGCAAGAGTGTAGTTTACAGCCTATCTGAAGTTTTTGTTTTCAATGTAATTTTGCAATGTAAGCCCTTGAAAATAATCCTTGAACTTCATTGTTACCTCTTTTATCAGCCCTCCCATCAGACACATGTCAAAAGGGCATATTTTCCTGTCGAGGGGGCATTCGGGGGTATCAATTTTGCCTTCGATAGCTTCATAGATATCCAGGATGGTAATTTCGGAAGGTAGCTTGCTCAAAATGAAACCTCCATTGGGCCCTCTCACCGAACGCAGATAGTTGAATTTTACCAATTGTTGCAACACCTTGGCCAGGTGATTTCGCGACGACCCCATTTCTTCCGCAAGGGCATTTACATTCACATGCACTTTGCTGCGGGCAATGATTACCATTGAGTGCAAAGCCAGAGATGCAGCCTCAGAAAAATGAACCAGTTTAGCCATATCTGTATATTTTGTAACAATGTTTAGTACTCAGAATTCCATTTTTTGGATTCGAATACCTTTTATTGAATTGAGTTCTTTCACCAGATTGTACATCTCAGCCTGGGAACATACCAGATCCAGTATGATGAATCCGCATCCCTCACAACCCGGCTTTTCTAAATCGTGCAATCCTAAGCGAGTCCTTATACAGTTGCCATATTTGGAAAGAGTATTTTGCAGTTCAGATACTGTTTCTCCTGATTTTTCCACCAAAATTCCTAAAATGCGTATCTGTTTCATTGTTTGTGCATTTGCGCCAGGTGATCAAATTCAAGTTTTTTTATTTCAATACCTCCAATCTGACTGAGGTCATTTATGAGGTTTCCCAATAAGGTATCGGTTCCCTCCAGCACAAGAATAATTGTTCCGATTCGGCTGCACACTGCCTCGGACAGCTCATGAAATCCCAGGCGTGTTTTTATGATTCCACTATGTTTCGATAGCACTTTTTGTGTGCGGTTGGCTTCCTTGATTCTATCGAAAACTAATATTCCCAATATCAATGATCTTTTCATGGAGTTGCCATTTAAAAATACAGATCGCGCTTACCTTCTTTGATTTGATGCAACTTTTGATGCAAATTATCGGTATTCTGGCTTAAAGCCAGTTCTTTTACTTTTTGATCTATCAGGCGATAACCGGCTATTTTGGTTTCTTCGGGAGCATAATCCTCCAGATACTCAGCCAGAGTGAGCAAGGCATTTGGCGAACAAAACCTCTTGATAAACCCGGGAACTGTAAATTCCATAAAATGCTCACCTGTTCGGTCGAGGCGATAACATGCTGTGCAAAATGATGGTATATAACCTGTTCGAATAAGCTCATTCATTATTTCATTGAGCGACCGGGTATCGTTGATCTGAAACTGCTCGCGGCTCAAGTCCTGTTCTGAGGGTGTTGCCGTACAGCCTTTGGAATATCCTCCCAATTCGATATTGGTTCCGCCATCAATTTGTGATACCCCGAAGCGCAGCACCTGATCACGGATATGGGAAGGTTCGCGGGCTGTAAGTATCATACCGGTGTATGGCACTGCAAGCCTGAGGATTGCCACAAGTTTCACAAAATCATCATTGCTCACCAGGTGGCTTTTATCCATCTCCAAGGCCATCGCATTCTGGACCCGTGGAAAAGAAATAGTATGGGGCCCTACATGATACACTGCCTCCAAATGGTTTACATGCCTTATCAGCCCCAGCACTTCAAACCTCCAATCGTAAAGCCCAAAAAGGGCACCAATTCCCACATCGTCAATTCCGGCCTCCTGGGCACGATCTAAGGCAGTAAGACGCCAGTTGTAGTTGCTTTTCTGCCCTGATGGGTGCACCTTGGCGTAGGTTTCGGGATGATAGGTTTCCTGAAAAATCTGATATGTTCCTATTGCGGCATCTTTTATTACTCGAAACCCTTCAACATCAAAGGGTGCAGCATTGATATTCAGCCTTCTGATTTCTCCTTTGTTGTGCTTCACGCTGTACACTGCTTTTACGGTAGCGGCTATGAAATCTGCCGAATATCTGGGATGCTCACCATAAACCAGAATAAGCCTTTTGTGCCCCTTATCTATTAATGCCTTAGTTTCTTCCTTCAGTTGGCTTGTGGAGAGCGTAACCCTTTTAATTCCTGTATTAGACGCTCTGAAACCGCAATATGTGCAATTGTTGGTACAAAGGTCGCCTACATACAAGGGGGCAAACAAAACAATCCTTTCGCCGTAGATTTTCTCCTTCAAAATACGGGCACCTTCCAGTATTTCTTCAACCAACTCAGGGTCTGTGGTCATCACCAAATCGGCCGTTTCTTGCATGGAAAGCCGTTTTTTGCTTAATGAGGACTGAATGATACTCCGGATTCTCGATTTCTCAGTATTTGCAGAGTTTAATGCATCCCATATTTCGCCGGTATCAATAAAGGGCTTCAGCCTTTCGTCGGGAATTCGGTAGGTTTGGGGATTATAAATCATTACATCATTGAGATTTGCAGCAAAGGTACAATTTATCAAAAGTTTCTGGATAGTCTTACTGAATATTTTGCATTTGATAATTTAAATACCGGAATTACCTTAATTAGCTGTTTTTTACAAATGTCTCAGAAATAGATTTGCAAACCGTCGTAAGCCAAAAATACCTGACTGGGAAGTTCGCTCTGAACCTGGTTGTGAAGTCTCATAAAATGACTCAGGTGGGTGATGTAGGCTCTTTCGGGTTTCAAGCGCTCAATTTGCTGGAGGGCCTCGTCGAGAGAAAAGTGGGAAATGTGTTTGGATTTTCTTAAAGCGTTTATTACAAGCACCTTGGAGTGTTTTGCCTTTTCCATTTCTTCATCCGAAATATAGCTTGCATCTGTTATATAGGTAAAATCTTCGATACGAAACCCCATTACCTTCATATTGTGGTGCAACACCTCTATGGGCAGAATTTCCAGACCATTTACCCTGAAGGTTTTGTTTTCAATTAGGTGAAATTTCAGCTGGGGAGTGCTGAAAAAGCGACCTTCGCTCAGAATATATGAAAATTCCTTGTTTATGGCATCTACTACTTCTCGGGTTGCATACAAGTCAACGGTTTTATTGAGAACATAGTTGAATCCCCTGATGTCGTCGAGGCCGCCGATATGGTCTCGATGCCCATGGGTGAAAATCACTGCTGAGATATTCTCCACTCTTTCTCTAATCATTTGGTACCTGAAATCGGGACCACAATCAATTACCAATGTTTGGCCCTTCACATCAATCATAACAGATGTTCTCAGGCGATTATCACGCGGGTCGGGACTCCTGCACACTTCACAATTGCAAGCAACTACAGGTACTCCGGTGGAAGTACCTGTGCCTAAAAATGTTACCCGCATTTGTGAATCATCAATCATTCTGTTCCAAAAAAATGAGATTGTTTCGGTAGTTCTTAACAAATAGCTCAATAAATCAAGTCGTTAACTGCCTCGGTTGCATCGTTCAGTTGTCGCATTGTTTTTGAACCGTTGGAATCAAATGGCATAAGTCGTTTATAAAAAAGCAGGTTACCTGTTGGGCAATCACGAAGATCCAAAGGAGTTACGGGCACCAAAAGCACCTCCGGATGGGTTGTATTCGTATTGCGAATCATTCCAACAGCTTTTTCCGAGTGATTGCCAAAAAGTATCCGGGTAGCATAAAATCCGTCCGGTGGCAATAGTTTCTCCGTATCTGTGCATTGCATTTTGTATATTTCCACGGAATGCCCCTCCATGATTTTTGTACAAAAGCTAATTGCTCCTTTTATAAAGTACTGATTATCCAAATAGGCATTGGCTTTTTGGATATTTCCTTCGAATAAGGCTTTTCGGATTTTTGTAGAACTGATAATTTCATTTTCGATATCCAGAATGGAAATTTCTTCAACTTGAAACCCTAATTCAATTCCTAATTTGTGCAAATATGTGAAATCGCCCGTTC
>Ga0209316_100025_pt1 | contig 64658 bp, 43 predicted proteins | sample 3C3metaG_FD_184150 | JGI IMG/M metagenome (GOLD analysis project Ga0209316, IMG submission 184150) | Freshwater bacterial and archeal communities from Indian Creek, Illinois, USA - 3C3 metaG (SPAdes) (version 3) | ecosystem: Environmental > Aquatic > Freshwater > Unclassified | place: USA: Indian... | reverse complement strand
CTGCCACACTAATGATTAGGGCGCTTGCTGTTGGAACAGTGAAGAGCTCAGACCTGTGGAAACTTTTATCCAAAGAGCTGTTGGTCGCATTGCTGCTAGGTCTCTCCATGGCAGCCGGTGTGGCGGTTGTGGCTGGTTTGCGCTCACCCGAGATCATGTGGATTGTACCCATTGCAATGGTAATTATTGTGGTGAAAAGCAGTTTAATTGGTCTGGTTTTGCCTTTTGCATTTCAAAAGTTGAAGCTCGACCCGGCTACAGCAAGCGCACCTCTGATTACTTCTATAGCAGATATCGGAGGAGTTTGGGTTTATTTTTCAACCGCTCAGCATATTTTGGGATAACAAACGCTTCTGCAATCGGTTAGTCGGGTAGGGCTAATAATTGTGCTGCACCCGAACTTTTCATGATGACTTTTGCTGGATGCAGTGGCCATGCCGGAATGGAAAGTATAAAAGCATTTTGAAAATTTCGAATTTACCATATATACCGGATTTGATTTTTTTACTTTATTGTTACGCATTCATAAAATGAAAAAATTTTTGTATTTATTGATTATTGGTGCATATTTTATTTTCACCTCAGTATCATGTGGCTCAGGCTCGCAGCAGCCTGCTGATCAGGCTCAGGAGCAAACACAAGAACACGGGCACGAACATGCTCCTGGCGACGATCACGACCACTCACACGAGCATGGACACGATCATAGCCACCCTCATGATCATGATCATGATCATGCACATCCGCACCAGGAAGAGTTTGTGGTTGGAGATACCATAAATAAGCCTCACACGCATACCCACCAGAACGGTCACACACACTAAACCAGTTTTGAGGCGCAAATGCTTCAAAATGTTTACATGCAAAATTCATGAAAGCTAGATTTTTTTTAATGATAGCAAGCGCTGCTATACTTTTTACGGCGTGCAACCGGCAGCCGGCATCGCACGGACACACCCACGATGTGATAGGCGGACATGCGCACGACGATCACGGCCAAGATCATGAACACGGAGATGGGGCAGTGAGCCACACTTTGTTTTCGGAGGACTATGAGCTTTTTGTCGAATTCCCTGCCCTGGTGGCCGGACAAATCAGCGAGTTTGCAATTCACCTCACCCAACTGAGCAACTACAGACCGCTTACAAAAGGCAGAATTACGGTAAGCCTTATTAAAGACGGCAGGGGCATACGGCACAGAGTTGATTCTGCGGCCTCGGCCGGTATTTTCAGGCCTGCCCTCAAACCTTTGGAACCCGGAATTTATCAATTGGTCTTCGACCTGGAGGTTGACAACCAAACCGTTTCATTTGTTGTTCCGGAGCAACAGGTGTTTGCAGATGCTCATGATGCTGCCCATGCAATCCTTGAACAGGCAGAGGGTGATTGGGTAAGCTTCACGAAGGAGCAGGCCTGGCGCGCCGATTTTCAGGTTCAGGAAATACATCCCGGACCTTTTTATTCGGTTATAAGGGCTTCGGGTAGAGTGAAAAGCCAACCCCAGGCACAGTTTGCGGTGCATTCTCAGGCACAAGGTGCCGTTACCCTTATGGTGGTTTTGGGAGAATCTGTTCAAAGGGGCGAATTGCTGGCAGTAATAAGCAGCACAGGAATTGAAAACAATATAACCCAGAAGCTCAACGAAAGCTTCATTGCCTTCGAAAGAAGCCGGGCAGATTATGCCCGCTCCAAGCCCCTTGCCAATCGGCAGCTTATCTCTCAAAGAGAATTCCTGGAAGTGCAACAGCGTTACCTACAGGATTCCTTACGCTTACGCTACCATCAGATTTCAAGCCTCGTGAGTCGTCAGGGAATAAGAGTGCTTGCACCGGCCGATGGGTTTGTAAGCCACATAAATGTATCCAATGGCCAGTTTATCGAAAGCGGAGCTACCCTTGCAACAGTTACCCAAAAAACTCAGGTTATCATTGAAACATTTGTTAATCAGTCGGAATTTCGCAGGGTAGGCGGGATTTTTGATGCCAACTTCAGGGTTGCCGGCGGCCACTACACCATAAACCTAAGGGAAATGAATGGGAGCGTGCTGTCGAACAACGCTTTTGTAAACGAACATACCACTCGCATACCTGTAGTTTTTGCTGCTGAGAACCGTGGCGAATTGATGCCGGGAATGTTTCTGGAGGCGTTTCTCAAAACCGGTCGAACCGACCGCGCATTAGTAGTGCCTCTAACAGCCATTGTGGAAGAACAAGGACTTCACTCTGTATTTGTACAAAAAGGAGGCGAACGGTTCGAAAAAAGGCAGGTAGAGCTTGGCGACAACGATGGCCGACAGGTTGAAGTCGTTGCAGGCATTATACCAGGCGAACGAATCGTAACCAAAGGTGCTCAGCAGGTAAGACTGGCAACAAAAGCAGGCACACTTCCCCTTCACGGACACACCCATTAACCCTGCAAAACATGCTGGACAAAATAATTGATTTTTCATTAAACAACAGGCCGTTAGTGCTATTTATGTCGCTCATCCTGTTGCTGTCAGGTGGCTATATTGCCACGCAAATGGATGTGGATGTGTTTCCCGACCTTACGGCTCCTTCGGTGGTAGTATTAACCGAAGCCCATGGCATGGCAGCCGAGGAGGTGGAGCGCCTGGTAACTTTTCCCATCGAAACTGCCGTAAACGGCGCTACAGATGTACGCAGGGTGCGGTCGTCGTCGGCAATGGGCATTTCGATAGTTTGGGTAGATTTCGACTGGGGAACCGACATTTTCAGGGCGCGGCAGATTGTTGGCGAGAGGCTGGCAATGACTGCTGAACGATTGCCCGAAAATGCCGGCAAACCGACCATGGCCCCTCAAACATCTATCATTGGCGAAATAATCCTGCTCACTGTGTCATCCGATTCCATTTCACCCATGGAGCTTCGAACCCTTTCCGACTGGCAAATCAGAAACCGTCTGCTGTCAATAGCCGGAGTCTCGCAGGTGATGGTAATGGGAGGAGACTACAAACAGTATATCATTGAAGCCGACCCCGAGAGAATGGGGTTTTTCGGAGTAAGTCTGAATGAACTGATTGAGGCCTCAGAAAACCTCAATCAGAATGCAACAGGCAGTTTCCTGAACGATTTCGGAAACGAATATGTGATTCATGGCATTATTCGCACCACCAACACACAGGAAATTGGAAATTCGGTTGTCAAAATTTCAAATGGCAGCCCTGTTACCATAAACGATGTAGCCACAATAAGAATCGGCACACCGCCAAAGATCGGAGCCGGATTTCTGAACAGCAAACCTGCGGTGGTAATGACAGTGTTGAAACAACCCGACACCAACACCCTCGAGTTGACAGAAAAGATTGACGAAGCTCTTGAACAATTGAAAGCTGCTCTGCCTGGGCATGTGGAGATCAGAAGTGATGTCTTCAGGCAGGCCGACTTTATTCAAAGGGCTGTAAACAATGTGGCTACTGCCCTTATTGAAGGGGCTATTCTTGTAGCTCTGGTGCTTTTTCTTTTCCTGCTCAACATTCGAACCACAGTAATTTCGCTCATTGCAATTCCGGTTTCAATGGTAGTTGCCGCGATTGTGTTGAAGCTGATGGGGCTTACTATCAACACCATGTCGCTTGGCGGAATGACAATTGCAATTGGTTCGCTGGTAGATGATGCCATTATAGATGTGGATGTGGTGCTCAAAAGGCTGAAGGCCAATGCCCGTCTTCCCTTAGAATTAAGAGCCTCAAGCCTTTCGGTTATTTACAAAGCTTCCGTTGAGATACGGCCGTCTATTCTTAATGCAACACTGATTATTTCGGTAGCTTCTGTGCCGCTGTTTTTCCTTTCGGGGATGGAAGGACGAATGCTCCGACCACTGGGTATAGCATTCATTGTATCGCTTTTCGCATCTCTGCTGGTAGCAATCTCGCTTACTCCGGTTTTGTGCAGCTACCTGCTCACCACCGATAAGCAATTAGCGGCCAACGAAACCGGAAGCCGTTGGGTGCGATGGCTCAACAGGCTTTACGAAAAGACCCTTGAGCGCTCCATGAGGCATAAAAGAGTCATTATAGGGTCATCAGCAGCACTGTTTGTGATCTCTATGTTAATCCTTTTCAATCTGGGAAGAAGCTTTTTGCCCCAATTCAACGAAGGAGTTCTCACGCTCAGCACTGTGAGCCTGCCGGGCATCTCCCTTGATGAAAGCAATAAAATAAACCTGAAGATTGAAAGTGAGCTCCTCGAAATGGAAGAAATCCATTCGGTGGTACGACGCACCGGTCGGGCAGAGCTGGACGAGCACGCACAGGGGGTATTTTCATCAGAAGTGGATATTCCCATTGAGCTCAACGGTCGTCCAAAAGAGGAGTTTATGGCGGAACTGCGCAGCCGCCTGGGAGCAATAAGCGGTATTAATATAACCATTAGCCAGCCATTGGCGCACCGTATAGATCATATGCTTTCGGGCACCAGGGCAAATATCGCCATAAAGTTGTTTGGAAACGACCTGAACCGTATGTTCACCCTGGCAAATCAAATCAGCGCTCAAATTTCGGGTATTGATGGTCTGGTGGATGTAAATGTGGAGCAGCAGGTAGAGGTTCCGCAGTTGCAAATCATTCCCAAAAGAGAAATGCTTGCAATCCACGGAATACCCGTCAATGAATTTGCAAGGTTCATTGATGTGGCATTTGCCGGACAAAAGGTGTCGGAGGTGATTGACGGTAATATGCGGTTCGACCTGGTTTTGCGTTACAATGAACGCTATCGCGAATCCATTGATGCTGTCAGAAACACTTTGATCGACACCCACAATGGCAGCAAAGTTCCCCTTAGGGAGGTGGCGGATGTGATATCTGCATCGGGACCCAACACCATCAGCCGGGAGAATGTGAACCGAAAAGTGGTAGTATCGGCTAATGTTGCCGGACGCGACCTAAGAGGCGTTGTTATGGAAGTGCAGAAAACCATTGATGAAAACATTGAATTGCCCGAAAATTACTACATCGTGTATGGCGGACAGTTTGAAAGTGAAGAAAGGGCTGCCGGACTGCTGCTCTGGACCTCCCTGTTGGCTATACTGGTAATCTTCATGCTGTTGTTCATGGAATTCAGAAACATGACCGTATCGGCCGTGATCTTGCTCAACCTTCCTCTGGCATTGATTGGCGGGGTTTTCAGCATTTGGTTTACATCGGGAATACTGAGCATCCCTGCCATTATTGGGTTCATAACACTGTTTGGTATTGCAACACGAAACGGTATTTTGCTGGTATCGCGCTATAATGCCCTGATGAAAGAAGGGATGCCGCCTTACGAGGCCATAATCAGCGGTTCGCTCGACAGGCTGAACCCCATCATAATGACCGCCCTTACGGCTGCATTGGCTCTGATACCACTTGTAATTGCCGGCGAGCAACCCGGAAACGAAATCCAGAGTCCCATGGCGGTGGTAATTCTGGGAGGGTTGTTTAGCTCTACCTTGCTCAATATCTTCATCGTACCTGCCGTGTTTTTCCTAATCAAAGTAAAGGAGGCCAAAAAATGAAAAGCTTAACCTGGTTTATCATGATGCTGGCTGTTCCCATATTCAGTTATGGGGACACCCTCGAGGCTCTGTTGCAAAGCGTAGAGCAAAACAACCCAAGGTTGATTGCACTTCAGAAATGGTTAGAGGCCGAAGAAGTAAAAGCCAGAACAGGCATTTATCCGGAAAATCCGGAAATCTCATGGAATTATCTGTTTGGCAACCCCGAAGCCATCGGCAATCAGCAGGAATTCGGCATAATGCAGTCGTTCAGGCTTCCCGGCTACTACCTTACAAAATCAGCTATCCGGCAATTGACCTACAGGCAAATGCAGGCATTGGCAGATGTAGAAAAACGAGAGGTGTTGCACAATGCGCAATCGGTGTATTTTCATCTGGTGATGCTTCACCAAAAGGCTGGTGCGCTGAAGGCCCGCAATCAAAATGCCGAATTGCTGGTTGAACTTTTCGCCGAAGGACTTGCAACAGGCGAAATCTCCAGACCGGTTCTGGATAAAGCCCGGATACATGCCATAGGTGTGCAGCATGATTTACAGATAACCCTTACGCAGATAACAGTTTATCTTCAAAAGCTGGAGCAGTTGAACGGTGGCATATCCATTGCAGGCTTAACCTTTGCTTATCCTTCATGGCAACAAATTCCGGATTTGCAAGTGCTACTGACAAACCTCCCCGAAAACAATCCCCATCTTGTGATGGCGCAACTGCAAATCAGCCAGAAAGAAATGGAGATAAGGCACAATCGTATGGCCAATTTGCCTTCCTTTTCGGCAGGATATCACACTGAAGCCATTCTCGACCAGTCGTTGCAGGGTTTTCAGTTGAGTCTAACCATCCCATTGTGGCAAAACAGAAATGTAATACGCCATTCCAGATTAGAACACGAATGGGCAAAGGCCCATTTTACCCAGCAGGAAAGCGAATTAGTTGCCCAAATTTCAGGTATGTATCACCAGCTTAAGGCGCTCCAGACCAGTTACCGGCAAATGAAGGATGTACTGGAGCAAGAGCAGGTACTGCCGGGCAACCTTGAGTTGCTTCAATCGGGTCAAATCTCATTTTCAGAGTATCTGATAAATGCCGATTTGGTTTGGGAAGCCAGGAAGCAGTTTTTTCAGACAGAATACGAATTTTTCGTAATGCTGAGCAAGCTGAGAAGTATGCTGTAAATCTTTTAACCGGAATTGGCAAATGCGCTGAAATGAGCCAGCTCCAGTGGGTAGGATTATGCTGGATGAAATGCAATTCATCGAACGACAATTCTCAAAGGTCTCTGAACATTACCTATTGAACTAATTCATATCCGGTCATTCTGCCTTTTTGCAATGCGGGCAAACCGTGCTTCAACCATACCGGGGCAGGTGCGCCCTTTAGGAAATGATCGAAAAACTGCTGCATCCTGATTGAAAGATCCATCCGGTTGGGCCATCTGGTAAGGTTATGCTCTTCATTATTGTAAACCAGCATCCAAACCGGCAGCGACAACCTGCGCATTGCCAGAAAAAGCTCTATGCCCTGAAAATAATGCACTGCACCGTCGTTGTCATTATGCATCATCAAGAGCGGTGTCTGAATTCTGTCCGCAAAGAATATGGGAGAATTTTCGATGAACAGCTCCTTCTTTTCCCACAAAGAGCCTCCAATGCGACTCTGTGTTTCTTCGTACTGAAACTGCCGGCTTCTGCCGCTTTCCCACCTGATGGCGTTGTAGGCGCTGATCATATTGCTTACCGGTGCTCCTGCCATGGCAGCCCTGAACATATTGGTACGCGTTATCAGAAATGCCACTTGATATCCACCCCAGCTCTGGCCCTGAAGTCCCATATTTGAACGGTCAATAAACGGGAATCGTTCAACCATTGCTTTGGTGCCGCTCACAACAGCGTTGTAGGCACTTTGTCCGGGAAAACCTTCTGTGTAGAAAATATCGGGAACAAACACTATGTAACCATTGCTGGTGAAAAAGGTCCTATTGATGATAGATCTGCTGGGAGCCGGAATAAAATGCTGGTGCAGCCCATCGGAAGAACGCTCGTAAAAATACACCACCATGGGATATTTATTGTTGGGGTCAAAATTTTCCGGCAAATACAATAGTCCCTGCAAAGCCCTGTTGTTGAAATCCATCCATTCAACCAACTTTACCGATCCCCACAAAACATTAGCCTGCTGAGGATTAGCGTTGGAAATCCTTGAGGGGTTGTTAAATCCGGGTTTACTGGTGAAGATATCCGGAAAATCCCGGAAAGTACTCCTTCTCCAAATCATGCGGTCAGAAAAGAGGGCTTTCTGTAGCTGGCTAAATGCAGCATCTTCAAAAATCAGCTTACTCAATAAGTTGTTGTGCCACTGGAAAAAGCCGCTTTGTTTTGTGGTAATATGAAATGCGTGAAAAACGACAGGATCCGTAAGGTCAACAAACGGAGTTACAGGGTTTAGGTCTTGCGTACGAAACCTGATGGAGTGTTCCCTGCCATATCCCTGAGTGAGGTTTACTGCATCCCTACGGCCGGTGGGATCCACTTTCCACACATCAAATCGGTCATTAAGAAGAACGAATTCGTCGTTTTCGGTCCATCCGCCTACTCCATACGGACCTGCCAAGGCAGGTAGATCCTGTTCCTCATTGTAAAACGAAACAGGAATTTTTGTTGTCAGGATATTTATGGCTTTTGTTCTCATTTCAAATGAAAGCCATCTGCGGTGCTGGGGCTCGAACCAAATTACAAATCTGCCTTCCGGAGAGAGCGAAGTCATCGAAATTACCCTGTTAGCAATGGGATGCCGGCTACCGTCGTTCAGGTTTACGGCAAAAAGGTCGCGTGGGGTTATGCCTCTCCAACTCGACTCCATTAAATACGGCACATTGGAAATTCCCAGAGCAAAAAGGGCGTCGTTATGGGTATCTAAGGTAATATCGGGCATATCGGGCGATGCCAGTTGCACCACCCGCCGGGATCGGATGTGATATACAGCCAGGAAAGTTCTGTTGAGTTCCCTTTGCAGGTTGTGTAGCTGCTGGGATTGCAGCAATCCGTCCTGCCAATGCCACACATCTACAGAAAACCTCTCCTCGGCCAATAGGGTATCCTGGGGTTGCTCAACAGGCTTTGGGGCTGTGCCAAAAAACAGCCTTTCGCCGTTGCGTGAGAAGAACGGTCTGCGATGTCGGCTGGGTGTATTCCCGTCTGGCAGGCCTGGGGTGCCTTCCACTACAATCGGAAGCGCGCGGTTGCGCAGCCCTTCCCACAACCAGATTCCATAGTGCCTCACCTTGCCGGTATCGGTCGTAAAAAGCCATGCCAGGTTTTGACCGGCGCGGTCGGCAACCAGGCTTTCCAAATCGCCCTTTTGCGGATCGAGCCTGATAGTTCGGCTCCGCAATAGATCAATACCAACTATCTGCTGCATTTTCAAAGTATCGGCAATGATGGTATCGGTTATAGCTGCCACTAAGGTGCCCAAAGGCGAAATCAGGTATTCCTCCACATTTGCAATTGTATGCCTTGCACCTGTTACCGGATTGTAGGCAAACAATTTCTTTTTCTCATCGTTTTTGTCCTGAAGATTGTCGGTGGAAGCATTCAGGCCATCCGGCATTCCGGGGTCGCCACCTTGCCTGTCGGGCCTGTGCATGACTGAAGCATATACATGATACACCAACCAATCCGATGCTTCATCGGGCAAGGCAAATGTAACCGGGCCTGGGATTTTCACCAGCTTGTTTTTATCAAAATAGAAAATTCCAAGAGAGTCGGTAGGCATTTGGTCTCTTTTGCGCCCCTCTACCTGTGCCTGCCTAACCAGGGCACGCGGTGGCCGGATGTAAAATACGGCAAATCGGTTGCCCGGAGAAATAACCGCACTGAATCCGCGGGGCACAATAGTTTGTTTGCCTTCAACAAGGTTTTTGATGATCATTACACCATCGCCTTGCTGGGGGTTTACTTCATAAATAATCCATTGGCCATCGCCCGAAAGGCGCTGGTTGGCTATGGTGTTCCAACCGGAATAATCTTCATGCGTGAGCGGGCGCTTTTCGGGTTGCGCTCCAAATAGTACTCCCTGAAATCCTGCAATCAGGAATAAGACGGACAATAGTGTACGATTCATGGCAGAAAGGATTAAGTGAAAAACAAACCACAGAAGTTTGGATGTATAGTGTCTTCCCGCTCAGGCGTGTCAAACCGGTAATGACAAACTTCAGCGCAGGTAATACAGAATCATGGTCCCTATTTGCCGAGAGGTAGAGGCCCATGGCGGGAACTTTTATAAAGCAAAAAAGCTGCACATTAACCCCGCCCGGTACATTTGACTTAAAGACTGATTCAGGGTTTAACCCATTGAGCAGGGAAAGTTCAAAATCCAGGCAGAATGGTTACGAATCCGCCTTAATCTATCAACTTCAAATCTTCAAGTTCTGAACCATCGGACAATTCGTCCTCGTCGTCAATTCTATCCTTGTAATCAGCTTCATCCTTCTGGTTTTCAGATCCAAATATATCGGGCTTTATGGCAACAGCTTTTCTCACATCCTTTATACCATCATCTCTTTGGCCCGACTCCAGATAGGCTTCCGCCCTGGCAAGTATGGCATTGAGGTGCTTGGGGTCGAATTTAAGGGCAACATTCAAAAACTCTATAGCCTTTTTATGCTCCTTCTTGAACAGGGCCACAACGGCTTTGCCGTACCACCCCTCCGGGCAGCCCTTGTCAAGCTCAATAGCTTTTTCAAAAGCAATCTGCGCATTTGGGTAGTCTTTATTCAACAGATAGGCTCCGCCCAAATCGAGCCAAACCTCCTGATTACCCCGGGCGAGACTGTTGGCCTTCTCCAAATCTTTGATCGCCTCTTTGTATTTTTCCTCAGCCCCCCTGAGCAATCCTCTGGTATGATATGCTTTGGAGTGCTTGCAATCAAGCTTTATTAAAGCATTCAAATCCTTCAGTGCCGATTCATAATCCTCGCTCCTGAAAAAAGCACAACTTCTGCCATACAAAGCATCAGTATCACGGTCGTTGGTTTCTAAAATCTGGCCGAAAAGCTCTATAGCTTCTTCATAATCCTTTTTGTTAAACTTCTGCCAGGCTTTTTCCAGTAGGCTGCCCTGTTCTTTTGAATGTGTTTTTGTCATGAAATAGATTACATTTGTCAAATCAGCAGGAAGCGAAATTATATAATTTTTGATGAGAGGTTCCATAACAGAAAAAAAAATCATCTCTGTTAATTGATAATACATTTGCATGGCCATTGTATAGTCAATTTATAAGAATTGTTCCTGGAAATCCTCCTGATAAAAACACCTGCAAGTATGTGTGGAATTGCCGGATATTTTTCTCCCATCGCTTGGTTAAACACAGATAATCTGAAGCATATGAACAGGGTGCAGAAGCACCGAGGCCCTGATGCTTCCGGAACTTTTGCTGAAGGATTGGTTGGCTTAAGTCATTGCAGGCTAAGCATCATTGATCTTTCTCAATCGGCCAATCAACCCATGGTTTCGCATTGCAGGCGATACGCCATGGTTTACAACGGGGAGGTTTTCAACTTTCAGGAAATAGCCCAGGCAGTTAGAGAAATAAGGCCAGGTTTTGAGCCTAAAACAACTTCCGACAGCGAAATCATTCTAGAGGCCTTTTCTATATGGGGAGAAAATTTTGCGCACCGGCTAAATGGAATGTTTGTAATTGTCATCTACGACCGGCAGGAACAGCAACTGACCATAGTGCGCGACCGCATCGGAATCAAACCCTTGTACTATTTTCACAAAGACCAAAAGTTTGCTTTTGCTTCCGAATTAAAAGGACTTGCAAAAACAGAACCCATTAGGGACATGCTCACGCTGAACCCCAAGGCTGTTTCCACTTTCCTGCATTTGGGTTATATTCCGGCACCATTATCTATTTACAATGAGATAAGTAAATTGGAGGCAGGTTCTGTTTTGACTATCACTCCAAAGGGTCTGGTAAAAAAGAAATGGTGGGACCTGAGCGATAATATTGAATCTCAAACTATCGATAATCCTGAAGAAGCACTCGCTACCCTGGAGAGTTTATTGATAAGTTCGGTTCGCTACAGGCTTATTTCGGATGTTCCTTTTGGAGTATTTTTGAGCGGAGGAATAGACTCCACGCTAGTTACCGCAGTTGCTCAGAGCATTTCGGATCATCCCATCAATACCTTTACTATTGGATTTCGAAATCCGGCATACAACGAAGCCACTCATGCGAAAAAAATCGCCAGCTTTCTAAACACCCGGCATCATGAGCTGTATGTTTCTGAGGCCGATGCGCTGGAGTGCTTAGAACCTTTTTTTGATGCCTATGACGAGCCATTTGCTGACTCATCAGGAATACCTTCGATGCTTGTGTCCCGACTGGCCAGGCAAAGCGTTACTATGGCTTTGACCGGCGATGGTGGCGATGAGTTGTTTATGGGATATGGGGCGTATAAATGGGCAAACCGGATGCATTACCTGCATCACACTCCCATTAGGAATGTGCTGGGCACCCTGTTGCAGATGGGAGACAACAGGTATCAGAGAGCTGCAAAACTATTTGAGTTTCAGAATGGGCAAAATATAAGAAGCCATATTTTCAGTCAGGAGCAATGCTACTTCAGTGCATCAGAAATTGAAAACATTCTTTTTGCGCAAGACACTCGTGTTGAGGTGCCTAAATATGCCACCCCTGCAACTCGAAAACTGAATCCGGCAGAATTCCAGGCACTTTTTGATATGTATCTTTATCTGCCCGACGACCTAATGGTGAAGATGGACCGGGCAACCATGGCATACGGTCTGGAAGCCAGAGTTCCATTATTAGATTACCGCCTCGTGAGGTTTGCCCTGAATCTCGATTACAACCTAAAGGTAAAAAATGGACAGCCAAAATGGCTACTGCGGTTGCTACTCAACAAATATCTTCCACCCGTACTCTACGAAAAACCCAAGCGGGGCTTTGCTATACCCCTGAAGCAATGGTTGCAGGCTGATTTGAAATATCTTGCGGATGAATATTTGTCGAAAGAGGCAATTGCCAGGACCGGACTCATTCGTTTTGAGGCAGTACAACAATTGCTATTCGCATTTTATAATCAGCGCAAAGATTACCTTTATCATCGGGTATGGGCTCTGATAGTTTTGCAAAGATGGCTCATTCAAAATTATGTTCATATTGGCTTAACTTAGAGTTAACCAATTCATAACTATTACTTAAATAATACTTAACAGCCTGCGTACTAATGCAGCCTAACTTTGTCTTATTCACGCAATTCGACAAATTATGCTGTCAATCAAACGAGTAGCCATTGTGTTTTTTATCGGATTTTTCCTTTTAGCTCCTTCAAGTCTATTGTTGGGCTCTTCCGAAACCATTAGCTCAGACCGTGGGGGAATAAGAGGTACCATTGTGGATCAGGAAACCGGTGAAACCATTATCGGAGCAACCATCGTTTTAAAAGGCACTACAAAAGGAGCCGTTTCTGATGTTAACGGAGCCTTTGTATTGAGGGATCTGGAACCAGGTACTTATGATGTGGAAGTGCGGTTTGTTTCTTACGATCCTGTAATTGTGGAGGGGGTGCAAATCAATGCGGGAGTTTTATCGCGGCTCGATGTTGCACTGACACAGACACTTAGAGTGCTAGAAGGGGTTCAAATACAAGCAAGACGGGTAACCCATACCGAGATGTCGGTACTTGCCTCTATCCGAAATGCCAACCTTGTGGTAAGTGGAATTTCCTCCCAACAAATCAGACGGTCGCAAGATGGCGATGCTGCAGCTGTGGTGCGCAGGGTGCCCGGGGTAACATTGGTGGATGATAGGTTTGTAATGATACGGGGATTGAGTGAGAGATACAATGCCAGTATGCTGCACGGTGTGAATGCTCCCAGCATGGAAACGGATGTGAGGTCCTTTTCTTTCGATATCATACCCAGCAATCTTATTGAGCGCATCATGATTTTCAAAAGCCCTGCAGCCGACTTGCCGGGAGATTTCGCAGGTGGTGTGGTAAGGGTTTATACCAGAAGCTTTCCCGAGCAGAATGGCATTCAGGTATCCTTTTCGGCAAGTTATGAGCCGGGGGTTTCTTTTCAGCAATTTAAAGGCCAGGAAAACGGGAATCTCCATTGGCTCAACCGAAACAACAGAAATAATTCTTTGCCGGGAGGATTTCCTGCCAACCTGCGCGCCATCGCTAATGACCCCTATGCTATAGAGGCTGCAGGGCAAAAACTTGGCAACAACTGGCTACCCTCTGTTAGTAACACCGGGCTCAACCAAAGTATTCACATTACTGGTGGTCTCAACTTTAATATTCGCAATATTGAGGTTGGGCATATTACGGGGCTTTCATTCAACAACAGCAAGGGAATAAACAATATTAGCAGGGCAGACTTTAACGCATTTGACAAAAGCACACAGCACAAGTCGTATTTATACCAGTTTAACGACCAAAAGCACAATCAAAAAATCCGAACCAGTTTGCTACACAACTGGTCATTCAATCTGGGGCAAGGGCATACTCTGGATTTTAGAAACCAGTTGTTTCAATTGAGCAATTCAGATTATGTGATGCGCACCGGAAACCATTTCGATTTCGGGTATTATGCAAACAATCACTCATTCCACAAAGTTTATAGAGGCATTTACTCAGGTCAGCTTTCCGGAACCCACCCATTGTGGGACAACAGGACCCAGCTCGAATGGACATTGAGTTACGGGCACTCATATCGCGATGAGCCCGATTACAGGCGTTTCCGCTCGGATAAAGACCCCAACACTGGCGAATCCACACTGTATGTTCCATTTGGAGCAGCAGCAACATTTTTTCTGGGTAGGTTTTTTTCCGAAATGGAGGAAACTAATTATACAGGCCTGGTCAATCTGACTCACAAACTTACTTTTAACCGGTTTCCCGGATTCATCCCTACCCTCAGAGCCGGAATATTATTTGAAGACAAGAGCAGATTCTTTCAGGCACGGAACTTAGGTTACATCCGGTCCAATATATTGAATTTCGACCAAAGTTTACTTTCTCAGGGGATTTATCAATTGTTCAGGCCCGAAAATATCAACAATACAACAGGAATTAGGCTCGATGAGCAAACCAACCCGAGCGACTCCTATCGAGCCATGAACAATTTGTGGGCAGGTTATGTACAGCTCCAACTGCCTTTTTCAAATAGGCTAAATATGGTGGCGGGAGTCAGAACCGAGCATCATACTCAAAGGATGCACAGCTACACGCTTACCAATCAGCCGATAGATGTGGTGCGCCCCAGAACCAGCATTTTGCCTTCGGTCAACCTCACATACAACCTCAATAGCAGAATGCTGATAAGGGGTGCGTATGGAAAAACCCTCAACCGGCCGGAATTCAGAGAACTGGCACCTTTTGGTTTCTACGACTTCAACTTCAATCTGGTAAAACGAGGCAATGAAAAATTGCAAACTGCCTACATTCATAATGCTGAGTTGCGTTATGAGTTTTACCCAAGTGAATCGGAAATCATTTCCTTTGGAGTGTTTTACAAGCACTTTTTGCGCCCCATCGAGTCGAAATTTACCGATGGTGGCGGCTCAGGCGGTATCAAAACCTTCACCTTCGAGAATGCCGACTACGCTGTGAGCATGGGAATGGAGACCGAGATCAGAAAATCGCTGATGGGCCTCACAAACTCTTCCCTGCTCGACAATATTAGTGTACTTTTCAACGCTGCACTTATCCACAGCCGAGTAGAACTTGGGCAAGCCGGCTTGGGCCAGGTAAACACAAACAGACCCATGCAAGGGCAATCGCCTTTTATTATGAATGCCGGACTGTTTTATGAAGGCAACAACGATTTAAGAGTAAGCTTGCTTTACAATATCGTGGGTCAACGGATTTTCATTATTGGATTCCATAGCTATCCTGATATTTACGAGATGCCCCGAAATCATCTGGATTTGACCATATCACGAACAATCGCAAGAAATCTAAGACTCAGTATGGGCGTTCGCGATATTCTGAACGAGAACATTGTGCTGATGCAGGATGCCAATCAGGACGGACAATTCGATCTCAATTCCGACCAGGTGATTCAACGCTTCAGACCGGGAACCCGCTTCTCCCTTGGATTGGCGTACACCTTCTAAGTATAGGCACCAATTATCTGCCTTATTAAGCCTTGGTTTGTTAACACAGGCTTAATGATTAAACAACAAAAACTTCACAAATTTTTAATAATCAGTTTATTCCCAAAAATTAGATTTGCACCGTTCAAAGAGATTTCCAAATGTGAGTTCAAAATGTGTAAAACAAACCTCAAAAAAATTGTATGAAAAAGTCAGTTTTAAAAATTTTGGCGTTGATGCTTATCTTGATTGTGCCGCTGTCTTCCTGTCAGGAAGAAGGATTGCCGGGTCTGGCTGAATTAACGGTAGAAAGGGAATCCATTTTTGCCACACCTGGTCAAAGAGTTACCAACACCATACAGATAAACGCCCCGGCCGGTGCGCAAACTCTGAACATAATGAAAAACGGAGTTCCGCAAGCTCCTATTAACCTAAACGGAGCAACTACATTCCAACATGCATTTGAATACACCTTGGCCAGCCAGGTTCCTTCGGGCACCGTGTTTAATTTTGCTTTTTCTGTAACCGATCTGCAAAATCGTCCATCTGAAACCATTACTTTCAGAATTACCGTTATTGCCAAGCCTATAGTTGAAATTACCGGAAACATCACAGGGGCAGTTACCTGGACATCAGATAACATATATAGACTAAACGGGTTTGTGAGGGTAATGGAGAATGCACGCTTAACGATCGAGCCCGGCACCCTGATCATAGGCGACCGTCAATCCAAGGGTACTCTTATAGTGAATATGGGGGGTCAAATTTTTGCCAATGGAACCCGTGAAAATCCCATTATCATGACCTCTGAAAACCCTGCCGGGTTCCGTGAGCCGGGCGATTGGGGCGGTTTGGTGATTTGCGGAAGGGCACCCAACAACATTACTGCCGCAACAGGCCAGCCTGTTGAATTGGAAGGCGGTTATGGCGCATTTCACGGCGGCAACCTGCCCAACGACAATTCCGGAGTGCTCAGGTTTGTAAGAATTGAGTATGCAGGAATTCCCATTAACCCCAATGAGGAGATCAACAGCCTCACCTTAGGTAGTGTAGGTTCGGGCACAGTGATCGAAAATATCATGATTTCTTTTGGTCTCGACGATGCATTCGAGTGGTTTGGAGGTACGGTGAACGCCCGTTGGCTCATAGCATATCGCAATGTGGACGACGACTTTGATGTGGATATGGGATGGACAGGTAATGTGCAATATGCAATATCCATTAGGGGAGCAGTGCTTGCCGACCAGTCCGGTGCCAACGCTTTCGAGATCGACAACAACGGAACCGGAAGTGCAGCAGAGCCATTTACTTCAGGGGTGTTCTCTAATGTTACGGTTATTGGTCCCAAGAAAAACCGCGACCTTCCAATAAGCCTTCAATACGCAAATGCAGCCCATCTGCGGCGCAACTCTCGCACGAGTATATACAACTCGGTATTCACAGCGTTTCCCAACGGTTTGTTTATTGACGATGACAGGCCGGGTTCTGGCCAGGCAGCATTAGATGGACATTTGCAAATCAGAAACTTGTTTCTTGCAGGTGTATCCCATTGGGGTGGGAATGGATATGGCTCAGCCGGCACTATCTTTAGCGGTGCTCCGGCCAACGGATTGCCGCACCCTACAGCTCCACGCGGTACTGCGATACGGCACCATGCAAATTTCCCCGGAGGTGCAGAAGCATTCAACACCTGGTTTAACACCGCAGCTTTCAACAACCGATTGTTTAATAACTGGGAATTGCTCGGCCTGAATCCAAATATATTCGATCTGGGAAGACCCACACTCCTACCCTCAGCCCAAAGTCCGCTGCTCAATGCCGCCCGCTGGGACAACACTCCAAAAGCCACCGCTTTCTTCGAAAGGGTAACTTTCGTAGGTGCATTTGGAACCACCGACTGGACAGCCGGTTGGGCAGAATGGAATCCGCATTTGGTTACTTATTTTTAATACCTCCTCCATTTAATGGAATAAAAGCCGGAGAAAGCCTCCGGCTTTTCTCGTTTTTGGTTACAGGTTCCTGAAATTTTTACGGATATAAAATGTCAGCAAAATTCAACAAATTTATTTCGGCAATGTTACATTTGTTAACCTGAATATTTTTCGGGTTCGACTATCAAATTATGGAACTATCCCCAAAGGAATGAACCCACAGGAACCCTCATATTTGGGCAACCTTGATATTGCCAAATTGGAAGAACTTTACGCACAGTATCGAACGCATCCCGATTCGATTGACTACACCTGGAGAAAGTTTTTTGAAGGCTTTGATTTTGCCAGGCAAAATTATCAGGAACCCACCTCCTCAATAAACATGGATGGCAACCGGATATCCCGGGAGTTTAGAGTAATTGAACTGATCAATGCCTATCGGGAGAGGGGTCACTTTTTCACAAAAACCAATCCGGTAAGAACACGCAGGCAATATTTTCCCACACTTGATATCGAAAATTTTGGATTAGACAAGTCTGATCTACAAACCGTTTTTGAGGCAGGCACTGAAATAGGACTGGGCCCTTCTACTCTTGCAACCATTTGTGAGTTCATGCAACAAACTTACTGTCAAAGCCTTGGGGTAGAATACATGTACATCCGGACGCCCGAAATCGTTGCCTGGTTGCGCACCAAAATGGAGAAGGGTCGAAATACTCCGGTTTTTGAGGCAGAAAAGAAGTTGTCTGTTTTCAAAATGCTCACCCGGGCAGTTGGTTTTGAACAATTTTTGCGCAAACGCTTCCCGGGGCAAAAACGATTCTCGCTTGAGGGCAGCGAAGCACTGATCCCTGCGCTGGATTCGCTTGTGGAAACAGGTGCTCAATATGGCCTCAAGGAAATTGTCCTCGGTATGGCCCACAGGGGCAGGCTCAATGTACTGGGAAACATTATGAAAAAGCCTTTTCATCGTATCTTCAGCGAGTTTGAAGGAAAGGAGTACGACGATGAAACGCTTCTGGGTGATGTAAAATACCACATGGGATGCTCCACTGAAAAACATACGCTCAACGGCGAAAAGGTGCTATTGCATCTTGTTCCCAATCCCAGTCACCTGGAGGCGGTTGATCCGGTAGTGGAAGGAATTGCCCGTGCAAAAGCCGATCAGAAATACGCCGGCACCCTGCAAGCTGTTTTGCCGGTTCTGATACACGGAGATGCCGCCATTGCCGGGCAAGGAATAGTATATGAAGTGATTCAGATGTCACAGTTGCCAGGATACAAGACAGGAGGAACTATTCATCTGATAATCAACAATCAATTAGGCTTTACCACCAATTATCTGGATGCCAGATCAGGCATTTATTGCACAGATGTGGCAAAGACTGTTCAGTCGCCCATTTTCCATGTCAATGCCGATGATGCTGAGGCTGTGGTATATGTGATGGAACTGGCAATGGAGTTCAGGCAAAAGTTTGGCCGTGATGTTTTTATCGATCTTTTGGGCTACCGCCGCCATGGGCATAATGAATCGGACGAACCCCGGTTTACACAGCCTATCCTTTACAAAATTATCGAGAACCATCCCGATGCTGCAAGCATCTATCTTCAGAAACTTATTGCCGAAAATTTCATAATAGATGCCTCGATAGCCAGGAGTATTGCCTCAGAATATGAATCAATGCTCGACATGGAACTTACTGAGGCTGCATCGCTTCAGAAAGGCATCATTGACCCCTTTTTAGACGATGTCTGGGCGGGCTATATAAAGCCTTCAGCCGAACAATTGTTTGCGGTAACCGACACCCGTGTAAACACTGAAACCCTGAGAGATTTGGGGAGAAAAACAGCAACCCTGCCCCCAGATAAACCCTTCTTTCGCAAGACCAGAAAATTGTTTGACGACAGGCTGCAGATGATAACATCAGGTGTGGGCATTGATTGGGCAACAGCCGAAACCCTGGCCTATGCCACCCTGCTGCATGAAGGGAAATCGGTAAGGATTACAGGGCAGGATGTGGAGCGGGGAACATTCAGCCATAGACATGCGGTTTTAAAAATGGAGCATACCGAAGAGGAGTATATCCCCTTGAACAGCATTGGCAGCCCCCATGCATCATTTGAGATCTACAACTCCCTGCTGTCCGAATATGGAGTAATGGGATTTGAATACGGTTATGCCATGGCCTCCCCTTCCAGTCTGGTGATTTGGGAGGCCCAGTTTGGAGATTTTCATAACGGTGCCCAGATTATTGTGGATAATTTCATTGCAACAGCCGAAGAGAAATGGAAAATCAACAATGGTTTGGTTTTGTACCTCCCCCACGGATTCGAAGGACAGGGACCGGAGCACTCCAGTGCCCGTATCGAACGCTTTTTAAGTCTTTGCGCGGGCAATAATATGCAGATTGTCAATTGCACCACTCCGGCCAACTTTTTTCACTTGCTCAGACAACACATGCACCGCAAATTTCGGAAACCCTTGGTTGTTTTTACCCCAAAAAGTCTTCTCAGGCACCCCAAGTGCGTTTCTGATATAAGCGAAATGAGTTCAGGGCATTTCAGTGAAATAATTGACGACATAGAGGCAAACGCAGAACAAATCAACAGGGTGCTTTTGTGCAGTGGCAAAATCTATTACGACCTGTTAGAAGAAAAGCAAACCAAGGGCTACACTCAAACCGCAATTATCAGGCTTGAGCAACTATATCCCTTGCCTTTACAGAAGCTACAGCATTTGGTGACAAAATACAGCCTCGCTCAAAAATTCATTTGGGTGCAGGAGGAACCACAGAACATGGGGGCATGGCCATCTTTAGCATTCAACCTGCCTGAATTGAAGTTGAGCGTAATCTCCAGGCCTCCAAGCGGAAGTCCTGCAAGCGGATCAAGCATGTTTCATCAGATGCAGCAGAGAAAAATTGCACAAAAAGCTTTTGAAGAATGCGATTGCCCCGATGTATGCCGTGATTGCAGGCAGTTGTGCATCAGCCATTTAGTGAATATTGTCTAACTAATCTCATGAAAATCCAACGCGTAAATGTGGCACCAACCAAGATGAAACATCGCGAAAAATTGCCTGCACCCGGAAAGCAATTGTGCCTGCCATCAGGCTATGGATGTGCTTCGAAACAAAAACAAAACATTTAAAAAATGAACATTGATATTGTTGCACCCTCAGTAGGAGAATCTATCAGCCAGGTAGAGCTTGCTCGTTGGTTGGTATCCGATGGTGCCTGGATAGAAAAAGATCAGGAAATAGCTGAAATAGACTCCGACAAGGCTACTCTGAGCATCACGGCAACTCATGCAGGCGTAATTAAAATTACCATAGAAGAGGGCACCACCTTAGAGCCGGGAAAAACCATTGGATACATTGACACCACTGCAGCTCGCCCGGAAACGCTCCCGCACTCAGAAATAAATAAACCTGCATCAGAAGGACTGCATTCCCCAGCGAACAAAACCTTTGCTACGACCTCTCCCATTCCTGATATTTCAGCAAAAAATGAGGCAGGGTGGCCCATACCTGGAGTAATAATTTCTCCCCAGGCAAGGCGCTTGCTCGACCAGCATGACATAAACCTTCCATACAAGGCTCCGAACAATGACAACCGTCGAATCACCAAAAAAGATATTTTATCGGCAATTGCAGCCCAGGTTTCTCAGCCCGACACCACACATACAGCAACAAATTCAGGCATTGCGGGTATAGCACCTAATCAGCGCACCGAGAACAGGCAGAAAATGTCTGCTTTAAGAAGAAAACTGGCAGAACGGCTAGTTGCAGTAAAAAACCAGACGGCCATGCTCACTAGCTTTCAAGAGGTTGATATGTCGGCGGTTTTGGAGATTCGCAAGAAACACAATCAGGCGTTTCAGGATAAATATGGGGTAAAGGCCGGCTTGATGTCGTTTTTCACCAAGGCTGTAACAATTGCCGCTCAGGAATTTCCGCAGGTGAATGGACGCATAGATGGTGACTATATTATTTTGCACGATTTTGTGGATGTTGGCATTGCCGTAAGTACTGCTAAGGGCTTGGTGGTGCCTGTGGTGCGCAATGCCCAAAGCCTCAGCATTGCCCAGTTAGAACTGAAAATTGCAGAACTGGCACAAAAGGCAAGGTCCAACAAAATCAGCATAGAGGAACTCACGGGTGGCACCATCTCCATCACAAACGGAGGAGTGTTTGGGTCTCTGCTCTCTACTCCTCTGATCAACCCCCCCCAAAGTGCAATATTAGGAATGCACAATATCACCGACCGACCGGTTGCAATTGAAGGAAAGGTAGAAATACGCCCCATGATGTACATTGCACTCTCGTACGACCATAGAATTATTGACGGAAGGGAGTCGGTTGGGTTTCTAATAAAAATAAAGGACCTCATAGAAAACCCCCAAAAACTCCTTACCGGAGGAATTGACCCAATTCAACAACTTTTAGGATTGTAAAAACGCGAACCTATGCCACTAATTAAAACTGTGAGGGGCATGACCCCGGTTTTCGGGAATGATTGTTATCTGGCCGACAATGCCACTGTAATCGGATCAGTGGTGATGGGCGACAATTGCAGTGTTTGGTTCAATGCTGTAGTTCGAGGCGATGTAAACACCATCACTATAGGCAATAAGGTAAATATCCAGGATGGTGCCGTAATTCATGCGACTTTCGAAACCGCTCCCACCAGGATTGGCAACAATGTTTCCGTTGCCCACAATGCCATAGTGCACGGCTGTACAATCGAAGACAATGTTTTGATAGGAATGAACGCAATTGTAATGGACAATGCCCACATCGGGAAAAACTCCATTATTGCAGCAGGCGCATTGGTGCTTGAAAACACGGTAGTGGAGCCCGGAAGCATCTATGCCGGAGTACCTGCAAAGAAAGTAAAAAAAGTGAGCGAAGACCACACTAAAGACTTGCTCGACCGGATAGCCAATAATTATTTGAAATATGCAAATTGGTACAAAGAATTGTAAAGTAATTTTGAAAAACGCCAGCTGCTAATTATCACACTACGATTGTAGCGGTATGAAAAAAGGCTGCCCGTTATGGACAGCCTGCTAAGTAATTCAAGTTTGCAAGCCGCGTGATTGTGTTACATTACACCAAGCCGGGCTTTCACTTTCTCTAGCAAATTGTCTCCGGGAGGAAACACCAGCAATGCACCGCCGGCAGTGTCAAAGACATAGGTGTAGCCATTGGCAGAAGCAACCTCCTCGATAGCTCTGCGGGCAGCTGCAAGTATAGGCATCAAAAGATTTGACTCCATTTGTGCTAAATCTTGCTGGGCTAACTCCTGAAACTCCCTGATTCTTTCCTGAAGGCTGTTCAATTCCCTTTGCCTCGACTGCCTGATCAGTTCCGAAAAAGTCTCCTGATTTGCGAAATAATCCTGAACCTTGGTTTGAAATTCCGTTTGCATTTCCGTCAATTTTGTTTCCAATTGTCGGGCATAAGCTTCCAATGCCACCTGAGCAGAGTCTCTTCCTGGCATAACCCTAAGCAATTCGTTGGTGTTGATATGGCCAAATTTCACCTGTTGGGCCGACGCGCTGGCTCCTAAAAGGACAAACAACAGCGAAGCAACTAAAAACATCTTTTTCATCCGTATGTGTTTTTTATAGGATTCAACCTGCATGATAGGCGTATATCCGTGCTTGTTTTCTATAACGAATCATGCTCGTTTCAGTGTCTTTTGGTTTTTGATTTGGTCCTCTTTTTAAAGAAGGATGCAAATTTAACCAAACAAATCAAAAACCGTGCAACAAAACACATCATTTACAAATTTGACGCTTTTTTTTAAAAAAAGAATGCATTTACTTTTGCGTTTTGAAAAAGGTCGTATATTTGCAGCCTCAAAACCCAATTGCGGAAATAGCTCAGTTGGTAGAGCACGACCTTGCCAAGGTCGGGGTCGCGGGTTCGAGTCCCGTTTTCCGCTCCATCACGCCTCTGCAAAGAGGTTTTTTTTTAAATTGTCTATAGTGCCCGGATGGTGGAATAGGTAGACACCCAGGACTTAAAATCCTGTGGCCATTGCGGCCGTGCCGGTTCGAGCCCGGCTCCGGGTACCAGATTTTGCCGGCATACCAGCATTTTTTGTTTCAACAGACGAATTTTCAGATTTTCACATCCTTGGTTGCAAACCAGATTGGCAATTCGGCAATAAACCTATTTTTGCAGATTTGGTTTTATCATCGCTTTAGGATTTCTGAGTCCGAAATGACAAACAACTTGATTCTAACAAGCTGTCCAATTATCATTAGGTAAGCAAAGGGGGCGTGTTGACGGGCTGCAAAAATTTCCTGAAAGATGGGGGGTTAAAGGTAATGTTCTTCTCTGTGGTAATGGACTCCCCGTTCAGCCAAATATTGAAGAATATACTCCGTGTTCTCGGCATCCATTCCGATTAGTTCAAGGGGAAAAACTCCCTTGCCTGAAAATAAGCCCCCAAGCACCATCTCGCTACAAGCGGTGGCCGTAAAACCTGTAGTTCTTCCCATGGATGAAATTCCGGTCTTATTGTCGTACTCATCGAACAGGTTGTAAGTAATTTTTTTTCTTACGCCATCCTCACGACCGGTAATTTCAATTCGCATTACTGTAAACTCCGGTTCCTGAGCGGAGAGTTTCCAGTCGTTTATCAATACCTTGCTTGTGAAGTCAATGGGCCTAATTGCGGTATTGTTAACTGTAAGGGGTGTCTTTTCAAAAAAACCTGCAGCCTTCAATGCAGTAATCAGCTGTATATGTCCGGGATATCTCAGGGTTTTTTCCTTCATATTAGGGATATTGGGCAAATTGGCAAGTAACGATCTTAGCCCATCAGTGTTAAAAGCTTCGAGGGTTCCCACCTGTTCGAAATACAGGAACTCAGGCTCACTGAGCGCGGGTTTAGTTAAAAGCTGACCCTTTTCTTTGAACCTTGCCGGCCGGGTATATTCTTCTACCACATCAATGGGCGAGAATGGAGCTTTGTAGTAAAAAGGAAATACTTTAACCTTGGGCAACCCTCCCACAAAATATTCGAAATTCTCGATATCCATGATTTCGTTATAATAGCCCGCAAACAAATTGGGCATGCCCGGTGCAACCCCACAATCGGTAAGTACCGTAACTCCTTTTTGAGCAGCAAGGATGTTCAGCTCCATAAAATCTTCGGGCATAAATGAAATATCCACAACATTTCTGCGGCATTCAATTACGCTTTTTAGGGTTTGAAAACCCATAAAACCGGGAACTGCCGACACTACCAAATCACATCCTTCTACCAAACGCATGAGCGCTTCTTCTTCCATAAGGTTCACTCCAACGGTTTCAATAGGGTAGTTTGCCTTCAGGTATGCCAATGAAGTCTGGTCAACATCAGCAGCAATTACATGGTGCTTTGCTGACAGGTCAATTGCAATAGCCTTACCCACCATTCCTGCACCCAACACTACAACTTTTTTCATTACACAAAGGATTTAGCAATTAATTACAAACTAAGGTATTAAAAATATGAGTGCATATAACTCAAGCAAAAAAAAATGACCTGAAAACTAAGATTTATCCTACAGTATCACGCTTAAAAAAACTAAAGACAATGGAGGTTTCATTACTTTTGTATATTGAAAAATTTTTGGCTCCATGCGTTATTCCCAGCGAAATTCGTCCCGTCAAAACCATACTTATTCAGCCAATAAGGGAAACATACTCAAAATTACTTTTATGGTAGTTGGGGTAATTTTCGCTATACGACTGTTCGACCTCCAGATATTAGATACTTCTTACAGAATATCGGCCAGCAACAATGTTCTCAGGTTTATTACAGATTATCCGGCAAGGGGCTTAATCTTTGACAGGCACGGGGAGTTGCTGGTTTACAACGAGGTGTATTTTGATATTATGGTTGTACCGGGTCAGGTAAAAAACATAGATACTGCTCAGTTTACAGCAATGCTGGGGATTGACATGGAAACTTTTTTAACCCGTATGCAAGCAGCTAGAAAGCATTCCCGTTTCAGACCCTCGTTGTTTGTGTCGCAGATATCCAAAGAGACATTTGCTGGTATTCAGGAAAAGCTTTTTAATTTTCCGGGTTTTTTTGCTCAGCCCCGCAACTTAAGGCGATATCCACATCCTATAGCGGCACATACTTTAGGTTACATTGGTGAAGTAAGCCCGGGAGAGATAGCTCGCAATCCCTACTATCAGAAAGGCGATTACATAGGCATAAGCGGCATTGAGCGCGCGTACGAAGAATCGCTGCGAGGCCGCAAAGGGATGCGCATCCGGATGGTTGATGTACTGAACCGAGATATTGGCCCATTTGAAGAAGGCAGGTACGACACTTTGAGCATTCCGGGAAAGGACCTTTTTAGCACCCTGGATATTGAATTGCAGAGATACGGCGAGCAACTTTTGCGCAATTTCAGGGGAAGCATTGTGGCCATTGAACCATCAAGTGGAGAGATACTTGCTTTGGTTAGTTCCCCATCCTATGACCCCAACTTGCTTGTAGGAAGAGCCAGAGCCGGAAACTTCAGACAATTGCAAAACAACCCCTTGAAACCTCTGTTCAACCGTGCACTTATGGCCCAATACCCGCCCGGCTCGGCTTTCAAAGTAGTAAATACCCTTATAGCCTTACAGGAAAACATAGTAGAACCCCAAAGCCGGATTTCCTGCGGGGGGGCTTATACCAGCGGCCGTGTTACCGTGAGATGCCGAAACCACCCCGGACCGGTAGATGTTATCAGCAGTCTGCAATACAGTTGCAACACCTATAGTGTTATAGCTTTTCGAAGAACATTGGATAATCCGAGCTATCCCACCATTCAGGCAGGACTGGAGAATTGGCGCAACCATGTGCGCAGTTTCGGGTTTGGGGTTCGGCTCAATACGGATCTGGCCCATGAATTAAGCGGCCAGGTGCCCACTTCCGCATTGTACGACAGGATATACGGCTCCAGGGGCTGGAGCAGTCTCACCGTAGTATCCTTAGCAATAGGCCAGGGCGAAATAGGCTCTACCCCATTACAACTTGCAAACCTTGCAGCCACAGTTGCCAATCGGGGTTATTTTTTCACACCTCATGTTATACGGGCAATAGGGCATCCGGACAGCCTTCAGAATCAATTCAGGCAGAGGCATTATACCACTGTTGACCGAGAACATTTCGAATTGGTTGCACAGGCCCTATACCAGGCTGTAGCCGCGGGAACAGGCGCATTTTCTGTAATTCCAGGCATTCCCATGGCAGGCAAAACCGGTACGGTGCAAAATCCACACGGTGAAAATCACAGCGTATTCATTGCTTTTGCTCCTCTTGACAACCCCAAAATTGCCATCTCGGTAATCGTGGAAAATGCAGGTTATGGCTCGCTATGGGCAGCTCCAATTGCTAGCTTGATGGTTGAGAAATATTTAAACAGACAAATCAACCGACCTGCATTTGAAAAACGGATTCTGGAAGCAAATTTTCTAAATGCAGGAGTCAGGATCCGCTAGTAAATCTGTAAAATAGGATCTTTTTGGCGAATTACTTTAATGGTATAAACTCAAGGTGAAAAAATCATTCTTAACTTTTCAAAACATAGATAAACCCTTGTTGGGGATGTATATAGCCCTGGTGGTTTTTGGGTGGTTCAATGTGTTCTCTACCGGATTCACCGAAAGATATGATGAATTTTTCAATTTTGGGCAAATCCATGGAAGGCAGTTGCTATTTGTGCTTTCTGCAATTGTTTTAGGCGTTGTCGTCCTCATGCTGGATGTGAAAATTTTTCCCGCCTTCGCCTGGCTAATTTATTTGGGATTTGTAGTCCTCCTGTTGGGAGTATTGGCCTTCGGGGTGGAAATAAACAACTCTCAATCCTGGTTTCGCTTTGGAAGCTTTGCTTTTCAGCCGTCGGAGTTTTCAAAATATGCCACTGCACTTGCCCTGGCAGCATTATTGGGAAAAATAAAATCCAAAACCTTTTCAACCACCACTGCAGCAGCCTTTGCCATAATTGGAATACCTATGGCACTAATACTACTGCAAAATGATATGGGTACTGCCTTGGTTTTTTCATCCTTGGTTATCGTTTTGTGGCGCGAAGGCTTGTTGAGCGGAAAATTGATTTTAGCAGGAATAGTTGCTATCTTTTTGTTTGTGCTTACACTGATTATTAACCAGTATATTATCATCGGTACATTGGCAGCGGCTACTTTAGGCTGGACTGTCTTTAGACGCAACTATCGAAGAGAATGGGTTTTTATTTTAGGGATTTTTGCCGCCCTGTCAATTTATGTTTTATCGGTAGATTATGCGTATCACGATCTACTGCAGCCCCATCAGAAAGCCCGAATCGAGGTTCTGATAAATGATGAAGTTGACCTGAAAGGCGTGGGATACAATTTGCACCAGAGTAAAATTGCCATTGGCTCAGGCGGTTTTTTGGGAAAGGGGTTCTTGCAAGGAACGCAAACCAAATTTCAGTTTGTTCCCGAACAAAGCACCGATTTTATCTTCAGCACTGTAGGGGAGGAATGGGGGTTTTTGGGGTCAGCTCTTTTGATCGCAGTGTACCTGGCTCTGATGTCAAGAATTGTAACGCTTGCCGAGCGGCATCGTTCGGCTTTCGGAAGGATTTATGGATACGCAATCGCCTCTTTTCTGTTCTTTCACTTCACAATCAATATTGGTATGACAATGGGCCTGATGCCTGTTATCGGCATCCCCTTGCCCTTTCTGAGCTACGGGGGATCATCCATCTGGGCTTTTTCGCTGATGATTTTCACCTTTCTGAAAATAGATTCAAAAAGACTCGACCTATTATAATATAAATATAAGGATGTCCTTTTGCAAAAAATTAGCACCCTGCAATTTACATTTTGCTTAATTTAGATTTCAAATCCCTATGGTATGAAGATAGCCTTGTTTGGCCGCGATTTCAGCGAATCTTATTATAATCCGGTTTGCACCTTGCTCAACAGGCTGTCTGCAAATGGGACGCAATTTCTGGTGCACGATGCAATTTATCCGATGTTGGAAAAATGTTTCCGATTTCCATCACCGGTGAAGGTGTTCAGAAATAATACTGAGCTCGACCCAGATACATTTTGCATGATTAGTATTGGTGGCGACGGAACCCTGCTTGATACAATCTCCCTGATCAGAGATTCCGGAATCCCTATAATGGGGATAAATACGGGGAGATTGGGGTTCTTATCGGCCATTTCTACCAATGAGTTAGAAATAGCGGCCCAATCGCTTATGACACACGATTATACCATTGATGAGCGCACTTTGATTCAGCTCGAATCGCCCGCAGGTCTTTTTGGCTCATTTAGTTGCGCACTAAATGAACTGACCATTCAAAAACGCGATACTGCTTCAATGATTTCCATTGCTGCGGAGGTAAACGGGCACTATTTGAACACATACTGGGCCGATGGTCTCATTGTTGCAACACCCACCGGATCAACAGGGTATTCTCTCAGTTGTGGAGGCCCTATCATTTCTCCCAATTCACAAACTTTTATCATTACACCCATTGCAACCCACAATTTAACAGTTCGTCCTATCGTTATCCCAGATACAAGCAGAGTTACTTTACGGCCCAGTGGAAGACACACGGAATATTTAGTAGTGCTTGACTCCCGTGTAAGAAGTCTCTCCGAACCAGCCGAACTGGTTGTAAAGAAAGCACCGTTCACTGCAAAATTGCTGTATCCCGGAACCATGGACTTTTTTAAAACCATCAGAAATAAATTGGCCTGGGGTTTAGATAAAAGGAACTAATTCCATCTAAGTTTATACACTCATGTGTTGACAAAAACACTAAACAGAAACCCATGAAGCAATTGCTTTTAACAGCCCTGATCTTTATAGGCACTTTGATGGTTTCATCGGATGCCTTGGGCCAGCTATGGACTCGCGAACGCAATTTTATCATTGCAGGAGTTGGGTCTACCGGTTTTTTGGGCGATGTGGGGGGAGCAAATCAGATTGGCACCAGAGGATTCAGAGATTTTGACTATCAAGCTATTAGACCTGCAGTGAAGCTGGGATACAGGTATTTTTTATTGTACAGTTTAGCATTAAAAGGCACCCTTGCCGGCGGAACGGTTACTGGCAACGACCAATATACCGAAGAGCCATTCAGAAACAACCGCAACTTAATGTTTCGTTCCCAAATTATTGAAGCCTCAGTGCAGACTGAGTGGTATTTCTATACTTCAGGAAGACCCGGAGCACGGTTTAGACCCCAAACACGCACCATAGGCTGGATTGGACATCGCCTCCGGGCGTATTTGTTTGCCGGCATTGGCGGAGTATTTTTTAACCCGCAAGGCTATTTTGACCAGGCGCATTATGCAACCCTGCAACATCGCACCATTACTAATCCGGCATTGCTACCCGAAAACGGCTGGTACAACCTGCGACGCCTCAGCACCGAAGGACAAGGCTTGCCCGAATTTCCCACCCGGCAAAAATACCTGCCTTTAAGTATTACTATTCCAGTTGGAATTGGAATGACTTTTTCTCTTACAAGAGAGTGGAGTATCGGAGCAGAATTAGGAATTAGAAACACTTTAACCGATTATATTGACGACATAAGTAAAACTTATGTGGACCCTCGTGTTTTTGCTGCAAATTTCCCGAACGACCCACACAAAGTGGCACTGGGTGAATTTTTTTCGAATCCAACTAATAATCGGCTCGGCTTGGAGCCTACAATGCCAGGCCAACAACGCGGAAGGCCTCACCACAATGATGCTTATATATTCATGTTCTTCACCTTGCAGTACAAAATTATTACCGGACCTGCAGGCCGCAGGTAAACACCTAATATTCGCAGGTAATTGAAAATATAATCTTCGTTTCTTCGTTTTTTGCAAACGCGGATGAGTATTTAAGAAACAAAAACAATCAACTCAGGATGACATTTACCTCAATATTCAGGTGGTCATTAGCAAGAAATACGAAATTTCTGGCGATTAATGCACTTTTAATTTTTTTAAACCTCCTGCCAATTTATGGGCAAAAGCACGAAGTGGGCTTGGCATTAGGAGGAACCTATTATCTGGGAGACCTGAATCCCTCAAGGCAATTTGCTCTAACCGGCATCAGCTTTGGTGCTAATTACCGCTTCAATATCAACTCTCGAATGGCCTTAAGGGCTAACCTACTGTACGGGAATATAGCCGGAGACGATGCTGTTTTAAAATTCAATGAAAACAGAAACCTACGATTCACCTCCCAAGTATGGGAAGCAGCGGCTCTGTTTGAAATAAATTTTTTGCCTTTCGAGGCCGGCAATGCAAACACCCCAGCATCCCCATTCCTTATGGCGGGATTAGGTGTTATACACTTCAATCCCAAGACTTTGGCATCTGTTGGGGGTGTGACAACACAATTTCACTTACCGGAATTTCAAACTGAAAATATTTCCTATTCCCTTTTTACGCACAGTTTGATCTTTGGGGTGGGCATGCGCTACAATCTGGTGGGTGGGTTTATTCTGACCTTTGAGTGGAGCATGAGACAAACAGGTTCTGATTATCTTGATGATGTAAGTGGTTTCTATCCCGACTTGTCAGCCCTTAGCCCTGACGATCCCAGAAGGATTCTCTCCGACCCCTCCCTCATGAATCCCGGTGAAAATGCAGGATTGTTGCGGGGAAACCCTAACACGAGAGACTGGTTCTCATTTGCAGGATTTTCACTTTCTTTCAGGATAAGAGACACCCCTTGGTGGAAATGCCCCTGAGGCCGGAAAATTGCAATGGGATATTGTATGAAATAGAGAAGATGTGCGTACTTAAAACCCCGGTTTGATGCTTTTGCCGAGGAGTGCACTTTGAAAACCTCCAATTTTCTTCAGGAAGGCGAAACTGCTCATTTCATTTAAAAATTCTTAAACTTTGGCTTATGGCTTTTATTTCTCGAAACATTTTCGGAAATTTGTGCCACCTTTTGGGTATTACATACTTACTCAACATTGAATGGAATTAAAGGAACAACTCGACCCCAACAAAATCCCCCGGCATGTTGCAATAATCATGGACGGTAATGGCCGATGGGCACACAGCCGCGGGATGGAGAGGGTTTTTGGACATCAGAACGGAGTAGAAGCTGTTAGGCAAACTGTAAATGCTGCAGTCGAAATCGGAGTTCAATATCTTACTTTTTTTGCTTTTTCAACCGAAAATTGGGAGCGACCCAAGGTTGAAATTCAGGCTTTGATGGAACTTTTAGTAAAGGCAGTCAAAGACGAAACACCAGAATTGCATCGCAAAGAAGTAAAATTGATGACCATTGGCGATTTGACCAGCCTGCCCAAATATTGCCAGAAAGAATTACAGGGGGCTATTAAACTAACAAAAAATAATTCGCGGCTTACTTTAATAATTGCCCTAAGCTACAGTTCGCGATGGGAAGTTACCCACGCAGTGAAACAGATTTCAGAAAAGGTGCAGGCAGGCACCCTCAAGCCCGAAGAAGTAACGCAAGAACTGTTTGAAAGTTATCTGCAAACAGCAGGTATTCCGGACCCTGACCTGCTAATCAGAACCAGCGGTGAACAACGAATCAGTAACTTTCTAAACTACCAGTTAGCTTATTCGGAGTTGTATTTTCCTTGCGTACTCTGGCCTGATTTCAGAAAAGAACATTTTTTTCAGGCCATTCGCGAATATCAAAAACGGGAAAGACGATATGGTAAGGTTTTTCATACTCAAAAATGCTAGCCTTTGTGTACCTTTACCCTCTTTGAATCTCTTTTGAACAAACCTTCCTAAAATACACCAAATAGTGTCAGGATTAAACATGCCAACAACTAAAATATTTAAAAAGACTTTTCTTACAGGTTCCTTTCGCCTGTTCTTTTCTGCAATGTTGCTGCTGTCTGGCTTTGTGCATGGCCAGCAGGGTACTGCAGCTCCTGCTATACAGATAGACCCCAACAATCCCCAGGAATTCCGTATTGCCGGCATCCGCGTGGAAGGGATAGAATTCAATAGCGAAAGCGTTGTAATAATGGTATCAGGGCTGTATGTTGGGCAACCTATTCTAATTCCAGGCGAGCAAATTGCATCTGCAATCCGCAACTTGTGGAGACAGCAGTTGTTTCAGAATGTAGGAATTTCCGTGGAAAGCGTAATAGGCAATGTAGTATATCTGGTTATCGAAGTAGAAGAGATGCCCAGATTGAGCCGCTTTGAATTTGTAGGTGCAAGGCGTGCGGATGCAGAAAATCTTCGCAATAAACTCAACCTGATCAGGCATGATGTTGTAACTAAGGGAATGCTGTTCAGGGCAGAAACCACAATCAGAGATTATTTTATTGAAAAAGGATTTCTGAATCCCACCATTTCTATCGAACAACAAGTAGACACAGCCCGTGCTAACAGTATTGCTCTGGTATTTCACATAGACCGTGGACCCAGAACCCGCATTGCCAATATTTATGTGCATGGAAACAAAGCCCTTACCGATGGGCAAATTAAACGCCTGATGAGAAACACCCGGGAAAGAAGCCTGCGATTTTTCTTTTCCTCGTCAAAGTTAGTCAGGGAGCAATTTGAGGCGGACAAAGTGGCGTTGATTGACCGATACAATGAAATTGGAAAAAGAGATGCCCGGATTCTCCGCGATACTATATATGCCGTAGATGATGGCAGAATAAACATTGAATTATTCATTGATGAAGGCCCAACATACCACTTCAGAAATATAACCTGGGTGGGCAACACGGTTTTCCCTACAGAGGTGCTTAGTCAAGTGCTGGATATCAGACCTGGAGATGTTTTTAACCGTAGGCTACTGGACAGAAACCTTTTGATGAATCCTGAAGGAGGAGATGTAAGTTCGCTTTATCTCGACAATGGGTACCTGTTTTTTGATATAACTGCCGTGGAGACTGCTGTAGAGAACGACTCCATCGACATGGAAATTCGTATTTTTGAAGGCAGGCAAGCCACCATCAGTAGGGTAACCATTACAGGCAACGACCGCACCAACGACCATGTAATCATGCGCGAAATCCGCACCCGTCCGGGGCAGCTTTTTCGACGCAGGGATATTATCCGCAGCCAACGAGACATACTTGCATTAGGTTACTTTGACCAGGAAAAGATCAATGTGATTCCAAGGCCCAATCCGGCAGACGGCACAGTGGATATCGAATATGTTGTTACAGAGATATCATCCGACCAAATAGAGCTTTCAGGAGGTTGGGGTGCCGGTAGAATCATCGGTACTGTAGGTGTTACTTTCAATAACTTTTCGACCCGCAACATTTTCAACCGCGATGCCTGGAGACCATTACCCACAGGCGACGGACAGAGATTATCCATAAGGGCCCAAACCTTCGGGCGAGGGTATATTTCGTACAACCTCTCTTTTGTAGAACCCTGGTTGGGAGGACGCAGACCCAACTCCCTTAGTTTGGGATTGTATCAGACTACTCACCGATCCCCCCATGGCCGCAATCACCCCAATTATGGATTTTTCTCCATCATAGGGGCTAGTGCAGGACTGGCGCAACGACTAAGATTTCCTGACGACTTCTTCTTTTTGCAGCAAACCATTAACTATCAAAATTACCACATCCATAACAGCCCAATTCCGTTTGCAATCCAAACGGGTCAATCCAACAACCTGAATTACAATATTGTACTGGGTAGAAACTCTACAGATGCACCCCTTTACCCCAGATCCGGTTCAGAAGTGTCATTGTCGCTACAAATAACACCTCCTTTCTCATTGATCTCAGGCCGCGATTTCTCCAATGTGCCGATTGAAGAAAGGTTCAGATGGCTGGAATATCACAAATGGAGATTTAATACCACATGGTACACCACTTTGGCAGGAAATTTGGTACTTAGCACCCGAACCCGCATGGGTTTCCTGGGATACTTCAACAGAGATATCGGATTGCCGCCTTTCGAAAGGTTTTTCTTAGGAGGTGATGGAATATCAGGATGGGAAATCGATGGAAGGGAGATTATCGCTCTTAGAGGCTATGCAAATTTTTCGCTTACACCAAGGGACAGAGCTGGCAATGAGATAGGTGCAGGTGCTTTTACCAAATATACAATGGAAATCCGATACCCCATAGTGCTGAGCCCCATGTCAACCATCTACGCATTGGGCTTTGTGGAGGGAGGAAATGCCTGGACTAGCATCAGGGAGTTCAACCCGTTCGATATCAAACGCTCAGCAGGTGTTGGCCTTAGGATTTTCCTGCCTATGTTCGGACTTCTGGGTATAGACTACGGATATGGCTTTGACCAGATTCCCGGTCGCCCCGACGATAGCGGCGGTAGGTTTCATTTCTCAATAGGGCGGGCAATTGATTAGACTGCATTTAAACTAACTATCAGGGAGGATTTACGATGAAAAAAATATTGCTGCTCATTGTTGTGCTGCTTATGGCTACGGCGGGCTACTCGCAAAGGTTTGCCTACATTGATACTGATTTTATAATGGCAAATATTCCAGATTTTAAAGCTGCTGAGCAGGAGATAGAAAGGGTAAGTAATCAGTGGCAGGAAGAAATTGAAAAAGTGTTTGCTGATGTGGAGCGACTTTATCGCGAATACCAGGCAGAAGCCCCACTGTTACCAGAGGAGATGCGCCGCCGCAGAGAAGAAAACATTATTGAGCGCGAACGACAGGCCAAACAGCTGCAAATGCAACGATTCGGAAGGGAAGGCGACTTGTTTGCAATGCGCCAGGAACTAATCAGGCCAATCCAGGAGAGGGTTTTCAGAGTAGTAGAGGAATTGGCGATCAGCGAAAATTACGCTATCATTTTCGATAAGGCCGGTTCCATGAGCATGATATTTACAGATGTGCGGTTCGACCTTAGCAATGAGGTGTTGCGGCGACTGGGGTACAGAAGATAAATCCTCAGAGATTTTTTTTGCGAAACCGGCTTAGGCCGGTTTTTTTATTTTCCTAATAATCGCTTTATCTCATTTATCTTCAGCAATGCCTCAACAGGAGTCAAGGTATTGATATCCAAATTCACAATCTGTTCCTTTATCTGTTCAAGCAAGGGGTCGTTGAGTTGAAAAAAACTCAATTGCAGATTTTGCTCCTTTTTTGATTTGGATTTATCACCTGTAAAACCGGCCTTTGTCAACTCTTCGTGGCTATGGTCTTTTTCGAGCCGCGCCATAATTTGCTGTGCCCTTTCTATGATGCGAACCGGCATTCCGGCCATGCGCGCCACATGTATTCCAAAACTATGCTCGCTGCCACCTGGAACCAGTTTTCGCATGAAAATAATCTGATTGTTCAACTCCTTGATGGAAACATTAAAATTCTTGACCCGATGAAACAGGGCAGCCATTTCATTGAGCTCGTGGTAATGGGTTGCAAATAAGGTTTTGGCTCTCAGCAGGGGATGCTCATGCAGAAATTCAACTATGGCCCATGCGATACTGATACCATCGTAGGTGCTGGTACCCCTTCCGATCTCATCGAGCAAAATCAAACTCCGGTTGGAAATATTGTTGAGAATACTTGCAGTTTCGTTCATCTCTACCATAAAAGTTGATTCGCCCGACGAGATATTGTCGGATGCACCCACTCTGGTGAAGATTTTATCTACCAGCCCTATGGAGGCCTTTTGTGCTGGCACGAAACTTCCTGTCTGGGCCAATAGCACTATCAGTGCGGTTTGTCGCAACAGAGCCGACTTGCCCGACATATTCGGGCCGGTGATGATAAGGATTTGGTTGCTGTCGTTGTCCAGATACACATTGTTGGCCACAAATTCCTCACCCGGAGGCAGACGCTGTTCAATTACCGGATGTCTTCCGCCCCGGATGTCCAGCACAAAACTGTCGTTGATCTCAGGTCGCGTATATTGGTAGTGGCGTGCCACATTAGCAAAACAAAGCAACACATCCAGATAGCCTATCCAGGCGGCATTTATCTGGATGGGTTTAATGTATTCTTGAATTTCAACCACAAGGGCATTAAATAGTTCCTCTTCCTTCCGAAGGATTTGATCCTCGGCCGAAAGAATTTTTATTTCGTACTCTTTGAGCTCGGGCAGGGTAAATCTCTCACAGTTGGCAAGGGTCTGCTTGCGTACCCAGTCGGCAGGAACCTTATCCTTATGGGTATGGGTAACCTCAATGTAATATCCGAATACATTGTTGAAGGATATTTTGATGTTTGGGATTCCGGTTCGTTCCATTTCCCGTAGCCTTAGGCCGGCAAGGTAATCTTTGCCCGAGTATGCGAGCATGCGCAATTCATCAAGTTCGGCCGACACCCCGCTGGCTATCACATTGCCTTTGGAAACCAATGCCGGTGGCTCCGGCTTCAATTCTGACGCTATCCTCTGCCTAATAAGAACACAGGGGTTCAGTTGGTCTCCGGTTTTGAGCAAAGGAGCACAGTTGCTCTCCAAGCACAAGTTGCGTATGGGTTCAATGGCTTCTAATGCCCGGCGGATCTGCAGCACCTCCCGGGGGTTCACTTTTCCTACCGCTACCCGTGATATAAGCCTCTCCAAATCACCAATTTGTCTGATAAGAGACTCCATATTATCTGCAAAACCTTTGTTGGATAGCATATATTCAACAACATCGTGTCGTTCCCGTATTTGTGAGATTTCTTTCAGAGGCAGCAGAATCCACCTTTTCAGCAAACGGCTGCCCATGGGCGAGACTGTATGATCGAGAACCTGTATTAGCGAGGCCGAATGCTCATTGTTGGTTTGCATCACCTCAAGGTTACGAATAGTAAACTTGTCAAGCCATACATGCTGGCTCTCGTCAATACGCGAAATGCTGTTGATATGACTTGCCTGGTTGTGGCGTGTTTCGCTAAGATAATGCATCGCGGCACCGGCTGCTACAATACCCCTATGCAGCCCATCAATACCAAATCCTTTCAGGGAAAAGGTGCCGAAATGGCGCAGCAGCAGATCATCGGCAAATTCGCGGGTAAAAACCCAATCGTCAAAAGTGGTTGTAAAAAATTTTGAACCAAAAGTTTCCTGAAACTTCTTCAGTTGGTTTTTTTGAACTACTACTTCACTTGGCATAAAACTTTGAAGCAGCTTATCTATGTAATCGTTTCGGCCTTGATCGGCGAGAAATTCCCCGGTAGATACATCCAAAAATGCCACGCCTGTAATATCATCTGTGAGATGCAAGGCGGCCAGAAAATTGTTTTCTTTGTGATTGAGCACCTTATCGGTAAAGGCAATCCCAGGTGTTACCAATTCAGTTACTCCCCTTTTTACAATTTTCCTGGTAAGTTTTGGGTCCTCAAGTTGTTCGCAAATAGCTACACGCATTCCGGCCTTAACCAACTTAGGTAAATAGGTATCAAGGGCATGATACGGAAAGCCCGCCAACTCTACAAACGATGCAGCACCATTTGCACGCCGGGTGAGAACAATTCCAAGTATTTCAGATGTCTTTTTCGCATCCTCTCCGAAAGTTTCATAAAAATCACCAACCCTGAAAAGTAATAAGGCATCGGGATGCTTGGCCTTTATCGAAAGATATTGCCGCATCAGAGGGGTTTCAACTACAGTGGAGTCTGGGTGCCTCAAAAGTATTGCTATTTATATGCGCAAAAATAAGGAAATTCGGTAATGACTCTAAGTACCTCTAACCATTTGGGGATTTTTGGTCCTAATTGCAATGGGGCTTCTTTCTTGCCAAAAGGTGCTTTGCGGATAGGTAAAAAAAGAGCCTGAAAACCATATGGTAATCAGACTTTTTACTTGTAGCGGGGACAGGATTCGAACCTATGACCTTCGGGTTATGAGCCCGACGAGCTACCTCTGCTCCACCCCGCAGTATTTAATTAGGGTGCAAAGTTAAACAAATAAGTAACTGTAACAAACAAAGTAAAATATTTTTAAAAAACCTACCTTTGTACCCGAAAGACCACCTTACACCCTTTGGGCCCGGCACCAAACATCAACAAAACAACCGGAGCATTCATATCCAGACACATAAAACTACTGAAATGCACAAAGCCGGATTTGTAAACATCATCGGCAGGCCCAATGTGGGCAAATCTACTCTGATGAACGCCTTTTTGGGCGAAAAGCTATCCATTATTACCCCCAAGGCCCAAACCACAAGGCACCGAATATTGGGTATTGCCAACGGCGAAGGATACCAGGTCGTATTTTCCGACACACCGGGAGTACTCGATCCGGGTTACAAGTTGCAGGAATACATGATGCGGGCAGTAAAAAGCACACTACTCGATGCCGATATTTTCATCATTCTTTCTGATGTCAACGAAGATTTCGACCATCAGGAACTGATTGACCAGATAAACAAAACCGGATTGTCGGTAATGTTGCTGATAAACAAAATTGACCTTTCAGATTTGGACAAAGTGTTATCCAAAACCGAGCAGTGGAAAAACCGTTTCCCGAATTGGCTTGTTCTGCCAATCTCTGCCCTTCAGAATTTCAATATTGATCAGGTTTTGAATAAAATTGTGGAAATATTACCTGCTTCCGAGCCGTTTTTCCCAAAAGATGACCTAACCGACCGGCCCCAACGATTTTTTATAGCCGAAATTGTAAGGGAAAAAATTCTACTGCACTACCAAAAAGAGATTCCCTATTCGGTAGAAGTTGGTGTAGATTCTTACAAGGAAGATGGAGAAATTGTTCGCATTCGTTGCATCATACATGTGTCGAGAGATAGCCAAAAAGGGATTTTAATCGGCCATAAAGGGAGCATGCTGAAAAAAATCGGCACCGAAGCCCGAATGGATATGGAAAAGTTTTTGGGGAAAAAGACATTCCTGGAATTGCATGTGAAGGTGAGCAAGAATTGGCGCGAGAGCGATACCCTGCTGAAACGGTTTGGATATTCTGATGTGTAGGGAACTGAGATTTCGTAATTTAAAGCATTTTACAATATACTTATATGGCAAATATCGTTGCCTTAGTTGGCCGCCCCAATGTGGGCAAATCTACCTTATTCAACCGCCTCACCCAGAGCCGGCATGCCATCGTTGATCCCACGCCCGGGGTTACGCGCGATCGGCACTACGGCAAAAGCGACTGGAATGGGATTGACTTTTCAGTAATTGACACTGGCGGGTATGTTGTAGGCACAGAAGGCATTTATGAGGAGCAAATCCGAAAGCAAGTATTTTTGGCAGTGGAGGAGGCTTCTGTTATCCTTTTCATGGTTGACACCCACGAAGGCCTTACTCCAATGGATGAGGATGTTGCCCAAATTTTGCGTCGCAGTGGCAAGCCGGTATTTTTGGTTGCCAACAAAATGGATAGCAGCAAGCATTATGGAGATATTGCAGCGTTTTATCAAATCGGGATGGGCGAAGTCTTTGGTGTTTCGGCCATCAGCGGTAGTGGCACCGGTGAATTGCTCGATGCAGTAGTTGAAAAACTCGAACAGATTGTATCTGACGAGCCTGAGGAAAACCTTCCCCGGTTTGCCATTATCGGGCGCCCCAATGTAGGAAAATCCTCATTGATTAATGCCCTTATAGGTGAGGAACGAAACATAGTTACCAACCTGCCTGGAACCACCCGCGACTCCATTTATACCCGTTACAAGGAGTTCGGAATGAACTTTTATCTTGTTGACACAGCAGGGCTTCGCAAGAAGGGCAAGGTTAGTGAAAATATTGAATTTTACTCGGTAATGCGTTCCATCCGTGCCATTGAGAATTCTGATGTTTGCATACTGCTTATTGATGCCACTCAAGGCTTTCAGGCTCAAGACCTGAACATTTTCAGTCTGGCAGCCCGCAACGGAAAGGGAATTGTTGTGCTGGTAAACAAGTGGGACCTTGTAGAAAAAGACCATAAAACTGCAAAAGAATTCGAAACAAACATTAGAGAAACAATTGCACCCTTCAAAGATGTACCCATTGTATTCACCTCGGCTATCACCAAACAACGGATTTTTAAGGCCATGCAGGAGGCGTTGCAGGTGTATCAAAATCGCATCCAAAAAATCCCCACAAGCAAACTCAACGAAGTAATGCTTCCCATCATAGAAGCAATGCCTCCCCCTGCCATTAAGGATAAGTATGTCCGGATAAAATACATAACACAACTCCCAACGGAGTTTCCGTCGTTTGCATTTTTCTGCAACCTTCCTCAATATGTGCGGGAGTCTTACACGCGATTTATCGAAAACAAGATCAGAGAAAACTGGAATTTTTCCGGGGTACCCATACGCATATTCTTCAGGCAAAAATAGGGCTTATGAGTGAAGGCGAAGAAAGCAATCTGCGAATCGACAAGTGGCTTTGGGCAGTCAGGCTTTTCAAAACCCGCAGTCTTGCAACCCAGGCGTGCCGCAATGGCAAGGTGCTGATCTCTAATCAGCCGGTAAAACCCTCAAGGGAAGTGCAACCGGGAATGAAAATTATTCTGAAGGAAGGGCCTCTGACCCGCACCTTTGAGGTGGCAGGCATTCCTCCAAGCCGCGTGGGAGCAAAGCTTGTAGCCAATTTTCTCCTCGACCTCACACCCAAGGAAGAATATGGTAAGCTGAAAGCCATAAAAGATTCACCTCTGGCACGCAAAAAAGGTGATGGGCGTCCTACCAAAAAAGATAGAAGAGAACTGGGTACCTGGATGGGATGGGAATAGGTTGATATTCAGCTATTTCAATAGAAACTGCAGAAAGGGTCCATCAACATACCAATTCCAAAACCCTGAAGTAAACCCAATTGGGTTCTTAATTGAATTCAGCAGGGATGGGAAAAGAAAAATAAAAGGTACTGCCCTTGCCAAGACCATCCGATTCGACCCAAACTGTGCCGCCATGGGATTCTACTACCCTGCGCACCAGTGCCAGCCCAAGCCCAAGACCATCACTTTTCTTATTGATACTGATGAATTTTTTGAAAACCAGGCCCAAATGTTCCTTATCAATTCCCAGCCCATTATCTTTTAAGGAGAATACCTGCATGCCGTTTTGAATTTTGCATCCTAACTCTATTACAAGTGCTTGGTCAGGGTTGCGATATTTCACGGCATTTTCAATCAGGTTTTGCAGCACTTCGGAGATTCTCCATCGGTCGCCAAATACATCAGGCAGTGGCGATTCCACCTTAAGCTCGGCATTACTTTCCACAAGAATTCCATGCAAATATTGGGAAAGTTCCCTCACCAAACCTTCCATCGAAAACCAGTTTAAAGGGTTGATAATCCTCCCAGCTCTCGACAATTTGAGAAGATCGTCAATAAGTTTCTGCATTTTGTCGGCCGCACTGCCTACCCTTTCTAATCCTTCATGAATCAAAGCCATATTCCCATTTTGGATGTCTTCTTCCAAAAACCCCAACGACCCTTTAATGGTAACCAATGGGCTCCGTAAATCGTGAGACACAACATAAGTAAACTGATCCAGTTCCTGATTTATTCTTACAAGTTCTTCGATTTGATCCTTAATTATTGCTTCATTTTTTACCCTTTCCGAAATATCGAAATACACCCCGATGAAACCCTGATGTACTCCTTCGGCATTGGTATAAAGGGTTTTGTGATATACAACACTCTTCTGAGAGCCATCAGGATATGTAATAATCATATCCTTTTTAAAATCCTGACCAGATAACAACATTTCCAAATCCGATGCATCGATCTCATGGCAAGTTGCCGAAACATTCAATTCATCCAGTCTGTACCCGGGAAGTGCTCCTTCTTCCAAACCGAGATATTTCTCAAATTCAATGTTGCATGAAACAATCCTGCCCTTGATATCCTTGTAGAAAAGAGGGAATGGCAGATTGTTCATGATGGCTCGCAGCAGATAGTTCTGATTGACAAGGGCTTTTTCGGTTTGTTTCTGATTGGATATGTCCATAATGAACCCTTCCAGAAACATCAGAGTGCCTTTGGAATCGTACACACCAACAGCCTGCTCCCAAACCCATTTGATTTCACCCTTTTTGGATATAATGCGATAGGTGGTAGAAAAGTTGGTCCTTTGCTTCAATTTGGCTTGAAAGGTGGCATACAGATTGAGTCTGTCGGCGGGATGTATTAGATTTCCAAAAGCAACCTCCTCGTTATTGAGCAAGGCATAATCCGGATATCCGGTAAGTTCGAGACAGCCCTTGCTCACAAACAACATAGTATAATTTCGGTCATTCAGGCACCTGTATGCCATGCCCGGTAGGTTTGCCATCAAAATGCCCATCTGCCTCTCTGATTCTTTCAGAGCCAACTCATTAGCTTTAATGGCCTTGTAGGCTTGCCTCAATCCGGTGATATCAATCACCAAAACCAGCCGCAGGCTTTCTCCTTTGGGGCCGTGAATCCTTTGGGAAACCAGTTCTATTTCGGCTATACTATTGTCTTTTCTACGGAGGTTGTGACCACTACTCCGGTAGTTGGCAGGGCCGCTGCATTGCATAACAGCACCCAGCACCTCAACATCCCGCTGGTCGAACAGGTCCTCTATGCGCAACTTCAAAAAATCCTTGCGCGAATACCCAAGCAATGCAATAGCTGCATCGTTCACCTCAAGTATTTTCTGTTGCACGCAATCATAAATCCAAATAGCCTGAGGGTTGTTGTTGAAGAGTATGCTATAGTAATCTGACGAGGCTAAGAGCTGGGAGTTCAGTTTTTCAACTTTTTTATTCTCTCTGCGCAAAAGATAGTACAAAAAAGCTCCGGTAGCCAGCACAAAAAACCAACCTTTGTAAGTTTGTACAATGCGAAAGGTGGCCACATCATCAGCAGCGCCGGCAAGGAGCGTATCAGAAAACAAAATCCACAACAATCCTATCACCAGAAAAATTCCGGTAATTTTCTTTTCGGGAGATATCTTTTTAATTAATTGCAATATAGTGGAATAAGGAGAAACCTCAGGGTATATGCATCATGCAAAAATAAAGGAAATTTTCACTCTGAATTGGTTAACGATCATACTTTGAAAGGAATATCTTCAGCACACCATTTTGCAAAAAAAGCTTGTAATTTACTCCGGCCTGGTTCATTTTAGAAGGACAAGGTACTGATTATTGGAGGCGAATACAGAAAATTGTTGCTTTTTTTCTACATTTGCCAATAAGGTATCTACCTGTTTACTTTATTTCAAAAATCATCAAAAACAGATTTTTAATAAACAAATAAAAAATGGAAAATTTAAAAGCCTATGTTGAGCAGAATTCCGACAGGTTTCTGTCAGAGTTGAAGGAATGGTTGCGCATACCCTCAGTAAGCGCAAAGGAAGCCCACAAAGATGACATGTATAAAGCTGCCAACTGGATTGTTGCCCGGCTTATAGCCGACGGGGCCGACAAGGCAGAAGTACATAAAACCGAGGGGCACCCTGTGGTGTATGGCGAAAAGATAATTGACAAGAAATTGCCTACGGTTTTGGTTTATGGGCACTATGATGTGCAGCCTGCCGAGCCGCTCGATTTGTGGACTTCACCTCCATTTGAGCCGGAAATTCGCAACGGAAAAATATACGCCCGCGGAGCCGACGACGATAAAGGACAGCTGTATATGCACATTAAGGCTTTTGAATATCTCACCATGACCAATCAGCTGCCCTGTAATGTGAAATTCATGATAGAAGGTGAGGAAGAAATTGGCTCGCCCAATCTGGCAAAATTTTGCGAACTAAACAAGGAATTGCTGGCTTGCGATGTGATTCTTGTGAGCGACACCTCGCTGCTTGGCCCCGATGTCCCTTCCATTACCACAGGATTGAGAGGTCTGGCGTACCTGGAGGTGGAAGTAACCGGCCCGAACCGCGATCTGCACAGTGGACTTTACGGCGGAGCCATTGACAATCCCATCAATGTTCTGGCACGAATGATAGCCTCACTGATTGATGAAAACGGCCGTATAACCGTAAAAGGATTTTATGATGATGTTCAAGAATTGAGCGATGTGGAGAGGCAGGATATGGCCAGGGCCCCTTTCAACCTTGAAAAGTATATGAAAGAGCTTGATATTGCATCTGTAGCAGGAGAAAAGGGATACTCCGTTTTGGAGCGTACGGGTATCAGGCCTTGTTTGGATGTGAACGGTATTTGGGGAGGATATACCGACAAGGGCGCAAAGACTGTGTTGCCATCAAAAGCTTATGCTAAAATATCCATGCGTTTGGTTCCCAACCAAAATTCCGAGAAAATTGCCCAATTATTCAAATCCCACTTCGAAGCCATTGCACCCATAACCGTAAAAGTTAAAGTGGATGCACTGCATGGTGGCGAAGGCTATGTTTCGCCGGTTGACACGATTGAATACATGGCAGCGAGCATGGCTTATGAAGCTACTTATGGTCAAAAGCCCATTCCCGTGCGCAGCGGAGGTAGCATTCCCATTATTTCGCTTTTCGAAAAAGCACTGGGTGTGAAAACTATTCTGATGGGATTTGGTCTGGAGTCAGATGCGATTCACTCACCCAACGAAAACTATCCGGTATCTCAATTCGTAAAGGGCGTGGAAACCATTCCATATTTTTACAAATATTATTGTGAGTTAAAAAAATAAGGGCAATAGTTTTGTTGCGGTAGCACAATGCTATTACACAATTTGTTTCACAGAGGAAAACATATTTGATGGAAGTAACCCGATTATTTGACATTCCGGCACGATACGCATTTTTGTGCGCGGGGAAAGCCGATGCCCTTGCAGGAAGGGAGGAAAGCGGCTGGAAAACATATTCCACAGAGGAGTTTGTAAACAACTGTGATTATGTTAGTTATGGCTTAATGAAGCTGGGAGTAAAAAGTGGTGATAAAATTGCTTCCATCACCTTCAACCGACCTGAATGGAATTTCCTGGATATGGGCACTCAGCAGTTGGGAGCAATCCATATACCCATTTATCCTACCATCAGCGAGAGCGATTATGCCTATATTCTTGAACATGCAGAGGTTAACTATCTCTTTGTGTCGGGCGAGGATTTGTACAGACGCATCAAACACATAGTGCCCAAAATAAGCACCCTGAAAGGGGTTTACACTTTCAAAAAAACCGGAGATCTGCCCACGCTTGACGATTTGATGGAAACGGGCAGGAACTTTGCAAAACCCGAGTTGCTCAATAAGATCAAAGACTCCATATCAGGCGACCAGCTTGTTACAATCATTTACACTTCTGGAACCACCGGAACTCCCAAAGGAGTAATGCTCACCCACAAAAACATCTTAAGCAATGTGTTTGCTGTGAGGGAGATACCGCCTTTGGGCCCCAATGAACGCGCACTGAGTTTTCTGCCCATCTGCCACATTTATGAGAGGATGCTGAATTACACTTTCTTGTACCTTGGTCTCAGCATGTATTATTTAGGGAATATGGCTCTTATTGCAGATAGTCTCAAGGAGGTTAACCCGCATGTTTTCTCTACGGTACCCAGGTTGCTGGAGAAGGTTTACGACAAGATTATTGCAAAGGGCCGAGCACTGAAAGGGATGAAAAAATCCATCTTTTTCTGGGCAAACAATATAGGTCTGGAATACGATCACGGCAAGGCTCAACAAGATTTTGTTTATGGCATCAAATTGAAGATAGCCCGTAAGCTGGTTTTGAACAAATGGAAAGCGGCACTTGGCAGCAATCTGGATATTGTAGTTTCGGGTGGTGCTGCTTTGCAGCCGAGGCTTGCAAAAGTATTCTGGGCTTCGGGCGTGCGGGTATTGGAGGGTTACGGACTCACCGAAACATCGCCCGTAATTGCTGTTGAAAATTTTGGTGATGGAGGTCTTAAATTTGGAACTGTGGGACCACCATTAAAAAATGTTACGGTAAAAATTGCACCGGATGGCGAGATCCTGGTGAAAGGACCGAATGTGATGCAGGGCTATTTTAAAGACCCCGAGATGACCCGTGAAGTGATAGACCAGGAAGGATGGTTCCATACAGGCGATATTGGAAGGATTGAACCGGAAGGGCAACTAAAAATCACCGACCGCAAAAAAATGATTTTCAAAACATCGTTCGGCAAATATATCGCTCCACAACTTATAGAAAACAAATTCAAGGAATCTCCTTTCATTGATCAAATAATGGTGATTGGCGAAAACCAAAAGTTTGCCGGAGCCCTCATAGTGCCCGATTTTGCCCACCTCAGGTCATGGTGTGCAATTAAAAAAACACCATACACTACGGGCGAAGAAATGGTAAAACTGCCGCGCATCAGGAAAAGAATAGAAAAAGAAGTAGCCCTCTACAACACCCATTTTGGAGATTGGGAGCGGGTTCAGGCATTTGAGATCATCGGCCACGAATGGACAATTGAAGGAGGCCAGCTTAGTGCAACCCTTAAGGTGAGGCGTAGCCATGTGTTACAACAATATGCTGATAGGATAGAGCGGTTGTTCGGAAAAGAGGAAAACTCCCAATAGCTTCACTTCAAAAAGCGAAACAAGGTGCATCTTATTGAAGGATCAGTTTGCTTAGCGAAATATGGCCGATTATCTATTGCTCCGAGGATAGTCATTCCTCAGCGCATGAGATAATTCATTTACCCATTACACTGCATCCTTCATGGAAAGCGAGATGCGCTTGCGCGGCACATCCACCTGCATGACTTTTACTCTTACTTTCTGGTTGAGTTTCAACACATCTGCCGGGTTGCTCACAAAAGCATTTGCGATCTGGCTGATATGCACAAGACCATCCTGATGCACACCAATATCCACAAACGCACCAAAAGCGGTGATATTTGTAACAATCCCCGGAAGCACCATTCCTTCGCGGAGATCGTTGATGCTGTTCACGGAACTATCGAACGAAAAAAAGTCGAATTTTTCCCTGGGGTCGCGTCCGGGTTTTGCTAACTCTTGCATGATATCGAGCAAGGTGGGGAGACCGGTTTTCTCGGAAATAAAGTCTTTGACATCAATCTTTTTCTGCAATTCCGCATCTTTCACAAGAGTATTGACATCCACGCCGAGGGTTTTGGCCATCTTTTCTACTACAGGATAACTTTCGGGGTGCACGGCACTCCTGTCCAACGGATTCTCCGATTGGTTGACGCGGATAAATCCGGCGGCCTGTTCGAATGCCTTAGCACCAAATCTGGGTACTTTCTTTAAATCCAGGCGAGATCGGAATGGGCCATTCTCCTTACGATGCTTCACTATGGCAGAAGCGAGGGAGGCACCTACACCAGAGACATACGACAAAAGTTCTTTGCTGGCAGTGTTTACCTCTACCCCTACCCGGTTCACGGCACTTTCGACCACATGATCGAGGCTATTCTTGAGCAGTTTTTGATCCACATCGTGCTGATATTGACCTACCCCAATACTCTTTGGGTCAATCTTTACCAACTCCGACAATGGATCGGCCAACCGTCGTCCGATGCTCACCGCCCCCCTTACCGTAACATCGTAATCGGGAAACTCCTCTCTTGCCACGCCTGAGGCCGAATAGACCGATGCTCCGCTTTCGTTTACCATAATTGCAATTGGAGGGTTATTGAAGCTGATTCGCTGCACAAGCTGCTCGGTTTCTCGTCCGGCGGTTCCGTTGCCGATGGCAATGGCCTCTATCTGATAGGCGTTCACAAGATTTTGAAGTTTTGATGCAGCTTCGCGCATCTGGCTTTGTGGTGGATGGGGATAAATGGTTTCGTTGTGCAGCAGATTGCCTTCGCTATCGAGGCACACCAATTTACAACCGGTTCTGAATCCCGGATCAATAGCCAGTATGCGCTTTTGCCCAAGAGGAGGCGCCAAAAGCAATTGTCGCAGGTTTTCGGCAAAGACCCTTATGGCCTCCTGATCTGCTACTGCCTTGAGGGTGCTCCGGATTTCTGTTTCCATGGAAGGGCCAAGCAGTCGCTTGTAAGAATCCTCCACAGCCATTTGCACCTGCCGGGAAGCCTCGTTGCGGCCTTTTATAAAATGACGGGTGAGCAGGTTCATTGCAGCTTCACTGTCGGGAGCAATGTCGAGCCGGAGAAAACCCTCGTTTTCGCCTCTGAACATGGCAAGGATGCGGTGGGAAGGCGCCTTCTGTATTTTTTCGGACATGCCGAAATATGATTCATACTTTTGGGCCTCTTCGTCTTTTCCCTTTACCAATTTGCAATGCACTACAGCATCCCGCTCGTACAATTGCCGCATTTTGGCACGCACCTGTGCATTCTCGCTCACCCACTCTGCAATAATATCCCTGGCGCCCTGGAGCGCCTCCTCGGCTGTGGCTACGCCAACCTCAGGATTGACAAATTGCTGGGCATTTTGGAGCGGATTAGGTTCCATTTGAGCAAAAATCAACTGCGCCAGTGGCTCAAGGCCTTTGGCAATGGCCATAGTAGCGCGGGTTTTGCGCTTGGGTCGGTAGGGCAGGTACAAATCCTCAAGCACAGAAAGGGTTTCGGCTTTTGCAAGCGCATTTTCCAATTCCGCGGTAAGCTTGCCTTGCTCCCTGATAGATGCTATGATAGATTCACGCCTTTTTTCCAGCTCGGCAAGCTGCGCGAGCCTGTCGCGAATTGCACCTATTTGCACCTCATCGAGCGAACCGGTTTGTTCTTTCCGGTACCGGGCAATGAAAGGGATTGTTGCCCCTTCATCGAGCAGGGCCGCTGTGCGCCCTACCTGCCAGGGCAATATATTCAGCTCTTCAGATATTCGTTTTGAGAAATTGTCGTGAGTCATTGTATGCAATGTTTGTTCCGCCGGTTGCTGTATCCGGCATTGTGGGCTGCAAATATACAACAAACCCGTTAAGGGAAGGGGAAACGCAATTGATGTACCGGGCCGAAAGTTAGCCTGTGATAGGGCGATGGGCCTAAATCGTTTAACGCCTTGAGGTGCGCTGGGGTGGGATAGCCTTTGTTTTTGTCCCATCCGTAATGGGGATACTCATCATGCAATTGCTGCATATAGGCGTCGCGCCAGGTCTTGGCAAGGATAGATGCTGCGGCAACATGCATAAATATGGCATCGGCCTTCACCACACATGCGTGGGGGATGTCCTTATACGGCTTGAAACGATTGCCATCAACCACAATGAACTGAGGCACAAAAGGTAGTTTTTCCAGCGCAAGATGCATTGCCCTGATACTTGCATTTAAAACATTGATTTTGTCAACCAGCGTAGCATCAACCCTTGCCACCCCAAAAGCCTGGGCTTCATTCTCTATCATGAGGCGGAGTTTATTTCGCATATGCACTGTGAGTCGCTTGGAGTCGTCGAGCATTTCGGCAAGCAGAGCGGAAGGTCTGGATGGAAGAATAACTGCCGCAGCAAAAACCGGCCCGGCAAGACAACCTCTTCCGGCTTCGTCGCACCCGGCCTCAATACCCTGGATGCTCAAGCTTTCTTTCAGCAAAATGTATCTCATATTGCACACAGTTGCCTGAATAGGCCTACGAAATGTTCTTTTTGCGAATCAAAGGAATACCGATCCACCACTGTTTGCCTCCCTGCCCTGCCCAACCTGGCGCGCAATTCGGCCGATTCGATCAGTTGAGATAATTTTTGAAACCATTCCTGGTCGCTTGCTGCCAGGAAGCCATTCTGCCCATCGGAAACAATTTCGGTATTCACGCCAACAGGCGACATCACGGCAGGAATCTCCAATGCCATATACTGCAAGCCTTTAAAGCCACATTTGCCTTTAGACCAGGCATCGTCGGGCAGGGGCATAATGCCAATATCAATCGCCATAAGGTCTTCCACTTCCGACCGGGCACTCCATTTCACATTTTGCAGCTGTGGCAAATCGGTTTCAAGGGGTGTATCACATATTACCCTAAAGCACACTGTTTGTCCATACTTAATCTGAAGTTGCCGCAGCACGGGCAGTGATAACCTGAGATGCTTCAATGTGGTTGAAGAGCCTGTCCAGCCAATGCACACCGGTGATCCAACCGGCTTTTTTTGGGCCAGGTAATAGGAGGTGTCGATAGTTGTTGGAATGATATGCACATTATTACTGTATTTGGCAGCCCAGTCGTGCAGATATTTGTTTCCTACTATCACTAAATCCGACAATGCAACTAAAGTTGAGGTCTTTGAAGGATTTTTGAGCCACGACAAACTCCGGTTGCCATCAGAAGTATCGTTGAGCCAAATACTGTCGTCGAAATCGAGCACCACCTTTACCCCCCGGCGCTTAAGGGCTTTCTCAAAAATAGCAGTGCCGAGCATAATCGCCTCCCGATACAAAAACACTGCATCATATTCGGCAGCCCGTTGCAAATCTACAATTCTGCGTAATATGGATTTGAGCACAATCCGAACTTTGGAAAACCACCTGCCTTTGCCATAGAAAATGGCATCGTCTTTTTCGCTGATAAGGTACGAAATTTGGTACTGGAATCCGCTTGATTCCAAATACTTAAGATATTGCTCAAATCTGAATCTTTGCCCTGGAGAGCGACCCGGCCTGTGGGCTACGAGGAATAGGATTTTTTTATTCACACCTGCGTTCAAAGTTTAACTTATGTGGCAACCTCGGTTTTTGGGATAGTTTTCACAATCGCTTCGAAAATGGGGAGGCCGGCAATGTTGCCCAGTTCGGCATCGGCTGCCCTTTCGGGATGGGGCATCATACCAAACACATTGCGTTGCAGGTTGCAAATACCTGCAATATTTTCCAAAGAACCATTGGGGTTTGCATCTTGCGAGACCTCGCCCCCGGCGGAGCAATATCTGAACAACACCAGATTGTTATTATTCAATTCTTGCAACACATTTTCGGGGGCATAATATCTTCCTTCGCCGTGCGCGATGGGGATTTTCAGAACGCTCCCCTGCTGCAGCTCCGATGTGATAAGGCTGTTGGAGGTTTCGACTCTGATGTATTCATTGCGGCAAATAAAGCGGTGGTGGGTATTATGCAGCAAAGTACCGGGCAACAGCCTTGCCTCGCAGAGAATCTGAAATCCATTGCAGATGCCCAATACAGGACCTCCGTTATTTGCGAATGCTATCACCTGTTCCATAATTGGAGAGAACCTCGCAATTGCTCCTGAGCGCAAATAATCGCCATAGGAAAAACCTCCCGGTATCACGATAAAGTCGCATCCCCCAAGACTACGATCCTTATGCCATAGAGTTTCTACCTGCTGCCCCAGCAACTTTTTCAATACATACACCATATCGTGGTCACAGTTGGATCCCGGAAAAACAACGACACCAAATTTCATGGGTAATGGATTTGTTTGGCAAAGTTAAAAAAATAAGCCCCGTTTGAAGTACAATCACAGTGTTCTGAAAAATCACAAAACAACACCATTCAGGATATTTTTCCGTACAAAATCACCAATAAATACAATATTGTCAAAAGCTCTGCAATCCAGACGCGCCTGAACGATTGAAAAGCGATCCCGATGAGAATACTCAAAGGTATAGCCACCAAGTTGTGGCTTGCATCAAAGCCTTCCTGAAGAAAAAGAACAGCTATCAGAGAAAAAACAAAAAAGTAAACCACCGACGAAATTCTGTTGCGAACTCTGATAGGCTTTTCTGCAAGCCGTCCGGAGTAGAACCTCACAAGGGCCACCAAAGCCAGGCCAGCCATGGCAAACATTAGAATAACCTCAAATACAGAAAGTCCATTATCAAAAAGAAACCCTGTCTGAAACCTCTGAATAAAGAGCATAGCCTCCTCATGAAGGCGGTAATTCAGAAAATACCAAACCGACAAAAGCATCAGGGGCAGACTCACCCCGGTGACCGCTGCAGCTATGGTACGGGCAGAGGGTAAAACATAAAGAATCAATATTAGCAAAAACCACAAAACAAATAGGAACGAACTATACTGAATCAATCCTGCTATAGAAAAAAGCATTCCCACATTGAAGATTTCAACAACAGGGTCCTTACTGTCGAACACCCTTAACATCCTTTCGAAGGCCAAAAGCAAAAACAAATTGGCAACAATGCTGGATGTGAGAAACAAGTAATCGTGATGGCTGCTCATGATCACCAGATAAAAGAAACCCGGCAACCAAGAGGATTTTCCCAAAAAGTTGTATTTGAAACAGATGCTGTTGATTAGGAAAACCTGAGCTAAAAGCAGAGCAAAACCCATTAAAACATTCAACAATGGCAGGGGCGGTAAAGCCAATAACAGAATTCTGTACAATGGTGCAAACTCTTCCATCTCGGGCATTGTAAAACCCAAAAAGAGAAATGAGTCGCTCCAAAGCAATAACGCAATTAAAATTAACCAAACAGCCGTTCTGGCATCCCCTTGCTTAAATGTGCGAATCAGCATAAAAATTATTTCTTCAGGAAATGTATCAAATCTTTACCAATATCGGAACGAAAATACACATCGCAAAAATGAATTCTTGATGCACTTTCGTAGGATTTCACCAAAGCCTGCTCTATAGTAGGTGCAAGGCTTGTAACCGCCAATACCCGACCGCCATTGGAGATGGGCAATTCGGAACTTCCTGAAACGCCAGCAAAATACACCAGCGATTCATTTACATGAGCCAATCCGTTTATAGGGTATCCAACATTGAATTTTCCGGGATATCCGCCTGATGCCATCACAATGGTGGCTGATGCTGCTTGCGAAATCACGAGCTGCTCATCCTCAATTGTACCATTGGCCGCTGCTACCAAATGTGCTAAAAAATCAGATTCGATTCGAGGCAGAACCGCCTCTGCTTCGGGATCACCCAGGCGTACATTATATTCAATCACAAAGGGTTCGCCCTCCACATATATAAGTCCCAAAAAAATAAACCCGCGATATGGGATTCCTTCCTGCTGCAATCCATGCAAGGTGGGTCTGATAATCCGCTGCTTCACCTTGGAAATAAACTGTTCATCAGCAAAAGGTACGGGCGAAACTGCCCCCATGCCTCCGGTATTGGGTCCTGTATCGTTTTCTCCGATTCTTTTGTAATCCTTTGCTTCGGGCAATAACAAATAGTTGTTGCCATCGGTGAGAACAAACATGGACAACTCAGTTCCTGTCAAAAACTCTTCAATAACCACTTTTTCTGAAGCGGCGCCAAACTTCCTATGTATGAGCATTTCCTCCAATTCATTCTTTGCCTCTTCAATGCTGGTACAAATCAATACACCCTTGCCCGCCGCAAGTCCATCCGCTTTGAGCACATAGGGCGGATTCATGGTAGTGAGAAAAGCTTTGGCATCACCAATGGTTGATGCTGAAAATGCGTTGTATCTGGCTGTGGGGATTCCATACTTTTCCATAAATGCCTTCGCAAAATCCTTACTGCCTTCGAGCATGGCTCCGGCTTTGCCGGGGCCAACCACCCATAAGGATTGAGTGAGTGAATTGTTGGCCAAAAAATCAGAAATGCCTTTCACCAGAGGTTCCTCAGGCCCAACAACCAGCAATTGAATTTGCTCCTTGTGAACAAATTCGGCAATTGCTTCAAAATCGGAAGGAGAAATATCACAATTGGTGCCCAACAGGGATGTACCGGGATTGCCCGGTGCAAAGTACAAGCCGGAACAACCCGGGCTGCGAAGGATAATCTGCCCTAATGCATGCTCCCGTGCACCTGAACCAATAATGAGTACTCGCATGATTTGGTTTGTTTTGAAAATTGTAATGATTGCAACCCGAAGCAAAAAAGGATGTTATACAAACCTGAGACAAAAAACAAGTCCGCATCCGAAGGCAAAAGTAAGTTACTGCGCTGTAATTTGAAAGACATCTGAGAAACTAATCCCGGAGTGATTCTCACCCAAAAGGAATATTGAAGCCTTGCCCGATGGGATGCCTGAATGTTTCCTCCGATAAGGGATATCTCCCCATAAACCTGATAAACATGTCCATGGGATGCTCGGTACCTCCGCTGGAAAGGATATGTTGGCGAAACTTTTCTGCAATGGATTGGCTGAATAAATTTCTATCATCAAACAGACTGAATGCATCTGCATCCAATACCTCGGCCCACTTATAACTGTAGTATCCTGAGGCATACGAACCCGAAAAGATGTACGCAAAGGATGTACTTATGCATGTGGATTGGGGCAGGGGCATCAACAATGTTGTTCGAACAGCTTCCTCCTCAATTTCTTTTATGCCGGCATTTTCAGAATGTGGCTCCAAATGCCAGCCCATATCGAGAAATGCAAAGGAGAGTTGCCGAAGACCTACAAAGGCAGCCTGAAAGTTTTTCGCCAGAATGAGCTTGCTGAGCAATGCATCCGGCATGGGTTCATCAGTGGCATAATGCCGCGCAAACCTACTTAGATAATCTTTTTCCAGTGCCCAGTTTTTCAAAAGCTGTGAAAGGAGAAATACTCCCTCAATTGCCTTGTTCAATGAGAAATAGGGCAGTAGTTCTTCCTGGTCGAAATCGTGCTCCTGTTTTCGGAGTTTGCGCCATGGACTCCTCCAGGGCAAAGTGCGCATGGCTTTCATATCCGAGCAAAAGAGCCCTTTGCTGACGCAGTTTCACGGTGCGCATAACTATTTCAAGCATGGTGGTCTCTTCAGGGGATAAATTCAAATTCTTGCGTTCGTCAAACAAGCCACATTTGAAACCCTGTTCAAGGTAGAATCGGCCCGTTCCAAAAAATGCTTTACTGCTGTGTGTTTTCATCAACACATATCAAAAACATATTGTTTATGAAACAATTAACCAACACAATAAGATTTTGATTTTTCAGGGGATTACTGGTTTTTTTTGCAACTTTGTAGAGAAATCCTTGGGATTGTAACAGCTTGTATCCGACGGGTCTGGCACAAGCCAACATATTACAAAAGTTAAAAACAGTGAATGTTTGAATACGGCAATTTGCTTTGCATGATTGCTCCTATACCATTCGAAAACAGAAATTAGTTACACATGAAAATTACATCCATTTTTGTTGTAGCATTAGCAGCCGGAATTTTATTTTCCTGCAAGCCAGCACCTAAGGGCAATACAAACATTGAGTTTGAAGATACGCCGAAAGCCTCCCATCTGGTTTTCCCCGGCTTAGGCTGGATTGGAGTTATTGAAAATGATAGTGTTTCATTGCAATTATTTTCCAGAGAAAAGGTTTGGGAACCTGACAATGTTGCACCTTTTGGGATTCCCCAACCCAACCAGGGTGTTTTGGGTATGGGTTTGGGAAGCATTGGTGTAATCAACAACGACACCATGCAAATCTACATACAGGAAATGGGCGGTAGCTGGGAAAAAGCCCCGGCGTATTTCTTTGTTTTGCCCGAAGGCTACAGAAGGATATTCACCCTAAAACAGGAATGGGAGCTGGCGGTTGTTGGGATAGAATTTGCCAAAGATCGTTTGGAATTTTTCTATTTCGATCATTACACAGGAGCCTGGACCCAGGATGAAACGGCCTCATTTAATCTGCCGTCAGGCATTGACGCCTACTTTTCTTTGGGCAATATGACCCTTGCCATTACCGACAGGAATTCGCTTGGTGTTTATGTGTTGCATGAAGAGGGATCCTGGCATTTTGCGAGTGAGCATGTATTGGACTTACCTGAAAACATAGGAGTTGTTCCCTTTGAACCCGGCATCATTGGAATAATCAAAAAAATCGCAGATACCTACCAGATGCATTTTTACCAACTTGATGTGCAGACCAACCGGTGGGTTACAGATCAGACCATGACTTATGCAATTTCTGTGTCTGAATAGGATTCAACTGAAAAGAATGGCCGGGAGATAAAGATTCGGAAGGGTCAGTTGTTCTAAGCAAAGCATTTGATTATTCCGGGTTTTGCTGTGGAATTCCTGTCCGTTTTTTCATTAATCCCGCATTAGTACACCCTATATTCCTATTGTTAAGACTGTGCCCTTATTTGTCAATTAGGGTATTGTGCGTACCTTTGCAGATTATTTTCTGACCGCCGCACCATGCCAGTTACATCACAGGAGCCCAAAATACAAGAATACTTAGAGGTTTTCGGGGCCAGGGAGCACAACCTGCAAAACATTGATGTGGCAATACCCCGCGAGAAGTTGGTTGTAATCACCGGGCTAAGCGGCAGTGGCAAATCGTCATTGGCGTTTGACACCATTTATGCCGAAGGGCAAAGGCGCTACATTGAGACTTTTTCGGCATACGCTCGCCAATTTCTGGGCTCGCTCGAGCGCCCCGATGTGGACAAAATCACCGGATTAAGCCCGGTTATCAGTATTGAGCAAAAAAGCACCAACCGCAATCCTCGTTCAACCGTAGGTACCATTACCGAGATTTACGACTTCTTGCGTCTGCTGTTTGCCCGCGTTGCTGAAGCACGCAGTTATGCAACAGGCCTACCCATGGTGCGCTACAACGACATTCAAATACAGGAATTGCTCATGCAAAGATTTGTCGGGCAAAAGGTATTATTGCTGTCTCCGTTGGTAAAAGGCCGCAAGGGCCACTACCGGGAACTTTTCGAGCAAATCCGGAAGCAAGGGTTTTTGAAAGTTCGGATCGACGACGAAATTAAGGAACTTGAGCCCAACATGAAATTGGACCGCTACAAGGTGCATGACATTGAACTTGTAGTAGATTACCTAACCATATCGCCCAAAGAAGAGAAAAGATTAGGTGCCTCATTGCAAACAGCCATGAAACATGGCAAAGGGGTTATCATGCTGATGCCCGAAGGGAACGATACCCCCAACTATTTTAGCCGTCATTTGATGTGCCCTATCACAGGTATTGCCTACAAAGATCCTGAACCCAATACCTTTTCATTCAATTCGCCTTATGGTGCCTGCCCCCATTGCAATGGTCTGGGAACAATTACCGAAACGGACCTTGAAAAAATTATTCCCAACCGCAACCTTTCCATTAACCGGGGAGGCATAGCACCGCTCGAAGGAAGCAAAAACGGCTGGATATTCAAGCAGTTAGAGGCTATTTGCCAAAAGTACGGCCACAACCTGGACACCCCGTTGACAGAGCTGCCAGATGAGGCAATACAGGCTATTTTGTATGGCACGAATGAAATTATAAGGGTGAGGCAGGATAGTATCGGGATAACCCAAACTGTTTCATTGAATTTTGAAGGCATTATCACATTCATTACAAACCAGTACGACGACAATAGCAATACCTCACTGCGTCGTTGGGCATCGGGATTCATGCGCCAACTCCCATGTCCCGAATGCAATGGGCAACGACTAAACAAAGAGGCCTTGCATTTTTTTCTACCCGGAGATTACAACATTTCTGCAATGGCCAATCTGGACATTTCCACCCTTAGGGATGAACTGGTCTCATTGCCATCAAGACTTGATGACAGACAAAGACGCATTGCCGGGGAGATCTTGCGCGAATTGGATACCCGATTGGGTTTTCTGGTCAATGTAGGTCTGGAATACCTAACCCTCAACCGCACTGCACGAAGTCTATCGGGTGGTGAGAGCCAGCGCATACGGCTTGCCACACAAATCGGCTCCCAGCTTACGGGAGTTCTATACATTCTCGATGAACCCAGCATTGGACTGCATCAGCGCGACAACCAGCGGCTGATAGAAGCCCTGAAGGCGCTGCGCGATATAGGCAACTCCGTGCTGGTGGTGGAACATGACCGCGGTATGGTGATGGCAGCCGACCATGTGGTAGATATTGGACCCGGAGCCGGTGTAAATGGCGGTTTGGTTATAGCCCAAGGTACTCCCCATGAAGTAATGAAACAGCCCACCATAACGGCAGATTATCTCAGCGGGCGCCGAAGCATTGCTATTCCAGGCTTTCGAAGGCCGGGAAATGGAAAGCTGCTTTCCCTCAAAGGGGCAAGAGGCAATAACCTGAAAAATGTGGATTTAAACCTGCCTTTGGGAAAACTTATTTGCGTTACAGGGGTTTCGGGCAGTGGAAAATCATCGGTTGTAAACGAAACGCTCTACCCAATACTTAGCCGGCACTTTTACAAAAGTGAAGCCATCCCTTTGCCCTATGCCTCCATCCAAGGAATGGAACACTTAGACAAAGTCATCGAAATTGACCAAAGCCCTATTGGCCGTACTCCCCGCTCTAACCCAGCCACCTATACAAAGGTTTTTGATGAGATTCGAAAGGTATTTGCAGTGCTTCCCGAGGCTAAGGTGCGCGGATATCAACCGGGGAGGTTTTCATTTAATGTAAAGGGCGGTAGATGCGAAACCTGCCAGGGTGCCGGACTGAAAACCATTGAGATGAATTTCCTTCCGAATGTATATGTCGAATGCGAAGCCTGCCAGGGGAAAAGATACAATCGCGAAACGCTGGAGGTGCGCTACAAGGGGAAAAACATCAACGATGTGCTAAATCTTACCATCCATCAGGCCGTGGAGTTTTTTGAACATATCCCTGCCATTGTGCAAAAAATCCATACGCTAAAGGATGTCGGTCTGGGCTACATCACCTTAGGGCAACAGAGCACTACTCTTTCGGGCGGAGAAGCTCAACGGGTAAAGCTGGCAGCAGAATTAGCGCGCCGCGACACAGGCAAAACCATTTACATTCTGGACGAGCCTACCACCGGATTGCACTTTGAAGACATAAGGGTGTTGCTGGAGGTGCTCAATCGCTTGGTTGACCGCGGCAATACGGTGCTGATAATCGAGCACAATCTTGATGTAATAAAAGTGGCCGACCATATTATCGACCTCGGCCCCGAAGGAGGTTCGCGCGGTGGTTGTATTCTGGCAGAAGGCACCCCTGAAGAAATTGCCCAGGGACCCGGGTTCACAGCAGAATTTTTGAAGGCATGCCTCGAAAACATATTCGAAGCCAAAATGCCAGTTCAGCAAGGTGAATGATTTCCTCCCTATTTGAGGTTTTTTGCTAAATTTGGAAAGAATCCTTTAGCCATTTTTAGCAATGCGAGCACTCTACCTGCTGATTATTTTGTGCCTGCTTCCGTTTGTATTAATTGCATTCTTTGTATATCCATCGCTCGATGACCTCTCCATTCCCCTCATCATACGGGAGTACGGAACATCGCGCATAGACCTTTTTACCTCCCTGATGCAGAATTGGAACGGCCGTTACACAAGTAACCTACTGGCTGTGGTTTCGCCCCTTACCTTCGGGAGCTTTCTGGGTTACCGCCTGGCGCTGATGATGCAAATTCCGGCACTATATTTTGCATTGTACTATTTTTTAAAATGCCTTTTGCAAAGCTCAGACCTGCAAAACAGCAATTTTCACATGCTCAGTGCTGCCCTGCTTCTGATTTATCTAAACCTGCTTCCGGATATTACCGAAACCATCTATTGGCTTTCGGGTGCAAAAGTTTACACCTGGGCGCTCATAGCGCAGTTATTAGTGGCAGGACTCATGATTTCATCGGCTGAAAGACAAAGCATCGGAAAAACTTTACTTATTGCATTTTTAATTTTTATCCTTTGCGGATTTAACGAAATTGCCCTGGCAATAAATTTGCTTCTTGCCATCGGATTCGTTTTATTGCCAATCTTCCAAAATGTATTTCAACGATTTAACCATACAGGTTCTCTTCTGGCCACGAAAAAGGCAAACATTAATTGCCCTGATAATCATGAAAGTGAAAGCACACCTGCACCCTCCAGGTCTTCAAACATTACTTTGACCAGCACCTTCTTATCCTATCATCGTCTTTTGCCAAGCCTGGTTGTTGTGATTGCAGCCATAATAGTACTTACATCTCCGGGAAATGAGGGACGACTCTGGCATTTCCCCGAAGGGGGTCAATTAGGAACATCTCTCATAATTGCAACTGTTTCAACGGCTAAGCTCTTTGGCGTTATTTTGCAAAGTATCCCGCTTTTACTATTCGGATTTTTTCTGTTTCCCCACCTGAAAGCCGACCATTTCCACCCGGTCATCAGGCCCTTTGTTTTTTGGAACCCGGCTATGGTAGCAGCATTTACCCTGTTGTTCATTTTCGGGGCATTTATTGTTCCGGCATGGGCAATGGGTATAAATCCGCCCATGAGGGTTTACAATTTTCTTGCTTTGTATGTTATTTTTATTATTTTTTGGTTTTTGTTCAGTTGCCATGCGTGGCTACAGGGCAAAGGGATTCAGCTTTATCCGGCTTTTACCGGATTGGGCAAATGGATAGTTGCAGGATTGATTTTCATGGCTATGGCAGGCGATTTTCACAAGGAACCCGGCCCCCAAGGCCCGTTCACCTACCGTGGAAATCTGGCAAGGGTAACCTCTGACCTGGTTTTGCGTGCAGAAACTTACAGGCGTGCATTAATGGAACGCAAGGAGATTATTTCGCGCGAAAAAGCTCGGGGAAACAAGAATATTGTTGTTCCGGCCCTTTCAGATCCACCTTCATCAATTCTTTTTCTGGATATAACACCTGACCCAAAACATAGGATTAACTTGCTACAGGCAAGGTTTTACGGAGTAGAAAAAATAGCAGTTGAAAATTAAACATGGTTTTTTTATCGCTTTTAGAAGGACAAAAATAGTAAAAGCTGCAAATGAGATAAATTGATGGCCGTAAGCCGACAGTGCCTTCTGTTTTGTGCGTGATGTGAGCAGTCGAAATTTATTCTGTGATATTCCCCGCTGGCCGGCAATTGTATTGGCGCTAAGCGGCTCCCCTCCTTGGAGGGGTGTCCGAAGGACGGGGTGGGTTGCAGAAAATTTGCAAATCACCCCTCCGTCTCTGCGAGACACCTCCCCTTGTCAGGGGAGGAGCTTCTGATGTTGCCCAACTGAAGAGCATTGCAAATGCCGCTCAGCCGGGTCTGGTTAAAAGCTCCCCTCCTTGGAGGGGTGTCCGAAGGACGGGGTGGGTTTGCAGAAAAATTGCAAATCACCCCTCCGTCTCTGCGAGACACCTCCCCTTGTCAGGGGAGGAGCTTCTGATGTTGCATAACTGAAGGGCATTACAAATGCCGCTAAGCGGTTCCCCTCCTTGGAGGGGTGTCCGAAGGACGGGGTGGGTTGCAGAAAATTTGCAAATCACCCCTCCGTCTCTGCGAGACACCTCCCCTTGTCAGGGGAGGAGCTTCTGATGTTGCCCAACGGAAGGGCATTACAAATGCCGCTCAGCCGGGCCTGGTTAAAAGCTCCCCTCCTTGGAGGGGTGTCCGAAGGACGGGGTGGGTTTAAATACGCCTTGATTCAAAACGGCACAAAAAAATCAAGGCTGCATGTAATATTAGCGGTCATTGAGCCTGTCGAAATGCCCGCAATGGGGGTGGGTTGCATGAAAATTACATATTACCCCTCCGTCTCTGCGAGACACCTCCCCTTGTCAGGGGAGGAGCTTCTGATGTTGCCCAACTGAAGAGCATTGCAAATGCCGCTCAGCCGGGTCTGGTTAAAAGCTCCCCTCCTTGGAGGGGTGTCCGAAGGACGGGGTGGGTTTGCAGAAAAATTGCAAATCACCCCTCCGTCTCTGCGAGACACCTCCCCTTGTCAGGGGAGGAGCTTCTGATGTTGCATAACTGAAGGGCATTACAAATGCCGCTAAGCGGTTCCCCTCCTTGGAGGGGTGTCCGAAGGACGGGGTGGGTTTCAGAAAAATTGCAAATCACCCCTCCGTCTCTGCGAGACACCTCCCCTTGTCAGGGGAGGAGCTTCTGATGTTGTTCAACGGAAGGGCATTGCAAATGCCACTTAGCCGGGCCTGGTTAAAAGCTCCCCTCCTTGGAGGGGTGTCCGAAGGGCGGGGTGGGTTTAATTACCGCTTTGCCTTGACGCAAAACGGTACAAAAAAAATCAAGGCTGCATGTAATATCAGCGCGTCATTCCGGTTCATTTCGGCAAGCTCAATGCACCGCAATGCATCGCAATGACCGGAATAGTGGCCACACCTGCTGATTGCTTCTGCAAGCCCCGCTCTCACGCCCCTTTGCTGATTGCTTTAATCCCGGAGGGATTTCATGTTTATAGAAAAGCGATATTGATGAAAAATGCGACCCCGATGGGGTCGTACCATTTCCGTGTTTATTCATTCTACAAACATTTGAATCCTTCGGATTCATCCCTCCTGGCATATTATTGTATTCCTGAGCCGGGTGGAGGTTCGGGTGCGGGGGGTGTGTCCTCTACGCGGTGAAGCACCACATTGTTGGGCAAGGAATGACCCTCGTGTAAAACCTCGCCGGGTCTTAGTATGACCCATCCTTCACGCCACCTGGTCCACCATGCCATATCCGGGTTTTCCCGCATTAATTCGAACCGTCCATCTGTCCATCTGTTTTTTGGAAAATCTTTAAAATTTATTCTCAATACATCAACTCCATCGTCTTCCAAATCAGTACCCCCAAAGGTTGGAAAGCCTTCCACCGACCTTGTTTTGTGGGTATTGCTTGAGACTATTGCACCCCTTACCGCCAAATTGTAATGGCCTGCTATTGCATCATAGGAGAAGGCATAGTTTATTAAATCGCCGGGTGGCACAATTTTTTCCCTCCACAATTGAAAGGTTAATACAGAATCGCCGGCGGCCGATACCCATCGCCATGTCCCCTCAAACACTACAAGCTCTTCAATTTTAAGGTGATCGCCCGGCTGTAAACCGCCATTGTCAAATTGATTGGCACGGGTAAATGTCCTGCCCTGGGCCATGATAATCGCAGGACACAAAGCCATTGCAGCCACGAAATAGAAAAAGAAACCCCACTTAAATCTATCAGAAAAGGGTGATTTCATAGTTTGAAATTTTATCAAGTTGACATTGTTTGTCATCTTATTTCAAATAATTACTGCCCTCTATTCTTGATTTTATCCAGTCAGGAAGCGGAACCGACTGAAAACCTTCCCAATACTCATCGCTGAAATCGGTTACCCTTTCTTTAACAAATTGAGGCAATAAAACACCAACAGGAGTAAAACCATTCTCAAAAGCGGCATCTTTGATGAAATTATATACAGTTGTTCTGTGTCTATTTGATTTTTGAAAAACAACGCTTCTTAAAAACCATTGTCCGCTTGATTCTATATAATTCACCTGCTTTATTAGACTTCCTGTCCTACTCTTTAATATTTCTTTTACAATAGCAAAGGTTTTGGCATCGATATACAACCTGCCTCTGGGGAAGTAGGTCGTTCTTCTTGCAGTTTTAAAGTCAAAGTCAATGATGAAGCACTCACGATCCATTATCGTTTCCATTCCTGCAAAGCTATACTCAAAATGCCTGGAGCGTCGTGGGTGTAAATGGTCAAATCTGTCGAACAAAGGATTATCCCACAGAATCTGTGTAAAAGGAATAAAACGGTGGTATTCGAACCTTTGCCTGCCTTCATCTGTGAAATATCCGATTCTGCTCTTGTCAATTCTGACATTATTGATAAAAAATATAGGGGTTGCTTGTCTATGCTCAATGATTCCGGTATGCTCTTCCATTAAATGGATTATGCTATCTCTCGAAAAAAACACCTCTCTGTGAAAAAAACTATAATAAACCGGATGTGGCGGATGATTAGCAGAAAGGGAAGCAATTACATTTCGCATTATTGCATCTGCACTGATAGCTTCAACAGTTACCTCAGAAAGTTCGTAAATCTTTGGAGAGATTCCGATCATTAACTCTGCCTCATGCTTCTTAACGGGATAAAACGCTGTTGTGAAACCCACATGCGAAACAACTAAAGTGTCGCTATACGGGTGCGTCTGTATGAGGAAGTTTCCGTCTTGATTTGTAATGGTGCCAAAATTTTGTGCTCCCAGCCAAAAAACATGCACTCCATCCAATCCTATTTCCGTTTCGGTATTAAATACAAAACCGGCGATAGTTCGTCTTTCACCAAATCCTGAGAAAGGGATACTCGCGAGAATAAAAAAAACAAAAAGTAATCTCATATTTCTACTTTACGAAGTTAAGTATGTTGAACCGTTCTCTGTTTTTTGTAACAATAATCTATATCGAGCTGTCGCTTGCGATGTCGTTGAGCCATTTGCTCCAACCTTAGCTGCACTTCCTTTCTTGTCCCAAAGACTTGCAATATTATCAGTATTCGTGTATCCCGGAAACTCATTAAAGGTACTTGTGGATGAATATCAATAAGTTGCTTCATGATTAATAGTGATGTAAGAAAGACTAAGCTGTGGTGGTGATGCCAGCTTTTCCATTTGCGAACTTGGTAATCTGACATACCAAGCTCGTTTTTGGCATTGTCAAAAGCATGTTCAACCCAGTAGCGTTGCGCTACAAAGTAGCCATATTGCTGATGGGTATATTCATTGATGCCACCGTTGCTGAAACTGTATTTGATTTTGGATGTTTTGTCCGCAGCTTTGGTAATAATAAGGGT
>Ga0209316_100017_pt1 | contig 80343 bp, 63 predicted proteins | sample 3C3metaG_FD_184150 | JGI IMG/M metagenome (GOLD analysis project Ga0209316, IMG submission 184150) | Freshwater bacterial and archeal communities from Indian Creek, Illinois, USA - 3C3 metaG (SPAdes) (version 3) | ecosystem: Environmental > Aquatic > Freshwater > Unclassified | place: USA: Indian... | reverse complement strand
CAGATATGTCCTGATTAAATACCGTATCAAAAAACATGCCAGACATATTGGATACATTAGATACATCCCAATTTGAAATATTTCCATTAAATCTTGTTTTTGTAAATAATAAAGACATGTCTGTTATCCCAGAAACATCAACATGGTTTAAATCACAACATGCCCCATTTAGATATATTTCTTGCTGAATAAGTTTTTTTAGGCTGCTTTTATTTGTGGCAACAATTTTCTTTTTCATAATAGTATTACTGTAGCTTGAGTCATTTAATGTGTGTAATTTTTTTTGTGTTAAATTTTAACTTGCCAATATTTATTTAAGTACATATTATATGTTATCAAAAATTTTTTATAGTTAATAGAGCAAATATAACTATATAGTGCAAATTATAATTTTGCAGGCTTTATTATACTGTTTGGCACTGATGCTTTTAAAAATTTATTTAAACTGTTTTGTAATTTATAGGAGCTTATTGCCTGCTCTAAAGCATCTATGTCGATTGTTGACCAATATGGTAGGTTGCAATTTTTTTCCAAGTCTGAATTTTGGAAGATGTGGGTGTTTTCTGTTATTTTTTTTGGTGTCCAATTAGTTAAGTATCTATTAAACTTAGAGTGTGCAAACATGGAGTTCATGTTTTTCACATTAGATACATCCCAATTAGATATGTTTTGATTAAAGGTGGATTGGTCAAACATGTATGCCATACTTTTTACATTTCTGATATCCCATCCAGATATGTTTTGATTAAATTTAGATTTATGGAACATGACCCTCATGTTTTTTACATTTGACACATCCCATTTTGATATATTATGATTAAAATCTGATTCAAAAAACATCCAAGACATGTCCATAACCATGGCAACATTCCAATGGCTTATATTCCCATTAAATTTAGATTGGCAAAACATGCTTTCCATGTTTCTCACAATAGATACATCCCATTGGCTTATGTCACCATTGAAATTTAGCCCATTAAAGAGGTAAGGCATATCATTGATACCAGAAACATCAATATGATTTAAATCACAGTTATTGCCATTGATCTTAATTTCTTCTTTAATAGTCCATGTTAAGTGTACCTTATCTATTGCTGTTATTTTTGCTTTTATAATTTTCTCCCCATCTTGGTTATCGTTTTATTTGGTATAACAAAATATGGCAACATATTATATTTTAATTATATTAAGTAGATGTGCTTTTTCTTGTTGTTTTTTTACAAGTGTTTGGTCTAGGGTTTTTTGTAACCAATAGGCATTAATGGCTTGTTCTAAAAATTCAACCCCTACTGTTGCCCAATATGGTAAGTTATTTATGTGCTCTAATGGAGACTCTTTAAAAATTTTTTCTATATATATTAATTTTTTTGGAGTCCAATCAGAAATATCTTGATTAAACCTGGATTTATAAAACATGCACTCCATGTCAGTTACACTTGATACGTCCCACTTAGATATATCACCATTAAATTTTGATAACAAGAACATAGAGTACATATTTTGCACCTGTGATACATCCCATTTAGATATATCACCATTGAAAACAGTTTTATAAAACAAGCCAGACATATTGACAATTTTTTTCACATCAATATGGTTTAAATCACAATTTACCCCATGTAGTTGAATTTCTTTTTTTATTAACTGCCTGAGATGATCCTTGTTTTGGGCTATAATTTTTGTGCTCATAAAATTAACATATTGTATGTTGTGTATTTTATTGTAATAGATTTTGAAATATTTTCAAGAATTGACTTGTGTTTTGTTTTGCTAGCAGTTGTCTCAACAGGCTGCTTTATGCCCATCTAACATATTTTAATATTTTGGTTTAACCCATCTGTGTGCTCACATTACTACAAGGGCATGGATTGCCACACTCATCAACTCAGAGTCTTTGCTCATTATCATCCATATATCTGCTCTCAATGAATGGCATAGATTAGTCGGATGTATTGGTTTATTGCATTCTCCTTGTTGGCTAGTATCTTGATAACCAAAGGTTAGGTGGCCTTCAAAAAGCCTGTGAGGCTCTGATTTTCAGATCGGGAAGGATGTCAATTTGTGTCACCATCTTTTATACTTACATTGTTTTCTATATTTTCCTGATATGGGGTGTGAGCAGTTTGCTTGACATCTGTCCATAACTAATTTATACTATCCATTATGAACAGATATATGGCAATAAGCGAAGCCTCAAAGGTTTTGGGTGTGTCAAACACAACCTTGTTGCAGTGTCAGGAGAGGCTGCAAGGCAAGCTGATTTCACAGCACACAGCAGTACACCAACGCAGGCTAGATGGTGTCAAGCAGGCTGTGGTGGCTGCATCATGTTGATCGCCCACAAGATTGCACTTGATCCTAATAACGAGCAGGCAACCTACTTTGCCCGTGCAGCCGGGACTGCCCGGTTTGCCTATAACTGGGCACTAGCTGAATGGCAACGGCAATATGAGGCATGGAGGCTCAACAATAGCCTGCCCAAGCCTTCCCAAATGGCGCTGCGCCGCCAACTCAACAGCATCAAAGCCAAGCAGTTCCCGTGGATGCTCGAAGTGACCAAGAATGCGCCACAAATGGCGATCATCCATTTGGGTACGGCATTCAAGAACTTCTGGGCTGGTAGAGCCAAATACCCAAAGTTCAGAAAGAAGGGCATCCATGACCGCTTCACCCTAACCAATGACCAATTCAGCATTGATGCTTCACGCATCCGCATCCCCAATCTTGGATGGGTGCGGATGCATGAGACATTGCGCTTTACTGGCAAGATCATGTCGGCCACAGTCTCCCGTGTGGCTGACAGATGGTTTGTCAGTATCACCGTCGATACCCCACAAGATTTGCCTCTGCCTAAAGCCAAAAACCAAGGCGCAGCAGGGGTTGATTTGGGTGTATCGGCACTGGCAACGCTCTCGACAGGGGAGATAATTAGAGGTCCAAAGGCACACAAGGCATTGCTGTGCCGGTTACAGCGGCTCTCACGCAGTCTGTCACGTAAAGTCAAGGGTTCAGAGAACCACAGACAAGCGAAGGTAAAACTGGCTCGGCTGCATGCCAGAATCAGCAATATCCGATCCAACGCCCTGCATCAGCTTACAAGCAATCTAACGAGCCGGTTTCACACCATCGGCATCGAGGATTTGAATGTGCGTGGCATGGTCAGGAACCGGCATTTGTCACGTGCCGTGTCAGACATGGGCTTCTTCGAGTTTCGGCGACAGTTGGAATACAAAGCAGCGCAGCGCGGTGCAATGATTGTCGTGGCCGACCGTTGGTATCCGAGCAGCAAGATGTGCTCGGGTTGTGGACATAAGCTCGATGCCTTGCCTTTGGTTGTGCGCGAGTGGGTTTGTCCAGAATGTGGGGTGAACCATGACCGTGACGTGAATGCAGCCATCAACTTGAGAAATCTGGCGGTGAGTTCCACCGTGTCAGCCTGTGGAGAGGAAGGCTCTGGCTTTGGGCGCAAGCTCAAAACGAAACCAGCCTTGGTGAAGCAGGAATCCAGCAGCCAAGCTACCTATGGGTAGCTTTGTGTAGGTATGGATGAACGGTACAGTCAAATTACCAAAAAATCAACAGGCCAAGGTTGACTTGTTGATTTTTACTGTTATTTAATAGTTATAAAAAAACAAAGGGTGGTGGAATGAAGAATTCAAGCACAAAAATTAAACAACGTGGTTTTAGCTTAATTGAGCTAATTTTGGTATTGGGAATTAGCTCTCTAGCTTTTTTGGGTTTTTTGCAAATTGAGAGGGAGAGAGCGGAGGCAACTACTGCTAGGCTTGCAGGGCTTCAAATTAAAGAGGTTGGTACAGCACTAGAGGTGTATATTCAAAGAAATGCTGCTGCACTGACAGCAGCCATACCAAATAATACCACATCTGCAAATTTGCCACTTACAATTTTACAGGGAACTGCTTTTGGGGCTTTCCCTGGAACATTTATTTTACCGCTCACCTATGTAAACAGAAATGTTCTTGGTGGGGCATATAATTTAAGAATTAGAAATGAGAATGGAAATATAATGGGGCTAGTGGTGACAAGTCAGCCAATTGCAGACAGTGTTGGGGCAGTGCAGTACAGTTGGGCTGGTACTGCAGTAAGGTATGCTGGACCACAGGCTGGGGTTGCATTTTTGACCAATACCATGGTCAGTGGCTTTAATGGTTCATGGACTCTAACTTCTGCACAATTCCCAAATATTACAGCAGCAGGACAGTTGGCATTTAGGGCACAGGGTATAAATAGTGTAAGTTATGACAATGTTTACTTAAGGCTAGATGGAGCCTTCCCAATGCGTGGTGATTTAAATTTGGGTAATTTTGACATTAACAATGTTACAGATTTAAATTCCAATGGATTCATTAATGCAAACAATATTAATGCTGTTTTAATTAATTCTGGAGCCATAAATAATGCAGGAAACATTACAAATATAGGACAAATTGATAGCACTGGTAGAATTATCAGCAGAACATCAATTGAAACCAACTTTATAAACAGAACAAATGCATTGGGCAGCAGAGATGTAGTAATAGGTGATGCAATAGGTGGAGCTATTGCAAATCAGGGCAGCCTACATGTAGGAGATATTTTTATCAGGGGGGGGAGAAGTGTAACCGGGAGACCGGCACTTGCTGGTGGGACTGGGGCGTGGCTATCTGACTTGTTGCCAAGATACTCTTCCAGGGGTGTTGCACTTGTGCAAAATGGGAACTGGATGATGAAACCACAATGTCCAATTGGTGGTATGGCAAATGCAAGGATTGTAGTGATTCCACAAGCACAGTATGTGCAGAGTAGGGTGGCTGGCAGCATAAATTTTCCAGCACGGACGGCTAATCTTACAGCAGTAGGTGGCTTTGCTGCTTGGGCACAGAATTTTCCCACAATGTGGCAAATCCACATAACAACCCCTGCTCATATGGCAGGGTTTCAGGGGTTGGCTGCTATTGCACATGTATATTGTGACAATAACTTCTAATTATTGCCAAGATTATAGCTGACTGTTTTGCTTTAATAAAGACCGTGAGAGGTTTTCAATTATCATGTCAAGTTCTTTGTGCTTATATTTATATGACACAGTAAGGCCTATTAAAATATTAGCAATATCATCCTGTGTTGGTTTCTGTTCTAGCACAATATTTATTAGGTCATTCAAGTCTTCAATTAGGTGCTCACACTTTGTCAATTTTCGAGCTAAATCATTTAATAACATTGTTGTATTTTGTTGGTTTAGGTAGCACATTGATTTCTCATTCTCTTGGTTTAGCATGGATGTTTTCTCCTTGTTTTGGGGTGTCAATTATTCACTAATAAGGATGAATTGTCAAAGTATCTTTATTGGTTGCTTTAAAAATGATTTTATGTTAGCATATGTCAGTGTAAATGTGATACACGTATATAAAATTTTATTTTTAATAATGGGGCAACATGAAAAATTTTCAAGGATATGGGGGGTTTTGCTTTGTTGGAGACCCACATGTTTGGAGTAAAAATCCAGGCACAAGAATTGATAAAAATTATAAAAATGTATGCCTTGATAAAATTAATCAGGCAGTAAATATTGCTTTAGAAAAAAATTTGTATTTAATCTTTTTAGGTGATTTATTCCATTCAGATAAAGAAAATGATATTGATTTAATAACAAAGTTAACAAGAATTTTAAAAAGGCTGCGTCACCCACCACTAACTGTGGAGGGAAACCATGAAAAATCTCAGACAAGAATAAGTGATGACGTGGCATTGTGTTTAATGAAGGAAGCAGAAACAATTTATGTGGCTGAAAAATCAGGAATTTGGGGGGTGTTTAATATTTGTGGGGAGTCAATTTTGATTGGTTCAACTCCTTATGGAGAAACAATACCACAAGAGGTTAAAAAGCCAGATAAATTGAATAGTTCATTTGTTTTTTGGCTGACACATCATGATTTAGATTTTGGTGACACCTATCCAGGTGTAGTTCCAATACATGAAATTAAAAATGTCAACATTCTGATTAATGGACACATTCATAAAACCAAACCACAAAGAAAAGTTGGCAATATGTTAGCATTCAATCCTGGCAATATTATGAGACTAAGCAAGGACTGCAGGAATCATGTCCCAAGTGTGTGGCTGTGGACTCCAGAATTTAAAGATGATTTAATCCAACACACATTAACATATGAAAAAAATGTATTTAAGGAGGATGTGCAGGAGGTGCAGTTAAGTGACAGTGGCCTGCTTTTGGGTGACACTATAAGTGAATATCAAACAAGCAGGTTTGTTCAAGAAATGGAAAAGTCCACATTATTAACAGATCATAACAAAACTGATGATGGGGCTTACATTAAAGCCAGTATAATTTCTTTATGTAAGGCATTAGAGGTTGGGAATGAGTTTACAAATAACCTCTTGGAAATTGCTCAAGAAGTTATTGAAGAAGAATAAATTGGTGGAAAATAACAGAAGTATTTATTAAGGTTAGGCTAAAGTGGTTTTACCTGATAAGGTGTTGACAATTATCATTTTACAGTATAAAATCAAAGGCAACAATATTAAGTCATAAGTTACTTTAGTGGATATATTTATTGTTTAAATTAGAATGCATACAACATATGCCAATTTAGCTCAGTTGGTAGAGCAATCGCCTTGTAAGCGATAGGTCGTCTGTTCGAGGCAGACAATTGGCACCACTTATTTTTTGCTTTATTTTGTTCAGCTTTATTAAAAAAATATAAAGTGCTAAATAAATTTTTTGGTGTCTCAATAATCAATTTTTTAAAAAGCTGAAAGCTCTTGTATTTATAAGGCGATTTATGTGTGAGATGTAAAGCAGAAACAAGTTAAACCAATAACAGGTTCACAAAGGATTAAGGTTGTTTTAATGCATATTTAATGAAAAGGTCTCTATTGCTTCAAGTATTTTTTTTGGGTTGTATTTTGTGATAAAATGCTTGGCCCCTAGATTCTTTGACTTCTCAATAGTTACAGGATCAGACAGAGATGAGTACATTACAACAGGTATTTGTATTCCTGTTTTTTCTAGCTCTCTCAAAAAAGAGAAGCCGTCCATTTTAGGCATCTCAATATCAGAAAGAATTAAGCTGTAATTTTTGTTTTTCTTCAAGTGCTCTAGTCCATCTATGCCATTTGTGCATATGTAGTACTGTATATTATATATGTCCAATGTCTGTTTCAATACCTGTTTTGTGGTTTCACTATCTTCCAATATTAGTATCCTGTAGTGTTGTGGGTTTATTTTAAACTGGTGTTTTGAATCTTCTGCTGTATTGTGGGTTTGAAAGTATTTACTAAAAAATGATTCTAAGTTTAAAATTGTGATTAGTTTACCATCAGATTCAAATAAGCTCTCAAAATAGGTCTGTTCTGTTCTCATTATTTCTTGTAAAGATTTTAAGTTTTTCCATTCAATCTCAACAATATTTAAGACATTATGTACTAGAAGTGCAAATTTTTGACTATTGTGTTCACATATGATGATGGTACTATGTTTACTGAGATCGGTCTGCTCTTGGAATAAGATATATGAAAGATCAAAAACAGTTACAACCTCACCCCTTAGATTCATTAGGCCCAAAACTTCTTTTGTGGAGTTAGGCAACTTATTGCATTGTTCAAGAGTTAATATTTCTTGTGTTTTAAAAATATTTAATCCAATTCTTTGCTTTCTGCCTCCAACCTCAAAAATCAAAACATTTAAGTTGTCCAGGTTTCTATTGTTGTCCTTCATTGTGTGCCTTTATTTTTTATAATAGCAAACAATAATAAAATAAAAATATAAATCAACTTATTTTTTTTGGTTTGCAAAAAAAATGATTTTGAACTAAAATTACACACATTAAATGACATTAAAGGAAAAATTATGTTAAATAGTTTATTAGATTCTCTTGTAGATAATAAAAGTTTTATTGACTTAATAAAGGAAAACAAGGATAGCAAGCAAGGCAGCAAACATGGAATGGACACATTATATTCTCTTATTCAGCATGAAAACTATGTTGGAGAGGTAATAAACTTGGACTATAATGAAGCAATCATACAAGTAAATGATTATTTCAAGCATCAGGTTGGGGGCATTGCTTCCCAAACCTTTTTGGTTGCAACAAGAATAAACCCAAATAAACCTTGTGCTCTTGATTTGCATGGCACAAATCTAGAACAGGAGCATGAAAAAGAAGACTGTAACGTTGTTTTATTACGGGTGACTAATACAGCAGAGTTGCCAATTGATGCAGAAAAGATGAGATTAAAAATTGACCTTGCTCAGGACTCTGATGTGGGCTTGGGACATTGGGAGCATACAGTTGATCCAACAGTTAAGAGGGTTTTGGCTTTTTCTGGTCTAAGATGCAGGGTAATTGGAACATTTTATGTTGAAAATATAGATGCAAATTTGGAGCTATGTTTTGGCTCAGATTTGTCAAATTTTTATTCTAATAGGGGGCTAAAGGTATTTAAACCAACGGGTAATGCTTTGGAAAATATTGTGAATTTTGGCTTGCAAAAAAATAAAACAATCAAAATTGGTACTGTTAGGTATTCTTCAACACAGAGGAAAAATCAAAAAAACAATAGTGTGGAAGTGAGAATTAACCCAGATGATTTGGTTGCTCAAAAAACTGCAGTTTTTGGCATGACAAGAACTGGGAAATCAAATACTGTAAAAACCATTATTAAAGCAATTTATCAGATGCGGTTTTTGATGTTTAAGCCAAAAAAAATTGGTCAAATTATTTTTGATCCAAATGGTGAGTATGCCAATGAGAATTTACAAGACATGGATGAGGATACGGGTCAAGCTCAGGCGATTAAAAATTTGTGGAAAATCCCTGTTAATCAAAAATTAGGTGAGCAAAGTGATGTAAAAATATATGCACTATCAGAAAGTGAAAATAATCCAAATATTAATATTATGAAAATTAATTTCTTTGATGATAAGCTAATTCAAATTGGAAAAGACTTGATTGACCAAAAAATAGAAACTGATGGGGCCAATATATCATCTCATTATATTAGAAATTTTTTAAATTTGAGTTTTGAATCTCAACAAGAAGATGATATTGGTGGTAAAAAAAGATATGCAAGGAGGCTGTTGGTTTATAAGACTCTGTTATACAAGGCAGGCTTTAACCCTCCAAAAACAAAAAAAGTGGGGCCTTTTGATTTATTTGGGGACAAATTATTACAATCCATGCATACTGTGGATGATGAGGCAGCAGGGGTAGAAGATGGCATGGGCACTAATGGGTCTGATAATGGAAATAAAAAAGAAAAGCCTGTAAAGTCTTTGGAAAAAATGCAGCTATATAAAAATGCGGCTGAAATTTTAGGCAGACTAAAAACACAAGAAGTGACTTATGATGAGTTGATTTTGGCTTTTGACGGGTTAAATGACTACATTAGTGACCAAGAGTCAGGGTTTAAGGTGTTTGACCAATACTACATCCAAAACAGCGAGTCCAAATCGTCTTGGGTGGACAATGATTTAGCTGTGTTATTATATATGTTTAAACAAGCCAATGCCTCTAGGCAAATTGCAAAGGCAAAGGTGTTTCATAACCCCAAGGGATCAACAGGTGATTATGCAGACATGATTTATAAAGATTTGGAGCATGGGAGGTTGGTTGTAGTAGATCAGTCTTTGGGGGAATCCCAAATAAATAAAATTGCTGCAAATAGAATTATGCAGAAAATATTTACAGAAAACTCCAAGAAGTTTGCTGATGCCAAACAGCCTTCCGATATTTTAATCTTTATTGAGGAGGCTCATAATTTAATGCCAAAGGGAACAGAGGAAGATACTACAAATATTTGGGCTAGGGTGGCAAAAGAGGGAGCAAAGTTTAAGATTGGAATGATTTATTCCACACAAGAGGTGTCGTCCATCCAAAAAAATATATTAAAAAACACTACGAATTGGTTTGTATCACACTTAAACAACAGGGATGAGGTTAGGGCATTAGAGGATTATTATGACTTTAAAGATTTTTCCAATTCAATTCTATACTCAGAAGACAAGGGCTTTATTAGAATGAAAACCAAATCAAATAAGTTTATTGTGCCTGTTCAGATTGAAAAATTTCAAGTGAGATAACTTTATGGCTTATATTAATGAATTTGCTAAATATAGTGCATTAAATTCACTTTTAAAAGATGAAGATGTGCAGGACTTTATGGAAAATATTGAAATACATAAAGAAAAGCAAGGTAGCTTTCAAAAAATTGATAACCACATAGTAGATTACCCCAATAAAAATATTTTTTGTGATAATAATTTGGACTATGTTTTTGCTTTTGATGGCTCTAAAATTAGTGTACCAATAAATAATGGATTGCCTGGGGCAACGGTTTCTTGTGTTAGGGCTGGGTATGTGTGTGTGGATATGGTAAAATATCATGAATATGAAAAAGCTGAATTTCCACATCCTTTAAAATACAGGGAAATTTTTAGTACAGAAAATATAAATATTATTTTACCTGGCACCAATGTTTCCTCAAAAGATGGGGAGGAGGTTGTAGGTTTTTTTAGAAGAACATGGTATGAGGCATTTAAGCGAACAAAAAATCAATCTTTATTAAGATTTATTGAAGATAATAACATTTCTCATAAGCCAATTACACTCTTGGAGACATTAAAGTCTTTACTAATGATGGCAGATACTTTCCAAGTATCACTGCCATTAGTTTGTAAAAAACCAATAACAGCAGCAAATTTTGCATCAAGTCAACAGATAAGATCAGAGAGTTCTCCTGCAGTGTTAGAATTTGAAGATATCATAGAGCATGAAGGTGTTCAAATATACATTACAGATTTATTGGGGCTATTTGGTTTTTCTAGTACTTTTAATAAAGCCAATTCTATAAGTGAGATACACTCACAGGCAATGAACTTATTGGAAAAATTCATGTGTTTAAATTTAATTGAAAATTTAATAGAAATACTCCCCAAAGAAGATTTTAAGAGAATTTGTTTTATTTTAGATGGCCCCCTAGCTTTGTATGGTGCAGAGCCTTGGATTGCAAAAGCAATCAGTAATAAGATTATCAAATATATTAATGAGGGGTTTGATTTATTAATTGTGGGCATTGAGAAAACAGGGTTGTTTGTTGAGCATTTACAGCACATGGATAAAACCAATGACCTCAATGGGGGGGCAGAGCTAAGAATTGGAATGTTGTTTTATTTAAATCAGGAATACATTAAAAAATATATTAAACAACCTTATGTAACACAGTCATATAGAGCAGACTCATATTTTGGTAAAAAATTATTTTACAAAAACAATAAGGGGGCATTGTTTGTAGTTAATCACAATTTTATTAGTGAAGATGATAAAATTGAGTCCAACAATAGCAGAAATTCAAAAGAATATTTACAGAGACAAACAAGGTTAAATAATATTATTTGGATTTTAGAAAGATTTCAATCTTCAAAATTTAAAAATGCCATAACTTTCATTGCATTAGCAAATGAAAGTGTTTCCTTGTCTAATTCGAGAATAAGTAAGAAAATAATGGGAGGTTTTGCTCCTGTTGGAAATTTCAATTTATGAATTACACAAACATAATTAACTTTATTTTATTGACAAATATGTTTAAAACATTTATATTTTATTAAATAAAGTTAAGCCATGGAAATTTCCACGGCTTTTTTGTTAGGGGTTTAAGGAACTTAAAGAAAAAGGGGAAACATTATGTTTAATATTCAAGAAGCAGAAATTATGGCAGAGGTTGTTGCTAGAGAAAAGGGCATTAGCAAAGAGTCTGTATTAACTTTCTTAGAAGAGGGGATGCAAGTTGCAATGAGAAAGTTGTTTCCAGAGGGTGCATTAATTCAGGTAGAAATTGACACAAATAGCCGTACAATTGCAGGTTGGAGATTATTTAAATTGGTTAATTCAATTACAGAGGTGGAGGCAGAAATGCTTTTCTCAGAGGTAGAAAATGAAGAGGTGTTGGATGGTTATGTATGGGAACCAATAGAGCTAAAGCTAACAAGACAACAATTGGGTATTGTAAAGCAGGTTGCACTTCAAAAAATCAAAAACGAATCAAAAATTACACAAATAGAAGATCTATTGAGTAAACCCAACAAAATCTTTACAGGCACTATAAAATTTCAAAGAAAAGAAAGTATTATTGCAGAGTTTATGGGGTTAGACATTACTATTCCACGCAAAAACATTATCCCGGGTGAAACCTACAAAGTGGGAAATAAAATATCGTTCACATTAGAGCAAGATGACCATGGTGTATATGTTGGTTCAAGAACAAGCAATGAATTTATTGCAGAGATTTTAAGGAAAGAGGTTGTTCAAGTTGAGGATGGTCAAATTGAAATAGTTAAAATTGCCAGGGTTCCAGGATTTAAAACAAAAATTCTTGTGAGGGGGAAGTCACAAAAAGTTGACCCAGTTAAATCCTGTGTTGGGCATAGAGGAATACACATCAAAAACATGCAACTGTATTTAAGTGGGGAGCACATAGATGTTCTAGAGTATGACCCAGACCCGGCCAGCTTATTGATAAAAGCATTGCGCCCACTCCAGGTTTTAAAGATTGCCATTGAAGAGGAATCTGGCACAATTGAGGCTGCTGTAGAAGATGATGCTGTAGGATACGCAATTGGTCGCAATGGCAAAAATACTGAAGTAATAAGCAAGCTGATAGGGTTGGAAGTAAAGATATTTTCTGAGTCACAATGGGAAAAAAGACATACATTAGAGAGAAATTCAAACATAAAAATATTTATGGTAATGCTAAATTGTGATGAAGAGTTAGCAGCCTATATTGTGGATGCAGGGATTTCTGAAATTGAAGAGTTGGCATATGTACCTGAAGATGAGTTGGCACAAGAATTGGTGGATTTGGACGAAATAACAATTACTTCACTAAAAGAAAATGCCAAAGAGGTGTTGGGAGACCCAATTAAAGTACAAAAAGTCAAAAATTTATATGGTCTTTATGCCTTAGCTTTATCAGAAGAAGAAATTAATTGTTTTTTAACAAGTGGCATAAACTCTGTTGAAGATGTGGCTGACTTATCAACAGATGAATTTATGGAAATAAACACAGCAGTTGATGTTGAGCGTGTTAGGCACATAATTATGGAAGCCAGAAAATTCATGAATATAAATTAAGGATGATGTATGGAAATTGAAATTCATATTGGGGCAACTGTTTATGCTGTAAAAATCAAAGCAATTTTATTTGAAGATGGTTTGAAATTTAAGAGTGAGTTAAAGGGAACAACAATGAGTACATTTAATCACAGGAGAGAATATATGGCATCAACAATAGAGGGTAGTATAAATATGATTACTGAAGAATTAGTTAGAGCCTGGGAAGAATTAATGAATGTTTAGTGGTGGCAATAACTTGTGTGGTCTTGACTTCTTTTGTTGATTTAGTTTAATGTGGTAGATATTATTAAGGAAATTAAATATGGAAAATAACTTAAGTGTTATGGGAAATAATGCAGATTTAAATATTGATCTTGGGGCAGCAGGCTACATAAAAAAAATTAGGGATGGTATGGGAGATAATCAGCTTATAAGTATTGAGGATGGGTATTTTATTTTTACTTTAATGCCTTCATTGGGATGCACTTTAAGTTGTCCACATTGTTATATTTCACTGGATCAAAGAAGAGATAAAAGCACACTGAGTATAGAGAATTTGGAGATTGCTTGTAAAAAAGTAGATGATTATTATGCAATGAATAAAATAAAAAATAAAGTTATAATTTTTTTTTGGTATGGTGGAGAGCCAACAGAAATGGGGATAGATTACCTAAATAAATCAGTAAAATTAATTAATGATATTTACACAAAGGAAAAAGGCTATTCAATAACACATTCTATTATAACTTCATTATTAAACATTGACACAGATATATGGTTTGATTTTTTTAGAAAACATTGTGATAATCATTTTAGCACTTCTTTTGATGGGGTAATGAGGGGGAAAAATTATGTAAAGAAATGGGAAAAGAAGGTGCGGTTGGCTGTTGACCAAGGATTAAGGGTCGGAACAATATCAGCCCTAAATAATGAGTTAATTAAACTAGGGGCAACCAATGTTATGGATTATTTGTCTGATTTAAAAGTTAGGGAGAGTGGATTTTTACCATTTACTTGGAATCAATACAATGATGGCAAATTTTATGATAAATATGCTCCAACCATGAATGCCTGGAGTGATTTCATGATTGAAGCAACAGAATATTATTTTAATGCAAAGGCCGCAGGCAGATATGTTCCTGAAATAGGTCAGGTAAATTATGTTTTAACAAGAAGAAAAGAGCCATTATTAACTAATGTTGCAGCACAAACCCTGTACTTGATGCCAAATGGTGACTTTGCTTTGCCAGATTATCAAAAAGGGTTTCAGGAATATATGCGCAGTTTTGGAAACATTATAGATGAAGATTTTGCAAGCATATTAAAAGGCAAAGAGAGAAAGAGTTTCTTGAGGAAGCAAGTCATGAGAGACAATGCTGTTGAGTGCAACTCTTGTGAACATGCAAATAAATGTGTTATGGAATTTTGGAAGCAAAACAGGAAAGATGATGATTGCTCTGGTGGGAAAAGATATATAGAGTGGTTATTGGATTATGTGAAAAAAAATAATATTATTTATGATAATGAGGTAATACTTTATTGACCTCAAGATTTGAAATGCCCTATATGGTCTTATTAATAAATGGCAGTGTTAGCAATATGGCTTTTTGCTAAAAAAAGCATTAAGGCAAGGCATATTGAGGTTTGTGCATAAAATTGTTTTATGCTATTCATAAAATATCTCAATAGCATGGTTGTTTATATTTAATTTTTTAGAATAAAAGGTGAACAAGGTGGAAAAAAATAAAAAAATTTTAGAGGATTATCAAAAAAAAATAATACATACCAACTTTAATGAGATTTCTGAAGATTTAAAAAATGGGGTATCTCCTAATCTTTTTTCTGTAACAAATAGAACAGACTTGGTTTTGGAGTCTATTGTTAGAAAGAAACTTTATATGTTAGAGAGAGCCTTAGATTATGGCTTTAGGCTAACTGACCAGTTTAACTACCTGCATTCTGCAATCAGAACAAATGATATTAAATTTGTGAATCTAATAGAACAAGAATACAACAAGTTGGGAAAGAATATAGATGAGATAGACTCTGATGGAAATAATTTATGGCACATTATAATGGAATCACAGGAGCACCCAACAGAGGCTATATTGGCTTATGTAGTAAAAACTGGAGCAAGTATTGGTCATAAAAACAAACAGGGTAAAACCCCAATTAATATGTTACTGCAGCTACATTTCATTGCTCCAAATTACTTTGTTAAGTTAGTTAAAGTGGATATTGGGGTTTTAGATTTAGCAGACTCCTTTGGAATTACAGGAAGGAATATTATTGAATCATTTAAATCCAATAAAGATTGGTGCAGACAAGAAAATAACCAAAAATTAATTTTACTTTTGAAAAACTGAAGCGAAAAGATTATCAATATAGAAAATTATAAAAAATTTGAACAAACCAAATAAAATGCAAATAAAATGTTAAGGCAAAATTCTTATTTGTTTTGGAGTTGGATATATAAAAAACATTCAGATAGCTTTTTTATAGCAGTGCTTGGGGTTTATTTTTTAGACACATATTATTTAGTAAATAACCACAGATACTGTATTTTGCCAAAAAATAATACAGAAGATTTAAATTATCCTATTGGTTTTATAGAAAAAGATTTTCAATGTATACTATCTGATGCTGTCAATGATAAGAGGGAAATTAAAAATAAAATAATTTTATTTTTAATTAAAAACATTAACTTAGTTAATGCAGGAACATCCTTCAATAAGGTGTTGTTTACAAAAGTGTTAGAAAATTCATTAATATATGGTGATTATGAGCAGTATGGTATTGAGTTTGAAAAGGCACTTGCAGTGGCAGTCAAGAAAGGGTTAATTAATAAGGAGTCATTATTTAACTTATCAATTACTAGAGGGGTGGCAATGAGAGAAAGAGAATTGGAAAAAGAAAGCACAAGTGGTGGGAGTTGTTTTGTATATGGAAAAAAGAAGAGGTTATTTATATACCTAATTTCCAAATTTATATAAGATTAATATAAAAACACATTTGCAGATACAATAAAAGAAAAAATGTATGTTTAATACGTGTTGCATTAAGTATAAGGTTTGTTGACTTAACATCTTTTGTTGGTAAAATTAATTGGTGTGATATTATTGTTTACTGTTACAAAAGCAATAAAGTTGTTTATTTTGCAAAACAAAAGGATTAAGCATGTTTGAGAATACTGGTGAAAAAATAAGGAAAACTGCTGCTTTAATTGAAGCAATTCATGAAAATGACTTCCAGTTTGTGAAGAACTTCTTTGGTGATAGTGAAAACCTTCAATATGCAAATGTGCAATTTAATGGCATTCCTATAATTATTTTTGCAGCACAAGAAAAAAAATGGGAAATATTTAAGGTATTATTCAATAGTGATGCCAATTTAGATATCCCGATTGAGTATGCTCAAAGATATGTAATTTATGAGTGTATAGACTCGGCACCAGAAAAAATTACATCTATAATAATGGAGTATTGTGATTTAAATGTGCAAAACAGACAGGGAAATACTCCATTAATGTATGCCTATCAAAAAAACAAGAAGTATGTGGTAGACCATTTAATAGACAAGGTTGATTTAAGTAAGCAGAATAATAACAGAGATACTTTTGCACACTTAGTGGCAAAAAACAAAGATTATGATTTGTTTTTAAGATTAACACAGTTAAATGCCCCAATTCAAATACTCAACAATGATGGCTTAAGCGCAATCGATTGTGTAGAGGATACGTTTTTTAAAGAGCAACTGCCAAAAATGTTGTCATTATTAGCAAAAGATGCAGGCAATAAAACAAGTGAAATCCTGGTTTCAGGAAATTCAGGTGTTTCAACTCATGGGAAGCCAAAATTATCTGGGATATCAACAATAAAGAAAATAAAACCTGAATAGTTTGGTTATTAATGTAAAAAAGCAGGCAATATTAAGATATTATTGTATTCACATATTGAATAAAAGCTAAAAAAAACATAAACATAATGCCAGTTGGAATAATAAAAGCTAAATAACTAATGGTCAAAATTATGGTGTTGAAAAAGCATTGTATTTCAAAGTTTTTAATTCTATAAAAACCAACAGGCCTAATTGCTAAATTAAATTTTTTTAAGTCAGAGCCGAATTGTGCAATTGCATTATTAATATTTAAATGATAAAAATAATTGAACAAAAAAGAATTTAAAAAGTGCCCCCCAAGTATTCCAAATAACAGCATGTGTTGCTGAGTTTCTCCTTCAATATTATTCCAGTCTACATAAAACATGGCTAACTCATATCCAATAAGATGATTGTTAAAAAAAATTAATGTAGCAAGCCACATTTTATGGTGCACAGAATAGATGAGTGGAAAAAAAAAGTACTTCCAATTCAAAATATATGTGTGTCCACTTTGTATTTTATCTAGATATTTCTGATAAGACAAATTATGACTCACAGTCCTGTGTAAATAATGATTAAGATATTGCATATTTTTTTTAGACCCCTATAATAAGTATATGCATGTGACGTGTGCACAAGCTAAAGCATGATATATGGGGGTGTTAGTTATGTCAAGGGTCTATAGTGTAGAGGAAGATGATGGGCAGGGTTTTGTTTTGGTACCAATTAGTGGTCAAACCCCTGTTATGACTAGAGGGTTCATGGGGGGATTTAACTCTAGAAATGCAATAGGTAGAGTGGTTACTCCTTTTGCCAAAAATTATGAGCAGAGTGTGTTCTCACAATTTTTAAGCACACTAATGCCAGGACAAAGGGGTGCCGATACTGAAGGTGCAATAAGAAGTATGGCAGCACAGCATGAAGGAGAGCAATTTTCACTTATTGATAAGCCATTTGTAGAAATTATCCCAAGGCAGCCTGCAAAAAATGGAATTGAGGAAACTGGTCAAAACCCACACCATTGGGGGCAGCGTTTTAAACATCCACAAATGGGAGATAATAGCCCATACAATTTCACGGATGAGGGTGAGCAAAAAAATGTAGAATATATAAAGAAGAAAAAGAAAGAGAAAGAAATTGAAGAGAGGGAAAGAGTGGCAGAAGAAGTCACCAAAAAGAAGATGTGGGGAGAGGCAATACTTGGACAAGAAAAAAATACAGAAGATAACGAGGAAGAAAATGATATTTTAGATGGCAACAGAAGGCCAAAGAAGCATAAGTTTTAATTATGTTTGATAGTAACCCAATAGTTTCTGTTTGGTCTACATTTGGTTTCACACTTGTCTTGTTTTTAACATGAAGCTAAAGAAGATTATGTTTGTGCATAAATATGTGTTGATTTTAATTATGTAGAAAGTATAATAATTATATATTGATTTTATTGATTTTGTATTTTTGGGGTTATTTTTGCTATTTGATAAGGATAAAAAATGGATAACATAAGAGTGAGCAATGTAAGAGTGCAGGGAAAAAATGCAGTTATTGTGCATGATAAATTAGTTGCAGATGGTCCTGTTGACCCTAAAACAAAAGAGCCATTAATTGATCCAAAAACTGGGGAGCCATACCCTGGTAAGAATGATGACATGTCTGCCTTACTGCATAAATACCTAGAGTTTATTAGGGGATTTTGTGATGTCATGACTGGCACTGGATATGCCCCAAGATTTGGTGTATTGAGTCTACTTTCTCAAAATACTCCTATATTTTGTTATGATCACCCTAGATTTAAAAAAATCACAAACACTGCTTTTACAGATGGTATTAATGTGTTTATTGATGCTGATTTTATGAGAAAGTTAGTTGAGCAAGAAATCGAGCACAATGAAACAAAAACAGGTGTTGTTTTCTTGATATTACATGAATTAATGCACAAATTATACAACCATGTGGATAGGTTAAAAAGTTTTCCACCAAGAATTGCTAACATAGCAGAAGACTTGGTGATTAATGGAAAGTTGGTTAAGGGGTTTAAAATGAAGGTGGTACCAATGCTTAACGAAGTAGGGGTTGGAATGAAGGAGGAAGAGGCAAACAAATACTACAAAATGGCAGAAGAGGTTGTTGCGGAAATGCTCCTTATCCAAGAGAGAAAGAAAAAGCAAGAGAATGAGAAAAAAGAACAGGGTGACCAGAAAAAACCAAGCAGTGGCAGTGATGGGGACACAGGTGAGGATGGCGAGAGTAATGAAGCAGGGCAAAAACAAAAGAGTTCAACAGGTGCTGGTAAGGGTCAAAGAAAGAGCAAGCAAAGTCAAGGGCAGGGTCAAAGTGGGGAGTCTGAAAGTGGTGGTGAATCACAAAGTCAAGGAGACGCTCCAAAAGATGAAGATGGACAGGATTATAGCCCAATACACAGCATTACACCAGAAGAGTTAATTGAAATACTTGCCCAAGAGGGGCTAGAAGACACAGTTGGGAATGCCCTCAATATGCCAAAACATGGGGATGTTGAGGGGTTGGGGCAAAAGAAGGATAAAAATAGCATGCAGGTTGAAAATGCCATCGAGACAGCAATGGTTCAGGCAAACAGTTGTTCTGACGGGAAATATCCTGGGCAGCATATTGCAGAGCATGCTGCTGAGACAATTTCAGGGCTAAGAAGGGGCAAGGTGCAATGGAAAATTGGTCTAAACAAGCACATATTGGGAGACTCAATGAACTTAAGACACTCTGATGATGAGGCTGACATACCTTGGTTTTTAGATAAAGACTCAATGGGGGTGGAGCCTTGGTATATGGGGTCTTTGCTGCCACAATCTCCAGATGAGACAGTTTTGTGCTTAATAGATACTTCTGGTTCTACAAGTGGTGGAAACATGAGGCAAGAATTTATCTCTGAGGCACTGGCATTAAAGAAGGGGGTATCAACGGCAAGCGACACAGCAAAAGAGGTAATTTTGTTGTCTGCTGATACTGTAATTAGAGGTGAACCAATAGTGATTACAGAGTCTAATGTGGGAACTTTTGAAAATAAGGGGGTTCCAATTTTTGGCAATGGTGGGACAGATTTTGCAAGATGTTTAGAGCAAGCATTGGAGATGCCAATGCTAAAAAAGAAGAAAATTCAAACTGTAATTTATTTTACTGACTGCTGTGATAGTCCTCCTAAAAGAGGGGATTTTAAAAAATACCTGGATAAGGGGTTAAAGGTAGTTTTTATGACAACTCCCGGGATGTGGAATGAACAATGGAACAGAGATGTTGCCCCATTTGCAGAGGTGTACTGCATTGAGGAAAACACAAAAATTGATTTAACAAAAAGCAGCCCCAATGAGGTAAATACAAGAAAAAACAGAACATAATATTTTTTTATATTTTTTTATATTTTTTATTTGCATATAAAAAATTAACAGCTATAATTAAATTATGAGGTTTTTTTATTAATGTAAAACCTATTAACTTTAAAAGGAAAATTAAATGAGACAAAGTATTGATGAGCTGGCAAAAAGCATAAATTTACCACATGAAAAAACCAAAGATTTGATTGCTAGAATAAAAAATAATATTTTATTATCAATGTACAGGTTTGAGCCAATTGTGGAGGGGGATGCTGAAAAAACAGAAGATAATCTTAGAATTAATAAAAAAATTGAAACGTTGTATGAGAAAAAACAGGGGAGAAAATTCAACCCAAAAATTTTTGCTAAAAACCATATTTCACCACTATTCTTGTTTGGCCCTCCTGGACATGGAAAAACAGCCTCATATTCAGTGGCATGTAGGGAAATTTGTGATGAATTGGGATTGAGATTGGTTCAAGACCCTGACATAACATACATTCCAAAGAAAGATGACTTTCTTATGGTTATGCATCCAACGGATGGGGAAAATTCCTCAATTACATTTGGGGGCATTCCAAAAACAGAAGAAATAGAAATCAATGGTGTAAAAAGAAATGTGCTCAAAAAGGCATTAAATTTTAAATTCACCTTATTTGGTGATGTTGCTGGTGGCTTATTGTTGTTTGATGATGCAGCAAATGCAACAAAGGTGGTTCAGAATGCCTTATTGCCAGTGGCACAATTTGGAACTTTCCAAGATTTAAAACTACCAAACACCTATGTTGGGTTTACTGGAAATTTAGGTGCACTAGATGGAACTTACACCACAGACCCAAGTTCAGCATTAATGTCAAGAGTAGTACCAGTATTTGTGACAGACAATGCAAAAGATTTTACCACTAGGGCATATAGCAATTACAATGATGAAGTGGGCGACTTGGGGGTAATTAACTTTTTACTAAGAAACTTGGATAATTTTGCACACCTTCCAAGTGGGACGGCAAAGCATGAGGGATTCCCATGTCCACGTAATTGGGATTATCTGATACAGGCAATTCGGTCAGAGGTTGAAATGAATGGCGGTAGAGGTGTTGGTGAAGAGAAATCACTGCCAACCATAGGTTCACTCTGCACTTCAAAAGTTGGGCCTGTTGTAGGTAATAAGTTGGTGGCCTATTTCGACTCTTTAATTAAGGGTGCAGATCCACTTGCTAGAAGATTTATTGCTACCTCCCCAACAAGTGAAAATAAAACTGAAATGGAATCTTTAATGCAGGAATTAAAGAAGAAGTATGGCAATGGTGCAAGTAGTGAAAGCATTAGTTTTGGTTATCAATTTGCAACAGCATGTGGTGATTATGCAGTAAACCATATTGTGGCTGCACAAGATCCTTCAAAAACATTGGTGGAGGGCATAAGAAGATTTGGAAATGCCACATTAGCCTTAAACGACTCTGAATTCAGCTATGCCCTTGAGCATCTAAAAAATAAATTAGCAGCATATGTAACCAAGTTTGCACAGCCAACAAGGAGTGGAACAAAAGAATTGACACCAGAGATAAAAATGAAGATTGCAGAGACAATCAATGAGCTACCAGATTGTGGACATTCAAAACGCAGTATTTTAATTAAAGTGATTACAGATATGGATAAAATATCAAATAATGCGGGCATATTGGGTGATGGCGGCAGAAGAAGAAAAATGGAATAATTAGGTTAAAAAATAATAATAGAATAACCCATAAGCCAACCTATAAACCAACAAAAACCAATTTAACTTGGCTTTTGTTGGTTTTTTTATGTAGAATCTAGCCTTGGCAGATTGTTGTTATTGTGTTACAATGGCATCTTATGACAATATGTTAACTACATTCATAGAAAAAGAGATGGTAATGCAGGCACCTGATCTCACCTAATGTTTTGCTAAACTAAAAGGATTCTAAAAGATTTATGATAAAAAAGATAGATGAAAACAGGTCAAACTTGGTCTTAGTTGATGCCAATGCATTTATTCATAGTTCATTTCATGCCTATCAGGCATTGCATGACACAAAAGGCAATGATCAACGGGTGCTAAGGGGTGTTATTGATACACTGATAACATTGGCACATAGGCTACCTTCTATCGATAATGTTGTGTTGGTATTTGACCCAGAAGATGGACATAAGTATAGAAAAACAATTTACCCACAATATAAAGAAAATAGACCAGCACAAAATAAGGACTTAATTGTCCAGAAAAATAACACAATAAATATTATTAAGAATTTTATTGGACTACCTGTGGTGGTTTTTAATGGATATGAGGCTGATGATGCAATTGGCAGTCTTGCAAGACTGTATAGCAACTCATATCAGATAATTATTGTCTCACCAGACAAGGATTTGGCTCAATTGGTAGACAGCAATACACTGCTTATGAAAAAGTTAAGGGGGAAAGGGAATAAGGGATATGCACTATTAAATGAGCTAGATGTAATGGAGGAATTTGGGGTAATGCCATTACAGATACCAGATTGGTTGGCTCTAATGGGGGACACAGTAGACAATTTGCCTGGAATAAAGAAGATTGGGGCAAAAACATCTGCAAAAATATTAAATGAATACAAATCAATTGAGCATCTGTTGGCATTTTCTCATGAATTGGAGAATAGAGTCTTACAAGAGCAAATAATATTGCATGCTGAACAGTTGAAGATTGTAAAGCATTTGGCAACCATCAAGACTGATTTAGAAATAAAAACTCAATTTGAGGATATTATGTCAACATCTTCAAACATAAGAGGTGCTTGCAACTATAAAAGCAATCTCAATAAGCTGTGCACATTTTTTAAATGGTCAGATTCTTATTTAAATATTTTTCAGTACTAGTATGTCTGTGTGCCCCAAGATGATTTTAAGCAGGTTTATTTTTTTTATTACCTTGTAATGTGTGGTGTTTTTTAAATTTGGCCTCTTGTTCTTGTATTGTTTTCTCAAAATCTATTTTTTGCAAACTATAGGCTAAAAATTCATTCCAATCTTTTCCTATGGTTTGATTCTTGGTTATTACTGAACCATTTTTTTGCCACTCATCAATTTTATGTATTGAAATTTTTTGAAATTCATGCTCAAATCTTAACCGTTTTTCAGTAATCACAGGAGTCTCATTTGTTGGGTTTTTATATAGGAGATAATAAGGTTTCCCAGAGTTCAATAAATCATATGTTTTTTGAGCCTCTAATTTTGGGTCAATCATATCATAAAAATTTGGGAGCAAGTTTATGTATTTTACCTTATTATCTTTATGTAACTTGGATAGTGTGTTTTTGCCATATTGCTGATTGAGTTGCTCATAAAATAATTTAAATACTTGGGTTCCAATGGCATTATTTAATACATCAAAATAAAAAACTTTATTTGATTTTATGCACTCTTCAAAGCAATGCATACCTAATTCAAATAATTGAATATTCCCAAGCCGCCATTGACTAAAAAAAGATTCCTCCCCCAATTCTTCTATCATTCTCTCAACAAAACTAACAGTGGCTTCATTGCCTGCTCTATCATTATCAAACCCCATTTTAAATTTATAATCATTATCTAGTGCATCTACTGCTGCCTTTGTTGCTAAATTAAAATTTACTCCCATGCAGCTAAGTGTTATTCTGCCGGGATATAGGGCATGATAGCTCATAGCATCTATTGCTGCCTCACAAGTTACCACTATATTTTCTTTATGGGTGGGTTCTGCTTTTATCAAAAACCCTCCCAGATCCTTATCACTGCCTTTTGCAAGCATTTTTGCATATTCATCAGTTCTCTCAATGGCTCTCAATTCTGCTGCATTGCCATTTATGGACAAGAAAGTTGCCCATACTTTTGTGTTGGCTAGCTTACTAGGGGATTTTAGTGCGGGGTCATATTCCCAATCAGATGGGAATCCTGCATATAAAAACCCACTATTAAATTGCTTATTTATTATCCAAAGAGGGATTTTCCTTTTTGTATGCAAGTAATCTTGTACTGCACTAAACTTTTCAGGAATTACATGTGGGATACAAAATGGCTGCTTATATATGTGGGAGGCAGTGTGGTCAGTCAACTCAATAGATTCTAGATCGTTTGCAAATGCCTTTTTTAGTTGTTGTATTGCCTCATGTCTAAGGTAACGACGGGAGGCTTCATCAGTCTCACTAATGTTGTTTGTAATCCCTATATGATGTGCCAATAAACTAATTGCCCCAATAGACCCTTTTCTATTGGAGTTCCAATTTTTCCATTGTTGTCCAGTAACATGGATGTTATGCCCAGTACTGTGAATTTTCCATTTACCCCTTTGACCATCTTCATTTTGGCTGGCCCCAAGATATTCCATAACTAGACCTAATGGAATATTATCAAGTTTCTTAATTAGTTCAATATATTGTAGCTTTTTTATATTATCTGTTTGGACTGTGGGGGCAGTGGAATGCTGAGTGTTTATTCTTTGCTGCTCTATTTTAGTTATATATATCTCATTTTGTCTTAAAAATTTCACACTAAAAACAGTTAGCTCCCTATCATTTTCTCGTTCTTCTTCTAGTGACATTTTTTCTTTTTGGGCAGTCAGGTGCTTGACCAAAGAAATGGCATTGGTGTTCCCTTTTCTAAGCTCTGTGTGATACCACTTATTTGTTTCTTCTTTTATTGCTATGGTGCAGTTGTGTAGCTGATAAACATTTGTATGCAAGTGTGTGGCTTGCATATGGAGTAACAGATTTTTGATTGGAATGGAGTCCAGTTGTATCAGGGGAGTCTTTATTTGTGCTTTGTTGATTGCTGCAACTTTGATTATGTTTGGTGTATAAATACCAGACTTTTCTAATGTTTCAATTTCAACCCCATTGTACTTGGGGGTAGGTTCTTTATTATGATTTGTTATTGGAGCAATAACAAATTTGGCTATTTCAGACCCTTGTAGTGGGTGTTCTGCCTGAAAGTTTGAACCAGTATGCCCATGATGTTCTATGTGAGATTGTGCAAAAGAGGTAACTATTGGATTATCTTCCTCTTTTAGTGCTATAATTTTTTTAGGTATAAATGCCATTATGAAGTTTTATTGTTTTGGATTTAAATTAATTTTAATTGAATTTAATTTAATTTTATATTGTTTTCCAAAATAATCAACTCTTGCCTTGTGTTGTCCTTACATAATTTAATTGCAAATAAAAATATAATAAGGATAAAAAGGCATAAGAGCGCACAAGAAGCATATTCCTTGCAGAGGCATTATCAATTATTCCATTCAGAATGAGCACATTTGGGATAATTGCTGCAACCCAAAAACTTTTTTCCACTTGCTCTTGCTACTCTCTCAACCATATGCCCGGAATCACATTTTGGACATGGTTTATTGCTGTTATTCGTGGCAGTCTTTTTGTTGTTGGTATTATTTGTGTGCTTCGTATTGTTGCTGTAGTGTGGACTTTGCTTATTTATGGAGGTATCTTTTTCACTGCTCTTGCGTCCACTGTTTGTGGTCTTTGTTATTTGTTGTTTTCCATTGTTGTTAAACCCCGACATATCAGTATTTATTGCCTCAGTGACCAAATTGGTGACCCATAAATTTTGTTTTTCTTTAAACGTTTCAGGTGAAAGTTGACCTTGGGAAATTTTATCTAATGCATCCTCCCAAATAGCAGTCAGCCCTGGATCTGTAACTTTTTTTGGCAGCAGTTTTATAAAGTTTTTAGCATTTTCAGTTGAGATAATTTGAGTTCCATGGTGGATTAAAAAACCCCTGTGAAACAAGTCTTCAATAATTTGTGTTCTTGTGGCCTCTTGTCCAATGCCTTTTTTTTCTTTTAGTTTCTTTTTTTGTATGGGATCGCTGACCAACGTGTGCACATTGGTCATAGCCTCTATAAGTAAGCCCTCTGTAAATCTTTTTGGAGGTTTTGTCTTTTTGTTTATCTTGGAACCCTCCTTGCATAACAGGATGTCATTTTCTTTTATATTTGGGAATATTTGTTCTTCATCTTCATTATCATCTGCTTCAAGAGGGCTTGTATTTTCTTTGGCATATATCTCCTTCCAACCAGTCTTCAGTATAGTTTTCCCGGTTGCTTTAAAGTTCTCACCTTCACATGTTATGGATAAAGAGGCAGACATATATTCACAAACCGGAAAAAATTGAGCTATAAATCTTTGGCAAACTGCTAAATATATTTTTTGCTCTTTATCATTTAGCTTTGCCAAGTCTGCTCTCTTTGTTGTTGGAATTAAACCAAAATGCTCACCAAGTTTAGAGTCATTCCAGGCATGGCTTTTAATACTTGGATTGGCATTTTTTGAAAATCTGTGCAAGGTTGGTAAGCTGTCACTTATGTTGTTTAGTATCTCACTTGAATTGTGAAATTGATTTTCAGGCAGATATTGGCAATCTGTTCTTGGATAAGTTTGCAACTCATGCTCTTGATATAGGGACTGACATGTATCCAACACTTCTCGTGCACTCATTCCCCACTTACTGTTAGCATAAATTTGCATTTTTGACAAATTAAATGGTAGGGGTTGTAATTCAGTTAGCTGTTTTTCTTCATAAAGGTCTACAGTGCCTGGCTTGTTTTTAATTTTATTGGCAATTGATGTGGCAAAGACTTCTTCAATTAAGTGCTCCTCATTATCCAAGCAGTTTTTTGGTGTGTTTTCTGTTGGTCTCCAGTAGGCCCGTATAAGGTTTGCTTGATGCTCAAAAACACCAATGATTGTATAGTAATTATGTGGAATGAATTGGTCAATATCCTCATCTCTTTTTGTTATAATAGCTAATGTGGGGGTTTGAACTCTCCCGACTGACAAAACACCTTTAAAGCCTTGCTGTTGTGCCTTCATGGTATAAACACGAGTGCCATTTATTCCCATTACAAAATCTGAATAGCCCCTCAATATTGCTGCTAAATATAAGTTATAAAACTGTTTATTATCTACCAAATTACAAAACGCCTTTTTAATGTATTGTGGGTCTAGTGAATGCAATAGTGCACGTGTTACAGGCTTCTTATTTTTTAAAAAATATAGAACTTCATCAACTATTAGCTGCCCCTCCCTGCCCGGGTCTCCAGCATTTACAACCTCTGATGATTTTAAAAGCAATTCTTTTATAATTTTAAATTGTGCTTGTTTTTTTGCATTAACTTTGATTTTCCACTCAATAGGTAAGATTGGGAGTTCCTCTATGTTCCATTTGGCATATTTAGGGTCATAGTCTTGCGGCTCATAGGACTCCATTATGTGACCTATACACCACGTTACAACTCCTTCCCCTGTTTCTATATAGCCTTGGTATGCTTTATGTGGTTTTGCCATTGCTCCTGCAATTTTTCTCCCCATATCTGGTTTTTCTGCAATAATAAGTCGAGTCATCTGTGTCCTTGTAATAAATTGATTTAGAGACTTCTAGAAGAATATATCCACAAGAGATAAAATCAAGTATTTATAAAGGATATATATCTAGTTTCTCTAATATTTTAAATGTAAATTGGTATTTGTCATCAGAATCTTGTTGGCAAAATACTTCCTTATATTGTTTCTCATCAAAAAATGGGAAAAATGTATCTGCATCATGGATTGAATCTACTTCTGTTAAAAAAAGCTTTTTTGCAACAGGTAGAAATAATTGAAAAATTTTTTCTCCTCCTAATACAAACACCACTTCATCTTTTTTTATATTCTCAAAAGAGGACTTAATACTAGGGTAAATTTCAATATGTTTAGGCCACATTTTATTGGGGTTGATGGATAAAACAATATTACGCCTATTGGGTAATGGTTTATTGTGTGTGTGTGTCAAAATATCTTGGAATGTGTTTTTCCCCATAATTACTGTATGGTTAATTGTGTGTAGTTTCATCCATCTTAAATCTTTTGGTATATGCCATAATAATTTTCCCCCCTTTCCAATTCCATTTAATTTGTCTTTTGCACAAATTAAATTAATATTGTAGTTGTTTAAAAAGCTAATGTTTTCTAGTTTATGAACCATATAACCCCCCTTTTTTCAAACATGTGTAAAAAATATCTAATTTCCTTGTATACAACTAGATAATAATGATATCCATCCCTCGTGGTTCCCCTATATTTTTTATGTAGCTTTTGCTTTAGCGGGAAGTCAATAATATTTTGATTTCCAATAACCTCATTGGCCACAAAAATGTCATACCCACCATTTGTTGGGGATATTTTTAAAGTTGGTTTTTCAACATCGGAATTCCTCCATGACGTTGATAATGTTGCAATTTCTTTTTTGATAATCCTATCCATTATCTCATTTGCTTGATAGATTGGTTTTTTAAGTGATAGGGTTTGTTCAATAGTGAAGTTTTTAGGCATAATAAAACACACCACATTTTTTTGCCCAAAATTTAAATACTCCAAATGCCCCATCCCATAAGATTGATAAAGAAACTGTAAATAAACAGGGTGCCCTACTAAACACACTTGTTGTTTGGTAATTTCCTTTTGTGGCCTGCTATATCTCATAAAATCCAAATCTGCTGTGTGTATTTCAAGTGCTTCACTTTCAAAGAGTTCTTTTAGTGTTATGAAGTAATCTTCTGCACAATAGGTTATCTGATTGTGCAAAAATGGGTTGATGGTTTTAATTTGAAAAACAATCAAATCACAAAACTTTTCTACATTTTGAATTTGAGGTATTTCAATATTGTGTACATATCCATAAATGCTGCCATTATTTGTTTTTATTTTTATTTGCGTCCCATAATTTAAATTGCGCAAATTTTTTAGTGGATGATTTTTTAAAAAATCTTTAGAGTAATTTAAGTTGGCATAAATTCTACTCTTTAGTGTGTCCCCAAAATTTTTTTTCAATTGATTTAGGTTAAATTCATTTTTTAGATTTTTGTCAAAAACATTGTTGATTTGATAAAAAAAACCACATTCAACAGCACCAGTCCAAGGGTACTTGAATTGGTTTACACTTCGATATGGAAATTGTTTGTATTCAAGTGTGAATTCTGTTTTTTGCTCTTGTGTTAGTCTATGCCAAAAGGTTTTTATATTGCCAAGATTAATTTTCTGTGGCAAATCTTTGCGGGTATTTAATTTTTTATAAATATCAACTGTTGCAATTAAAAAATTATATATCTCATTTTGCTGCTCTGGTAATAAAGCAATGCATCTTTTTAGAATACTATCAATGTAGAATAGACTATCATCTGTTGGTGATTTAAGACTAATTCCCATTTTGTATGCTATCCTTTTGTTTAAATTCAGATACTCAAATGCTATTTTATTGGAGTATTCATTAAATAAATTTACCACATTTTTATGTATGGAATCATTTGGACTGCCATTTATGTGTGATTGAAGTTTTAAAAGTTTTTCTTGCTCTATATTTAAAATTCTATGTTCAAATGGTAATTTTGTTATTATGCTGTAAAACTTTGGGGGATGGACTTGGTTTTTGCGGTTAACCCTGCCAATGAATTGCAATCTATAGGAGGGTCTATTTGTAATTTCAAGTTCATATAGCCCACGTATGCTTTGGTCTTTAAAGTCTTTACTTGAGTGCAAGCTTATACCAGAAGCACCAGAGCGTGTAATAATAACAACGTTAATCACCCCATTATTAAAATCACTGACTGTTTTTTGCTTTGATGGCAAATTAAGGGGCAATATCTCTTGGTTTGCCCCAAGGCATATTTTTCGCCCTGAGATTTCTCCACAAAAAATTCCAACTTTATGTAATTCTTGTTTTATGTCATCTATTGGAGAAAGGGATAAGTTTGCAAACAAGTTGGTTAACTCTATTAATTGTGCATATTTTGTTGATGTTTCGTTTTGCAAATTACTTTGTAATGCATATTTTTCAAGAATTTTTTTAATAACAAAAATTAATGCCTCCTGAAAATTAATTAAAATATTTTCCGGTTTTGTTTGCTGCTCTGTTAAGGATTCTTCCGTTAGCTCCATTTGGCTAAGTTGCACTTTGTTTATCATGCTAGCCATAGTAGAATCAATAACAATTACTGCCTTTTCTTTTTTTGCAAGATTTGTTTTTATTGCATTTATGATGGTGGGGGTTTTTAAAATTAATAAAAGATTTCTACTTAGCCTATTGATGGTAGAACCAAAGGAGAACCAATTGTTGGTAATTTGTTGACTTTCTATGCTATCAGTGGTTTTCCCAATATAATCAACCAAATCAAATAACCCATTGATAACTTTCGAGTATTGGGTTAAATAGTTGTCAATTTCAATGCCGTTTTCACAGACAATTGTTTCCCATCCAACATCAAGAGGTTTATGCTCCCTTCTGATGAACTCCAGTCTTTTTGTTAACTCATGTGTAAAAATTTTACGCAGCACCCCTTCATGATCACCTGCTAGAGTCTTCTTCATTAAGCTCATTGTAGGGGTATCAAAAGATAGGTGTTTTTGGTATAGTTCAATCTGAGATTCATCCTTCATATATGTTGCAGAAGAGAACACAACATATGGGGTTGCTTGCAATAGGTCTGCTAAAAATTTCTTAGTATTTGAATCACCTGCTGCATTATGGGACTCATCCAATATGATTAATGAGTCCTTAACAAAGGAGAGCAATGCCTGCTTTTTAGTTTTTTGATGTGACTCTAGTGAAATTTGGCTGTAATTTGTCAAAACAAAGTTTGTCTCTAATGAAAATCCATTTTGCTCTATATTTTTTACTTGTTTTGTAGAGCCACAGAGAACAACATCTAGGTCTTGGTTATAAATTTTTGAGGTGTTATGAAAAAGTACAGGGAGATTCAATAGTGGTAAATTATGTGTATGACTTAAATCCTTCCAAAATTCACTTAATAAGTGCTCTCTTTCAGTAAAGAACAAAACTTTTTTGTTTTGCTTCCAAGCCCATCTGGCAATACCACATAGAATCCTGCCCTTACCTATCCCTGTTTCATCTCCAATAATTAATATTTTTTTGTTTTGAAAATTGTAAATACAAATGCCAATGGCATCAATTTGTTCAGAAGAGTAGCAGTCCCATAATTCATCAATCGTTAGACTCAATTGTTGTCCAACCCATTGATCCCAATTTTCTCTAATTTTAATTGGAATAGCATTAAAGGCCATCAATTGTGCCTCCAATATGGAAGCAGGAACATAGGTTGTAGTGTCTGGCTTTTTGCTTAGCGATTGATATTCTGTGTGCATTTGGGGTTAAATAAAGTATTCTTGTGGGGATTGAGGGGTAAATTTATTAGTTCTATTTGCCTACCATGTCCCTGCTGTGACAACTAGTAGACTTGCAAATATCATTAACAACTATTTATTATACTTAATATTATTATATATCAAATAGTTGCATGAGTCAATTATTGTGTCATTTAATGTAATTAATTTATGGCCTAATTACCTTTGCTCATAAAATTTTTAAAACTTACTTGTTGTTTATTTTGTATATATACATTTTTTTTGTCTTAGGGGTTTATTTTCTTATATTTTATGGTATAATCACTGAACAATAAGCGATTAATTAACAATTTAATTTGTACTATTGTTATTGATTATTTTTTAAGGAGTAAAAAATCATGGCATTTACAGCAGGAATCAAGCGCCCCCAATTGGGCAATACCAACGCAGGCAACCAACAAAATTCTTTTGACCGACTAGTGACAGTTTTAGGTTATGACACAGACAAGAAAACTCTATTTGTTGAGGATGATAAGGGTAGAAAGTATGAAACGTACATTAGCAAGGAAGATTTTCTTAAAGCAGAAGATTCAGCAACAGCAAAAAAACTAGATACATCCACAATTAAGTGGATGGGGCATGACATTAATAAAAAAATGGAAAAAGCCAATCCGGTTGGTAGTAAGGTTATTCTACAAAAAACTAAGGTTATCAAAAAAGACAATGGTGAGGGGTATGCCTTAACAGAAGCAAGTAGAATTATCGGGGTTCCCAATCCAGAGGCAGACAAAACATTCCAGGGTGTGTTTTCTATTTCACATAGAATGGATGAGGAAAGAAATAAGCGCATCTCAAGGGTTAGGCATTGGCAACCTTCACGTGGTATTGACATCAATGATGATGAGAGTATTGCAGAGCTAAAGAAGGAAATTGATGAGGCTGTGTCACATCATGAGACCAAGGTTGGGGAACAAAATGTAACTGTACCTATGCTTGGCATCCAAATGAGGGCATTAATGAAAACAGACAAGATAAATCCACAAGACAATACGCCAATTTATGAGGCAGTGGACTCTACAATTAACTTTGATTGGATGCGGGAGGCAGGGGGTGATGGTCAGTCAAAAGGGCACCCAATGACTGGGAATGAAATGCTGAGTCTTCGTGAGGGATACATTGAATACATTTCAAATCATGAACAATTTAAGTCACATGTAGATGACATGAAGATTGAAATTTGTGTATACAGGGTATATCCTGCAAGCAAAAACAAAAACTTACAGTTGACCTTTGGGATTGAGTCCCGTGATTTAAATGCAGATAAAAATCCACTTTATCAATTGGCACATCGTCAGAATTTTGTAGACATTGAGCAGACTGAAAAGGTTGAGGGAGTAAATTATGCTGTAAATGGCATTATTCAGATTGCAGGGAATAAGCCAGAAAAAGTTAATGGCAAATTTGTAGAAGTTCCAAACTATTGGGTGAACAATATTCATGCAAATCACATCAAGGGTCATGTTTTTGCATTTATTAGAACTGCAGAGGGGCACAAGGTTGAAGTTCATCCAAACTTGCAATTAATTAGGGAAGCAGACCATAAAAATTCTAATGTTAATAGTGGTTCTAATCTTAATCCTTCTAGTGGTTTTGATGGTGCAGAGAAGGTGTTGGTGCAAGACACGGTAAGTTCCCAGGCACCAACAAAAACGCAGCCTGCTGCATCTGATTCAGATGATAGTGACTTTAACCCATTTGAATCAGTAGTGGAGACACCTCCAGCCAAAGCAGAGGCCAGTATACCAAAGGCTCCTATTGGGGTGAAATTTGGCAAAAGGTAAACCCACTCAAATGTAAATAAGTTTAAAAACATGCATAAAAACATGCATGTAAAATAGCCTCAATTGAGGCTATTTTACATTTGGGGTGTGGCAAATATTTTTTGTTTGTATTTTTTAAAGTTCTATGGTATTATTGCAATTTTAAAGGCACCACTGATGAGTCAAGGATATACTGGGCTGACACAAACCATTGATACATGCACAACAGAACAACTCGGGGCTTTTAGTGGTTACATTAGAAGACCAAAGCCAAATACAAATGGTATGGTTGCTCAAATTTTTGGTGAAAATGGAGAAGATGCAGATACAATTTTGGCTTTGTCCTTAACAAAATTCCAAGATGCTCAAGTTCTTGTAAGCGTCTATATTATTAAAGATTCCTTTGGAAAGGTAATGAAGGATGGCAACAAGTTTCCAATGGTGTCTCAATTCTTGGGGTTTATTAGGAGATCATTTCCACAAAAAGATGGCATGCTGGCTCAATTTTTTGCTCCAAACGGGCTGTATGCAGATAATGTTGCAAACCTAAGTAAGAGTGAATACCAGGACTGCTTAGTATTTGTGGATGTCAGGGGGATTGAGTCCATCAATAAAACAGCGGAAATAGAGAAGGAAAACATAGGCTTAATCAATAGTAATTATCTCACAAAATTAACTAAACAAGAAAAAATAGAATTTAGCAAAAAAGATAAGCAGTTTAAAAAGTTAAATGAAATTCTATATTTAAGTGATTTTTTCACAAAAGTTGAGGTCATGGCAAGCCTGGGGTCAAAAGAGGAGTATATTGAGTGGTTGGTGGAACACAAAACATGTACTCATTTACAGGAACATCCATGTGCAAATGATAGCTCATATGTTGAGGTGGAGGGACTAGTTAAACCATTTAATTTCTTGCCTGCTTGTAAGGAGCATGAAGGAATCATTAATGGTAGGGAGCATTTTGAAAAGAATAGATATTACTATGAAATGAAGCATGCTGTGTTGTTAAAATCTTGGGCTTCTTTTGTTTTGGTGCAAAAGTTCTCTTATGATGGCAAAAGCCAACCTAATCCAATAAACATTATTGAGTGGGCAATAAATAAAAAAATATCTCAGTTTTTACCAAAAAATTACAAGGCAACTGTTTAGGTTAGCGTAAAAAAACCATTAATAAAATGATTTTCTAAGCCTTTCAGTAGAGACAATATCGCCATTTTCTAGTGCCTTAACTCTCCTATCTTGGTCTATGTCATCAATGTAGGAGTTTGTCACAACATCAAAGCGCAGGCTGGCTAATCCCACTTGCCCAACCTCCTTGAGTTTTATTTTTTGGATATGGATGTCAGCAACTGATTGATCGGCTCCACCCACATTTCTCCATATAGTAATGCAATTATCAGCTTTATTCCTATAATGTGCAGAGCCACTTATATCATATGGGGTTGGAACGGGGTATTTTCCATCTTTGTCTTTGTATAGTTTTGCAGGATGTGCAACTAGCCAAACATGTGTATCATATTTTCTGGCAAATTTTCTTATTTTTGTTAACACAGTTGAAACATATTCAGTTTCAGTTTGGTTATTGGGTCTAGAGTGTTCTATTTCATTCCATGGGTCTATCACAAGCCCTTTTATCCCTTTTCTATATACAAGAATTTTTGCTAAACTCAGAACCCCGTCTATTGTCCAGTTATCATCCTCATGTGGCAAAATAATAGAAAAATGTCTTTTGAGCCATTTTTTACCATTTACCAATTCTTCTTCTGTAATTCTATTATAATTACCAATATCAAATGGCTTTGAGTAGTATTTCTCCATGATACTTGCAAAATGACGGGCAATTGGTTGGTGCTCTGGACTGAATATGCCAAACTTCCACTCTTCATTGTTTGCTAAATTAACCAAAATTTGGTCAAGCAGATTTGATTTTCCATGCCCAGGTATGCCTGTTATAACAGTCCACTGGCCTGGCAATATTGTATAGAATTTATCTAGGGTTGAAAATCCAGTTGAGGCTCCCTTTCTTAATCCATGTCTATATATGTGTTCCAGATGTTCCTCAACATCCTCAATTTCAAAAATACCCCTAATTGGAATTGCCTTAGCATTCTTGGCAAGAACAATAAATTTATCTTTTCCATAATTTATAAGCAAATCATTAAATGTTGAATCCTTTTCTGCCAGCTCTATCACCCAACACTTTTCTCTTCCTAGCCTTCTTAAAATTTCTTCTTTTATTCTGTTACCAAGCAAGGTATTTGGCATAGCTATGATGATTTTCTTTACCTGTTCAATATTGCTTTCAATATTTGTTAAACATTCTAATAGTTTGGCTTCTAAGGTGTCAATATTGTAATCATTTGTTTGATAACCACCAAAAAGACTTATTGCGTTTTTTATCCCGGCTTCATAAAATGAAAAAACCTCCATTTCATCCATAACTATATAAATCTCTTCTGTTTGTATGCCATCGTAATTAAAACATATTGGAACACCACCTATATCAAAAGTTTTGTGTTTGCCATAAAAGTATACATTATTATAGATTAGTTGATTTTTAGTATATGGATAACAAAGACAGCTTGAGAACTCTCCAGTGCTAGGAAAGTAATGTCTGCTTGTGTGAATCTTGAAATGCAATAACGTTGTCTCAGTAATCCCCTTGTCTGCAAAAGTTTTTAGTATTGTAGGGGATAGTTTTTTGGGGGGGTTTTGTATGCCATGAAGTAGCGGATTTAGTGACCAAGGCTTTGTAGCAACCTCATCATACACCAGTTTTTGCTCCCCTTCAAAAAGAGTGCCAGCATACCCACAGTGAAAACAAAACCAACTCTGTTCTGCTAAATCAATTTGGAGTGTTTCAGTGGTTTTTAGTTTTTTATTGTGACATTTTGGACAACATGTGGTCTGAATGGCCATTGTTGGGTCAGATATCTGTATATTAAAAGTATTCCAGGTATACATGAGTTATGTTTGTTTAGTCTAATTATGTTATTTGTTCATCAAATAGAAACGCGACCTCTATTAGATGTGGTTTTTTGAATGTCTTGTTCTTGCTTTAGTGCCCAAATCATATAGGAAGACAAATCAGCAGGCTTGGTTTCCTTTAGGCTTATTTGAGCAAATATATTGGCAACTGATTTTTGACTATAAGTCTTTATGAGTTTTGCAATAAAAGATCTAGCTTGTGTTTGTGTTTTTCCCTGTTGTTCCAATAGGCTAACTCCAATATTCCAAATAGAGTAGGTATCTTTTTCAGTGGGTGGTTCAAATAAGATAGTGGTGCTTGTGTTATGTTTTAAAATATCCTTAATACTAAAGCCCTGATCAAGAGGGCTTTCAAAAATTTCTAATTGTGTTGACATTTGCTCTTTTGAGTGTTGGTTAGCATGAGGAGCCAAGGCCTGACTACTGGTTTGGGTGTCTTTGCTATTTTTTAAATGAGTTTTGACCCTTCTCTTGCCTGTGTTTTTATTTGTGTTTTCATGTGTATTATTAAAAATTTTGCTATATATAAAGGGTTGAAAAATCCCATTTTTTTCCAAACTAACATTATCCCACAATGTCATAACCTGTGGTTTCACTCTTTCATCCCAATCTTTTGTGGTTAAATGGCTAAAGATCTTTAAAAATAACAAATCATCATTTAATAAATATCCAATTGGGGTCTGTTGTGCAGCAAAGCATAGTAAATGCATATGAACAGCTTTACAATCCCAATCCATGGTGAAAATATTTGGGTCTGACAGCCAATCTTTAGCATTAATTGTGAATTCATATTTATTCATAAAAAAAATTATATGTAAAAAGAAGCTGTTTGTCAATTTCAAGGCAGTAGGTGATGGCAACTGTATACTTTTAAATTCTTTCAACTTTCTAATATTTAAAATTGACTTTTATTTATTTTTTTCTTATTTAAGTGTGAAGTAGCTTTAATTGATTAAATTGTTTCAAAACAAAGGAAAAATAACGTGTCTAAAAAAAAGGTTTTAATAGTTGATGATTCAAACACAATCAGAAAGAGTGCTGAACTGTTTCTGTCCAAGGGTGGGTTTGAAGTAATTTGTCTTGATGATGGATATGAGGCATTAATCAGAGTTGATGAAGAAATGCCAGATTTAATTTTTATTGATGTAATAATGCCTAAAGTTGATGGGCTGCAAGCTTGTCAAATTATAAAAAGAAATCAAAAATTTAAACACATACCAATCATATTTTTATCCTCAAAAGATAGTGAATTTGATAAGGCAAGAGGGTTAATGATGGGGGCTTCTGGGTATCTAACAAAACCATTTACTAAAGAAGAGATTATAAAAGTAGCCACAGAATATACAGGAAAGCAGTAGTTACACAAAACAACAGTTGTTGTTTTGTGTAACTTTAAGTAGAAAAATGGGTCAGCTTTTGGAGAAATAAATGTTCAATGGTAAAAAATTATTAATAGTAGACGATTCAAAAGTTGAGCGTTCAATTATTAGGAAAATTGCAGAGGGTTTAATGTTTGAAGTGTTTGAATCTGAGACTGCAATAGACGGGATATTGAAAGCAGAGGAGATTAAGCCAAATTTAATAATAATGGATGTGGTAATGCCTGGCATTAATGGATTTCAGGCCACAAGACAGTTGGCTCTTAATGAGCTATTAGCAAATACCCCAATAATTTTATGTACTTCAAAAAATCAGCCAACAGATAAGCTATGGGGGCTAAGGCAGGGGGCTAAGTCATATATAGTAAAGCCCGTTAATAGGGCTGTATTGGTTGAGGAAATAAAGAAAGTTATGAAATTTACATGAAAAAACAAGTTAATCTATTAGAATTCCAGAAAAGTCTAAATGAGCAGTTTTTGGAAATATTTGAAAAAAAAAAGTAAGCTCAGATAATAGATTTGATAAACTAAGCACCCAATTAGGGTTAATTACTGAGGCTGACAATTTATTGTTATGTATTCCTTTGGTGAGTTTAAAGTCAGTGGCAATAAAGAGAGCTATTGAAAATTTTTGTCAAACAATACCTTGGCTATTAGGTATATCTCAAGAAAGGGGAGAGGTATATTCTATTATCAGTCTAGAAAACATAATAAAAACCATATTAAATAAAAAAACTCACACAACTCCATTGGGGGCGGATGATAGGTTGGTATATTTGCAGCCATACCTAAATGCAAGAGTTGGGTTAATTGTAAAAGACTTTAAGCTAGAACACTTCACTGAACTTCCAAAAATTTTTGAAATTGAGTTTAGTGGAGAAGGAGAAATACATAAGAATTTAAATTCTGTAAGCCTCAAAGAATTTGCCCTTAATAGAGACTTCAATTATATTGAAAATAGTTTTTTAAATGTCTTAACAGAAAGCAATGATTTGGCTGGGGGTTTGCAAAATAATTTTAAACACTTGGAAAATTTGAGTATAAGCCCCATTGGCAATCTAGTGGTCTTTATAAAAGACATATACTTGGACACACATAAAAAAAGACCAGTATTTGTTTTAAACACTGAGGGTTTAATAAATTATATTTTAACATTAAAACCAAATTGAAGGATTACCATGAGCATAAAAATAGGCAAAAACGAAACAAAAGAGCACTCTATTGGGGCTGATAACCCATTTGATTTTGGCTCTGATAATACAAAAGAAGTTATTAGCAATAAAAAAATAGCAGAGCAAATCAATGTTGCAACAAACATTGAGGAATTATTTGTTGGAGCAAATGATTCTGTTAAATTAAAAAATAGGTTTAAAGAAAAAAATGTAGACAAAAAAAACCTTAGTGGGTTTTTGGAAGTGATTAAACAAAAATTTACACAAAAATTTACACAAAAGCATACTACTTCTACAATAAATACAAAAGAAACTGATTTTAACCGTGGAATGTCTGGAATTAATAAAGAAAATAGTGAAGAAGATATTAAGCAAATGGGGTTTTTATTTAATAAACAAACCAAAAAACTACCGTTAATTGGGGCTTTATCTGTTAGAAATCAATACAAGGTCATTGGTATTATCGCATTATTATCTTTGATGGGAATTGCCGCTGGTGTTGTGCTTCAAAATCAGGCCATAGAAAAAAGGAATGCAATGTTGCATCTAATTGCAAACATGTTTGCAAATTACAAGGTCTTAAATTTTTATGTGCTAAACCTAACAGATGGAAACAAAAATTACTTTATGGAAACTCAAAAACAATGGGAGGTTATTGAATTACAATATAAAGAGTTTTCAATTTTTAAAAACCAGTTTATAGGGGGGGATTACAAAAAGATTAAAGAACAAGCAGGAAAAATAGATTTTGAGCATAATAAACTAAGAACTATCTTTATGCTTAAGCCCCAAAAGGAAATTTTAGTCAGAAACATATGGGAAGACTTCAGGGCCACACAAACAGCTATTAAAGAGGTTGTGGAGGCAGTGGACGAGATGGGAAAAATGCAGATAAAAATTAATACGCAAGACCCAAGTATGCTTAACATATTTATTTTAAATGGACTACTGAGAGATTTAACAGAAATTTTTAAAGGATTTGAGTCACAGCATAATATTTCAAAAGAGGCTATATTAGAGGCAAGAGAAATTAAAGGGAGAATTCAGGGGTTGGCATCTAACATTGCCACTTCTGGCACAAAGGGTGATGTTGTTGCAACAGGTACTCAAGATATATTGAAAGCACATGCAGAGTTTATAAACAAATGGACTATAGGATTTGCCAGGGTTGACAGGACATTGCAGATTTTGCCAAAATTAATTCAGCTAAATGGTATAGGATTAGAGGCAGCACAATCATTAAGCAATATAGAAGCCTCAAGCGGGCTAATATATGGGTCAATATCTAATGCCATATTAAGAGATAAAATTCTAGCTGATTTTATCCTGTTAATTTCAATAATATTAATTATAACAGCAGTTGTGATTGCGGTGACAATACATAATTTTGAAAAAGAAAGCTTTATTACTAAAGAAGAGGCAAAAAATAATGCCAATCAATCCTCCATATTGAGACTATTAAATGAAATTATGCCACTGCAAGATGGCAACTTAACAAGAGAGACAACAGTTGATGAGGGGATTACCGGGGCAATTGCTGATTCCATTAATGCTACTATACTGTCATTAAGGGCATTGGTTTCAAAAATTAGAGATGCCTCACTTTCCATGCATAAAAAAACTCAAGAGGTCAACAGTATTTCAATGGATATGTTAAGGGCAGCAGAGGAGCAGGCAACCTCAGTATCAGAAACTGGTCAATCAATCTTGGGGATTACAAGTGCCATTAAGCAAATAGCACAAAAAACATTGGAAACCTCAAAAATAGCAAAAGAGTCATCAAATTTGTCTTCAAAAGGGGCACAAAAGGTATTTGAGTCAATTACATCTATGCAAACAATAAGCAACAATATGAATGAAACAGTATTATTGATGAAAAAGGTAAGTGAATCATCAAAGCAAATTTCTGATATTGTGGGGCTGCTTTCAGATATAACAGAAGAAACCAATATTTTAGCACTAAATGCCACTGTGCAAGCTGCCAAAGCTGGTGATGCCGGCAAGGGGTTTAAAATTGTATCAGACTCAATACAGGAGTTGGCAGATAAAGCAGCAGGTGCTACCCGCAGGGTAGGTGCACTGATTGTGGCAGTGCAAACAGATATTCAGTCTGTAGGGGTATCTATTGAAAAAACAACAGTTGAAGTAGGTAAGGGTGTAGGCTTGTCTGAAAATGCAGGTGAAGTACTATCTATAATTAAGAGTGTCTCCGTGGAGTTATCGAGGGTTGTAGAGGAAGTTTCTGTTGATGCTTTAAAGCATGCGACAGTCTCAGAAAAAATCAGTGAAAATGTCAAATTAATTCTTGAAACCACAAAGAAAAACAAGGAATCAACTGAAAACACGACAAAAGCAATAGCAGAAATTGCTAATGTATCAAATGAACTTGGGGAATCTGTTCATTCATTTACGGTTTAGTTTTTGTATTGAGTTAATAAATGAGCAGCTTACAAACAAATACAAGCAGTTTTAATGTTGACAAAAAATGTTTTTGCTTTTATTCTAAAAAGTATTTATATAAAAGGACAGGTAATGGAATTAAATTTTAATATAGGCTCGTTAAAGATTGTTCAAATACCATTACTGGAGTATTTCAAGAATGTTTCTGAAAACCTTGAGGCAACTAAATTAGCAATAAAAAATAATGTGATGCCATTAGAAATTAATGAAATTGAAACAATTATAAAAATTCAAAAAACATTAAATATGATTGGGTTAACTAGTTTTGTTAAAATTTTAAAATCAACAGAGGAAGCCTTGTTAAAAATAAAATTTAGCAAGGCAGATAAAGAAAATGCAGAAAAGATTTTAGAAGTTATTCAGTCTGTTGTCCATAAGGGGGCTGTATATATTAAATTATTAACCAATGGCATAGAAAATCAATCTGTTGAATTTTTTGAAGACTATAAGGTTATAAATGATTTTCTAGGCAAAAAGGTCTCAATCAAAAATCTTTTTGTGCCAAAATTAGAATTTAATAATTTTTTTCCAAGCAATATTGAGCAGGAATTAAAGTTGGGGCTTGTTATTAATGGGGAGAATAAGCAGCAAATCTTAGAGCGGTTAAATAAAATCAATGCTGCTATCATTAATGAATCTGCAAATATTAAAAAAATAATACAAGAAGTAGACATGCATGGAAAAGAATTAGCTGTTAGCCAGTGCAAGGAATCTATTCGGCGCTACATATTGGTGCTAGAACAAATACAGGAATTAAAAGTAAGCAAACATACATATATGTATGCCGGATTGCAGCATTTTTACTTATCTGCGTTGCTTCTGAACGACACATTGTTTAACCAGGCTGTGTTTGCCTCAAAAAGTGAAGGTGCAAAGATTTTTACTACTTTTCAGATGTCTATTGATGAGGTTTGTAATAATGTTTCATTATTAGGAGAGAATGAAAAAACAGGTTCATTTAAAGTGAATGAGCAAGCTATTAATGATTTAGCATTTGATGTGGTAGAGGTCTTAATTAAGTTCCCTGCACTAAAGGATTCACAAGAGTATAGGGCATTAAGCCAATATTTTGATTTTATAGAGTGCCAAAAACAATTAAATAATATAAGTCCCGGGTTAATGGATGGCATAATTTCTCAAGAAGATGCCCAAAAGGTGAATTCCATATTTTCTGAAATAAAAGACTCTATTAACTTATTGGATTCTAAAAATCTTAATTCACAAGATGAATTCTTTAATCTCGTGAAAAAAATAATAAATTTAAGCAATGAGTTAACAAATAGTTTAACTAAACCTAGTAGTTTACATAGGTTATTTAACAGCATTTCTGAATCTCTTTCATTTGTAAGGACAAGTGGGATTTTATCAATTGAGCTAACACAAGAAATTTCATTGGCATTAATTTTATGTGAGCACTGTATTGAGCATATTACAAAAAACAATTATGTTGACAGCAAATTTGAGGAACGCTTCACTATACAAGCAGGGTTGCAGGCGAAAAGAATCAAATTCGCACAAGAAGGCAATATGGTAAATTTGAATTCACTCCCATTGCCAAGCTTAGATTTTATTTTTAAAGGTATAGGGGAGCAAAATGTGTTGTCAAAAATCTTTACTGAAATCTCACAAGGCTTACAAATAATTGAAGACCAACTAGAGGGTTTTTTTAGAGATGAATCTATTGTGGGTGAATGTTTGCCACAAGTAATTAAGGAACTCAGAGACATTAGGGGGGTTTTGATTACCTTGGGGAAACCACTATTGGTCAAGCTAGTGGAACAAAATATAGAAACATGGGAATTAATCTTAGACCAAGGGAAAATCAATGTAGGGCAGGATACAATAAAAAATTGTGTTAATTTTATAAGTGGATTATCTCTTTATGCTGATGCATTCAGAAATGAAAACAATGTTGAGGCGGAAAATATTTATGAAAGCATTGTTAAAAAGTTCTACCCTATAAGTGGAGAGGTAGAAACAAGCCAAGATATATTCATGGAGAATACTGTTACTGATACTGATACTGATATGACGGAGGTAGAGCAAGCATTGGAGATTGATGCTCCAGAGTTTATTAGTGAGCACAAATTGGAAGACTCATTAGCATTGACCAAATCACAAGATTCACCAGTTGAGGTTAATGCAAGAAGTAAGACTGCATTTTATACACAATCCCCAGAAGATGAAGAGTTGGCAGAGGTTTTTCTTATTGAGGCATCTGATGTATTGGTTGCCTTAACTGAGTCATTAGGTGTATTAAAGGAAGATATCAATAATGCAGAAGCATTATTGGATGTGAGAAGATATTTCCATACGTTAAAGGGCAGTGGGAGAATGATTGGTCTCACATTTTTAGGTGAGGCTGCTTGGATGGTGGAACAGACATTGAATAACTGCACAAAAGGTGGTGAGAGATTTTCTAATGAAATCTTAAGTGAGATTTATTGGATTAAAGGGGAGTTTTTTGATTGGATTCAATCACTTAAAGACATTGGTGAAGCCACGATAGATTTAGTGACCATAAAAAATAGGTTTTCAACAGTAAACCCAACACTAACAAGTAGCATTGAAATAGAATGTAATGAAAATAACTCTATAAAATCAATACAAAAAACACATCAAATTGATTTTGATTCTGTTGAGGCGGAAGATATTAAAATTATAGAAGATTTTGGAGATCTCAATTATGGTATGCCAACAGAAAGTTTGGCAAACAACATTCCAAATATAGAAAAAAGTGAAATGGATAATGAGCAGGCTGTTGCACCTAATGAGACTGTTTTGGCATCTAATAAAATTGTAGACAACAAATCAGATTTAGAGCATTTATCAGAAATGCTACAATCTGAAATAGTAAGCATTAAAAACCATAAGGTAGAAGAACATACAAAAATTAATGGTCAAGATGTATCAGTCTCTTTATTGAGATTATTTAATGAGGAGGGGCGCGAGCATATTGGTTTTCTAAAAAAATTCATCTTTGAAAATTTTTACAACAACACAATTTTAACAGATGATTTTATGAGGCATGCACACACATTGGCATCTATTTCAAAAACCGTGAATATGCAACAAATAGCAGAAATGTCCACAATGTTGGAAAATATTTCTAATGCTTCATTAGGGCAAAATAAGGGTTTAAGGGTTGATGAATTACTTCATATTAAAGAAGTGGTGGATTTTATTGAGAATCTAATGTGTGCAGATAGGGAAATTAATTATGAAAATTTTGAATCTCTGATAAATCAAATGCAAAAAATTCAATTGCGCATGATAGAGATAGAAGATGTAGTGGATGAGGAAATCTTTGGCATTATGGATGCCACCAAAAAAGAAGAGACACAAGTGGCTATAAATGAACATGTTCAAGAGAATAGAACTGTTGCAGGCGCAACAATTACTGAGGATGTAGAGAAAATAACCATACACAATTTGATAAAAAATGTAATAAATCCTATTTTAGATAAGGTGCAAAGAGATGTTTCTCATGATGTGGAGCATATGTGTAACAAGATATACAAGAACATAGGTGAAGAAACTAAGGAAAATAATAAAAATCTAATAGAACAGATAGAATCATTACTTAGTAAAAAATCAAATGAAACAAATGTAGAAAGCAGACTTGATAATTTATCTTCTGATATAGAAGCCAATCAAAAGGCTACAATTAAAGTGTTGAATGAACAAATTGAACTCCAAAATAATGTCATAAAAGGACTTACAGAGAAACTCAATGAGATTTCTGATGGTCTGAAGTGCTCTATGGAAACAATTGAGAAAATGCAGGAGCAAGCAAGTATTGGATTTGAGTCAAATAAAAAATACCACGGGATTATGTTTAATTTAATCAAGAGAGAGATGGGTGCCATAAAGTCTAGTGGCAAAAGTGATGGCAGCAGTGGTTTATTCGGATTTTTAAAAAAATAAGGCGCTCATATGGGGGAAATAAGTGACCACTTGGTCTTTGACAATATGGGGATTGATGAAATTTCTTCATTCTTGGACAAGCACCCATATATAAATAAGGTTTATGGGGAGCCACTATCTTCTATTGTAGATGAATTTGATTTTGAAATCTATGAGATATCAAAACAGGAGTCTGATGAAATATGGGCTAAAATATTATCATTTATGGAAACCATTAATGAAAATGAGTTAGCCACTGAAGCATTTAGTGAGGTTAAAAGATATATACATACATTTAAAGGCAACATGAGGATGGTTGGTCTTAATAGAATAGGACTTATAGCACATAGAATTGAAACTTTATTAAATTACATTGAAGATAAAAATATAAAAATTTTTGAAGTAAAAAAATTTTTAGACAGAGAATTATCTAAAATTCAATTTTTGACAGAATACCCTCTGAAAAAATTGACTTCTGATGATTTAAGTTGGTTAGATTCTGTTGCAGATTTAGAAAAAAATAGTTCAATAGTAGGAAATAATGGGCTTACAGAAGATATAAATTTATCTATCCAGGATACACAACAAAAAAATTCAACAAGAGAGCAGAAGCAACTCATTAGGGTGGGAGCCGAGGATATTGACAGCATGATTAATGAAGCAAGTGATTTAAGGTTAGTAAAATCTGCATTGGAGGGCTTCTTTAAAACCAATAAAAAAGAGCTAGTAGACTTAAAAAATTCTTCTTCAAAATTAATTGAAATGGTTAAAGAAATTCAACTTCAGGCAGAAACACAAATTCAAGCCAAGAAGGATATCGCTGGAGATGATAATGGTTTTGACCCACTAGAGTTTGATAGATTTACAAGACTACAAGAGCTAACACGATTCATGAATGAGGCAGTTGCTGATGTTCAGGATAATATTGGTTCAATGGAGAGTCTATTAAAACTGCAAGAAAACTCAATTGCTCAACAAGCTATTTTAACAAACAGCCTGCATGCTAACTTAATGAAAACCAGGTTGTTGCCAATGGAAAGCATTAGTGACAGACTATACAAAATCACAAGGAATACTGCCAAGGAATTACAAAAGAGTGTATCACTTGAGTTGATTGGTGGAAAAACTGAGATGGATAGGTTAGTATTAGAAAAAATTACAAGTCCCCTTGAGCATATTTTGAGAAATTGCATTGTTCATGGCATTGAAAATCAAAAAGACAGAAGTGCCAACAATAAGCCTCCTGTTGGTCAAATTAAAATTGATACATTTGCTGATGGAAATTTCATTATAATTAAAATTCAAGATGATGGTGCTGGAATAAGTATAGAAAAAGTTAAAAATATTGGTGTAAAAAAGGGATTAATAAAAGAATATGAAGCTATATCTGATGAGGATGTTGTAAAATTAATTTTTAAGTCTGGCTTCTCTACTGCCAGTGTGGTATCACAAGTAGCTGGACGAGGGGTTGGGATGGATGTTGTAAAAAATGCTGTTGCCAATCTTGGTGGATATGTTGATATAAAAACACAGGCTGGTAGAGGTACAGAATTTTCTATTACACTTCCTGTTGCTGTGGCAACAAGCCAAGCCATGTTGGTTTCTATTATGGATAAACTTTTTGCAATTCCAATTTCTTTGGTTGATGAAGTTACATCTATAAAGCAAGATAAAATTAAAGATATATATCATGGTGAAGCAGTATTTTTTAAAGATAAGCCAATAGATTTTATTTATGGTGGACACTTAATGGGTTTATTGCCAAGCAATAGATTGCCAGAAACAAAGGTTTACAATAATGCAATTAAAATAAATGATAAAAACAAAACTATTTTCTTACATGTTGATAAAATTATTGCCACAACAGAGGTATTAATTAAAGCTGTTGGGCCAATTTATGGCAAGATGGATGGAATTTTGGGGGCAACCCTAATGGGAGATGGAACACAGGGTTTGCTAATAAACCCGATTATGTTAAGCGAGTACTTTTTTGGAAATAGAGAACAAATGGTAGGGGATGGCAAGATTACAGTACCAGATGAATGTGAGCAAAAAAAAGCAACATTTACAGTTATGATTGTTGATGATTCAATAACAGTAAGAAGGGCAACTGCAAAGGTTTTAGAAAAATATGGATATGGTATTGTAATGGCAAAAGATGGTTCTCATGGGCTAGAACAACTACAGGTTATCATACCAGACATTATTCTGTTGGATATTGAAATGCCAAAAATGAACGGGTTTGAATTTGCAAAAAATATAAAAGGGTTAGAGAAATATAAAAAAATTCCAATAATTATGATCACGTCAAGAACTGCTGATAAGCATAAAAAATTAGCATTTGAGTTGGGTGTTGAGGGGTTTTTGGGGAAGCCATATAAAGAGGATGAACTGATGGAGAATGTTTTAAGGCTAATAAACAAACCAAGATAATGCTTATTTGACTTTGCTATTTTTTTTGTTTAATTGAAAATTAAATAAGGGAAATTTATGTTTGAAGAAATAGCACCAGAAGTTATGCAGGTAATAATAGAAAAAAATACTGGACTGTCTATTCAGGATATATGTGGACATACTGGGTTTGAAAAAAATGATATATTAAAAACAGTAGACACATTGATTAAAATTGGGATTTTGAAGGATGATGGTGGAGGGTCAACTGAGGTTAAATTCTGTTTGGTTAAAGAGCTAAAGGGTATACAGATTGCAAGGGCTGCTCAATTAGGGGTTAATGTGGGGGCTTTTGGCAAATATTTTAAAATAGATAAAAAAGAAAAACAAATAGCACTAGACCTATCTTCAAGTATTGATAAAATTAAAGTTATTGATATTAAACATAGAAAACCATTAATACAAAAGAGATTATATTTAAGGCATGAAAAAAATGATGATATATCAGATAATTTAATGCTATTGCTAGAGGCATCAAATGCAAATTTGTATAAATATTTGGAAACCTTATCTGAAAAAGATAATTATCTAAAACTTCTTTTAGAAATACATCGAGAGACTGAAAGATCTTGGTCTGCATATATTGCTTAAGAAAATAATTTAGGACAGTTTTGTTGCTTGTATAAATTGCAAAAGGAAAATCAATGTTAGAATCAGAAGAATTTGGAGATTTAACAAAAGAAGAACAAAAAAACATTAGTGATCTAAAAAGAGGGTTTAACATAATACAGGAAACCTCAGATTATGATGTTTTATCTACAAGAAGAGTTGAGGTGTCAAGGGTGTGGGCTAAAAAGTTATTGGCAGCTTCATTGTATTTAAATATGTGTGCAATAATTATGACAACAATAGCAAGTGTAGCCTTTATGATGAAGCCAGATCCAGTATTTTATGCCACAACACCAGCAGGGTCACTATATAAACTAAGCACAGTAGAGGTTAATAAGTAATGTTTAAGTCTTTTTTGAATTTACTAGATAAAGTTCCTGAGGATGAGTTAACAGAAAGAATAGAGAGGGATACAGCAGGAAGAAAGTATTACTTTTATTTTGGTGGGGCTATTATCTGCATTTTGGCTGCAACTGTGCTATCAATAACATCAATTTTAAAATTTAGAAGCCCACCACCACCTGTGGTATATATGATTAATGTTGAAACATTACAAACAGAGAGAATTGTAACACTGCCATTCCCACATCAATCTATAAAAAATATTCAATCTTGGTTGACAGAGGCTATTATGGCTGCGTATTCTTTTAGCTTTTTAAATTTTAATGATAGGGTTGCAGCAGCAGAAATATTTTTTACTCCAGAGGGCTATATTGCATATCTTAATTCTTTAAAGTTAAATGGCATAGAGGCTGCGGTTGTGGGGGAGAATATTGTAATTTCAAGTGTTCCAATGAGTGTGCCAATATTAATTAATGCTGGAATGATTGGGGATACAGCTTTTTGGAGATTTAGGGTTCCAATTTTGGTTAGTTATATGGGTGGGGCAAAAGAAATTACACGGGAATTTATGGTGGAGACATTAGTTTTGAGGGTTCCAGCATATCAAAACCATAGATCCCTAGGAATAGCTGAATTTAATATGGTTCCACAGTAGATATTGTTATTGTATTTTGCTCTGCAGAAGAAGGGAATCTCAGTGGTGGCAAACAGTGTAATTAAAGTAATATAATTTAAAACAATTTAATGAGATAAAAAAATGAATGATAAAGAACAAGCAAAAACAGAACAAAAGAAATATGCCTCAAATAAAGCATTGACAGTTATTGCTTTGAGAAACAAATTTTTCTATATTTTATATAGACAGGCTAGTTTGGTGTTTTTGGTTTCCTTGGCCTCTTTTTGTGTTAGCCTCTCTTTTTTGGTTTTTTTTGTAACAAAGCCTGTGGAGCCGAGGTATATACCAGTTAATGAAGATGCAACTTTTTTTAGGTTAACCCCATTATCTGAATGCAAGAGTGATGCAGAGGTGCAAAAGTTTGTGGTTGGAGCAATAAAGGGAATTTTAAAGTATGATTTTATAAATTATGCCACACAAATACAGGAAGCTGCTAGTTATTTTACAACATCAGGTTGGAATGCATTTTTAGATGAGTTTGGAAACTCAGGAACCCTAACAAAAGTCAGAGAAAATAGACTAATTTCAACAACTGAAATTAGTAATGTCCCAATGATTCTAGGACGATTTAGTGAAAACATAAATGGGGTAAATGTTTGTGCTTGGGATATCAGAACTAATGTTGACATCATGTTTATTGGAGAAAGAAGTCAAAGAATGCCTTCAACATTTTATATAAGGGTTGTAAGAAATTCCATATTAAATAGTCCCTATGGATTAGGAATTCAAACCATCATTATTAAAAATAGGGAGAATGCACCTTCTTAATATATTAAGTTATGGTTTAGGTTTTTATTTGACAAGTAAAAATTTTTTAAATAGCTTATTAAATATTGGGGAGTAAAAATGAAGCAATATAGTTTAGTGAGTAGTTCGATGAATAAAATAGTTATTGCAATGACAGTGATTTTTGGGGTTGGTGCAGTTTATGCACAGCAAGCACAAAACCCATTTCCAGCAAACACGGGGGCAATAAATTTTAATCCAACAAGTGCAAACTTAGATGGAAGCAGACAAATAGCAGCACCACAAAATGCTCAACAGGCAAATATAAATAATATTATGACCCCAAATACTGCAATGAATAACATGGGGGTTCCAATAACTGCCCCACCAACAGGGCTTCCACAAGCACAAATGCAGCAACAACAGGGTGGTAATCCAGGTCAAGTTGACCCAGCACAAGCTGCATTAAACATCTTAAATGCAGATCCTGATAGAATTAGAGAAATTAATCAACTACTGCATGAGCGTGGCAGAGTTATAAATGAGGGGCCTGTGGCTGCTCCAAGGGTTGTCAATGATGTGGTGGTGGCACATTTGTCTCCTGGATCAACTGCACCTGTAATTAGGTTATCGAGAAACAGATCAACAGCAATTTTGATTACAGACTCCAATGGACAGCCGTGGCCAATAATTAATTATGACGGATTGCCTGTTGAAGATTTTATTGTTAGAAGACTAGACAATCCATCCCCTGATGGCTTTGTGCTATCAGTGACACCAAGGGGTTCATTTGTTTCAGGAAATTTGGTGTTGGTTTTGGCAGGGTTACCAATGCCATTAAATATTGAGTTTGTTTCTGCACAACAGATTGTAGATGGTTCAACTCAAATTAGAGTGCAGGCAACTGGACCCAACAGCCAATTCACCTCAATGGGATTGCCTGCAAGTATGGACTCTGAACTGTTGAATGTTTTGCAAGGAGTACCACCAGAGGGTGCAAGAGAATTAAGAGTGTCTTCTAGAGCTGTACAGGCTTGGTTATCCAATACTGGTTTAATGTATGTTAGAACAAGGTATAGAATTATGTCACCTGCCTTCAAACAGGTTACATCTAGTCCAGATGGTACATTTGCTTACAAAATGATTCCTGTTGATACAGTGCTCTTTAAAGCAGCCCCTGGAAGATTTGGTGAATTTACTGTTTCTGGGTTTTAATAAAATAATTCTAAATTTAAAGAGGTTTTTAAATGGGTGACAGAATAAATAATGTAAATAAAATGATGCAAAATCCACAGCAAAGAAACATGTATTTGGCAGTTGTTGGATTGGCAGTAGTAACATTGATTGCTGGGGTTTGGTTTGCCACACGTGGTGCTAGTGGGCCAACAGCAGCAGCCGGTGCAAATGTTGCAGCAGTTCCAAATATTGAGGTAATTCCAGGGGCGGCAATTTCACCACAATATAACTTGGATATACAGAGGCAAAATGAGCTATTGGCAGCAGCAGCACTGGCAGAGGGAGGGACATTTATACCAACACCAGTGAGTCCAAATATAGTAAGTAATGTTTCACCAATTGACGAACTTCAAAGACAAAGAGAACTACAGGCAGCCGAGGAGGCCAGGGTAATTCAATTGCAATTTGAGGAAGCAGCAAGAATAAGAAATGCAGCTACACAAGTAACGGTGGCACCAGCACCATTGCCACCAACACCAATTGTAGAGCAGCAGGTAAGTGTGCCAAAGTATAATGCAAATGATCATCTTATTGTGTCAACCCTATTGGGGGTTTGGGCACCTAGGGCAACTGTATCTGAATTTAATTTTGCAGGGCAAATAGCACAAACCAACAATGCTGCCAATCAACCAACAGGTGAACAAGCGCCTCCAAATCAACAGGTACAACAAGGTGCCATAGTGGGTGGCGCAGAAGCACAAGGGGAAGCTACCACCTTTAAGGCAGGAACCATTCATCAAGCAATATTGGAAACAAGCATTAATTCTGATGAGGTTAGTCCAGTGTTGGCAAGAATTGTTTCAGGACCATTAGCTGGGACGAGACTGTTAGGTGGGATGCAGCTAACAGGAGAGCGGGTACTAGTGGAGTTCAGTACTGCAAGCATACCAGGTCAAGCAAATAGTTTAGGTATAAGTGCAGTAGCAGTTGATCCAAATACTGCAAGAACAGCTTTGGTAAGTGATGTGGATAGGCACTTTTTTCTAAGATATGGAATACTCTTGGCTTCTGTGTTTTTGGGTGGTTATGCTGATGCAATTGCTAGACAAAACACAATCACAACTGTTTCACCAGATGGTGGGGTTGTGCAAACTACAGGTCAGCTATCTAGTAGAGACATAAGTAGGCAGGCAATTGGTTCTGTTGGAAAGGCATTATCACAGCAAATTGGCCAACAGGTTCAGGGTCTAAGACCAACAGTTACTGTTGATAGTGGTACAGCTATTGGGGTTTTACTAATGACTGATTTGGCAATTCAAAAATAAAAACTATCAATAAAACAAACTTTAGGGTTGACAAATTTAATATTTTACATATTTTCATGGAAAAGGGATAAAAATGACAGATAAACACAGTTCAAGAACAGAAGATGAAATTTTAGAGCAGACTTTTGCTGGTGTAGACACACAAATGACTGACTTCAACACACAGTCTCACGATGGCAAAGAATCAGGCGGGGCAAAGGCTGCTGTTGGGGCAAAAAAAACATCACTAAGTTCAAATAAAATTTTATATATTGCAGGTGGGATAGCGGTGGTTGGAGTTGTTGGTTATATGGGGCTAAAGACAATGTTGGTTCAGCCTCCACCAATGCAGGCACAACAGATAGCAGCAGCACCAATAGAGCCAATAGTAGCCCCGGCAGAGCCAATAGTAGCACTGGCAGATCCAGGGGCTATTATTGATGGGGGGCAACAGCAATTACCTCAAATTGTGATACCTGGAACAGACAATGCTGTATTAAATCATTTGGCAGCAAACCTTGGCATGGACAATCAAGTACAGGCTATACCAAATATTGCAGGGGCTGTAGACGCAGCAATTCAAAATCAAGGAGCAGTGGTGGATGCCACTGCCACTGCTGCTGCAACTGCTGCCTCCGCAGTAGTTGCAGGGGCAGCAGCAAGTTTAAATCAAATTCAGGTTGGGGGGGTGGCAACTGCAGCAACTGTTCCAGTAGTAGATGATTTAAAAGCAATGTTTGAGCAGCAGACTCGTGAATTTAGAAGCATTTTAACTGCAAATGACACAAGAATTTCAACAGTTGAGGGGGCTATTGGAAAACAAGAGAATATAAATAGAGATTTCAGGAACAGGTTGACCGCATTGGAAAATAGAAGACAAGTCACTGCACGCCCTGCTAGTCAGGCTCAAAGACCACGCACTGAGAGGTCTACACAAGCCCCTGTTGCAAACAGGGATGCTCAGAGGGATTCTGGTGCTGCTTCTGTGGCAACAACTTCAAGAGTAACAGGGAATGAAAGAGAGCAGGTGTTAATAGATAACAGGGAACACAGGCAGCCACAACCTGTACAGGCAGAGGCATCAAGATCAGAGGCTAATTTGACACAATTCAGAGTTCACTCTATTTTTAATGGCAGAATATGGCTGCGCAATGCTGATAGTTCATTGTCCACCTTTGCAGTTGGTGACAGATTGCCAACAGGGGAGGTAATTAAAGAAATAGATTCTAGGACATTTGAGGTAACTACAGATAGACGGAAATTTGGGAAGCAATAATTACAAATAAAGATGCTTCTCAATGTGGGGGCCTTAGGCCCCCACATGTCTTGGTAACAATGGTTGGTAGTTTTTTGGGCATTGTTGTATTTTATATTTATCAGGAATGTCCCTAATTTATTAATTCATTAATTTATGTTTATTTTTTGCATAGTTTTTTATAACATTTCTTTTTAAAAAGCAGTTTGGATAGTTGCTTCTGTTTTTTTTTTAATTAAGATAAAAATATAAAAATAAATATATTAGAAAAATAGCAAAAGATATAATAAAAAATTTTAATCCTTTATTATTTTAAGGAAAGAGGAGAACAAATGTTTGAACTAAAAAAAATGGTATTGAAAATAGTTTTGTTATTTGGTTTTTTCCTTTTTGTGAGTCCTGTATATGCACAGGGAACAGTTAATTTGGGGTCAATGTTTGCAAATTTTGTTGGTTCATTGCACCAATTGTTGGACTTGTTACAGTATGCTAGTTATGTAATAGGAATATTTTTAGTAGTTGGTTCAGTGTATAAGTTTTCACAACTTGGACAAGGGAATAATCAATTAACTGTCAAAACTCCATTGGTAATGTTTTTTGTTGGGGTAGCAATTTTTGCATTAACTGGGTCTGTGGCAGTTATGACCCAAACCATGGCAATGGGGTCTGGGCCTGGGGACTTATTAGCCCCATCTATGCCAGGCATGGATGCAATGATGGGACAGGCCATGTTAGGTGTATTCTTGTTTATAAGGTTAGTTGGATACATAGCGTTTATTAGGGGGTTTCTGCTTTTAAATCAGTATGGGCAGGGCAAAAATGAAGCCCTTGGTAAAGGATTGGTGCATATTTTTGGAGGCATTGCAGCAATTAATGTTACTGTGACAGCACAAATTTTGGCAAATACATTTGCCCCAGGTATGCCAATGCCATTTTGAGATTATATAAAGTTAGTAAAGGCTAATAAAAATTTATTATTTTAGCATTAATTAATTTTGAGTTTTTTTTATTAATATATTGACTTTAATTTTTCTTACTATAAATTTATAAATAGTATGAAAATACTTTTTAACATAAATAAAGGGAAAAATTTTTATGAAATTAAATAAAAACATTTTGGGGGCTATTGGGATTGGCTCATTGTTGTTGGTTGCTTCTTCTGGTGCTATGGCTCAGGGTTTAAATGATGTAACTGGAACCTTAATGGGTCAAATGCCTGGGATTACAGATGTGTTATCGGCAGTTGCCTATATTGCTGGTATTGGGTTTGGTATAAAGGCCGCATTAAAATTCAAAGAACACAATGAAACCAAGGGGCAACAAGTTCCATTATCTACCCCTATCACTTTAGCGGCTGTTTCTGCTATGCTTATAGCATTGCCAACATTCTTGACAACCGGCACTGAGGCTGTGTTTGGGGTTGGGGCTGAGGGCACTGGCATAGAAGCAGGTGGGGCTTTAAGAAATATTAATTAAAATAATAATTCAAATTTTAACGTAACATTAAGTGAGATGTGTTGGGTTCTAAAGCAGAGTTTAGGCTCTGCTTTTTTATGCTGTTGTGTACTTGCTTTTGTTTTATTTTTTATTTAAAGTTTGGGAATAGGGGCTAAATAATGAATTTTAATCACAACTTATTATTAAGTGCAAGTAGAAAAAGTTGGAAAATGTCTTCCACTCATGGCACCAGACATAGCAGGGAGTATGAAAAAAAATACAAGAGTATTTGGGATAGTATTTGGAAAAGAGACAACTACACATGTTATTTTTGCAATTTCCATTCAAAAGATTTTCAGGAAATTCATCACTTAAATGATGATCATGAGGATAATTCAAAAGATAATTTGGTAACAATTTGCCCACTTTGTCATCAGTGCTTTCATTTAGACACTGTGTCATTAACAAATGGTGGTAAAATTATTTGGCTACCTGAGTTTTCACAGCAAGAATTGAACTATATATCAAGAGCCATATTTGTAGCAATAGAGCATGCAGAGCAGGCAGAAGAAAAAAATGAAGATGCTATTGGGTTTACAAAAATTGCTAGAATGTTGGAAAACAACCTATTAGAAAGAGCAATAGTGGTTGACCAAAGCTTTCAAGCTGGTGCTTCTGAACCAGTTGTTTTTGCTAATGCATTAATTAATATGTCTGAGGCAACTTATCAACAAAGGGACAAGTTTCTAAGGCCATTTAGGCTATTAAGCTTGCGGTCTCGCTTCCCAGTGCAAACCAGATATTGGAAGAATAAGGAGTTTAAAAACTCACCGGTTGAAAACTGGGAACAATTAGTTATTAACAGGCTAACAAATGAACAAATAAATGAACAAATTGATTAATTTGTTAGTTGGCTATATGAGGTTTATATAAAGCATGTCTGTTTTTAAATTTGGATGTATTCTGTTTGATTTAATTGAAATTAGTCAGGGTGAATTTGGTCCCATGCCAGGGAGTGGATGGGCTTCTGTAGATGGATATGTGGCATTTAGATTCAATAACATAAAGGACTTATCTGAAAATGTTAAGTGGTGGACAAATTTATCACAAGAAACATTATGGAAATCAGGTGCTGTATTGCAGGGTAAGCTAAAGCATTCAGGATATTTAAGAACTGATATGGCATTCATACTTAAGGAAATGGGTTTACAAAAGCACTCCATTCCAATAGCAGAATCTTGTCAGATTCTCTCGGAGTTGTTTAGTAAAACAATGAAGCTGGCCATTGAGTTTTATGGCTTGAAGGTATTTGACCAAAAAGAATTGCACGCTGAATTAAAGTTGGTGCTTGTTGGGGAAGATAAAAATATTTCAAGTTATGTGGATGAGGCATTGGTTAGAGCTTATCAAGATTTGGTTATATGTGAAAAAAACCCAAATAAAGGCAATTATTTTATTACCATGAAGAGACCAAGGTATTTTCATGCCAAAACAATATTGGAAGCAGCAATTCCACACCATGATGGGGATTGGGATTTTATAGGCCCAGATGATTTACCAAATAATGAAGAAGATAAGTTTGATTACTTAATGAAACAGGCAAGACCTTTTGTGGCAAAAATCAATATTAATTTAATTCATTTTAAGACAAAGGCAGACTTGGATATTGCCAAGTTGTTGGACTTAGGGGAGGCAATAGGAGAGGGTGGAAGACCAAGGGAACGAAATTGGGTATCACAACCTGAATTATTGTATTTAAGAAAATTTGCAGATATTACAATAAGTGCTGCCTTTATGGCAACAAAATACAAAAACCTGGACAAAGGGGCAATGTTGCCATATCTTGGAGAGTTATCTGATTTTTCATATAGTCTTGGATTGCTGGCAGAGTCAGTTTGGTTTGCCTTGGCAACACGCTCAATAAATCCAAAAACAAGAAGTAAGACACTAGTTTCCCCTAGGGCTTGTTGGTTAAAGGCTTCTGACAGATTTTTGACATTAACCTCTGCCATGATTTTAAATGCAGCAGGATTTACAGTAGTATCTTATGGGTATGGTTCTGTTACATTAAATGTATCAGAATTGCAGATACCAAAATTAATGGAATTTGCTCCACATGCTGGGTTGTCTGTTCCATTAAACCTAATAGAAAAAAACTATATGTAAATATTTTATTTACTTCTTTTATCTTTTGCTCTTGAAACTGAGAATTTCAATTGCTTTGCAAATAGATTCTGCCATGTTTTTTGCTTTTCATCATTTACCTGATTGTTTAAGACATGATTGGCTTCACTTAATCTATAAGCAGCATTTTTTAATTTATTTACTGCCTGGGTATCGTTTTCACAAATAATTAATGATTCTATATCAATAATGTTTGCTATGCCACTTTGGCATTTCAAGTAAAAATCCAGTTTAGCAATTTCTTCTATGTCCATATACTTTATGTTTTCAGCCATTATTGAATGTGTGTAGTATTCTTTAATAAGAATACTCAAAAACTATTTGTTTTTTTAATTAAGTCAACCATATTGAGACACCAGTTGTGGACCAAAGGAATCACACCCACCACTCACAAGTTACCTTTAAAACACTATGGCTAAAACCGTTCATCCATACCTACACAAAGCTACCCATAGGTAGCTTTGTGTAGGTATGGATGAACGGTTTAGTGGCATGCTTGACTTATTGCATTGATCTATTATCTCATATAGTATAATATTAATATTATACTAGTTCATATTTTACCACATATCGGTAAATAAATTTAATTTTAAAGGAGATTGCATGCTAAGTGGAATAGTAAATGGAATGGATTCTTTTTTTGTATGGTTAAGCACCTTTTTAAAGCAAAATCTATCTGACTATTCAGACTTGGAGACTGCTTGTGATGAGTATGCCTTAGTTGCAAAAGATGGCTCACTAATTTCTGTTTTGAAAATTGACGGATACAAGTCATTAATTAATACAGAGGCTTTTTATTTAAAAATATCTAACCCATTAACAAGTGGGTTAGATCCATTTTTTGTGAAAGCTGGACACTCTATTCAGGTTTGGTTCTCTGTTGACCCAACAAAAAGCAAGCAGGTTGTTAGGCAAGCATTAGAACCTTCTTATGAAACTGCTAAAAGGCTACAGTTAGATTTACAGGAAATTTTAGATGAAAGAGTTGAATATATTTCAGATAAGTGCAACCATGAAGAATGCTACATAATTTTATGGACAACACCTGGTGCATTAGTCAAGAGTGAAATAAGGCAGGAAATAGATGATAAGAAAAAATTATATGCCAAAAGAATGGCTCCATCAAATCAAATTAAAACCTCTGACCCATATGCAGCAAATGGAATGTTACATAACACCCACTCTTCATATGTTGAAAACATAGACCAGTTATTAAATAGCATTGGGATAGCTTCTAAAAAACTGAATGTGGTTGAAGCTGCCAGGGCTGCCAGGGCATCTATTGATGATGAGTTTACTAACACATCCCATAATCACAATAAAAATTGGAAGCCTTTTCTTCCAGGTGATAGAATTGCCCCAAACATTAGAAAGGATTTCCATAAAGCAGAGGAGTGGGATATTGTTTGGCCAAAATTGAGTTGGCAGGTTTGTCCCAGAGATGCAACAATCATAAATGAGAAATTAGTTCAGGTGGGCAATAAAATTTATGCTCCTGGGTATGTTGATTTATTTCCAAAAGATATACAGTCTTTTGCAGTATTGTTCTCCAATTTAGGAGGGAGGTTTCCTTGGCGCATCTCCTTTTTGTTGGAAAGTGATGGAATGGCAGCAGTTACCACAAAGGCATTATTTGCTTCTATTTTGGGGTTTACCTCTGGACAAAACAAGTTGCTCAATAATGGGGTCAAGGTATTGAGGCAGATGAAGGAAGAATATAACCAAACGGTAGTAAAGGCAAGAATTTCTTTTTGTACATGGGGGCCAAAAACTAAAGTTTCAGATGTAGAAAAACAGCTATCTGAATTAAGTAGAACAATAGAAGGATGGGGCAGTTGTTTGGTTTCAGAAGTAACTGGTGATCCACTTGCAGGTTTTATGTCAACATCTGTTGCAGCAACTAGAAATAATATTGGGACTATTTCAGCAGTGCCACTTGGGGCAGCTTCTTTTATGTTGCCAACCTCAAGACCAACATCAGCTTGGGAGCAAGGGGCTGTGTTATTTGTCTCTCCTGATAGAAAGCTTATGCCATATCAACCAATGGGATCAGAGCAAACCACTTGGATTTCATTAATTTTTGCAAAACCGGGTTCTGGTAAGTCTGTGTTAATGAATATAACTAATTTAGGTTTGTGTTTGGCTCCAGGTATGCCAAGGTTGCCAAGAATTGGAATTTGTGATATTGGGCCATCATCCAGTGGCCTCATTTCCTTAATAAAAGAAGCACTGCCAAATGATAAGAGGCATTTAGCCCAATACTATAGAATAAGGATGACTGATGAGTTCTGTGTAAACCCATTTGATACACATTTAGGCTGTCGTTTTGCCACTTCAGAGGATATGGCATTTTTAAATAACTTTTTACTATTATTGGTGACTGATCCAAACAGAGAAAAACCAGAAGATGGAATGACAGGGCTGGTCCAAGCAATTATTCAAGATATGTATTTAAAGTGTTCTGATAAAGGCAATGCCAAGCGATACGATAAAGGGGTAGACAGATTAGTTGATGAGGCACTAGAGAAGATAAGTATTCAATTAGATACAAGAAGTTCTTGGTGGGAGATAGTGGACCAATTGTTTATAAATGGATATAAGCATGAGGCAATGCTTGCACAGCGGCATGCAGTTCCATTACTGTCTGATGCAACCGCCTCTGCACAAGATGATAAAATTAAGGATATTTATGGGAATGTAAGGGTTAGCACAAGTGAGACTTTAATACAGTATTTTAATCGCTCTGTTGGGGATGCTTTAAATCAATATAAAATACTTGGCCGTCCAACAGTTTTTGATATAGGAGAAGCAAGAGTGGTCTCATTGGATTTGGACGAGGTGGCTAAATCTGGTGGGGTTCAAGCTGAAAGACAAACTGCTGTAATGTACATGTTGGCACGCTATATCTTGGGTAAGGATTTTAAAGTTGGTGTAGAAACAATAAATGAAATGCCATACCCGCCAAATATTGATATACCATCAACAATCCCAGTAAAAGAATACAAAGCTCATCATAAAAAAAGGGTAGAGGAAACAAAAGAGGATAAAAAAAGACTGTGCTTTGATGAGTTTCATAGAACCTCTAAATCACAAATGGTCAGAGACCAGGTTTTGGTTGACATGAGAGAGGGAAGAAAGTGGAATTTAGATGTAACGCTAGCCTCACAAAATTTAAAAGACTTTGATGAAACAATGAAGAGTTTTGCAACAGGGGTATTTATTATGGATGGGGGGACTGAGCGAGACATACAGGAGTTAATAGACACTTTTGGGATGGAAGACCAGGCAGAAAAATTTTTCCTGTCCAAGGGTTGGGTGCATGGGCCAAGGGGTGGTAAGCCAGGTGTTTTTATGGCAAAGTTTGTAACAAACACGGGAAAATATACACAGCTTTTAAGTGCAAATATTGGGTCTGCAGAAATGTGGGCATTATCAACCACTGCTGAAGATGCATCTGTCCGGTCAAAACTTTATGAGCGAATTGAACCTGCAATGGCCAGGAAACTTTTGGCAAAATATTACCCATATGGGATTAAAAAATACGTAGAACAAAGAAGGGTAAATATGAAAAGCACTGGCTTTTATACTGATGATGATGATAAAAATTTATATGCCACTATTGTAGATGAAATCCTAAAGAAAAGTGGAAACCTGTAATATAGTATATTCTTGGGTCGTTTTTTTTATTTTCTGTGCCTTGGTTTAGGTGTGTTAATGATTGGAGCGCTTTCAGGTTCAATTGAGTAGTCTTGTCTATTTAGACCTAGGCTAATAGCTTTTTGTAATTGCTCTTTATCCTTTGCTGTGGCATTATATCGACGGCAGTAACTGTCAAGATTCCCTGTAACAAGGTTTATTTTTTTTATAGTAGACTGAAAAAATTCTTTATCCATTTTATACTCTTTTGCCAAATGGGCTGCAATGCTTGGGTTGTTTAAAAATAAATCACCTATTGGTAAGTTTGCAGGGTTATATGTGTGTGCTTGACTATTTGGGTTAAAAATTACATCATATATGGGGGCAATTTTCCACTTATTGTTTTCATTTAAAATAATTCTGGTGTTTCTTAAGTGGTTGTCAGTATTATTTACCCCTAGGTCAAATATTAGCTTGGTCACAATATCATGGGAATGTTTGTCTGCAAAGTCTGTATATTTTAGAATTAAACTATGCATATATGTCCCTGGATTGCCGCCATGTAGTGGATTCCTTTTAATTTCATTATTTGGAGCCAAAGCAAATAGTGATAAGCTGTGGTATCTCTTGTCTCCTACTCTGTCAAATCTTTTGGATAAAAAAACATTTTCACCATTAGATAGCTGTACCACCTTGCTTTCAGACACTTCTAAACCAATGTCCCTTGCCATATTTAGTGCTATTTGTTCACCTATTGCCATATCATATGGGTCAGATGGAAGATTAAATTTTGCAATCCATAGATCACCATGGTCATCCTCAAACATACATTTTGGTCTTGCCCCACCATAGCTTATCATTGGGTTTATGGCTTTAATATATGAAATTTTTTCAATGTTTTTCAGGTGAAATTCAATGCTTTCATTTTGAACCTTTTGTAGCCAATCTAGTCCTTTTATGCTTTCCTCATCATTAGTGTTTTTAACATAGGAGTGTAGCCCACCTACAATTCTATTGCCCAAAAAATACAACTTATCAATATTTTTCATAAACTGATATTCTGGGTGTTGGGATATCAGTATTTGGTTTGCCCAATCATTTTCATTAGGAAGTAACTCCCAAAATGTTCTGTCTAAAAGTTGTTTGTTATCAAGTGGATTAACAATAAAATGACGCTGATTATTAGTTCTCCAGTTAAGTGTGGAAGGATTTAAAGGTGGATAATTTTTTTCCATATAGGAGGGGAAATAACTAAAGCAAGAAAAACTCTTTTCATTATCAAAAGAGATTACCCCGGCAGGTGTATACCCTATTTTGGCTAAAAAAATATTAATATAAATATGTTTTTTCATTTTTAATAGTGTTTTTTGTTTTGTTTTTTTTGTTATAATAGTTATTAAAAGGAATTTTCTAATATGGCATTTACACCAAAAAATGTTACAGTTGCTGAACCACAACAAAACATTAATAAATCTTATAAAAAAATATTGTGTCAAGTCAATAAATTTATATATACAGATAAATATTCTGGTTTTTTTGTAATCCAAGTGTCATTATTAGAAGGTGAAAAGACACCAGAGGTAATTATAGAGAAAAAAATATTTAACAAGAGAATCTTTAGTGCTGTTGGGATATCAACACTAATGTCACAGTCCATACAGGTGGGACAAGAGATTGAATTATTGGGTGATTTTGAGATTGGAAAATTTGACATTCAATTTAGTGTAAACTCAATATTAGAGAGTGTTCCACAAAAACCGTCTGCCATAAAATCATTTCTTGCTGCAAGAATAAAAGGAATAGGACCAAAAGCTGCACAAGAAATTGTTGAAACATATGGGATTAAATCATTACAAGTATTAGAGGATAATCCAAGGTTATTGTTGAAATTTAGTGGAATTACGGAAAAAAAACTAAAAACCATAAATGACTCTTGGCAAGAGTGGAGGGCAATTCATAATATCATCATAGAAATGAAGTCTTTTGATGTAGGAGATGAGTTAAGCTTAAAAATATATCGGCATTTTGGCAGTAGGTCACTGGATATTATAAAAAATGACCCCTACTCATTAACTGAGGTGGACTCTGTGGGCTTCAAAACAGCAGATAAGATTGCATTATTAGCAGGTGTGGACAAAAACTCTGCAAAAAGAATACAAAAGGGAATCACACAGGTTTTAAAAGAAGCAGCAGACAATGGAGATACCGCAGTAGAGAAGGAGGTGCTAATAAGAAAATCCCTTTCTTTATTGGGGGTTAATGCAAGTTTGGTTACAAAAACAATAGATGAAATGATTATTGGAAAGTCAATTATCCAGCATGATATAAAAATAAAAAAATGGATTAATAGAGAAAAAAATGAGTATACAGATGTAATAAAGACTGTTGTAGCCCACATGAAAGTATTCTCAACAGAATTTAGAATTGTTAAAGAAATAAATAGAATAATAAAAAACAACCAATATTGGGCAAGTGAAAAAAATAAAAAGAATATTGATTGTTTTATTTCAGAAAACAAATTTGGACTAGACCCCTCTCAATTGGCAGCAGCTAGTATTGTTTTAAGTAATAAGTTTAGCATTTTAACTGGTGGACCAGGAACAGGAAAAACTCACACAATAAAAAGCCTAATAGATTTCTATGTCTCTTATAATAAGGAAAGCAGTATTGGTGGTATTAAAAGCTTAAATTATTCAAGATTAAACGTGGTTTTATGTGCGCCAACTGGGAGAGCTTCACAGCGAATGGAGGAATCAACAGGCAAGGAAAGCTCAACCATACATTCATTATTAGGTCTAAAAGATGGTGTTTTTACATATGGGGAACAAAAACAATTATCTGGTGATGTTTTTATTGTTGATGAATTTTCAATGGTTGATACATGGTTAATGAATTCACTTTTGAAGGCCATACCAAACAATGCAAAGATAATTTTAGTTGGTGATGCAGACCAGTTGGAGTCAGTAGGTGCAGGCAGAGTTTTTGGAGATCTAATAGATTCTAAAAAAATTCAGGTGGCAAAATTAGAGCACATACATCGACAAGCTATGGGCAGCAATATTATTAGGGCTGCATATGACATTATTCACAGGAAGATGCCACAACTTTATGATATTGAATCTGATTCTGATTTTGTATTTGTAGAAAAAGAAACCATTGAAGATGTTCAGCAAGAAATCCTAAGCATTGTTGCTGATTTGGTAACATGTGGAGTAGAACATGACAATATACAAATATTGTCTCCTAAAAAAGATGGAGAAATTGGCATCTTTAAGCTAAATCATGAACTAAGACCAATTTTAAATCCAAATTTTTTAAAGTATGATGTTAATGATGGACACTTTTTACCTGGTGATAGAATAATGCAGTTTAAAAATAATAAATCACTAAATATCTTTAATGGTGATGTGGGGAAAGTGATTTCCTATGAAGATCAGGAGATGGTTGGGGTAATTGATTTTTCTGGGAAAAGAATAACACTAGAAAAGCAAGAAATGAATGATATAAATTATTCGTTTGCAACAACAATACATAAAAGTCAGGGGTCTGATTATAAAATTGTGATTATACCAGTTTCAAAAAGTCATTCATTTATGTGGAATACAAACCTTTTATATACAGCTACAACAAGGGGAAAAGACCGTGTTATTTTAGTAGGTGATAAAAAAACCCTAGAGCATGCGGTAAACAACTATAAAAAAACAGAGAGGCTAACTAATTTAAGAACAATTTTGGAATCTTATATGGATAGTAGTATAGAACACAACAGGGAGAACAACACAGGTGGTGGGGATAATATTCTAGCAATTGCTAGAAAAAACAAGCCATAATTATTTAATTATTTAATTATTTAATTATTTATTTATTTATCTATTATTCAATAAGGTCTGATAAGACATCAAAATTTGAGAGTTTTTTGGGATTAACCCAATTGCTTTCAGCAATTTTAACCCTAGACACCTCATCCTGTGTTGGGGTTACTGATAAAGATTCATTTCCAGCGGTTTTCCGGCCATAATGTTTGGTTGCAGTATCGTCAATAGCATGCCCCATCATTGCAGCAATTTCTTGTTTTGAAAATCCACTTGCTTTAGCATTTGCAGAAAACTGGTGTCTTGTTGAATATAATGTTATGTGTTTTTTTCTTTTAGGCCAACACTCCCTACAGGCTTTATAAAGTGCAAAATGACATCCATTATAAAAATATGCATATTCATCCATACCACTAAATATTTTAATATTTGCTAGATGAGTTTTGATTGTTTTTATGTCTTCTACCCTTATGTTTTCTAAAATAAGGGTTCTAGTGGCACCATGGCTTCTTCCATTTGTGTGTTTGGCATTCTTAATAATTAGCATGGGAACACCATTACTCTCTGTATAAATTGTATTTCTCCACTCTATTGGTCTCAATCCAGTTAAAATTGAAGATCTGAGCCAATCCCTTAGTTGCTTGTGCCATTTTAAGTCTCGTGCCTTTAAGTATTCTTCTATCTTATGCCAATCTTGGAAAGTTATTTTTTTCAGCTTTTGGCTACTTGTTTTGGTGCTATGTTTTATGGCACCATTGGAAGTGATATCCTTTAGGTACTCTATAGCCTCATTTGCAGCTTGTATTTCTTTATGATGCTCTAAATAAAAAATAATTGAGCTTTTATACTGCCTCCAAGTACTTCTGGAGATTGTGGGTTTTTTTTCTACAAGCCAAACAACCAACTGTCTAACATCAATATTGTCTGCTGTTGAAATCTGTAGGTCTTTTGTAGCTCTATTTATTAGCTGAATAGCCCTTTCCATATATTTTTTTTTTGTATCTTCTGTTTTAGAGGTTTCCTGAAAGCCCTCTAATATGGTTTCTATTTGATTTTTCATACAGTTTATTGTTTTCTTATAAGATTATTATATCTTTTATGCTTTTACACTTATATGTATAGCTTATTTTTTTTAATGAATATGTCAAGATTTGGTTTAATTTTTTAAGAATCTTGACATATGATAAAATTTGCTTTAATTAGTTTTAATTATATTTAATCATATGGTATGGGGGAAAAATGAAAAAAATATTACTGCTTATATTGGCAACTGCTACATTATATGGTTGTGCAACACCAAAACAAATTGTGGCTCCTGTGGTTCCACCCAAGTCAGAAGAGCCACTTATTGTTGGAATACCTATTCAAGATAGACTTTCCGCAAGCGCAACTAGAATTAATCAACAGTTAGATTTGTTAAATAGAATACGGGCTGGTTCATTTGTGGGTGAGCATGCAATGGTTGAACATAATCTCCAACTAGATGCCAGGAAGGGGTCACAAAAAACATTACCACAGGATTATGCCTTTAAAGAGGAAATAAGAAGTGCCCGTGAAGAAGCCAATGAGATAATAGTGGCAGAACAAAATAGAATAATGGCCATTCTAAACACCAAGGTGGAGAATATAGAGTGGCAAGAAAAATCTGCAAATGAATTGGCAAAACATTTTGCAAGTTTATTTGGGTATGATTTAGCAATAACTCCCCACAATAGGGATATAAAAATAAACTTTTCTGTAAAAAACATTACGGTTTTAGAAGCAATGCAAAAATTTCAACAGAAAATGTTATCACATGCTGATGTATTTATAGTTGATGAAAACAAAACATTTAATATTGTATATAGATAATAAAGGGAAAATAAATGAATAAAATCAAACTAAATTTAATTTGTGCAGGCTTTTTATTTTTGTCTGGTCAGTCCTTTGCACAGGGTGTGCATCTAGGATTAAATTTTCCTAGCCCACAAGTAAATGAGCAAAATACAGTTAGAGCAACAAGTCTAAATGATTTGCTTTCAACAGGAGTAAATAACCAAGCTCAAGCAAGAGAGAGCACAGTAGCAGAAATGAGAAGAGTTGCATTGGTTGAAATGGCTTCTGCATTAGGGGCATCTGCTGGATTAAATTATGCAATGCAGAAATACAGAACAGAAATCAATAAAAATGCTACAGAATTAGATGCCCTTTATGATTTTTCTAAGTTAACTATTGCAAATGGTGTTTTGGCACCAGTGTTGGTTGAGGGGTTAGCAAATTTTAACAAGGTTTCCGATGACCAAATTAGAATTGCTGATAAAATTTTCAAAATTGAGTCTCCTGCAAGATTTGTTTCAGCATACCCAACATGGCGCTCTTATCTGAGATTCACATTCCCAACATTTGAAATCCCTCCTGGGGCATTTTTGCCACAAAATGAGGCAGAGAAAGCAGTTTGGGATGCTGCCATTAGGGATGGGTGGAGTCAAGGTGAAGAACAGGCAAGTAGAATTTTAGAATCTTCAATGGCCAGATTGGAGAGGGATTTTCTTGGGATGATTAAGTTTAAAATTCTATTAGAGCAAGGGTTGATTACTCCAACAATGGTAGCTAGTCAAAATCTTGGCGTAACTGGTGGAGGAAGAGAGATGGCAATAAATGATCAAATTTTTAGAATTACTGATCATTCTGCTTTAAACCCTAATACAAGAGATTGGAGAGTTGAGTATCCAGTCACAAACCAAATAAATGGAAGACTAAAATAAGTCAAACAAATGACAACTAGACCCCATTTTAAAGCAAGCTACAGAAATAGCCTTGCTTTTTTGTTAATGAAAAATTAAATGAAAAATATTGAATTTAAACATCTAAAATACAATAAAGAACCTGCTAGATTTTCACAAATTGATGTTGAGCCATTTATTCTTTGGTGTGTATCACAAGAGGCATCTGACATAACAATTCAAAATGAAGAGCAAATAATATGTGAAATCCATGGGAAAATGCATAGGGTAACAAGCAGAAGACTAACAAAGTCTGAACTGATTGAAATGGTAACATTTATTTACAAGGGCGATGCTGCTATTGCTAGATTAAATGGAGGTTCTGATGTGGACACACCTTGGTCAATTAAAGTTGACAGGAGTAAAACCACTCGTTTTCGGGTTAATATGACGCCAATATTCACAGATGGGCACACCGGGTATCAAATCACCATTAGAACAATTAAAAACAGGGCACCATTATTGGAAACATTAAAGTTGCCAACTCAGCTTATTGAAAATATATCTCCGAAGCAGGGATTAATTGTTATTGTTGGAGCAACTGGCTCTGGAAAATCAACATTATTGGCATCAGTCATGGACTGGAGGATGAGAGATCCATCAGCACATTTAAAAATCTTAACATATGAAGCACCAATAGAATATGTTTATGATGATGTTGAAAAGCCAACAACTTCTATTGCTCAAACAGAGATACCGGTGCACCTAAAATCATTTGAAGATGGTGTGAGGAATGCCTTGAGAAGAAAACCTAGTATTATATTAATGGGTGAAATGAGAGACAAGGAGACAATAGGAGAGGGGGTGACTGCCTCAATGACAGGTCACACAGTTTATGGCACGTTACATGCTAATGGGGTTTCAGATGCAATAAGAAGAATGGTAAATGTTTTTGATGCAGAAGAAAAAAATGCTAGGGCATTTGATATTTTAGGTTCATTAAAAATGATTATTGCTCAACGACTTTTACCGTCAACAGATGGTAAAAGGGTTGCAATTAGAGAATATTTAATTTTTACTGAAGAAATTGCAGATGCAATTTTAGAAGGGGGGATTGAAAATTTATCACACACTGCAAAAAAAATGCTGAAGTTGCATGGTCAAACATTTGAACAAGATGCCACTGCAAAACATAATGAGGGAATATTGGGAGATAAGGAGTATATGGATATTATAAAATTAACAAAGATTACAAAAGGTGACTCATTATTGGATGAGGCTAATTTGCCAATAGATAAAAAAATAAATAATAAAAGCAAAAAAGTGGATAATGAATGGGAGCCACTTTAGTAATGTCTTAGCCTATTTAAAAAATTATGGCAAATAGCTCATTGATAATAGTTGACATATGTGAAAAAACCAACTAACTTTATTTAAATTTTAAAATAGCTTCATATAAAACAATAGATTTCTTTTTCAAAAGACAGATGTGCATAAATAAGGAGAACAAATGAGTAGTCCAATATGGATGAGCGAAACAAGATGGAGGGAAACAGGAAGACAAGTTAAAGTGGGGCCACTTGATGCTAGATTAATGATATTTGTTCTATTGTTGGCATTGTTTCCTAGTATGTTTTTGCTTGGCTTGGTTGTGGCTGCAATATTGTTTTTTTATGTGCTAGAGTACATTGGGTATACAATGGCTAATGCAATAAGGAAAATGCATTTGTTAATAGCAGGAAAAAAAAGGTCTGCAATCCATTATTGGAGACAAAATAAATTTAGGTATTAAAAAGGTTTGTTGTGGTTGACAAATATATTTTTAATTATTAAAGAATAACAAAATTAGGGGAATTTAATGAAATTAAATAAGAAAACAAGTTTTGGACAAATGATTGCAGGATGTTTTTTGGTGGCAAGTATGCCTTTGTTGGCTCAGGGTCAGGTATCAGCAGGAACTAATCACAATGTTTTACAAGCAGCATCTAGTGGTAATCTGATTGAGTTGGGAACAAGAGATAATAAGCCACAACATAATACTATCATTAGTGGGTTTGCAAATGAATTGCCATTAATTGATGTGCTTAGGCAACTAACTCCAAGTGGATGGGTTGTAAAGAATCGCAAAAATGAAGAAAACCCATTAAATGTCAACATGTTGGTCTCATGGAGTGGTGGGCAAAATTGGGTTGGGGTATTAGCTAATGTAGCTTCTGCACATGGGCTGCAAGTCATAGTAGATTGGGATGAGCACTCCATTATGGTGATGAGAGCACGACCTCCTGCTGCTGCTGCTGCTGCTGTCAATCAAAGAATTGCATCTCCTGCTGTTGTGCCACAAAGAGCACATGGCCTTTTCCAATTGGCTGGCATGGCAGATATTAGGTCTGTCCCACAAGCCCCACAAGTAGTGGCACAAGCTCCACAAGTAGTGGCACAAGCTCCACAAGTAGTGGCACAAGCTCCACAAGTAGTGGCACAAGCTCCACAAGTAGTGGCACAAGCTCCACAAGTAGTGGCACAAGCTCCACAAGTAGTGGCACAAGCCCCACAAGTAGCGGCACAAGCCCCAACTAGTGGTATGATTGGCAGTAGGGTAATTATAGAGGGTAGAAATGAAGCCGCAGTTGGGGTGCCTGCATTAATGGCTACACAAAATGTATGGAATAAGTCAGATGAACGCTCATTAAGGGATAATGTTGAAGATTGGGCAAAAAAAGCTGGGTACAATCTTGTGTGGCTAGGGGTGGATTACCCAGTTCATATGAGTGTGCAATTATTTGGTGAGTTTAACTCAGAGCAAGGTCCAATTCATCAGTTGTCAGTTGATTATGGTCCAAATTCAAGGGTTGAAGTGCCACTATCATTTAAGTTTTTTCAAAACAGAACATTAGTGGTGGAAAATTGGGCTTTTGAACAATCTGGGTTTCCACAGCTACTCAGAAGATGATTAAATAGATATTAAACAAGTTGGTTACTAAATTTTCAAAGGAATAGAAATAATGAATAGAATGATCCCATTAGCAATACCATTAGCAATTACAGTCTTATTAACTGGGGGGTGTGCGGCAACACAACAAGCGGAAAGAAGTCTTGCAAGCAACCAAGAATTAGTTTCACAGTCTTTTCAGGGTGCACAAGTTAAGTCATCCTCTGTTGCTGCAGCAACAGCTAATACCCACACCACTGCAAATTTTATGAGAGTTAACCAGAATTGGGTTAACACTGTGCCACTAGCTGCTGATGCTAGAGCAGTGGCGCTACCAGAGATATTTCAGAGAAGAGTTATTATAACAATGCCAGGCACAATAAGTGCTGTTGAGGTGTTATCTGAACTTCAGAGAGCAAGTGGATTGCGCATACATATTGCACAAGATATTCACAATACATCTGGGGAAATGGCAATGTTAATTACAGGGGACGAGGAGCCATCACCACCTGGGGGAAGTCCTGTCACAATTTCTGATTTTGTATTCAACGGAACCTTAAGAGAGGCATTAGATCTATTGGCAGTAAAGGCTAATATTTATTGGGAATGGAATGGTTCTCAGATTAATGCTTTTAGATTCATAACTAGAACATATAATATTTCTGCATTAGCTGGGACAACTCGTGTAAATTCAAATGTTGAGTTAACTGGTGCAGCTGCTGGTGGTGGTGGTGGTGAGGGTGAAGTAGCAGAGGGTGCAGCAGCAGCAGGCATTACAAGAGAGGCAAATTTAACTGTGTGGGATGAGGTTACAAGATTTATATTGGGTCAATTATCAAGTAGAGGTAGATTTGCAGTATTAGAAACCTCTGGCATAGTAACAATTACAGATGTTCCTTCTGTGCATGCAAAAATAGCAAAATCCATTAATGAATTAAATGCCTTAATGACACAACAGGTTCACTTAAATATTAATGTGTTTTCACTCACACAAAATACAAATGATAACATTGGCATTGATTGGGATTTGGTTTGGGGTGGAAGTAACAGGGCAAACTTTGGATTTAATTCAATTAGCCCCCCGATTTCTGGGGCTGGCAACTTTTCTGTTGGCGTACTAACTGGGCCATTTGCAGGCACAAATGTTATGTTAAATGCCCTGTCAAGTGTGGGTCGGGTAAGTCTGATAGACCAATACTCTGTAACCACACTAAATGGACAGCCGGCGCCAATTGCAGCCAATAAGAGGATAGGCTTTTTGGAGAGAGTAACAGTTACGCCTGGTGAAGATGGTGACCCACCAATTGTTGAATTAACACCAGGGCAAATAGTTACTGGTATCAATATGAATGTCATACCAAAGGTTGAACCCAATGGTCAAATTATTTTAGAATATGTAATGAATTTGAATGACCTACTAGATATAAGAACATTTGCTGCGGCTGGTGGGTCTGCAGTAGAGTTGCCAACAACTAGTTCAAAAACTATTTCAAATAGAGCGGTTTTAAGAAATGGACAAACCTTAGTTTTAAGTGGGTTTAAAAAGCAAAGAGTTAATGCGGAACGCTCTGGTGTTGGTTCACCAAATAATCTATTATTTGGTGGTGGGAGAAGTGCTGGTGTGGAAAATCAATATCTAATTATAACTGTGACTCCATACGTTGCCCAAAACAGGTCAGTTGTTAGAAGGTAATGAGTTTAAGTGGTGTTATGGCAAAAATCAAGGAGCTAATATGCAGATATTGGAAATAAGGGGAAAAAAATGGGCTGTTGGTGTGGAATGGGAAATTCTAGCAGGGGAATCAACAGCAAAGCAGGAGGCAAAAGAAATTGCCAGCAAGACTGCCCATAATTATGGAGTAATTGTTGATTATGATGTGATGACTAGTGTTGGATTGGTTAAAAAGCAACCACCAAAGGCACCTTCTGCTGCTCTATACTTAGCTTTAGCAAATCAAGAACACAGAACACAAGTAAGTACCACTGAAACTTTTCTTGATTGGATCGTTTTAGAAGATATTGGTGATGACAAATATTGGATGGCAGTAATTAAAAGTGGCATCCCGGCGCCACAATTTGATGCAATTTTTGATATTACTACTGTAAAAGATAAAATCACTGAGTTATTAATTAATGACACTTATCAAATTTATTCAAAGTCAACTGAGGTAAGCTCATTATTTGAGGGAATAAAGGAGATTAATGCTTTTTCATTAAATGAGTTGACAGAAGATGTAAAAACAAAAAATTCTTTTGTGAAACTAAGAGGTATACCAAACTATGTAATTTTTGGCAGCATTGCCACAATGGTTACTATAGGCATTTTGGCAATTGGTGTTAGTTTTTTAGAGGGCAGAAGCTTGGCTGAGAAGAGAGCAAACCTACAAGAAAAATTACAAGAGGAGGAGGTTAAAAGACAGTTATTGTATGAGTCAGAAGTGGCAATCCACAATAAGGCAGTTGAAAGCAACAGAAGTGTTGCTTATGAAAGAACCTTAAATAAAATAAGGGGCAATCCAAATATCATATTAAACGCTTGGTATAATGCTGTTGCAGAAGTGGGGCTTGGCACTCATGGGTGGACCTTAAATACAATTGAGTGTTATTACAATATTGAAAGTGGTGCTGTATTAAATAGGTTTGCTTGTGATTTTCTATACAAAAGAACTGGTCTTTCAACAAACAGAATGCTGCTGGAAGACTTTCCACATGCCCAAATAAAGGGAGACCAGGCAATAGTAACCTTTAATGTGCCAATTGAACAAGAGGCATTGACTTATACAGTTGTGAATTCATTGTCTGATTTGAGGGGTGTGAATGATTGGAATTTTAATATGGTATCACAATTGCAGTTATTAAAAATAGCTGACATAGAGCATAAAATTGAGCCTTCGTCTGATATAACATTTGAGGTGCCACCAACACCTGTATCCCCAGCACAACAACAACAAGGGATTTCTATTGGTGTGCCTCAACAGGTATCTCTAGGTGTATCAACTGGAAATGTATTGATATCTGGTGATAGTTTTGAATTAATTAGGGAAATTGCAGACAATGTTGACTTTTATGGTTTGGCTCTACGAAGGGTCACTTTTGAAGTAAAAGAATTGGGGGTAATCAATTGGGAGGCTACATTTAATTACTTTGTAAAAAATACAGGTGGCTCTATTGGGGGTTCTGATTCTGGAAAATTAAGCAATGTGTCAGTTAGAGAGGAAAGTCAACAAGAAGTTCAGGCAGATAATGTCACTGGACAAAATGTTATAAGAACAAGATAAAATTGATTAAATCAATTAATGGGGATTGATTTAAGTAAAATTTAAACAAATAGGAATTGGAAAAAAAATGAAACAAAAATTATTAGCCACTTTAGTGTTATCTGGGATGACAGCAATATCATTTGCACAACCAACACCAACCAGTCCTCCTGTTGTTGGTGGGCAACCAGTAGCTGTTCGGGCTCCAACATTGGGGCAGGCAAACACATTTGAGAGGGAAACAACACCATTACTGAGGGAAATATCTAGAAAAAAAGCCACATTAGAACTGAGAAGACTTGGCAGAGAAATAGAAAGATTAGAAGAAGAATCTTTAAAAGCACGAGCAGAGAGGCGATTAATTGAGAGTGGTGCAGTAAATCCAATGATGGGTGGGCAATTTGGCGGTGTACCAATGGGAATGTATCAGCCAACTCCATTGAGCCAGAGACCTAATATGCCTGGTCAGCAGCAAGCACAACAAGAACAAGAGAGACCAGAGCATGAAATTGGGGTGTTTATGATTTATGGTTTTGAGGGTAGCCTAATGGCAAAAATAACAATGGGTCAACAGGGAGGCTTTGTTGTAAGAAAGGGTGACAGGTTGCCCAATGGAAACATTGTTTTAGACATAACTGCAAATTATATTGAGATTGGGGATGCTGTGAATGCAGGTGATGCAAATAGGGAGAGTGAAAAAATCTTTGTGAGAGCTTTATCTGTTGGCAATACACAGAACAATAGTGGACAGCAGCAAGCAAATACTCAGACACAGACTCCTGGCATGCTGCCCCATTAATTGCCTCTCCAAATCCACCTCCAATAGGGAGGGGGAGATAGTATCATTTAAACAAAAGGAATAAGGAGAGTTTTTTGACTTTGTTGCTTTTTGTTATATCTGTGGTTTTATGGTAAATAATTTGGAGTGAAAATGAGTGAAAATTTAAATCAAGGATTATTGGTTGTTGATAATGAAGCAAAAATGCCATCAGGTCAATTGATTTCTTATAGGGGGGATATTTTAGAAATATCTGAAAAAGCAAGAAAAGAAGTTATTGCTTGGGATGTTTCAACAGAAGATAGGAAACAAGTTTGGATTTTATCGTTAAGAGCCTCATACCAAAGCTTGGAGTTTCTTCAATTAGCAAAAAAAGCAGAGCAGTTGGGGTATAGAGTGGCAAAAAAGGGGCTGATTGAACCAAATGTGTTAAATTTGCTTTATGATAAAAGAATCAATGCAGATTCTCAAAGAGCCACTTCTGATGACAGCATTGTTATTGCAATGTTTGAGTCAATTTTGTTTGATGCATTGGCAGAAAATATATCAGATATTCATATAGAGGTTAGAGTATCAGGTGGCACTGTTAGAATGAGGAAAAATGGTGAAATGATGACATATAAGCCTAATCAGCGCTTGTCATTTCAAGAAGCAAACAGTTTGTGTAGTGTAATATATAATGTGCTAGCTTCAACAAAGGCAGTCTCCTTTGACCCTAGGGATTGTCAGCAGGCAGCAGTAAATTACACTATCAAAGAACAAGAATTAAAACTCAGGTATCAATCTGTTCCCGCATACCCTGATGGCTATGATGTAATACTCCGTGTATTGCCAATTGGTAGGGCAGAGGATTTTGTTCCACTGCAAAAACTTGGATACACAGAGCAACAAGTGGAGGAATTACTGAGTATTTCTTCTAGACCAGTTGGATCATTAATTATTGCAGGGGTTACTGGCTCTGGAAAGTCTACAACACTAAAAAATCTGTTAATGTACATTAATGCCAATAATGCTTACAAAATTAAGGTTTTTAGCATTGAAGACCCACCCGAGTATAATATTGCAAGAATAACACAGATACCTGTTGTAATTGGAAAAGATTTTAACCCAATCAATGCATCCCCATTTGAGAAGCCAATAAAAGCATGTATGCGTGGTGATCCAGATTTAATAATGATTGGTGAAGTAAGGGATAAAATGACAGGAGATTTAACAAAGAAAGCTGTTCAATCTGGTCACCAAGTATTAACAACAGTGCATGCAACCTCTGCTTTTGGCATCATTGATAGATTGCAAGACTTTGGATTAAGTAAGTCAGTGCTTGGTTCTCCTGAGTTTTTGACCGGATTACTTTATCAAAAACTATTGCCATTAGTTTGTCATTCTTGTGCTACCGATTTCAATAAACATATAAATTCAGATAATGTATCTTCAAAAGATTTGATGTTGTATTCTAGAATAAAAGAAATTGTTGACCCAACAAAACACAATATAAAAATGAGAAATAGAGATGGGTGTCCAGAGTGTAAGTTTATGGGGATCAAGGGTAGATCGGTTGCAGCAGAAGTAGTAATGATTGATTTAGAGATGCTTGAGTTAATATCAAAAGGTGAATTAATTGAGCTAATAAAATATTGGCGCAGTATGAGTGATAAAAAACCATTTTCTGAGAATATGCGTGGAAAAACTTGTATGGAGCATGGATTTCAAAAGGTGTTAGGGGGCTTGGTGTGTCCTTTTGATCTTGAGTCAGCATTTAAGCCAATAAGTGAAATGCTCATAGGTAAACCAAAGAAAGAATTGGTAGTTGTTGGTGGTGATTGGGCAGACCTTTAATGTTTAACAGATTGTTAAATTAAAATATTTGCTTGGTCAACTTAATTTAAAATATAGGCAAAATGAAATGAAAAACAAAATAGATAAGGTTTTAAAATTTAAATTTTCACTAGAGCAAAGAATTAGTATTTATGAAAAATTAAAATCTTATACAGAGGAGGAGTTCCCAGTTTATGACTCTTTGCTAAAATTCAAAACAAGATATGAAAAGAAGCGTGATTTTAAGGCCAAAATTATAGGAGTTTGGCTTGAAAAAATGAAAATGGGAGATTCCTTTAGCAAGGCAATTTCAGGGTGGGTTCCAGAGGCTGAGTTGAACCTGATTTCTGCTGGTGAAACAGGTAGGGGTATTGAGGTGGGATTGGGAGAGGCTATCAAATTTGCAAGAGCAGCACAAGAAATTAAATCAGCTATTGTTGGCGGCATCACATATCCTGCAATATTAACCTTGGTTGTACTTGGGTTTGTTGCGTTGTTTTCTTTGCAAATGGCACCAACATATATGCAAAATTTACCAATAGAGAGGTGGCCAACATTAGGACAAAATCTTTATTTTGTTTCTTCTTTTATTGCTAATAATTGGATGTATTTAATTTTAGGGTTGGTTTTGTCTTCTGTTGCTATTGGGTCAACTATTGGTAAATGGACTGGACATGTAAGGCAGGTTTTTGATAGAGTTCCACCTTGGTCAGTTTATAAAGTGTATCAAGCTAGTGCTTTTTTAATTTCATTAGCCTCATTAATGCAATCTGGTACACCACTAAATGACTCACTACAAAAAATTGCAAGGTCTTCGTCACCCTGGTTAGCTTGGCATATAAATATAATGATTAAAAACATGAAAAAGGGGGGAAAAAATTTTGGGATGCACTTGAATGTTGGGCTTTTGGATGATGAAACAGCAGGGGATGTTATTGATTATAGTGAGTTAGGGAAATTTGAAATTGCGATTTACAGCATTGGTGAGAAAAACTTAAAAACAAGCATCAAGCAAATTAATGAGAGAATGGGCATAATAAAAAATTTACTAATTGTTATGGTTGGAGTAACGGTTGGGGTAATTTACTATACTTCTATTGAGTTGAACACTGCAATTGCAGAAGCTGCTACCACCAGGACTCACTGATTCAAATTCTATGGGTGTTAAAATTATTTAAATTATTTTAACACATTGACTTGACAAGTGTGTAATGTTTTTTATTATTCAGATATTAGCCTTAATGATGTTATTAAGGCTATAACAAACAAATTTTATTCAAAGGGAAAAAAATGAAATTAATTTTCAATAGGAAAAAAAAGCAAGGATTTACACTAATTGAAATTTTATTGGTGGTGGGATTTATTGCATTGGCTGGCATTGGTATTTTTGTAACATATAACACTGTTGTTACTGGGAATGCTGCAAACACTGAGGGTAACAACCTAAATGCTATAAGGGCTGGCACTATAAATTTATTTGCCACTGCACAAACAACAGCTGGGCTAACAAATACCGTTTTAAATAATGCTGATGTAATCCCAGAGCCAATGAGAAGACCTCCTGGTGGTATTGTGAACTCTTTTGGTGGAGCTGTAACTGTGACGCCACTAACAATCACAAACCCTAATGATGGGTTTCGTATTACATATGCAGCAGTTCCTGGAACTGTTTGCACTAGATTGGCAACTGGCCCTGGGTCACAATTCAATAGGGTAACAGTTGGCACAACTGTAGTTAAACCATTTGGTGTAAACACAGTTGTTGATATTCCCGCTGCCACTGTTGCATGTGCTGCTGACACTGGTCCAGGTGTAACAATGCATTTTGATTCACTTAAATAACCCCAAAAACCGCACTACAAAAAAGAGCCTGCGGGCTCTTTTTTGTAGTGCGGTATGTGTTGAGTTATAACAGTTACTGGGTGGATATCCTGTAATGTTTATTTAGGGTTTAAATTTTAGAATTATTTTTAAAACATGTTTAAAATACACATAAAAGTATGGGTTGTGTTTTAGTATGAGTGACTATTGTTTTTTAGGTTTGGTTGACATTATTAATAAAAACATTTAAATAATTTTAAAGAAGGAAATCCAAATGCAAATAGAGATTAGTCACATTACTTTGCCAGAAAATTTTAATAAAATTTCAGACTTTTATATTCCAGAAGATCAACCAAAGTTTGGGATCATGTATCCTGGACCAATTATGGTTTTGCAAAATATAGAATACTTAGATTTTATAAATATTGTTGTAAATGAGGCAAAAAAGAAAAATAAATTAGAATTTTCTTTAGAGTTTGTGCATGAGAAAAAAAGAATTATTTTAAGGGGGCACTCAATACAATCAATTGAGGGTAAGGTTTTTATTTTTAGAAGATTACCTAGTTTTATTCCAAAAATTGAAGAAATTGGAATGTCAAAGCAAATACTAGACCTTCTTGTTTCTGAACGGTTAAATTCTGGTGGTTTGGTGGTGATAGCAGGGGAAACTGGACAAGGGAAGTCAACAACAGCAGCAGCTACTATTTCTTATCGATTGAGAAAATTTGGGTCTTTTTGTTTAACAATTGAAGACCCAATAGAGTTGCCATTGCAGGGCTTTTATGAAAATGAGATTGAGGATAGAAGGAGGGGTGTATGTTTCCAGACCAGTGTTGATGATACTGAGATAGAGGCCGCCATTAAAAGTTCAATGAGGTGCTACCCGGTTGCATCAAACTCCATTTTATTTATGGGTGAAACAAGGGATGCATTGGTGGCATCTGAGGTTTTAAAGGTGGCAGCAAATGGTCATTTGGTAATAACAACCTTTCATGGGGCAGATCTTATGACTTCTTTGAGGAGATTTATAAGTTTGGCTACTGGACATAAGGGTGCTAATGAAGGTGAGGTGAAGTCCATGTTTGCTTCTGTTTTTAGATTAATTATACATCAAAAAATGGAGCGCGGTAAAGATGACAAAAGAAGAATAAAACCAACTATTTTGTTTTCACCAAGTGCGTCCTCATCTGTTGCTTCAAGGTTAAGGACTGGCAATCTAGAAGTGTTATCCACAGAAATACAAAATCAAAACATGCTAGTAGCTAGAGGTATGTCTGTTTTAGAAAATGTTTAGTGTATTTTAATTGTAGGTGTCAACGCATGAGTGGTAATTCGGGTTGACAAAAGTGCAATAATTAGTTAAGTCTAATTTTGGTTGTTGGGTATTGCTTATGGGCTGAATCCTGAATTGGCAAAAATCACAGCAATATATTATTTGTGATTTTGGTAATTTTTTATTTTTTAAAAAAAGATTGTTGATATGAAAGTTATTAATTTTTTTGGGGCTCCTGGTGTTGGAAAAACCACAACAGCAATGTGGTTGACTTCATTATTAAAAAAATCCAATATTGATGCAGAAATATCATTGGAGTTTGTTAAGGAATACATATTTTCAGGAAATGAGAATTTACTGGCATACCAAAATTACATATTTGCACAGCAAGACAGGCAACTGCGAATTTTACAAACCTCTAATGAGGTGGAGTTTGCAATAACTGATGCTCCACTGTTGCATTCAGCATTCTATGAGCCTGAAAGATATCCTATTTTTTTTAAAGACCTTGTGTTTGAAATTTTTAACTCATATGATAATATAAATTTTTTTATAAAAAGGAATCATCCATATTCACATCAGGCAAGAATTCATGATGAAAAAAAATCAGATTATATTACTAGAAAATTACCAATTTTTTTAAGCAACTACAATATTCCATTTATGGAAATTTACTCAACAGATGATATGGAGGAAAAGGTCTTATCCCATGTTTTAAAGAATAGAGTGATAGGCTATAAAAGAAAAGAGCGTGGTCAAGCCCACAGTTAATATTTATCAAGTATTCATAAAGTATATAGCTGCTTAACAGGCATCCAAATACAAGGGTTAATTTCAATATTATTGTTTTGTGCTGTGTTTTTTTATTAATTCAACCCATCAAAAAGATTGATCAAATTCTTCAATATATAATATGTTTAATATA